>Ga0302313_10002519_pt1 | contig 12711 bp, 10 predicted proteins | sample III_Palsa_N2_2_FD_200454 | JGI IMG/M metagenome (GOLD analysis project Ga0302313, IMG submission 200454) | Peat permafrost microbial communities from Stordalen Mire near Abisko, Sweden - III_Palsa_N2_2 | ecosystem: Environmental > Terrestrial > Soil > Palsa > Peat permafrost | place: Sweden...
TAGGTTGACGCGGTCATTCGCTCCGGCAATCGCCGCATACGACTTCGCCGTCATCCCTGCCGTAGCCGTCAATGCAGTACCCGCGTACAAAAACTCCCGTCGATTCATGATGCGAACGCCTCCTTCATGGCCTTGTAAGCGGGTGCAATCACTTGCAGCCCGGTGTGTGAATGATCCTCACGCTCTTCCTCGTTTTCCACCCATCCGCTCCAGCCAATTTCTTTCAACGTGTCGGCCACAGCTTTCAGTGGAAATGTTCCTTGGCCGAGCGAGACGAGGTGCCCGTCTGCCGCGTAGTCACGAAGATGAAAGCCGACAATGCGCTTCGAGTGCGCACGTATGAATGCCGGAAGGTTTATTCCGCTGCGATAGGCATGACCCGCATCAAGCAGGAACGAAACCAGCGCCGGATCAGTCCGCTTATAAAGCGCTTCCAGTTCGTCCGGACTACCAGCCGACTCATACTCATTGTGGTAGGCAACGGTCAGACCAATGCTCCGGGCAAACTTACCGGCAGCATTCAGTCCATCAATCTTCTGCTGTAGTTCCGCATCGTTCGAAGGAGCAATTCCGCTGAGAATGAGATGTCTGGCCCCAAGCGACTTTCCACCCCGTCCGACAGGTTCATAAAGGCTCGCAGGTGCGATGAAGGTCTGCGGATCATACTTCGGCTTCGCCAGAAAAATATGAATGCCAAAGAACGTCAGCCCTGTTTCCTCGATGCGTTTTCGCGCTTCTGCTGGTTCTGCGAACTGTGGCATCACATTCGCAAAACCGCTCTCGAAACCCTGGTAGCCGGTCTCTTTTACCTGCTTTAAAGCAGTCAAAAAGGTGTCAAAACGCGTCGGATCGATCGGAAATGCGTTCATTTGGACGCCGAATTTGACCTTCGAATTGCCACCACGCGCCTCAGCACGCGCCCAGGAGGGGCACATTGTCGAGAGAGCCGCACTGCCTGCTCCGAGGCCTAGCGCTCCCAAAACATCCCTCCGAGTTTGAAACCTCATACTTCTCCTCCAATTACCGGTTACGCCAGTGTTGCGATCTATCAGTGGCGCGGATTATAGGCATACGCGCAAATCACAGTCAATCAATTTCAATAGATTGAGGTAACCCTTTGCGTTTACAAGATTTTTGGGCATCTCCCAGACAAGAAAATGCCCACGAAAACTTCGTGGGCACTCGAAAGACGTTAGCTTCTGCCTGTCATCCAGCAGCAGGAGTCAACACCTCGGTGCAGAGGCGGAGACAACAAGTTGCAATGCGCAGAAAACTCATTGCTGAAACATAACTCAGATACGATGCGAATGCAAGAGACTGCAATAGCTTCTGTGCAGTATGATTTGGGGCGCCGGGTTAGCGGTAACGTAGCAAACATGAGCCGAAATGAGCTTGTAGTGGAGTTTGGCTCTCGAATCAGGAGGGACGATTGCTAATCGTTCGCAATCGATTCCACAAAGCTCCACACGTAAAGCTGTTGGAGGAACGCAAGTATGACGAAGTACCTTGGAGCTCTGGACCAGGGCACCACAAGCACCCGTTTCATGGTCTTTGACCGCTCCGGCAACATCATAGCTTCCTCTCAAAAAGAACACGCGCAGATCTATCCGAAACCCGGCTGGGTGGAGCACGAACCCCTGGAAATCTGGCACCGCACTCTTGAGGTAATTGAGGAAGCGTGTGCTTCCAAAGGTCTTACAGCAGCGGACATTGCCTGCATTGGAATCACCAACCAGCGCGAAACCACTGTCGTGTGGAATCGCAAAACGGGCGATCCTGTTTACAACGCGCTCGTCTGGCAGGACACGCGTGTCGGCGATTACGTTGCTCGCTTCGCACTTGAAGGCGGCCAGGATCGCTTCCGCGAGAAGACCGGCCTTCCCCTCGCTACCTACTTCAGTGGATTGAAAATTCGCTGGATTCTCGACAATGTCGAAGGAGCCAGAAAGTCGGCCGAAAATGGCGACCTGATTTTCGGCAACATCGATTCCTACCTGCTGTGGAATCTCACCGGTGGCGTCAATGGCGGTGTTCATCTTACCGACGTGACCAATGCGAGTCGTACGCAACTCATGGATCTCGAAACATTGGACTGGGACGCGGAGCTTCTCAAGACCTTCGAAATCCCACGCTCGATGATGCCCACCATCCGCTCCAGCAGTGAGCATTTCGGCGATATGACCGTCACCAGGCTCAAGGGTGTTCCTATCGCCGGAGTCCTTGGAGATCAGCACGCCGCCTTGGTTGGCCAGACATGCTTCAAGCCCGGCCAACTGAAGAATACCTATGGGACCGGCTGCTTTCTCGTAATGAATACGGGCGAGAAAAAAGTCGTCTCCAAACACGGTTTGCTAACGACCGTGGCATATCGCTTCGGCGATCAGCCGGCGGTGTATGCTCTCGAAGGCAGCATCGCCATTACCGGCGCGCTGGTTCAGTGGGTCCGCGATAATCTCGGCATGATCGGCAACAGCGGCGAAATTGAAACGCTTGCCCGCACAGTCGAAGACAACGGTGGCGTCTACATTGTTCCTGCATTCTCCGGTCTCTATGCCCCTTATTGGAAAGACACAGCGCGCGGCGTCATCGTTGGCCTCACCCGCTATGTCAACAAAGGCCACATCGCTCGCGCCGTTCTCGAAGCTACCGCCTTTCAGACCAAAGAGGTCGTTGAAGCCATGGAAGCAGACTCCGGCATCGTGCTCGATCAGCTGCGCACCGATGGCGGCATGGTGACCAATGATCTGCTGATGCAATTTCAAGCTGATCTGCTTGATCGCGATGTCCTACGTCCGAAGATGCGAGAAACCACCGCACTCGGAGCGGCCTATGCGGCTGGTCTTGCCTGCGGGTATTACAAAGACACCAGCGACTTGATTTCAAACTGGTATGTTGACGCAACATGGAAACCAAACCTTCCTGAAGCCGAGCGGGCACGGCTGTACAAGCAGTGGAAGAAAGCAGTAACCAAATCTTTCGACTGGATCGACGACTAACATAACGGCCAGATACCTCGCCAAATGGCGGAGCTTTGCACTGCAGGGAGATAGAGAAATGAAGAAGGCTTTTATCGGAGAACTTATAGCGGAGGCTGTCGCGGTGTTTATCATCATCGCAATCGGCGACTCCGTTGCGGCCATGTACGGTTTGTACGATCCGAGTCCCTATCAACACGCATACTGGGGCGTCTGCATTACCTGGGGGTTGGCTGTCACTATCGCGATTTATTGCACGGCATCCGTCAGTGGATGCCACGCTAATCCAGCCGTCACGCTCGCGCTCGCACTCTTCCGCAAATTCTCATGGCGCAAAGTTATTCCCTACTGCGCTGCTCAAGTTGCAGGCGGCTTTTGTGGAGCCGCAATTGTCTACGCACTCTTTGTTCCAGTGATCGACAACTTCAATGCCGCGCATAACCTTACCCGCGCGGCAGGCGGTGCTGCTGGTGTCTTCTTCACTCACCCCGGCCTTGCCATCACTCCTACACACGCCTTCAGCGACCAGATCATCCTCACTGCCATCCTGGTCTTCGGCATCTTCGCGATCACTGAGCAATACAACGAGCAAGCTCCGGGCGCCAACTCCGGAGCTCTCATGATTGGCTTCCTCGTCGCCATCATCGGCGGCTCCATGGGCTATCTCGAAGCGTGGGCTATCAACCCAGCGCGCGACTTCGGCCCACGACTCTTCTGCTTCTTCACCGGTTGGGGATCCTCAGCACTTCCCTCGCCCAGCAACTACTGGTGGATTCCGATCGTTGCTCCACTCATTGGCGGGGTTGTCGGAGGCGGCGCGTATCAGGTGCTCATCCATCAGTTTCTTCCCGCTCGCAATCGCGCACTAGCCAATCAACTCACAACATAGTCCCCGGCGACTGCCAGCTTCCATCAAGCGCAAACAAGGAGACCATGACTCGCGAAGAGACGTTTCTCGCATTGCAGGATGATTTCGACATCCTCATCATCGGCGGCGGCGCCACCGGCCTCGGCATCGCCGTTGATGCGGTAACTCGTGGCTTCCGCACCGCGCTGGTCGAGGCGGGCGACTTCGCTCAAGCAACATCAAGTCGAGCTACCAAGCTCGTTCACGGTGGTGTTCGCTATCTTGCAAGCGGTCAGCTTCATCTTGTCTACGAAGCGCTTCATGAACGCGCTGTTATGCTGCGCAACGCGCCGCATCTTGTCCATCCGCAACCCTTTGTGATGCCGACCTACACCTGGCATGAACTTCCCTACTACGGCGCTGGCCTGATGCTCTATAACCTCATGTCCGGCAGCGCCTCACTCGGACCAACAAGCGTGCTTGGCGCAAAAGCGACTGCGGCCAGAGTCCCTAATATCGCAACCGCAGGCCTCACCGGCAGCGTCGTCTTTTACGACGGCCAGTTCAACGATGCACGCCTGGCTCTGACGCTCGCCCGCACAGCAACCGATTGCGGAGCCATCATTCAGAACTACGCACGCTGCGTGCGCCTCCTCAGTACAGGCGACAGGCTTTCAGGTGCAATCATCGCCGACACCGAGACGGGCGCGGAGTACACCGTCCAGGCAAAGACGATCGTCAATGCCACAGGCATCTTCGTCGATCAAATTCGTGCGCTCGACGATCCTGCTACTTCCCCACTGCTCACCGTCAGTCGTGGCACGCACATCGTCGTCGGCCCTGAGTTTCTCGGCGGCAACTCAGCCATCATGGTTCCCAAAACACGTGATGGCCGAGTGATCTTTGCGATTCCATGGCAGGGCAAAGTTGTTATCGGGACTACAGACCTTCCCGCACCAAGTTCGCAAATGGAGCCTGGCCATACTCCCGACGAAATCAACTTCCTCCTCGAAACCATTGGCCCCTATCTCACAAAGACTGTTCAGCGAAGCGACGTACTCTCGGTCTTCTCAGGACTTCGCCCGCTTGTAACCGGCAAAGCTTCAAAGACTTCAAAAATCTCTCGCGAGCATCACATCGATGCTTCACCGCATGGCCTCGTCACCGTCGCAGGCGGCAAGTGGACGACCTACCGCCGCATGGCCGAAGACACTCTCAACTTCATAAACCATGAAGGCATGCTCGAAAAGCGCCCTTGCATCACCGACAAGGTAAAACTTCACGGAGCACCCACCGGGCCACCAATCGGCGATCCTTTCCTTCGCGAATACGGTTCGGACATTGCCGCGATCCAGAACCTCATCGCACAGGAACCCGCTCTTGCTGCAACGATCGACCCGGCTTTGCCCTATACCTTTGCGCAGGTTGTCTTTGCTGTTCGCTTCGAAATGGCAAGAACTCTCGAAGATGTTCTCTCCAGAAGAACCCGTTCGCTCCTGCTCGATTCCGCTGCTACATTACGCGCCGCTCCAGCCGTTGCTTCGCTCATCGCCCGGGAGTTACATCGCGATCAAAGCTGGACCGAAGATCAGCTGAACAAATTCACCGCCCTAGTCCACGAAAACTACACGCTCTAATACAGTGAACTGTTGCTCACGAGAGCCCTATCAGCTTCGACAACGAATATAAAATGTGGCTGTTCGCAAAGCGCTGGTCACGATTAAATCTGTAACCGTGATGCCACGGATCGTTTACCCAGGAGATCAATGACTTCACCTCTGTGCTTCCACACCTCTCGGACGACGCGGCGTAGTGTGTTGCAAGGCTGCCTCGCAGCCGGCATAACCTCTATCCTGCCCGAATGCCTGGGAGCAATGGAAACATCGCCCAAAGGACGGCCCCACCCCGCGGATCGTCATTTCACCAGTCGTGCTGTCGAATCGGCTATCGCCTCTCGTAAGCGGCTCATCGCTGATCCCTTTTTGGCCGACATGTTTGAACGTTGTCTTCCAAACACCCTGGACACAACTGTCTTCCCTGGCACATTGGACAACAAGCCTGATACATACGTCATCACAGGCGATATCGATGCCATGTGGCTGCGGGATTCCTCTGCTCAGGTTTGGCCCTATGTGCGTTTTGCGAAACAGGACAACGATCTGTCCGCGTTGCTCGAAGGCGTTATCAGGCGACAGGCGCGCATGATCCTTATTGATCCTTATGCCAATGCATTTTGCCGGAATGAGTCGGATGCACCTTTGACGTGGGCTGTTCACGATAAAACGGAGATGAAGCCTGGAGTTGCCGAACGAAAGTGGGAAGTCGATTCTCTTTGCCATGTCATTCGTCTGGCGCACGGATACTGGAAGCAGACAGGAAGCAATAAGCCTTTTGATAACCAATGGAAAGCAGCTGCCTGGAAAATTCTCGAAACCTTTTCCCAACAACAGCGACTAACAGAACCTGGTCCTTACGCCTTTATGCGCTCATCAGAAGCGCCCAGCGACACTCTGCCTTTGAATGGCTATGGCAATCCGGCTCTACCGAATGGAATGATTTATTCGATGTTTCGTCCGTCGGACGATGCTTGTATCTATCCGCTGCTGGTTCCCTCCAATTTGTTTGCCGTTACGTCGATTCGCCAACTCCAGCAAATAGCAACCGATCTATACGACGATAGCCATCTTGCTTCGGCATGTGATGCTCTCTTGAAGACATTGAATCCGGCTATTCAGCAACATGGAATGGTTCAACATCCAGTATTTGGAAAAATTTGGGCGTACGAAGTTGATGGCTACGGAAACACATTGATGATGGACGATGCCAACGTGCCATCTCTTCTCGGCTTGCCCTACCTGGGGAGTTGCGATCTACGTGATCCCCTCTATCAACGGACTCGAAAATTTGTATTGAGCGCTCATAACCCTTATTTCTTTCGAGGAACAGCCGCCGAAGGTATCGGTGGTCCGCACATCGGCCTTGGGGCAATATGGCCTCTTGCAATCACAGTCCGCGCCCTTACTTCAACCGACGATCATGAGATTCGCCAATGCCTGAAGTGGCTCCGCGATACCACTGCCGGAACCGGCTTTATGCACGAAACATTTCAGAAGGATGATCCATCACACTTCACTCGGAGTTGGTTTGCATGGGCAAACAGTCTCTTTGGAGAGCTGATTTTGAATCTGGCTGACACTAATCCCACAGTCTTGAGCGAGCCTCTATAGAGAAGCAGACAGTGCACCATTAGCAGCGTTGCATCCCGATAGCCCAGGTTTTAGGTTTGTTACTTCGGATATCCTTGCTCTATGTCCCGTCCGAACGACAGGAGAATCATCTTTGGTACAGTCCTCGCCCTCATGGTTGGCCTGATCCTATTCGTTTCATTCCTGCCGGTGGGGGACAAACGGATATTACATACGAGGGGAAGATTTCATCCGTTGGGACATCTGCTCGCCTTTGCGTCAATTGGCTTCGTGGCAGTCATGATGCCAAAGACTTTCCGTGGTCGGATTCTATTCATTGCTGGCCTGCTCCTGTTCGCCTTCGCAATAGAGTTTGGGGAACACTTGATCTTTCTGGCAGCAATGGAGTGGACAGACGTGCTTTTAGATTTCATGGGAGTGTTCAGCGGAATACTGCTCGCATTAGTATCCAGGCCGCAGGCAGACTTCGTCGGGCGAATTTAGACAGAATGATGGCGCATGGAGCCATGACGCTCGACATGCACGCCTCGCGTCGGTTGGAGAACGCCGGGGGAGCGAAGCGAGCGAAGAGACCAATGCATCGCAGGACTCAGAACCCCGCAATATCAATGCTTGTGAGGATAACGGTGTTTAGACTCCACTTGCCCTCGTTGCTTTGCCTGAGCCGACATAGCAAATCCGATGTGAATGCGTCTGCACAGTGTGCATGAAAGTGTGGGAGCAATCGGCTAATCAGCAACAGTTGCTCCCGGTACCGTTCCATACATCCTGTTGGCTTTTGAGTTGTCACTGTAGGTCAGCCGCTAAACCGTTGCATTCTCAGGCTTAGTGGCGGGGACGACGGGGCTCGAACCCGCGACCTCTGCCGTGACAGGGCAGCGCTCTAACCAACTGAGCTACGTCCCCAAGATTGTTTCCACAACCTGGATATACGTCACATAGAATCAGGCGTTTTGCAGTATTTGCTGCTTCGCTCTTTCTACCTTGTCGTGAATTTGAGCTCAATTTCGCGCCTTGTGGACACCAAATCAATCAATCCCAACGACAAGATAGAGTCTATCAGACAGAACGCGATTTTGGTGCCCCGCTATCCTTCGCACGGACCAAAATTCCGAACCGGTTTTGCGACACCGCACCGCAAAATGATCGAAGCGAACCCGCAGGTTCGCTTCGAGCACCTCATTGACCCGATAGCCGTCCACTTAAACCAGCTTCTGAATCCCCTTCGCAGCCTTCGTAGCCGTCTTCACATAGCCGCTGGCCACATCGACTGCTTCTTCAAACTGGTCCTTGCTGCGGTCGATCATCTTCTGCGCTTCTTTGCTGAGCCTCTCGGCTTGGTCTTTCAGGTAATCCCCTGCATCCTCGAGAGCTTCCCCTGCGTCCTCGATGCTTCTCTTCAATTTCTTACGAGTTTGCGCTCCCGTTGCGGGGGCGTATAGCAATGCTGCTATCCCGCCTGCCAATGCTCCCAGTCCAAGTGCGATCCAGAATTCTTTATGACGCATGGAAACCCTCCCACAAAATAACTTCCCTCACTACGATTCGATCCTCGCCCGCTGGGTTGGTCGCATATAGGACTTTGCCTCGTTAGGCGATTCCTGCCGATTCCATCCCTCTTACAAACACCCGTGCAAACATCGCCCGGTTCAGCCTTCCAGTATTCGTATTCCGCAGCGACGGATGGTAGCTTGCCAACAAAACTACTCCATTGGGCAGCTCGTACCTTGCCCCGTGCCCAAAAGTATAAGCCGATCTGCGCTCGATCACGCCGCTCGCTACCAGATGCGCCAGATACCCGTCCCAGGCAATCTTGCCCAGGCAAATCACCACCTTCACCTGCTTCAGCGCAGCGATTTCCGCCGTCAAATGGCTCGCACAGTTGCGAACCTCTTCGGGCGTGGGCTTATCTCCCGGCGGTGCGCATCGCACCACCGATCCGATCCAAATATGTCGCAACTTCAGCCCATCGTCCCGCCCCACGGCCTTCGGCTTACTCGCCAACCCCAGTTCATGCAGCACCGGATACATAAAGTCACCCGATCCATCCCCTGTGAACGGCCTTCCCGTGCGGTTGGCTCCATGAGCTCCCGGCGCCAGTCCCATCACCAGAATCCGGGCTTTTGGGTCTCCAAATCCCGGTACCGGTCGTGCCCAGTAAACTTCATCGCGGTAGGCTTTACGCCGAACTTCTCCGATTCCCTTGCAATATTCGCGTAACCTTTTGCACCTTGCACAAATGACAATTGTTTCCCGCAAATCCTGTAAAATCTGCATATTGCCCGGCGGCTTCATGAGCGATACGCTATCGGCATCTAATGGTTTTCTGGAGGCTTTCACACTGGCTGATCATAGCCCATGGACAAAACACGCTGTCAAAAGCGCTGCACTGCCGATCGTGGTGCATTTCTTACAAAGGCCGCAATCCATCTACCTGCAATATCCGTCTCCATCTTGTAGAGGCATGCAAAATCATAGTTTTTCCACAGTCGCCGCACAGTCAGCATCATGTCGGGGAGATCAGCAATGAAGTTCGCAGCGCCCGTATCGTCCCGACTTCCCAAATCCAGAATGAACCGCTGGAGCGTATCGGGATGGATGACTCCGGGCATTATTGGCATTCTGAGCCTTGTTCTTGTGCTCACCTCCTATGAGCACACCCGCGGCAATCTACACCGGTTAAAAGAGCACGTCGTTAAACCCGACAATTCCTCCATAGTCTCCACCGGGCCCGGCGGCCAGGATCCCATCGAACTGCGTCGCCCGAGAAACGTAAACGACGAGGCCCCCGAATTCCTCTCAGCAACCCTGCTTCCCGGCCGTGGCTTTAATCTTTGGCAACTTACCGCTTATCTCCCTGGTCATGGAGAGGTTCCCTTGCTAGTGTCACCACCCGTGACCGAAGCCGCCAACATTCTTAATGGCACTGGACCCGACACGAATGGGAGTGCCTCCACCAACTTTGGTGGAGCGTTCCTTGCGCCCTGGGCAGCTCAGCTGACAGGCGGCACATCCGCTGCTCCGGACATCCTGCAAACCCAGTGGCAGGGCGATCGTCTTTCCTTTCCTTCCATCACATCCGGCAGCTCGCTCTCCACCGAAGGTCTCCTGCTCGATCGCGGCGCCGATTCGGTTCAAACCAAGGTGCTTTCAGACGGCAAATCCGCGCAGGCGGTCTTCCACCTCGGTACTTTCGCCGGCGGTTGGCCGGGCAACACCGAGCTCACAATCCTGGTCGAACTCTCAGGCCAAACGGTCGAACTCACGATGACCGCCCAGAACATCAGCACGGTTCCAGAACCTTTCGGGATGGGCTGGCATCCCTACTTCGCCATTCCGGGAGGAGATCGATCTAACACCAGACTCGTCATACCCTCCAGCGACCGCCTTGCGCCCCCAGACCGCAACACTGGCATCTCAAGCGGCAATATTCTCTCCACTCTCGATACCCCCTATGCGTTCTTCCGCGCAGACGGAACCAAGCTCGGCAACCTTCCGCTCGACGAAACCTATGTGAACCTGCACAGCAGCGTGATGGCCGATGGCCCTATTGCCGAGCTGCAGGATCCCGCCGCTAACTATGGCCTGCGCATCATCCCGCTCAGCAGCAACATTAAGACCTTCCGCGTCATCGCTCCAGCCGGCAAACCCTGGGTTTCCATCGGACCGGATATGAATGTTCCCGACCCTTTTGGGCACGAATGGGACAAGCTGGACTCCAACGGGATGGTGGTACTGCGGCCCGGCGACACGCTGCAGTGGAAAGTTCGCCTTGAAATCTTCCCCATCACCCGCAGTACGCCTGTGTCCCTCGGGCAATAGCTCCTGAACCCTGAAACCGAACCCGTTTGACCCTGCCGCCGCACCCTCGTATCCTTATGTTTGATTTGCAGTGATCGGCGCACGCTAACCCCAGCCCCGTCTCTGCTGAATGTCACGATTTCACGTGACGCAACCCATGCGCGTTTCTTTTGAAAATATCCAACGCCAGGATCTCCGGAAGGCATTAAGACTTGACCCCCTCAAATACGATTCAAGACACCCCAGAAACTACGAACGAAGAAGCCCTCGCGACCACCGAGCCGCAGGAAACTGCCCACGATCATGACCACGAAGGCCACGACCATGCCGGTCACGAGCATCACCACCATCACGCCGCGCCCACGCTGAACCCCGAGCTTACGCGCTCGATCGAAGTCGAAGCGCCCGCGGCGGAAGTCTCGAAGACTTTCAGCAAAGTCACGCGGCGTTACGCCAAGCTCGCGCGCATCCCCGGCTTTCGCGCCGGCAAGGTGCCGGAGTCGATGATCAAATCGCGCTTCGCCCGCGAAGTTCGCGAGGAAGTCCTCGAAGCCCTGGTGAATGAAAAGTTCCGCACCGCGCTCACCGAGCAGAAGATCACGCCGATCTCGCAGCCGCAGGTCTCGGAACTGCAACTCGCCGACGGCCTGCCCTTGCGCTTCAAGGCTACCTTCGAAGTCTCGCCCACGATCAACATCGACGGCTACGACACCGTCACTGTAGCCCGTCCGGACGCTTCCGTCTCTGAAGATGAGTTCCAGGCCGAGCTTGCCAACGTTCTCGACCATCACGCCACCGTCGAGCCGGTTGAAGAAGATCGCGCTCTCACCGACGGCGACTGGGCAGAAATTGAATTCAAGGGCCAGATTCAGGATCTCGCGCAAACTGTTGGCGAAGATGGGCTTGAAACCAAGACTGAGACCCAGCCCATCACTGGCGAGGACGTCCTCATTGAAGTTGGCGGCAAGAACACGCTTGCAGCTTTCAACGAAGCACTCCGCGGCGCCAAGGTCGGCCAGGAGCTTTCCTTCGAAGCCAGCTATCCCGCCGAGTTCGGCGACGGTCGCCTGGCCGGCAAGACCGTCGCCTATGACGTGACGGTGAAAGCCATCAAGCGCAAAACCTATCCCGAGCGTGACGAAGAGTTCGCCAAGCAGCTCGGCCCGTACGAAAGCTGGGGCGACTTCGAAACCAAGCTCCGCGAGCGCCTTGCCGAACGCAAGACCGAGGCTCTCAGCTCCGAAGCTCGCGACAAGATGCTCGATGAGCTCATCGCGAAGTTCACCTTCCCCGTTCCCGAAACCTTCGTGCAGCAGCAGATCGATGCACGCCTCGAACGCGGCCTCCGCGCTCTTGCTCAACAGGGCATGAGCTCTGATGCCATGCGCCAGCTCGACTTCGGCCGTCTCCGCGAAGCCCAGCGCGATCAGGCCATCAATGAAGTCAAGGTCTCGCTGGTTCTCGACCAGGTCGCCGAGCGCGAGAACATCACTGTCTCCGACGAAGACCTCGAGCGCGAGTTGATGATGCTTTCCATCCAATCCCGCGAGCCGCTGGACACCCTGCGCAAGCGCCTCTCGGAAGACGGTTCCCTTGACCGCATCCGCGAGCAAATGCGGCGCGAAAAAACCGGCAACGCCCTCTACGAAAAACTAGCCAGCTAACTTCCGGGTGGCCCACTCATGCGCGCTTTTTGCGCGTGAGTGGGAGTACCACCGCGACTTCCCGCCCAGTCTTCCACAGCCCGCCAACCCAACACCCGCCTGTATCCTGAGCAGGCACGAAGAAAGAGAGAGCTATGGGACTCATACCAATGGTGCTCGAGCAGACGAGCCGGGGCGAACGCTCCTACGACATCTACAGCCGTCTGCTGCGCGACAAC
>Ga0302313_10002522_pt1 | contig 12705 bp, 8 predicted proteins | sample III_Palsa_N2_2_FD_200454 | JGI IMG/M metagenome (GOLD analysis project Ga0302313, IMG submission 200454) | Peat permafrost microbial communities from Stordalen Mire near Abisko, Sweden - III_Palsa_N2_2 | ecosystem: Environmental > Terrestrial > Soil > Palsa > Peat permafrost | place: Sweden...
GTCAGCTTCATGATTGCGGCGTATCCAAGGGCTTGGCGAAGATCAAGTCCGAGCACTCCTGCACCCCGACCTTGAACACCCGCGTCCCAACCACCACAAACCCGTTCCGGTGATAGAACCCAATCGCCCGCTCATTATCCCCATGAGTACCAAGCAACAGCCTCTTGCAGCCCATCGACCGAGCATCCGCTACGGCGGCATCCATCAGCGCCTGCGCCGCTCGTACGCCGGGATGCCCTATTACCTCTGTCTTCGACGACCGAAACCGCGAGAATAGATAGATACGCTTCAGCTCGACATCGGCAGCAGTGGTCTCAATTGTGGGAAGGTCAGGCGCGGTCAGCATCGCATAGCCTACCGGCGCGTCGAGACCGGCCACCGCCAGCGTAATGCGCGTCGTAGGCAGCGCAAGGTAGGCGGCATAGGCCTCCGACGTGTGGTTCTTCGCGCAGTGGGCGATGATGTCCGCTCCGGGCAGCATCCAGGTAAACGCTTCAAGAAAGGTAGCCGCTCCAACCAGCGCCAACGCAGCGGTATCGGCCGGCGTCGCCGGCCGCAGAGTTACCGCTTCGCTCACAGGCTCAAGCGGAGATGCATCAGACTTCACAGGATCATTAGACATGGCAATTTCAATCGTTTCGTAGAACCCATGATATCCAACGTCGCGCTGAGGATAGCTTAGAGAGGAGGGTTAAGATCGCGGTGCAATCTGAAGTACAGCAAAAAGACGCAGCCTACACGCAACTCGCGGAGGATTACGCGCGCGATGCCAGCATCCCGGAGGCGCTGCGCAAACTCGCAGACGATCCTCGAGTAACCATCCGCCGCGGCGGCACTCCCGCTCGCGAAGGCAAGTGCATCGTCTACTGGATGCAGCGCGCGCAGCGTGGCCGCGACAACCACGCCCTCGATAAAGCCATCGCCATCGCCAACGCACTCGGCCTCCCTTGCGTGGCGTACTTCGCCGCCATCAGCAACTTCCCCCACGCGAACCTGCGGCACTACGCCTTCCTTAACCAAGGCCTCCCGGATATCGAAGAAGACTGCGCCGAGCGCGGCGTCGGCTTCGTCATGCGCCGGGCTCCACACGAAGACCACGAACGCTTTTTCGCCGACGTCGAAGCCGCGATGGTGCTCGGCGACGAGAATCCCATGCGCGTCCCTGAACAGCGGCGCGCGCAACTGGCGGAGTCTCTGCGCATCCCGTTCTGGACCATCGACGCGGACGTCATCGTGCCCTCACGGCTGCTGGAGAAAGCGCAGTTCAGCGCGGGCGTCGCACGGCCACGGCTCTACCGCGCTCTTCCGGAGTTCTTGCAGCCGTATGCCAACCCTCATGCTCTCACCGCATGGAAGCGCCCTCGTGGCCTGCTCGCCGACGATGTCCACGCTGATATCACCCTCGGCTGGCAGGACTTCGACCGAACCGTAAAGCCCGTAGAAGCCTGGCAGGGCGGCCATCACGCGGCAGTGAAGCGCCTACAGAAGTTCTGCGACGAGATGCTGCAGACCTACGACCACGACCGTAATCATCCTGAGATTGATGGCTCCAGCAAGATGAGCCCATATCTCCACTTCGGCCATATCGGTCCGCAGACCATCGCTCTCGCCGTCGATGCCGTCGCAAAAAAACATCTAGCACTCCAGCCCGCACGCGACAGCTACTTCAACGAGCTGATCGCATGGCGCGAACTCGCCGTAAACTTCGTGCGCTATCAACCCGACTACGACTCACCCGCCTGTGCCGACAATTGGGCGCGGCAGACCATCGAGGAGCACGATCGAGACCAGCGCGAGGTGCTCTACAAACTGCCTGTGCTCGAGAACGCGCAGACTCACGACGAGCTATGGAACGCCGCACAGTTGCAGATGATCCACTACGGCTGGATGCACAACTACCTGCGCATGTACTGGGCCAAGAAAATTCTCGAGTGGACCCCAAACGTGCGCATCGCCATGAAGGTCGCCATCTACCTGAACGACAAGTATTTTCTCGACGGCCGCGACCCCAACGGTTACGCCGGCATCGCCTGGGCGATGCTCGGCAAGTTCGACCGCGCCTGGTTCGACCGCCCCATCTTCGGCAAACGCCGTTACATGTCCGGCGCGAGCACTGGCAAGAAGTTCAACTCGAAGCTGTACATCCACCAGATGAACGCGCTGCGGCAGAGCGTGGATAAGGGTTAGGCTGAAGGTATGCGGAGACTCGGCGTTGCAGCGGTGTTGATTTTGTCGGTAGCGAGCTGCACAGCCAACGCTGCCGCCCCGAAGCCGCAACCCACCAATCACGTTGGCCTGGCAACAAGAGTCTTCCACCCCACGGCCCCGCGCAACTGGCGTGGCGCGCAGGAGAAAGATCTTCGCTGCACCATCTGGTATCCCGCCGTCGATACCGCGGTGGAAGTAAGGCAGACCATCGGCCCGCCGGATGCACCGCTCTTTGAAGCCGGCATGGCCTCGCCGCACGCCGCCTTCGCGCCCTCGCTGAGTCCCTATCCGCTGGTGCTTCTCTCGCACGGCACAGGCGGCTCCGCGGAGCAGATGGCATGGCTTGGAACCGCGCTGGCAAAGGCCGGATACATCGCCGTCGCCGTTGATCATCCCGGCAACAACTCGAATGAGCCCTACACCCCCGAGGGCTTCGCGCTCTGGTGGGAGCGCGCCACCGATCTCAGCCAGGTACTCGACGGCATGCTCGCCGATAAAGAGCTCGCACCCCATATCGACGACTCACGCATCGCCGCCGCTGGCTTCTCCATCGGCGGCTTCACGGCACTCGAACTCGTAGGTGCACAGACCGACATCAGCGAGTTCTATGACCTCTGCAGCACAAAAAGCGACATGCCACGCCCCGACGTAGACACCACCATCTGCCATGTTCCGGAGATGCGCTCGATGGGCAGCATTGACGATCTCCTCAAGGCCGTCCACAAGACCAGCGGAGAGTCCCTAGCGCGCTCCGGCGAGTCTTACGCCGATTCCCGCATCAAGGCAGTCTTTGCCATCGCTCCGGCCCTCGGCTTTACCTTCACCGAAGACAGCCTGCATGCGATCAAGCTTCCGGTTGAGATGGCCGTCGGCTCAGCCGACCGAATCGCTCCGCCCCGCGAGAACGCTGACTACATCCGTGCGTATATCCACGGAGCACGCGACACCGTTCTGCCCAAGGTCACGCACTATACCTTCCTCGATACCTGCACCGCAGAGGGCAAACAAAAACTCGCGGTCTACTGCACCGACGAAGTGGACCGCGACGCAATCCACGCGCAGGTAGCTGCGCAGGCCATCAAGTTCCTCAATCGCGCGCTGCACATGTAGCCGCCGTCAGTCCACCCGGCAGATCAGGCACTTCAGATACCGCGTCTCCGCCAGCGTCAGCACCTCAGGATGATCCGGTGCCGCGGCACGAGTCTCCAGCAACTGCACCCGCCTGCCTGCATCGACCGCGGCCGATGCCACGATCTCCGTAAAGTCCTGAAGCGAAACATGGTGCGAGCAGGAGTTCGTAACCAGCGTCCCACCCGCGTTCAGCATCCGCATCGCGCGCAGGTTAAGCTCCTTATATCCCCGCAGAGCACCCTCCGCCGCCCGTTTGCTCTTGGCAAACGCCGGCGGATCGAGCACGATGGCATCGAATCTCTCGCCCTGCGTGTCATAGGCCCGCATCAACTCAAACGCATCCGCCTCAATCCAGTCCGTAGCCGCGAGCAGCTCCGGATTCAGTGTCAGATTATGGTCCGCCGCCTCCAGCGCGGCCCGGCTCGCGTCCACCCCCGTAACAACCTCGCAAACCTGCGCCAGGTGCAGCGCAAACCCACCCTGATACGTGCAGACATCCAGCGCCCGCTTCGTCCGTCCTGAAGCCCTCACCTGCGCCGCTGCCGCAGCATAGTTCAGCCGCTGGTCGAGAAACGCACCCGTCTTCTGCCCCGCGCTCGCGTCATAGCTGAAGCGCAATCCATTCAACGCAAACGTAGTCGTCACAGGCGCGAGCAGCCGTTGCGATGCCGTTTCATCCGCTACGCTGCGAAACGAAAGCCCATCCGGCGCAACCGAATCATGGGTCGTAAACAGCGGCCCAGGCGCAGGCGCTGCAAGCTGCTCCAGATCGCGAATCCGCGGATCAGGCCGCTCCCAGATCGTCAGCGGCTCTTTGTTCGCCGCCAGCCCATCGCGCAGCGCCTCCACCACTACCTGCCGCACATCATCCTGTGCGGTGCCTTGTGTCAGCAGTTGCAGCAGAACCAGGTCGTTGTACCGGTCGGCAAGAATCCCGGGCAGGTTATCGGCCTCGGAAAAGATCAACCGGTGCGCATTGTTGTCCGCATCAGCGGGCGCGAGCTCTCGACGCAGTTGGAGCGCCGCGCCAATCCGCGCCCGAACATCCTCCAGATACTGCTCGCGGCTCAACTCCGGCGTCCGCGAGACCAGCCGCGCCGCAATCTGCGACGCACTCGAATATATCGCCGAACCTAACGGCCCACGGCTATCGGTCAGCGTAACCAGCGATCCGGCCTCCGCCTGCACGTCGCCCTCAACATCGCTGCGGTACACCCACAGGTGCCCCGCACGAATCCGATCCGCTGCACGACGGTTCACTCGAAGAGTAGCCATGCTCAGCCCAACTCCGGCACGGCACAGCCGAGCAATTCGGCGATCGCACCCACCACCAGCGCATGATCCGCCCGTTGCAGCAGCCCAGAGACAATCGCAGTCCCAATCATCCCAACGCCACTCACAAAGATCGGAAACCCTCCCCCATGCGCCGCATAATCAGCCAACGTCAGCCCGTGCCTGGCCTCCATCGTCTCGCCATCGCGCTCCAGGATGCGCCCCACCGCATACGAACTCCGCGCAAACCGCCGCACCGTATTGCGCTTCCGCCGAATCCAGTCAGCCTGCCCCGGTGTCGCCCCTGTGGTCGCGCAGGCAAACAACACCTGTCCCGCGACTTCGATCTCGATCGTCCCACCGGCTCCAGCGTCGATCAGCCTTTGTCGCATCAAGCCGCCAAGCTGCCAGGCAGTGCCCGCATCAAAGCCCGTAAACCGTAGCAGCTTCTCCTGCTCGTCGATAACCTTCAAATCCTCTGCTGCGCCCATTCATATGCTCCATCCACTATCATCGGGCAAGCGGCCGGGCTTTGCACGTCCCGTCCGCATTTCGGAGACCGGCCCATCATGTCCACCCCTCTCAGCTACGCCGAGCGCCACGCCCTCGGCGTCCGCGCCCGCAAGCAGGTTTCTCGCAGCGCCAACGGCGAATTTCACCACAAAGCCTGCCCGCAAGACCCGCTCCACCTGCTCAAGGAAGCCGAACACGGCCGCCTGCCGCGCCTCATCAAGATCAAGCGCGAACGCATGGCCGCCTCGCCCTTCGGATTCTTCCGCGGCGCCGTGCCCATCATGGCCGCCGATCTCGCCTGCCATCCCAACACCGGCATCACCACCCAACTCTGCGGCGACGCCCACGTCCTCAACCTCGGTGCCTACGCCGCGCTCGATGGCCGTCTCGTCTTCGACATCAACGACTTCGACGAGACCATCCAGGGCCCCTTCGAGTGGGACGTCAAGCGCCTCGCCACCAGCCTCCTCCTCGCCGGCCGCGCCGCTCGCATCAAGAGCAGCATCCGCGAACAAGCCGTCGAAACCTTCACCTCCCGTTATCGCCGCTCCATGCGCGAGTTCGCGGTCATGCCCGTCCTCAATCTCGCCCACTACCAGATCCATCGCCTCACCACCATCGATCCCATCGCCTCAATCCTCCGCACCGCCGAGCGTTCCACTCCAACGAAGTCTCTCGCGAAACTCACCGAGCCCGTCGATGACGGCAAGGCCCGCCGCTTCCGCTCGCAACCGCCGCTGCTGGAGCCCGTTCCTAAAAAAGAAGCCGAAGCCGTCCTCGCAGCCCTCGGCCCCTACACCCGCACGCTGCAGCCCGAACGCCGCCATTTCCTCGCACAGTATCGCCCTGTCGACGTAGCGTTCAAGGTAGTCGGCACCGGCTCCGTCGGCCTGCGCGACTACTGTGTCTACTTCGAAGGCGTCGCCCGCGCCGAGTCCACCGACCCGCTCTTTCTCCAGGTCAAGGAAGAGACCACCTCCGCCTACGCCTCCTATCTTCCCGAAGCCGCATCCGGCCACACTCACCAGGGCCATCGCGCGGTAGACGGCCAGCGAGCCATGCAGCTAACCTCCGACCCATTTCTCGGATACACCACGCTCGAAGGCCGCGATTACCTCGTCCGCCAGTTGAACGACCACAAGGCCTCGCTCGATATCGTAACCCTCACCCCACAAGGCCTCCTCGGCTACGCAGACCTCTGCGGCGAGCTCTTCGCCCGCGGCCACGCCCGCGCCGGAGACCCCGTAGAGATATCCGCCTATCTCGGCAACTCCGAGCGCTTCGATCGCGCCATCCTCGCCTTCGCCCGCACCTACGCCGACAAGACCGAGCACGACTGGAACCTGCTCAAAGCCTCTTTAAAGCAGTCCTGACCCGCTTCAGAGAAACTTCAGCATGGTCTCCTTATAGCGCGAGTACAGGAACGACACCAGCAGCAGCGCCGCGCCCATCACAATTAGCGTGATGTAGCGGTCGCTCGGCGATGCATGCCATATGTCGATAAGAATGATCTTCGCGACGCCCAGCATCAACAGCGCCAGCCCGGCCAGCCGATAACTGCGCTCGCCCACCGTCAACGCAAACAAAAACGCCAGCACACCAAGCGCGCTCCATGCAATCGTAATCATCCCGGCACGCAACTCCACCGCCAGCAGCACCGTAATCAATAGCAGAGGCGCAAAGAAGAAAGGCTGATCCGGCCGATAGAGCGTGAATAGCATCCACGCCGGCTTATCCTTCGGCGGCACCGGATACTGCCGCCGCACTGCAAACGCCACAGGCAGCGCCGATAGCAGAATCGCACTCGCAAGGCTCACCGTAAAGACACGCGAACTATAGAAGGACTGGCTGTTACTGAAAGTCCCATCCGTAAAGCATGCGAAAAGCGCTTGCTCCGCAACGAGAATAACGGCGACAAGAGCCTGCTCAAGAAAGATCGACCGCTTCAGCCTCCAGCCCGCAAAGAGCAACACCCAGGCCATGCAAGCCAACGAAAGAACGAACCACTCCGGCCGCATCTCAAAGTAAAGCAACATCCCGGCAGCAAACGTGCCGAGCCATGCCGTAAGCGTGGAGATGAAACCATCGACCTTCGACGCATTCGGCTCCCGGTGCAGCCTCTCATACACCCAGAAGTACGCCGCAATCAACGGCAGCACCGTATACACACGCATGTTGAATACGTGAGTCGCAGTTCCTCCCGAAGTCAGGTTCACAAAGACCAACCGGACGAAGCTCACAACAAACAGCACATAAGCCTGTTGCCGCAGATACTCCTTGCGAAACACGCGGCCAAGCTCAAACAACCCCACCGCCAGATAAGCCCACGCAACAGCAACACCAATCGGCCGAACCTCATACCAGAGCAACACCGAAAGCAGCGCCGACGCTGGCCACGAATAGACCGTAGCGATCCATTCCGTCTGCAAAACACGCGACGCCGCGCTTCTTCGCATGGCTACATAAAGCATTGCCACCACCAGTACGACCGTCACACACCGAACCGTCAGCGCACCCAGATGGTCTTCGACAAAGAAGTTGACCCCCGCAGTCCGCGCGATCACTGCAAGCGCCATCACATCAGCTTGCATAGCCAAATCCGGCGATCCGATGCGTCCCGCCAACCACCCCACCAGCAGTGCAAGCAACATCCAAGCCACAACCGTCCACGCACCCGGAATGCAGACCCAGAAACCAAATAGCGCCAAAGCAGCCGCAAGATAAGACGTCACCAGCAGCGCTACGCGATCCAGTTCTGTCTCGTTCAGGATCGTCCACCGCCTCGGCCCGAACTCCGAGTTCAACCAGAACAAAACCGCTGCTGAAAGTAACGTGACCGCAAGGCTCGCATGCCGCGAAGGATCAAGCTCTTGCTGGCGAAGCAAAAAAATGGGTGCAACGCCAATGACCAATAGCTGCGCCGCAACAGCAAATCCCCCCAACATCCCCAGCCGCCGGAACACACTCTCCCGCAACCGCAACCCAGCGACCAGCAGCGCCTCCGCTTCCAGCAACCAAAGCAGCGACCAGTTCGCACCACTAAAGCGGAAGGGAATCGCCGCCACCAGCAACACCGACCCAATGCTCGAAAGCACAACGAAAGCTGTCCGCCACCGCTTCCGCGCAACAAACGCAAGCACCAGTTCGGCCGCGCCCAGCACCACCAATCCCCAGAACGCCCACTCCGGATGCGACGACTGAAACTTCAGTAGCGACATCAACCCAACAGAGTTCAGAATCGCAGTCAGCGAAGCCACCACCTCCTGGCGATGATTCTTCGGCACCCGCAGCACATAAAACAGCCGGAAGATCAGCCAGTAAAGCAGCAGCAAGCCCGCGCTCGGCACAAACTCCGGAAACACATGCCCTGGCTGCCCACCCTCCGGAAGCACACGATAGAGCCACAGAAAGTGGTTAAGGTAAACGCCCACCAACCCCGCAAGCCCAAGCTCATACCAGTACTCCCGCGCCGCAACCAGCACTAACGATGCCGCCAGCAACGCACCTGCAACCAGCGAGAAGAGCGTAACGTCGCTGATGCCCACCGTCGCAAACGCCAACAGAAACGCCAGGCTCGTAACCACCTGCGACTTGTACCGCAGCGAGTGCCACACCATCGCCGCTGCAATCGCAAGCATCAGCACAAGGTCAACCGCCTGCGAGTCCAGCACCTTCATGGCCTGCACGTGATACAGCGCAAACGTCACAAAGAAAGTAAGCGCCCACCCTCCACCGATCGCAGCCCGCGCAAAAATTCGATATTTCTCCCGCCGCTCCAGCACCAACCCGCCGGCCAGCAACGCCACACTCAACGACAGCCCAATCAAACTCTTCCCCAGCGGCCCGAGCGTTCCGAACTGATATCCAAGAAACAGCGCGACGCCAATCACCAACGTCACAATCCCTAGCTTATTCAGCCAGTTCTGCCCCAGCCGCTCCTCAATAGAAAGAGACCGCGATATAACGGGCGCCTCCACCTTCGGAGCTTCAGCAGGCTCATCAAGAAAAACTGGCGTATCGACTACCGGAGTAGAAGCCGCTGGCATCGTGAAGCTGGAAACCGGCCGCACAGCAGCCTTCTGCGCATTGGAAACGCCAAGCACAGGAAGGCTTCCATGCTGATGCCGAACAAAAGGCGGCGGCGGGACAACCGGCGCAGTAACCGGCGAACTGACCGGCACAGGCTTCTGCGCAGCCACCTGCGGAATCTCTTCGATTCGCGTCAACCGCCGATCAAGGCTCTCCAGCTCTTCGCGAAGCCCTTCGAGCTTGCGAAGCCGCTGACTCAAACCGCTCTGCCGGATCAGCAGAGCGGCCACTGCGACGAACAACACAAATATCAGGAACTCATCCATAGCGTTATAAGTCGATCGCCAATGAGTATCCCACAGACGTATCGCCTATTCACGCTATTTCGGGCCAGACTGTGACACTAAATCAGCTGTCACAAAATCCAGCCGTACCTTCACTACTACCGGTTCAGATCGTGAATCGTCTGCCCGGCAGCCTGCGCCACCTGACCAGCCGCACTCTTCAGGGACCCGGCGATCTGCTGTCCAACGCCTTCATCCTGCAGGTCCGCATCTCCGGTCGCGCGTCCAACGCCTTCCTTCAACTTGCCCACAAATCTGCCGCCCGCGCCGCGGACGCGATTCTTTGAACCCCACTGCGATGTGCCACGAGCCGCATCTTCCAACGTGTCGCTTCCGGTTGCGTACTGGGGGCCAGGTGTCTTTGCGAGGACATAAACCGCAGCACCAAGGCCGAGTGCTGCGAGGAACCAGGGAAGGTTTTTCATAGTCAAATTTCTCCTGCGAAATTCAGATGCAATCTTGCGGCAAAACGTCCATATGCCCGCATCCGGATCTCTTCCTCGCACGACAACTACAATCGACACATGAGTATGAAGTTTGACGTAGTGGTCCTCGGCGCCGGAGCCGCCGGGCTGATGGCAGCCATCGAAGCCGGCAAACGAGGCCGCCGCGTCCTCCTCCTCGACCACGCCGACCGCACCGGCAAAAAGATCCTCATCTCCGGCGGCGGCCGCTGCAACTTCACCAACCTCGGCGCCAAGGCCGAAAACTTCCTCAGCGCCAATCCTCACTTCGCCAAATCCGCGCTCGCCCGCTTCACGCCTAGGGACTTCATCGCTCTCGTCGAAAAACATGGCATCCAGTACCACGAGAAAACCCTCGGCCAGCTCTTCTGCGACGGCTCCGCGCAACAGATCGTCTCCATGCTCGAAAAAGAAGCTCGCGAAGCCCAGGTCGACACCCGCTGCGGCGTCAAGATCATCGCCGTCCGCAGTTGGACTGAAACCTCCGCAACCGCCGGCCGCTTCCACCTCGAAACCTCCACAGGCGACTTCATCACGACCTCGCTCATCGTCGCCACCGGTGGCCTCTCCATCCCGAAAATGGGCGCCACCGGCTTCGGCTACGACCTCGCCAAACAATTCGGCCACGACCTCATCGAACCTCGCCCCGCTCTCGTGCCATTGGTCTTTAGCGCCGCCGACCGAGAAAAGTGGTGCGACCTCGCCGGGCTCTCCGCCGAAGTCATCGGCACCACAATCATCAAAGCAAAAAAGCCCGTCCCAAGGTTCCGCGAAAAACTCCTCATCACCCACCGCGGCCTCAGTGGCCCCGCCGTCCTGCAGCTCTCGTCCTACTGGCATCCCGGAGGCGAAGTCCGCTTCGATCTCGCCCCCGGCATCGACGTCTTCGCCCCACTCCTCGCCAAGAGCTCCGAGCGCGACTGGAACACCGCCTTCGCCGCCCTCCGCGCCGTCCTGCCCACCCGCCTCGCCGAGCGCTGGGTCCGTGTCCGCGCCAACACCACTCCCGGCGACTGGACCAACGCCGGCATCGCCCGCCTCGAGCAGGAGCTCCACGCCTGGACGCTAACCCCCGCCGGAACCGAAGGCTTCGAAAAAGCCGAAGTCACCGCCGGCGGCGTCAACACCGACACCCTCGACGCCCGCACCATGGAAAGCAAAACCACCCCCGGCCTCTACTTCATCGGCGAGGTCGTCGACGTAACCGGCTGGCTAGGCGGCTACAACTTCCAATGGGCCTGGGCCAGCGCCGCAGCAGCAGGCGCAGCCGCGTAAGCAGGCTTCATAGTCCTCAGTAAAAATTTGTCATCCTGAGCGGAGCGCAGCGAAGTCGAAGGACCTGCCATACCGTTCGCACACGCACACCGCGCGACCCTTTCAACCACAAGTCTGCTGTTGCTGGTGGTCTCAAGACTCCTACTGCACGATCAACGTCAACGGCACCGACCGCGTAATCCCCGCCGAGGTCGCACTCACCATCAGGTTATACGTCCCCGACGGCGTCGTATAAGTCACAGGCTGCGTCCCCGAAGCAGGAATCTCCCGCCCCGCCCCACACCCACCAAGCAACACCAGCACCCCAAAAACCAACACCATCACACCCTTGCGCCACCGCCGCCGCCAGCCAATCGCCAGCGGCATCAACATCGCCAAAAAGATCACCTCACCCCGCCGCCATGGCGCAACCCCACCCGGCTCCAACCTCGCCTGCACCCCAGTCTGCACAGTCGCCGTAAGCGTCACCGTCGATCCCAACACCGGCGCAGCAGGCGAAACCGTGCAGCGACTATTCGTCGGCGCGCCGCTGCAACTAAACGCCACATTCCCACTCACACTCGCCAACGAACTAAGCAGCAGCGGATAACTTGCACTCCCGCCACTCGGCAACGTAGCCGTAGTCGCTCCATTCGCGCTCAGCGAAAAATCAACTCCCACCCCAGTCAACGAAACACTCTGCGTCGCACTCGCCGCATTATCGGTAATCGTAAGCGCCCCCGTCAGCGGCCCCGCAGCAGTCGGCGCAAACACCACTTGCACAGCACAAGCCGCGCTTACCGCCACCGTCGCACCACACGTATTGCTCGCAATCGTAAAGTTACTCGACACCCCCACACCCGAAACCACCAGCGGCAACCCGCCATTGTTCGTCAGCGTAACCACCTGCACAGCCGACGCCAGCCCAACCCCAGTCGCCGCAAACCCAACCGAAATCGGACTAACCGAAACCCCCGGCGGAGCCACACCCAAACCCGTCAGCGCAACAGTCTGCGATCGCACCACATCCGTAAACGTCAACGTAGCCGTCCGCACCCCCACCGCCGTAGGAACGAACCCAACCGTCAGCACACAAGCAGCATGCCCCGCCAGCGAAGTCCCACACCCATTCACCACCGTAAAATCCCCCACAGACACACCCACGCTAATCAGCGCCAACGGCACATCCCCGGCATTGGTAATCGTCACCTGCTGCGTCGCGCTCGCCGTGTTCAACTGCTGCTGTGCAAAGCTAAGCGACCCCGGCGCAACCGTATCGGTAGCCGGAGACTCTCCCACACCCGTAAGCTGCGCCGTCTGCGTCCCCGTCACACCCGTAGAAGTATCCGTAACCGACACCGTGCCCACACGGTTCCCACTAGCAGTCGGCGTAAACACAATCGACAGCGAACAAGCCGTCGAAGCTCCCAGCGTAGCCCCACACGTATTCGCCGTAATCGAGAAATCCCCTGTAATCACAGGACTTTGCA
>Ga0302313_10002523_pt1 | contig 12704 bp, 16 predicted proteins | sample III_Palsa_N2_2_FD_200454 | JGI IMG/M metagenome (GOLD analysis project Ga0302313, IMG submission 200454) | Peat permafrost microbial communities from Stordalen Mire near Abisko, Sweden - III_Palsa_N2_2 | ecosystem: Environmental > Terrestrial > Soil > Palsa > Peat permafrost | place: Sweden...
CGATCGGCGGGGATCGGATGCGTCGCCACCCACTGCGCATTGACGAAGCCGTTGAAGTCGGCGCAGGGCTTGATGCTGGTGTCGAGCTCCTTCACGTCGAACACAGCGGGTGCCGCCACCGCATTGATAGACAGGGCCAGGCCCACGGCCAAAGCCAGCGGTTTCACGAGTCGGTACGTCATGGATTCTCCCTCTGCGCCGTGGCGCGTTTCGATCGCCCGTCGCCGGGCATGGTGATCCCCGACCGTAGTCAACCAGGGCAGGGCACAGACAGTGTCGAAGGTCACGGGTGAGGGCTTTGAGCGTGCGGAATGGCTGGATCGGGTGACGCTGCGCCGCATGGTGAAAAAAGCGACGTGCGCATTATTATCGCCGGATGAACACATCTGCCCCTATTGCTTTTCGTACCGCCGTGTCTGCCGATATCCCGGCCATCGTTGCCTTGGTCGAGTCCGCCTATCGCGGCGAATCGGGCTTGCGCGGCTGGACCACCGAGTCGCACCTGCTCGATGGCCGACGCACCAATAACGAAGACGTGGGCGCCGTCATCAAGCGCCCGCACAGCTGCCTGCTGTTGGCCGAGCGCGACGGTCAACTGATCGCCAGCTGTCATGTCGAGCGGCAGGGCAAGTTCGGTTACTTCGGCATGTTTGCCGTGGATCCCGCACAGCAGGGTGGTGGCCTGGGCAAGGCCGTGCTGGCCGAAGCCGAGCGTCTGGCGCGCGAACGCTGGCAGTGCCGCGCCATGCGGATGACCGTCATTGAGCAGCGCAACGAACTCATCGCCTGGTACGAGCGCCGCGGCTATCTGCGCACCGCCGAGTACGAGCCGTTCCCGTATGGCGACGAGCGCTTCGGCATCCCGCGCCGCCCCGACCTGCGCTTCGAAGTGCTGGTGAAAACCTTCGCGAAGCAGCCGGCGTGAACGGCTGGATCAAGGTAGGCACCCGCAGCGAGATCCTGCCCGGCGAATTCAAGGTCGTCTGGGACGGCGACACCGCCATCGCCGTCTACAACATCGGCGGTACCCTCTACGCTATCGAAGACATCTGCTCCCATGATGGCGGCGAACTCGCTGGTGGTGACGTCCACGGTTTCGAAGTCGAATGCGCGCGCCACGGTGCGCGTTTCGACCTGCGCACAGGGGCTGTAACCAAACCACCAGCATACGAGCCGATCGCGAGTTTTCCGGTGAAGGAAGAGGGCGGAGAAATCTGGACGCGGGATGACCGGTGAATGGTGCACTTCATTTCGTGCGTGCTGTGAATCTTGACATCATCCTGGGAGGATTGAGCCGCAGGATTAGGCTGCACCAAGCGGATCAAATGGTTGATTTTTATTGGTGTAGGGCAAAACGATAGGCAGCGACAAACGTATTGTGCGGACGTATTAGGCTGCATTTTCCAACCTACATTTAGTTAGGTGTCTCAATGCGTAGCACCAAATATATATTTGCCTTACTCGTAACCGTAACTTTGGGCTACGGCACGTTTATTGGCCATGCGTTGTTGGGCGCTTACGTTGCTGGCCACCTTCCGTATGCACTATTTCTATCGGGCTTTAGTTTACTCCTGCTCCCCGGTTTGGGAGCTGCCTTGGTCACTGGATTCCTACTGGCAGCCCTCGCGCGCTTGATCATTCCACGCTTTGCCGTTGTCGTACCCGTGCTGGCTACTTTGCCATGGGTAGCGCTCCATATTTTGGCCTGGACCGTTTATGGTTCTCGAGATATTTGGTGGGTGGTCCTTAGCGATATCGCGTCGCTCATGATAGCGACATACACTCTGGCAATACTGCTTAGGCGGCATCGGCTTAGGTGGCCACCTAACGCCTCCAGCGCCGCTTAACTCCAGACATAAGCGTTAGGCCTCAGAAACCGGATCCTCGTTTGCTAAAGTGTCGAAGGAGTCAAAATGGCTCGTCAAATCATCTTCACCCCGAAAGCGGCTAAGCCGCCGCCTACCTACAGCCAAGCGGTCAAAGCTGCAGGCCTGGTGTTCGTCTCTGGTACAGCCCCTGCTGATCCAATCACTGGTGTGATCAAGGGCACAACCATTCAAGAGCAAACCCGACAGTGCCTGACTAACATACAGGCCATCCTCGAGGAAGCAGGTAGTTCCTTAGAAAAGCTTGTCAGTGTGACCGTCGTGTTGGCAGACGAAGATGATTTCGCCGGCATGAACGAGGAATGGCTCAAATGGTTTCCTTCCAATCCACCAGCTCGCCAGGGCGCCAAGCTGCCTGTGCGCATGCCTGGCCTTAAGATTTCCATTGCAGCGATCGCTGAGACCTAACCCTTCAATCAACCGGGCATGCCCTAGCAAGCTGGGGCATGCCGCTTATCTCAAACGTTAGATGCCTACTATTAGATGCCTACTAAGCGTTGATGTCGTATGCACGCGGACTCAAATGGAGGCTGATGATGGAAGAGCAGAACATTCGGATGGCTATTGATCGACATTGGGCTGCATCCGCTGCGGGTGATCAAGTTGTCGAGCATGAGATCTATCACGATGATGCTGTCTGTGAGTATCCGCAGTCAGGCGAGGTCATCCACGGTCGGCGTAACCTGCAAGCGCTTCGTAGCCATCATCCTGGTAGACCATCGGGGTTTGAGGTCCGACGGATCGTAGGAGAGGGCAATTCCTGGGTTACCGAGTATGTGATTACCTACGAGGGCAAGCGCGCCTACACGGTGAGTATCATGGAGTTCCGGGATGGAAAGGTGTCGCACGAGACTCAATACTTCGCCGATCCCTTCGACGCTCCTGTTTGGCGGACTCAGTGGGTTGAGCGGAGGCGTGATGCGTGATTGAGCGCATCTAACAACGGCATGCCGCCGACGCCGCAAACGGCGCGGCTGATGTCGAGCGTTGGGGCAGAGGAGGAAACGGTGAAGCGTACATGGACCATCATCGGTGTTGGCGATGTTGCTCGCAGCTTCAAGTGGTATCAGTCACTGCTTGGCCTGCCAGAGACCTCTCCTGCCCACGACTATTTCGGACAGATACTCGACACGGATGGAACCGTCTTGCTTTGCCTCCATCAGTGGGGCGCACACGAGCATCCTCCGTTAGTCAGCCCCAGTCGCTCAGGGCCAGGGAACGGACTACTCTTGTTCTTTCGCGTGGATGATTTCGACGAGGCGTTGCTACGCGCACACACGCTCGTGGCTGCCCTCGCAGAGGAGCCCCATGTGAATCCAAACACGGGAACCAAAGAGTTTGCGCTGTGCGACCATGACGGTTATTACGTCATGATCAGTGCACTCTCCGCGGCCTGACAATTCATTCAAGCCGACGTCGCTTAGCGGCGTGGCTTAACTCAAGTGTTAGACGGCGGAGCCATGCTGGACTCTTGTGCGATTACTGTTCGAAAATTCGAAGAATCTGAATTTTCTGCTTATCAAGGTCTGCGCTTGTCGGCGCTCGAAGAATCGCCCGATGTTTTTGGAAGCACTTTAAGTGCAGAACATCTGCGTACGGCCGAAGAGTGGGCTTCACGACTTCAGGTTGGATGCAATTCAGGGCTAGACCTGCCGTTGATCGGGCAAGTTGGCACGACAGCGGCTGGTTTGGCGTGGGGCAAAGTCGATAGGTCCGACCGCACAATCGTCCACCTGTACCAAATGTGGGTAGCACCTGAGTTCCGAGGCCGTGGTGTAGCGCGTCTTCTGCTGCGCACGATCGTGGCATGGGCGGCATCGCTGCAAGCTCGTTCAGTACATCTTGGGGTAGCCTGCGGGGAGTCGCCAGCCATGCGCCTCTATGTCAGCGAGGGTTTCGTCCCGTTCGGGCAAGTCGAGCCATTGCGCTCAGGTTCCGCGCTGCTGGTCCAAAGCATGCAGTTTCAAATTTCCCATGCTGCCGTTTAACCCATCGTTGCGCCGGATTACTTCCGGTAACCGGTGAACTCAAACCGTTAAGCCACACAAATTCAATGGTCGCTGAGCTGTCTCAGAGGAGAAACCACTTGGCAACAATCCGAGAAGGCAACAAAGCAGCACTGGTAGTCGTTGACGTGCAGGTCGGCGTCATGAGCGGAGCCTGGGATGCTTCGCGAGTTGTCGATAAAGTCTCCTTCGTTGTCGAACGTGCCCGCGCTGCAGGCGTCCCGGTAGTCTGGGTGCAACACTCCGACGAGCAATTGGTGAGGGAGAGCCCGCAGTGGCAGTGGGTGCCGAAGCTTGTCCCACGAGAGATTGAGCTGCGCGTACACAAGCAGTTCAACTCATCCTTCGAACAAACCAGCCTTGAGGGCGAGCTGGCGACGTTGGGAGTAACGCATATCGTCCTAGCCGGGGCTGCGACCAACTGGTGTATTCGAGCTACGGCCTATGGTGCGCTGGAACGCGGATACGACGTAACCCTTGTTAGCGACGCCCACACAACAGAGACGATGCAGCTTGAAAGCGGCGTGAAGATCGAAGCGGAGCACGTCAATCAAGAACTCAACATCGCCATGCAATGGCCTGCCTATCCCGGGCGCAAGAACGGTACGGCGAGCGCCGAGCAGGTCCAGTTTTAGCATTCCCTCTCTTGGCGGGCTCAGCGTGTGTGGCGCTGTGCTTCTTCGGAAATGCCTAACCACTCGTTCAAGGCGGACGGCTACGCCACCCTTAACCCCAGCGTTGGTTGCTTCAGGAGGCACCATGCCACTCGTCACTCTCACTGTTCGCAAGCCAAAGTCGAGCGCATTCAAATCCACGGTCCTCGACGCAGTGCATTCCGCGCTCGTCGTATCTGGCGTACCCGCAACAGACAAATTCCAACGAGTCATCGAACTCGAATCCGATGACTTTCGCTTCGACCCAACTTACCCTGATCTTCAGTCAGAACGAAACAGCGACTTCGTACTCATCGAAATCCTGTGGTCAGTGGGCAGGAGCGTCAAAGTCAAGAAGAAGTTGCTCGAGCAACTTATGGGAACGCTCTCGCAGGCGGGGCTCAACCCGGAAAACGTCATGGTCTGTTTCAAGGAAACTGCTTGGGAAAATTGGTCATTCGGTGGTGGCCGCCTCATTCACACCTGAGCAGTCACCCATGCAAGTGCCTATTCAAGGCGGAAGGCTTCGCTGCCGCTTAACTCCAACGGTAGGCATCCGAGTAACCAGCAGAGGTATGTCATGACTGATCACCCGCTTGAAATCTGGCATAGGCTTGTCCGGGAGCGCGATCCATCGGGATTGAGTGATTTGCTCGCGGCGGACGCGGTCTTCTACTCGCCAGTCGTTCACACACCGCAACGTGGCAGGAAGCTTGCCGCCGGGTATCTGAGCGCGGCATTCCACGTATTCTTCAACCCGACCTTTCAGTACGTACGCGAGATCGTCGGCGCTTCGGACGCCATGCTGGAATTCGAGACCGAATTGGACGGAATACTGGTCAATGGAGTCGACCTGATCAAATGGAACGATGAGGGGCAGATCGTCGAATTCAAAGTGATGATCAGGCCGCTCAAAGCGATCAACATCATCCACCAGCGCATGGCAGCCATGCTTCATCCAATCGATGAACGCACCGACATCTAACCCTTTCTTCAAGCGGACCCACCTCACGACCTCCTGCTACAGGCACTCAAGCAATGAAATCCAAAGGTCTGCAAAATTGGGAGAGAACGCGTGCGTTGGGTATGGCTCGCTATGTCCTGGTCAAAGGTGTTCTCTCGTATGGCCTGACCATGTTTATCGTCATGACGTTTATCGTTCACCGCAGTGATCTGAGCCCGAGATTCATTGCCCTATCGGCTGTGCTCTGGCTGATCGCAGGGGCTGTGTTCGGCACTTTTACATGGCTTTTTATGGAGCGGCATTACCGCAGAGCCGTTCCGAAGATCATTGCCTGACCACATCAGTCAAACGAAAAATTCATCAACCCGACTGGCGATGTGCCAACGTCTAGAAGTGATAGACAAACGCCAGCGCCTCGGAAATCTGCGTGCGCGATCCAAAACGCGTGACCAGCGGGCTGTCAGCGGCGTTGCCGAGCAGGCGGCCGTAGGTGAGGGCCAAAGCCACACCAGTGTGCCGGCTGGTGGGTACGAACAGATCGTATTCCAGTGAGGCGAGCTGGCTACCGGCACCTGGGTGCCAGGCGGGTACGTTGAGCACGCTGGCCTGACTGGGCGTGATGCCGAAGAAGCGGTTCGCCGCGGGCGCATTCATCGCCTGCCAATGGACCTCAAAAGAGTGCTCCAGCAGCCAAATCTTGGGCAGATCCCACTCGGCATAGACCTGGAGATACTCGCCGGCGCCATTGATGTCGTGACTGAGGTTGGTGCCGACGTCGATGGTCTTGGTGAGCTGCCACTCCAGATAGCCGCCGGTGGTGAGGCGTGGCGAGAGTGAATTGATCTTGCCGCGCAATATGCCCAGATCCTCGCTGTCGCGACCCCATTGGTAGTCGCCAAACAGGCCTCCGTGAAGCACGGTGCCCCCGATCAGATCGACCTGCAGCCCATCGAGTGTGGACAGGCTGACGTGGTCCGGCCATTCGAAGTCGACGTAGGGAATGGATTCATTCCGATGGGTTTTGCCACCCGGAAAGCTGGGCAGACGCTCTATACCCGCGCCCAGGGCCAGGGTAATGGCGTTGGGGTCAGTAGCGGTGTTGTCTCCTGTGTCGGCCCTGCTGCCGGACGACCAGCACAGGCCCGCCAGCAAGCAGGCAGACAGGAAGCCGGCCGACAGCTGAACGCGGTTATTAGGGGAAGTTCGAGGCAGAAAATCGGGCAAGGCGAAATGGGGCACGTCGGGAAGGCAGGCAGAGCAAGGGCTGGCAAGCATAGGTGATTTACCCGCCCGGACGGATGCATGGCCCGGGGCACCCCGGACATCATTCGTTAAGAATTTGAGAAAGGAGGCCGAAAGGGAGTCTTTTTATCCTTCACGCATAATTTACAAGAGAAATAACCAATGCCCGTGTCTGGCTGGACCATCCTTTGTGATTTCGACGGCACCATTTCCGTCGAGGACGTGATCGATTCGCTGCTCGACCGCTTCGGCCGGCCGGGCTGGGAAGTGCTTGAGCAGGACTGGCGCGCCGGCCGCATCGGCTCACGTGAGTGCATGTCCGGTCAGGTCGATTTGCTGAAGATGACCCGCGACGAGCTGGATACGCATCTGGCCGGGTTGTGGATCGATCATGCGTTTCCGGGTTTCGTGGCGAAGGCACGTCAGCTGAATGTGCCGATCCGCATCGTCAGCGATGGCCTCGATTACGCGATCCACCAGATTCTTGGCCGTTACGGCCTGGATAACCTGCCGTTGGCCGCGAACCACTTGTCGCCGGCGCAGCCGCCGAAGCAGTGGCAGCTGACCTCGCCGTTCCAGGCGGATGGTTGCCGCAGCGGCACCTGCAAGTGCGCCTGCGTGGCGCAGGCCCGCAAGACCGGTGCAAAGACCTTGCTGATCGGCGATGGCGCCTCGGATTTCTGTGCCGCTGATCGCGTGGACTTCGTGTTTGCCAAACATCGTTTGATCGAGCATTGCCGCGCTACCGGCATCGACTACGTGCCGATCACCGGCTTCGAAGATGCACTGGAGTTTCTGCCGAAGCTGCTCGATGGCAGCCTGGCCAGCCATTGGCATCACGAGCACGCGCAGGCGCACGCGATCTCCTGATTGCGTTGCACGCCGTTATCCTTCTGAATCCCCCCGAATCATTCCGGATTTTTCCCATGAAAATCGACAAGAACGCCGCCGGTTTCATCGACGACGCGCAGCTGCTCGCCGATGAGGCGAAGTACAGTTCCTTCGGCGACACCGTGCATTACGTGGACCCGCCGAAGATCTTCCGTCACGGCGAAGGCAGCTACATGTTCGACACCGCCGGCACGCCGTTCCTCGATTTGCAGATGTGGTACTCGGCGGTCAACTTCGGCTACGGCAACAAGCGCCTCAACAATGTGCTGAAAGACCAGATCGACCGCTTGCCGCAGGTCGCCAGCCAGTATTTGCACCAGACCCGCATCGAGCTGGCCAAGACCATCGCGATCGACGCGAAAAAGAAATTTGGTCTGGACGGCCGCGTGCATTTCAACGTCGGTGGTGCGCAGGCGATCGAGGATTCGCTGAAGATCGTGCGTAACGCCTGCAACGGCAAAAGTCTGATGTTCGCCTTCGAAGGTGGCTACCACGGCCGTACGCTGGGCGCTTCGTCAATCACCTCGAGCTACCGCTATCGCCGCCGCTTCGGCCACTTCGGTGAGCGCGCGATGTTCCTGCCGTTCCCGTACCCGTTCCGTCGCCCGAAGGGCATGACGCCGGAGGAGTATTCCGACAGCTGCGTGCGCCAGTTCGAGCGCTTGTTCGAGACCGAATACAACGGCGTGTGGGACCCGAAGACCAGTCAGTGCGAATACGCCGCGTTTTACGTTGAGCCGATTCAGGGTACTGGCGGTTACGTGATCCCACCACCAGGCTTCTTCAAAGGCCTGAAGAAGGTGCTCGACAAGTACGGCATCCTGATGGTGTCCGACGAAATCCAGATGGGTTTCTGGCGCACCGGCAAGCTGTGGTCGATCGAGAACTTCGGCGTGACGCCGGACATCGTGGTGTTCGGCAAGGCGCTGACCAACGGCCTGAACCCGCTCTCCGGTCTGTGGGCACGCGAAGAGCTGATCAACCCGACCGTATTCCCGCCGGGTTCGACCCACTCGACGTTCAACTCCAACCCGCTGGGTACGTCGCTGGGTCTGGAAGTGATCAAGATGGGTTACGAGCTGGACTACGAGACCACCGTGCCAGCCAAGGGCAAGCATTTCCTCGACGGGCTGCGCGACCTGCAGAAGCGTCACAAGGAAATCGGCGACGTCGATGGCCTCGGCCTCGCGCTGCGCGCCGAGATATGCACCGAGGACGGCTTCACGCCGAACAAGGCGCTGCTCGATGCGATGGTCGATATCGGTCTCGCTGGTGACCTCGAGCACAACGGCAAGAAAATCGGCCTCGTGCTGGACGTGGGAGGCTGGTACAAGAACGTGATCACGTTCGCGCCATCGCTCGACATCACTCACGAAGAGATCGACCTGGCGATTTCGTTGCTCGACCAGCTGCTGACGAAAGCCAAGAAGGGCTGATGTCCGAGGCGCGTGGCTTAGAGCCTGTTCGCGATCTCCGCGTAGCCCGCGTTGTGCCGTGGCGGTTGTTTGGTGGTAGTGCGTGGCGCAGCGCCTGACTGCCGGTCAGGTCAAGCCGCGCGCCGCCACCGGGCGGCCGTCACGACTCAACCCTTCGGGCCGGGTCGGTTTGCCCCCATGCCGGCGTCATCACTCGGTCGTGTACGGACGTACACTCCGTCGTTCTTGCTTGGCCTGCGCGCAAACCGCTCCCGGCGCGGGCCACGTGGAGATCGTGAATAGGCTCTTGCACGCAAAAAGAACCCGGCGATCGCTCGCCGGGTTCTTTCGTTTGTCGCGTCAGGAAAGCCTTTTACGGTGCGTGTTTGAGGGCCAGCACCGCATTCAGCCCGCCGAACGCAAACGAGTTGCTCAAGGCGGCGCGCACCGGCATGTCGCGCGCCACGTTGGGCACGTAGTCCAGATCGCAGGCGGGATCAGCCTGATCGAGATTGGCGGTCGGCGGCACGATGCCGTAGCGCATGGCGTTGACTACCGCCACCAGTTCCAGCGCACCCGAGGCACCAAGTGCATGGCCATGCATCGACTTCGTGGACGACACGGCGAGGCGGTCGGCGTGCGCCCCGAAGGCGAGGCGAATGGCCTTGGTCTCGGTGGCATCGTTGGCTTGTGTGCCAGTACCGTGGGCATTGATATAGTCGACATCTTCGGGCGCCAGGCCGGCTTCGTCGAGCGCCTGAGTCATCGCGGAAGCAGCGCCGTCGGCGCTGGGCATCACGATATCGGTGGCGTCGGCGGTCATGCCGCCGCCCGCCAGTTCGGCGAGAATCGTGGCGCCGCGCGCTTGCGCATGCTCGAGCGATTCAAGCACAAAGATGCCGGCGCCTTCGCCAAGCACCAGGCCACGTCGGTTGATGCTGAAGGGACGGCAGGTGTCGTCGGCCAGTACGCGCATCGCTTCCCATCCGCGCAGCACGACGTAACTGATGCATGCTTCCGTGCCGCCGGTGATGGCGGTATCCGCCAAGCCGTAACGGATCATCTGCGCTGCCTGGATGATCGCGTGGTTGGCCGACGCACAGGCACTGGCGACGGCAAAGGTCGGACCGCGCAGGCCATACTTGATGCTGATCTGGCTGGCCGAGGCATTGGTCATCACGCGCACGATGCTCAGCGGGTGAACACGGGTGGCGTTTTCGGCGTAGAGGCGCCGGCTCTGTTCGTCCTGGGTTGTCTCACCGCCGACGCCGGTGCCGACGATCACCGCCGTACGTGCACCGACTTCCTTGCTGAAATCCAGGCCGGACTGCTGGATGGCTTCGTCGGCGGCGTGCAGCGCGAATTCAGAGGTGCGATCGAGTTGCGTCAAGGTGCGCTCATCGATGCCGGCTGCCGGATCAAAACTTTCGGGCACCTGCGCGGCCACTTTTACGCGCACGCGAGCGGCATCTTGATGGCGAAGCGGGCCAATGCCGCTGCGGCCTTCGCGCAGTCCTTGCCAAAGCGCCTCCGCACCGACGCCGAGCGCACTGATGGCGCCCATACCGGTAATCACGACACGGCGCGTGGAAACGTTGGGCATTACTGGCTTCCTTCGCCTGCCGCGGCTTTTCCATCAAGCGCGGTCTGTACGGCATCGACCAGGCTCTGCGCCGTATCCTTGTCGAAGTTGGCACCTTGCTGGTCGGGGAAGGTGATATCGAAATGCTCTTCGATGTCGAAGATCAGCTCGATCGCCTCGAGCGACTCGATGCCCAGATCCTTCAAGGTGGATTCCGGCGTGATGGTGGCCGTGTCGATCTTGGCCTGTTTGGCGATGATCTCGAACACCTGCTGCTGGGTCGACTCGTTCATGGCTGGGCGGCTCCTCGTGGTAAACGACAACATTACGTAATCATTAGTTTAGGCATTATCGCTTGCATATGTCTTTCATCGCCCAACTGGAACCCGATGCCCTGCTGGCACATTTCATGGCCAACCCGCCGATCGGGTTTACCGTGGAGCTGTCGCCGCAGGGCATGCCGTGCTTTGTGGCGCCGTTCGATCTGCTGACCACGGCGGACGACGAGCTGCGTCGGCGCGTGGCTGCTCTGCCGCTGTATCGCTGGTGGGGCAGGTTGCTGCGCTGGCGCACGCGTTTTGCCGGCACCACCGTGTCGGAATACGCGCCGCTGCCGCGTTCCGTGTCGCCCATTGCACTGGCACAGGGACTCAAAGCCGCCTACGCACGCGAGTGCAAGCTGCTTATCGTGAAAGACATTGCGCAGGATTCCCCTTTGCTGAGCGATGCCGACAATGCCCAGGCGCGCGCTTTCGCCAGCGCCTGTGAAGCCGAGGGCTACGTGTTGCTGGAAGGCCAGGCACTGGCATGGGTGCCGATCGATTTCACCAGCGACGATGAATACCTCTCGCGGTTGTCATCAGGCCGCCGGAAAAATATCCGGCGCAAGCTGCGCTCGCGTGCCGACCTCGAGATCGAGATCGTGCGCACTGGCGACGCGCGCTTCGACGACGAGACGACGCTGGCCGAGTTCTACTCGCTGTTCGACAACGTCTACGCGCAGAGCGAAATCCACTTCGATCGGCTCAGCATGGATTTTTTCCGCGCCCTGCTGCGCGATACTGCCAGTGGTGGCGTGGTGTTCGTCTATCGCCATGCCGGACAGATGATCGGCTGGAACCTCTGCTACGAAGAGGGTGGCAAGCTGATCGACAAGTACATCGGCTTTGCCTACCCGCAGGCGCGCGAGCACAACCTGTATTTCGTCAGCTGGATGCACAATCTCGATTATGCGCGGCAGCGCGGCCTTACCCACTACGTGGCCGGCTGGACCGACCCGGAAGTCAAATCTTTCCTCGGTGCGCGCATGACGTTCACACGCCACGCGGTATATGCACGACATCCGATTCTGCGTGCGTTGCTGCGCCGGCTCGGCAACCATTTCGAAAGCGATCGCCATTGGCAGACCACGGCGGAGACCACTGATGCACAGTCTTGACCATCGTCCCGTTGTGCTCGACATCGACCATTCGGTCGGGCCGTTGCCGCAGCGGCTGGTATTGCCGCTGGAACACTGGCAGGAGTCGATCCGTTTCGGCTGCTCGCTGGCAACCATGCGGCGTTTCCGCACGATGCTCGATGAGCTGCTGCCGGAACAGTACGGCACGGTGTTCCTGGGTAGCGGTGATTTTCATCACCTGAGCTGGCCACTGATCGCGCGCCTGAAACCCGAGACACCGATTCAAGTGGTGGTGCTGGACAATCATCCGGACAACATGCGCTTTCCGTTCGGCGTTCACTGCGGATCTTGGGTGCGTCGCGTGGCGATGCTGCCGTCGGTCAGTCATGTGCACGTGCTGGGCATCACCTCGGCGGATATCGGCGCAGGCCACGCGTGGGAAAACTATCTCACGCCGTTGAAGAAGGGCAAGCTCACCTACTGGAACATCGGCGTCGATACCGGCTGGGCGCGTCGGTTGGGCATCGAGAAGGCGTTCCGCGGCTTCGATACGCCGGAGGCGATGGTCGATGCCTTCGCCGAATTGCAGCGCACGCAGACGGTGCCGAGCTATCTGTCGATCGACAAGGATGCCTTCGCGCCGAACGTGGCCCATACCAACTGGGA
>Ga0302313_10002526_pt1 | contig 12699 bp, 12 predicted proteins | sample III_Palsa_N2_2_FD_200454 | JGI IMG/M metagenome (GOLD analysis project Ga0302313, IMG submission 200454) | Peat permafrost microbial communities from Stordalen Mire near Abisko, Sweden - III_Palsa_N2_2 | ecosystem: Environmental > Terrestrial > Soil > Palsa > Peat permafrost | place: Sweden...
GGGCCTGGAGCGCCACGGCGTGGAGTCGCTGCGCCACGTGCAGCCCGGCGTGCGCTTCGCGGTCGACGCTTACGTCAATTTCGCGCGCACCGCACCGTGGGAAGAAGCTGCCATCTCGTCGCTGACCGAGCTCTTCGCGCCGAAGATCCACGCCGACCGGCTCGCCGGCTGGCCATCGCTCTATCCGTGGATCGCGCCCGAGGGCCTGGCGTACTTCCGCAGCCGCATCACGCTGGCGGGGCGCGACGTCGAGCACGGGCTGGAGGTGGCGCGCCGCTGGTGCGTCACGCGCGAGCGCCAGGAACGCGCAATCGCGATCCTCGATTTCAAGCTGGACATCCTGTGGGCCATGCTCGACGCGATCGCGCTGGCCTACCCCGACGACCTCGCCCAGGAGCTGCGACCATGAGCGATGCGCGCTCGCGACCCGCGGTCGCACCGATGTACCGGTTGCAGTTCGAGCCCGCGCAGGACGCCTGGGTGCTGTTGTATCCGGAAGGCATGGTCAAGCTCAACGCGCCCGCGGCCGAGATTCTTCGGCGTTGCGACGGTTTGCGCTCGGTGGACGACATCGTCGGCGAACTCGAGCACGCATTTGCGCGCTCGGCGCTCGCGGACGACGTGCACGCGTTCCTGCAACAGGCACGCGAGCGGGGCTGGCTCGAGCCGGAGGTTCGATGACCGCGTCCGCCATGGCGCCCGCCACCGTGAAGCCGCCGTTCTGGTTGCTGGCCGAGCTCACGTACCGTTGTCCGCTGCATTGCGTCTTCTGCTCGAACCCGGTCGACTACGCGCGTCACGACCAGGAGCTCGACACCGCGACGTGGAAGCGCGTGCTGGCCGAGGCTCGTGCGCTCGGCGCCGTGCAACTCGGCTTCTCGGGCGGCGAGCCGCTGCTGCGGGACGACCTCGAGGAGCTTGTCGAGCATGCGCGCGGCCTGGGCTTCTACACCAACCTCATCACCTCCGGCGTCGGCCTGACGGCGGCGCGTGCGCAGGCGCTCAAGCGCGCCGGCCTCGACCACATCCAGCTGTCGTTCCAGGATTCGTCGCGCGAACTCAACGACTTCATCAGCTCCACGCGCACGTTCGACCTGAAGTCACGCGTCGCCGCGATCATCAAGGACGCCGGCTACCCGATGGTGCTGAACTGCGTGATGCATCGCTTCAACCTGCCGCATGTGGGCCGGATCGTCGACATGGCCGAACGGATGGGCGCCGATTTTCTCGAGCTCGCCAACACGCAGTACTACGGGTGGGCCTGGCACAACCGCGCGGCGCTGATGCCGACCGTCGATGAGCTGCGCGATGCCGAGGCCATCGTGATGGCGCATCGCGAGCGCATCGCCTCCGCGGCCGGTGCCATGAAGATCCTGTGGGTCTCGCCCGACTACGCCGACGCGAAACCCAAGCCTTGCATGGCGGGCTGGGGTTCGGTGTTCCTGGTCGTCGCACCGGACGGCCTGGCGCTGCCATGCCACAGCGCTCGCATGCTGCCCGGCCTCGCGTTCCCCGATCTGCGCGAGACGTCGGTGCGCAGCGCCTGGTTCGACAGCGACGCGTTCAATCGTTATCGCGGCACCGGCTGGATGAACGACACCTGCGGCACTTGCGACGAGCGTGACCGCGATCACGGCGGATGCCGTTGCCAGGCCTTCCTCGTGACCGGCGACGCGGCCGCCACGGACCCCGTCTGTCGCAAGAGCGAGCACCGGGGGCGCATCGACGCGATGCTGGACGCCGCCGCGCTGGCCGCGGCGCAGCGCGCGGACTCCGCCGCGGCCGTCGCCCCGTTGCGCTTCGTGCCGGGTGCGGCGAAGAGTGCCGGGCTCATCTTCCGGGGAGACGCGACGTCGCTGGCGTTGTCAGTCGCCGCCGATCTACCGACGCGCTCATCCACTCGCGAACCTGACCTGTCTCCGACATCGCCATGACATTGCATCCGACCTTGCGCTCCACCCCTGCCTTGCTCGCAGGCACCGTCCTGCTGGCCGGCTCACTGGCGGCGCACGCCGCCAGCGGCCTCGTCTTCGTCGCCAACGAGAAGGACAACGCGTTGACGATGATCGACGCGCAGACGCTCGTCGTCGTCGGCACGCTGCCCACCTGCCCGCGACCGCGCCATTTGCAGCGCCTGCCGGGCGGCACCCGGATGCTCGTCGCCTGCGGCGACTCCGGCCAGGCGGACACGATCGACCTGGCGTCGCACCGCGTCGTCGACAGCGCGCCGATCGGCCATGATCCCGAGGTGCTCGATCTGTCGGCCGATGGCCGACTCGCCTACGTGTCCGCCGAGGATGACAACGCGCTCGCGGTGTACGACCTGGCCGCGAAGAAGGAGGTGGGACGCGTCGCGCTCGGGCCCGAGCCGGAAGGCGTGAAGCTGTCGCCCGACGGTCGGCGCGTCTTCGTCACGTCCGAGGTGGCCGGACTGGTCTACGCGATCGATGCCGCGACGCTGAAGATCGTCAAGAGCATCCCGGTCGGCAAGCGACCGCGGCGCCTCGCGTTGACGGCGGACGGCGCGCAACTGTGGGTCACCGACGAGAAGAGCGCCAGCATCAGCGTGATCTCGACGGCCGACCTCGAGGTGATAGCCACCATCGTCTTCACGATCGACGGGATCGCGGCCGACGGCATCACCCCCGTGGGCATGGTGCTCGCCCCGGACGGCCGCACGATGTACGTGGCCCTCGGTCGCGCGAACCAGGTGGCGTTCGTCGACGTCGCCTCGCGCAAGACGCGCGCGCTGGTGCCGGTCGGCCGACGCGCGTGGGGCCTGGCGTCGAGCAGCGACGGCACGCGGCTGTTCGTGGCGGGCGGCTTGTCGGACGACCTCACGGCCATCGACACGCACACGGCCACGCCCTTGAAGACCATCCCTGTCGGCCATGCCCCGAATGCGGTTCTGGTCGACGACTGACGGGTGCGCCGCCAGGCTTCGCCGAGCACTTTGCCTCGGGTTCGGGCTCGCCTGCGCGGTGGCGTCGACCGTGCACGCGGGCACGTTGACGAAAGCCGCGCTGCAGCAACGCTTCCCGTCGCCATTGATCGTCGGCGAGCGTGACGCGCAATTGCCCACCTGGCCGCTGTTCCGCCAGGACGGCACGACGACGCCGCTGGTCGGCTATGTGTTCGAGTCCATCGATCTGGCGCCGATCCCGGGCTTCTCGGGTACGCCGCCGAACCTGCTGATCGCGCTCGACGCCAAAGGCGTCTTCATGGACGTGCAGGTGCTGTCGCAGCACGAGCCCGTGTTCGTCGATGGCCTCGGGCCGGCGCCGCTGATGCGTTTCGTCGAGCAGTACTGCGGGCTGTCGCTGCGCCAGAACATCAAGATCGGCTCGAACAGCAACCGCGGCGAGCAGCGCGGCAGCGCCAACGTCTACATCGACGGCGTGGCGAAGGCGACGGCATCCGTGCGCATCATCAACCAGAGCCTGCTGGCTGCCTCCCTGCACATCGCGCGCGCGAAGCTCGGCTTCGCCGGCAGTCGCGATCCGGAATTGCTGGCGCGGGTACGACAGGACAATTTTAAGGCCATGGACTGGGACGCCCTCGTGCGCGCGGGCCTGGTCGCGCACCTGCGGGTCACGCGCGCGCAGGTGGACAAGGCGTTCGAGGGCAGCGGCGTGGAGCAGGATGGCGGCGGCGCGGCGGACGACGTCTTCTCCGAACTCTGGGTCGTCTATCTGTCCACGCCCCCGGTCGGTCGCAACCTGCTCGGCGACAAGGGGTGGGCGCACCTGAAGGGACGGATCGACGAGGGCGACCATGCGTTGCTGATGATCTCGCGCGGCGCCTGGACGTTCGTCGGCGACAACTTCGTGCGCGGGGCGATCCCCGACCGGATCACGCTGGGCCAGGGCGACCTGCCGCTGGAGATGCGCGACCTCGACCTCGACGACGCCCTGACGCTGCCGCCCGGCCTGCGCCATGCCGACACCAAGGTGTTCCGGGTGATCGGCCCGGCCGGCCTCGACCCGGCCCAGCCGCTCGAGGTGGCGCTGCACGTGGTGCGCGACAAGGGCGCGATCTATCCGGAGCACATCGGACGCGAGTTCACGCTGCGCTACGAACTGCCGCCCGACCAGGTGGCGCTGCCCACCGCCGACAACAAGTCCTGGCCCGGCATCTGGCGTTCGCGCGCGTGGGAGCTGGCCGTGCTCGTGGTCGCACTCGCGTTGCTGGCCGCCGTGCTCGCGCGGCCGCGCTGGCTCACCGCCGATGCGCGCCGGCTCGCACGCTTTCGTACGGGCTACCTGGTGTTCACGCTCGTCTTCATCGGCTGGTTCGCGCAAGGCCAGCTGTCCATCGTCAACATCACGGCGTTCGTGCAGGCGTTGGTGGCGGGCCGGGGCCTGGGCTTCTTTCTCTACGATCCGATGACCGTGGTGCTGTGGGGGTTCGTCGCGATCAGTCTCGTCGCCTGGGGACGTGGCACGTTCTGCGGCTGGCTTTGCCCGTTCGGCGCGTTGCAGGAGCTCGTGAGCCAGCTCGGGCGTGCGGCGGGCATCAAGCCGATCCGCATTCGCGCGGCACTGGATGCGAAGCTGAAGCTGGTCAAGTACGGCGTGCTGGCGGGGATCGTCGGGCTGGCGGCCTTCGGCGCGGCGGCGAGCCCGTGGACGGATCGCGCCGTCGAGGTCGAGCCGTTCAAGACGGCCATCACGCTGGTCTTCGTGCGGTCGTGGCCTTTCGTCGCGTGGGCCGGCGTGCTGGTGCTGTCTTCCACTCTCGTGTTCAAGGGTTTCTGCCGCTACCTGTGTCCGCTGGGCGCCGGGCTGGCCATCCTGGGCCGGCTGCGCCGCTTCGACTGGATCGCACGGCGTGCCGAGTGCGGCACGCCGTGCCAGACCTGTCGCCATCGTTGCGACTACGAGGCGATCAAGCCGGCTGGGCAGGTCGTCTACGAGGATTGCTTCCAGTGCATGGAGTGCGTCGCGATCCACGACAGCGACGAGCGCTGTGCGCCGTTGATCCAGCGCAAGCGCCATCGCACGATACAGATCCGGCCGTTGACGGGCTACGCCGAGGCGCATGCCGGCGCGGACGGCCTCGATTCGGGGCCGGCGACATGAATCGCCGGCAGATGTTGCGCGTCGTACTGGGGCTCGGCGCGCTCGCGGAGTTCGGCGAGGCATCCGCGTCCGCCGGCCTGTGCTGGCAACGGCGCGAGCTCGTCGGCTTCGGCACGATCCTGTCGCTGAAGGCGGCGCACCAGGACGACGCGACGCTGACCCGCGCGCTCGACGACGCGGTTGCCGCACTGCAGCGCATCGAAGCGCAGATGAGCCTGTTTCGCGACGACAGCGCACTCTCGTGCCTGAACCGCGAGGGCACGCTCGCGTCGCCGCCCCGGGACCTGCGCAGCGACGGCGCGTTCGATCCGACGGTGCAGCCGCTGTGGCTCGCCTTCGCCGATGCGCAGGCCAACGGTCGGCTGCCCACGTCGACGGAAGTCGCCGCCGCTCGGGCACGCGTGGGTTGGCGCGACCTGCTGCTGGCCGCCGACGGCGGCGTCCACCTGGCGCGCCCCGGCATGGGCCTGACGCTCAACGGCATCGCGCAAGGCTACGCGGCCGATCGCGTGCGCGCCGTGCTGATGCGCCACGGCATTCGCCACGCCCTCGTCGATGCCGGCGAGTACGCGATGGTGGGCCACAACCCGCAGGGGGAGCGCTGGACGCTGGGCATCGCGGATCCGCATGTGCAGGAGCACTTCATCGCACGCCTGTTCGCCGACGGGCGCTGCGTCGCCACGTCCGGCGACGACCAGACGAGCTTCAGCGCCGACCATCGCCATCACCACATCTTCGATCCGCACACGGGCTACTCGCCGCCCGACATGTCGGGCGTGACCGTCGCCGCGCCCACCGGCGCGCTGGCCGACGCGCTGACGAAGGTGTTCTTCGTGGCGGGCCCCGGTCGGGCGCGAGCGCTGGCGCGTCGTTGGAACGTGGACGCCTTGTGGATCGACAAGAAGGGTCGCTGGGACGCGACCCCGGGACTGGCGCTCTCGGCGGTGTGAGTTGCTGCGCCCTGTCACGCCGGCGCGGGCCGCGATTGTGCGAGCTTGTAGCAATCGGGTGCGATCGAAACGGGGAAACCCGCAACGCGGTGGCTGCGGTTCTCGCGTTTCGCCACGATCCCGCCCAGGCGGCGCGTGGCACGGACATTGCGCTTCTGTCTTGGGACGACCTCGCGGTGCAAGCGTCGTCGCATCGAACCCCAACGAGGAGACAACATGCATTCGAAACTCATGACGCTGATGATCGCCGGTGGCCTCGCCACGGCACTCGGCCCCGTCGGCGCCGCGGGCGTCACCGACCAGATGATCCAGACCGAGGCGACCACCACGGGCAATGTGCTGACCTGGGGCGTGAACACCCAGGGTCAACGCTACTCGCCGCTCAAGCAGGTCAACGCGAGCACCGTCGCACGGCTGACGCCGGTGTGGGCGTTCTCGTTCGGCGGCGAGAAGCAGCGCGGCCAGGAGTCGCAGCCGGTGATCTACAACGGCCGCATGTTCGTGACCGGGTCGTACTCGCGCATCTTCGCGCTCGATGCGGCGACGGGCAAGAAGCTGTGGAAGTACGAGCACCGCCTGCCCGAGGGCATCATGCCGTGCTGCGACGTCGTCAACCGCGGCGCCGCGCTGTTCGACAACCTCGTGATCTTCGCGACGCTGGACGCGCAACTCGTGGCGCTCGACCAGGCCACCGGGGACGTCGTCTGGAAGCAGAAGATCGACGATTACTCGGCGGGGTATTCAGCCTCGGCGGCGCCGTTGATCGCACAGGGACTGTTGTTGACGGGCGTGTCCGGCGGCGAGTTCGGAGTCGTCGGCCGTGTCGAGGCGCGCGATCCGCGCACCGGCAAGATGGTGTGGTCGCGCCCGACGGTCGAAGGCCACATGGGCTACACCTATGACGCCGACGGCACCAAGCACGAGAACGGCATCAGCGGCACCCTGAACCAGACCTGGCCGGGCGACCTGTGGAAGACGGGCGGCGCGGCCACCTGGCTGGGCGGCACCTATGACCCGAAGACCGGGCTGGCCTACTTCGGCACGGGCAATCCGTCGCCCTGGAACAGCCACATGCGCCAGGGCGACAACCTGTTCTCGTGCTCGACGCTCGCGATCGACGTGAAGACGGGCCAGATCAAGTGGCACTACCAGACGACGCCCAACGACGGCTGGGACTTCGACGGCGTCAACGAGTTCATCACGTTCGACATGGACGGCCGGCGCGTGGGCGGCAAGGCCGATCGCAACGGCTTCTTCTACGTGATCGACGCGACGGATGGCAAGCTGGTGAACGCATTCCCGTTCGTCAAGAAGATCACCTGGGCCAGCAGCATCGACCTGAAGACGGGCCGGCCGAACTACATCGAGTCGAGCCGGCCAGGCGACCCGACGCAGAGCCAGGACGGCAAGAAGGGCACGTCGATCTTCAACGCACCGAGTTTCCTCGGCGGCAAGAACCAGATGCCGATGGCCTACAGCCCGGACACCAAGATGTTCTACGTGCCGTCCAACGAATGGGGCATGGAGATCTGGAACGAGCCGGTCGCCTACAAGAAGGGCGCCGCCTACCTGGGCGCCGGGTTCACGATCAAGACGCTCAACGACGACTACATCGGCGCGCTGCGCGCGATCGACCCGAAGACCGGCAAGATCGTCTGGGAGGTGAAGGATTCCGCGCCGCTGTGGGGGGGCGTGCTGACCACCGGCGGCAACCTCGTTTTCTGGGGTACCCCGGAAGGGTATCTGAAGGCCGCGGATGCCAAGACGGGCAAGGTGCTGTGGGAGTTCCAGACGGGCTCCGGTGTCGTCGCGCCGCCGATCACCTGGCAGCAGGGCGGGGAGCAGTACGTCAGTGTCGTCTCCGGCTGGGGCGGTGCCGTGCCGCTGTGGGGCGGCGAGGTGGCCAAGAAGATCAACATGCTGGAGCAGGGCGGCATGGTGTGGGTCTTCAAGATCCCCAAGGCCGGTGGCGCGCCGGCGGGCAAGCAGACCGCTTCGACCACACCGGCTGCCAAGGTCGCCGCCGCCAACTGACACCTTTCTGAAACGACAGGAAGCCGTCCCGCGCGCTGGCGTGCGGGACGCGCGGGCCCGCGCCACGCGCGTGCCTGCGCACGACCGCACGCTCGCATGCAGGATCGCCGCGCGCGAGGACGGCCCGCACGGAGATTTCCATGAACCATTCATCACGACGCATCTTCATCGCGCGCTCGCTGGCCGGCGGCTGCGCGTTCGCCGGCCTCGGCTTGGCCACGACGGCGTTCGCCGCCGGCCATGTCGAGGAGACGGACGAAACGGCCGTCGCATTGGGCTACCGCCATGACACCAGGCAGGTCGACCAGAAGAAGTACCCGAACCACACCGCGCAGCAACATTGCGCCGACTGCGCGTTCTGGCAAGGTTCCGCGACCGACGCGTGGGCCGGCTGCGCCATGTTCGGCCGCAAGCAGGTTTCCGCAGAAGGCTGGTGCAGCGCCTTCGCCAAGAAACCGGGCTGACACCCTGCCGCATGCTCGTCATCTGCGGCTGCTCGCGCTGCCGCTGTGCCTTTTGCACGCCCCTGCCTGAGCCGAAGACCCGACTCCGGTCGTTGGCGAACGACGACTTCGACACGACCAAGGATGCCGGCCTGGGCAGCGAGACGACCGGCAACGCGATCAACGACGTGAGCCCCCCCACGTTCAAGCGCTTCAATCCGGCGATCGGCTTCACCACGAATCCGACACCGGATCTGACCTTCTACGGCACGTACAACGAAGGCGTGCGGGCGCCGACGCCGGTCGATTGCTTCAGCGCGCAGGCCGCCACCGCGCCCTGAGCCCGGGTGTCCCGTGCCGCAACAGCGGTGCGGGTTCTCCTGGACTCGATGTTGGAACAACGGCTGGAGCAACTCGGGATCGCGCATGCGGTATATCCCGCGGCCCTGGCGAGCGAAGTGGCGCGAAACGTCGCGAAGCGTGACAGGAGAGTGTCGGGTCAAGACACTGGTCAGGATAAATGTCTCTCTCTGGGACTGGCATGTGGATTGCGCAATGTGCAACGGGAAGCCAAGCATTCCCGCTGCAACCACATCCACCAGAAACAGGAGACGAGATACATGAACACCACACGGAACGCCGCCATCGTCGGCGCGATGCTGACTGCCGCAACGAGCCAGGCCGGCGCTGCCGATTTCAAGGCGGGCGACTGGGATCTTTCTGTCGGCGGCATCATCAATGCCTTCTACACCCACACGAACTGCTCGGGCTCGCAAGCCGTCGGCGGGCTCGCGCTCGCGACACAGGCCCTGGGCTGCGGAGGCGTCGCCGGCCGCACGGTGATCGGCAACGGACTGCTGCCCAATGCACTCATCACCAGCGCCAAGGGACGCCAGGACGGCATCGACATCGGCGCGACACTGATGATCGGGGCGGCCACGGCATCGGACGACGCCATCGGCAACAACAGCAACGTCGATGTGCGCCAGGCTTTTGCCACCTTCGGCGATCCGACCATGGGCACCTTCAAGCTGGGTCGCGACTACGGGATATTCGGCCAGGCGGCGATCCTTGGCGACATGACGCTGTTCGGCGCCGGCGCGCCGGTCGCCGCAACGCAGCGCAACCGCGTGACGCTGGGGCATATCGGTGCTGGCTATACCTACCTGGGTACCTACGGCCAGATCAGCTACACGACGCCCGCGCTCAACGGCTTCGCCGGCACCGTGGCGGTCGTCAGCCCCGTCGACACGAACGGCAACGTCTACACCGCCAAGTCCGCGCCGCAGCTGCAGGCAGCGGGCTCGTTCGCACTCAGCGGCGGCAAGGTGTGGGCCGCGCTGAAGAGCCAGAAGTTCGACGGCCCCGCCAACGACGGCTTCACGATGAACGGCGCCGAGATCGGCGGCAGCGTCTCGCTCGGGGCCTTCGGCTTGCTGGCGAATGTGCAATCGGGCAAGGGCCTGGGCGTGCTCTCCGATGGCGATTCCGGGCCGCGCAAGCAGACGAACTACCTCGTGCAGGGAACGTTCCAGGCCGCGGACAAGGTCAAGCTCGGGCTGAATTGGGGTGAAAGCCGGCTGCGCGATGGCGCGACGACCGACCTGCGCAGCAACAGCAACGCCACCGCGGGCCTCTACTACGGCCTGACCAAGAGCCTGACGCTGACCGCCGAGCTGAGCCGCACGCAGTCCAAGGATGTCGAAGGCGACACGGCGACGCTGAAAGGCGTTGCGGCTGGCGGCATCCTGTTCTTCTGACCGACATCGGGTTCCGCTGGAAGCGGTAGCGAATCGGCGGAACGCGTCCTGCAACTCACCGTTGCAGAGAACCAGATCGCAGGCTCTGTCAAGAATGACTGGCGGGCGTGAAAAAGCCTCGTAAATCAATGACTTACGAGGCCTGCATCTGGTGCGCCCGACACGGTTCGAACGTGCGACCCCTGCCTTCGGAGGGCAGTACTCTATCCAGCTGAGCTACGGGCGCGAGGTCGCCATGTTATCCGATCGCGCCTCGTGAGCTGTCATGCGAGCGCTTTAGACTGCTTCGATGAAGCAACACCTCTGGCCCGGGATTGCCCTGGCGCGGGTCTGCGGCGCTCGCGACGCTGGATTTCGCGGGTCGCCATCGCTTGATTGAACCGACGGACGCCGGCGCGGAACCAACCGGGGCCGGCGCCTGGGGCGCGGAGTTGTCTGCCGGGCAGTGGAAGGCGTTCGAGAGGCTTCTTCATCCCGCGAACGGGGCGTTGCAAGGGCTTCGACCGCTGATCTACCATTCAAAGCAACTGAAGTGCGGCGTCAATCGCGCTCAACCCGTCGAGCTCGCAAGGCCGGGACACTGACCTTCAGAATGCAACGCCGCCTCCCTCGCCACGACATCGCCACCATGAACCAGCCCGCTGCGCGCTACACCGGTACTGCCCTCTTCCTGCACTGGGTGATGGGGCTGGCGATCGCCTGCAATTTCTGCCTGGGCCTGTACATGGCGGATCTGCACTTCTCGATGCTGCGGCTCAAGCTGTACAACTATCACAAGTGGACCGGCGCCACGATCCTGTTCCTCGCGGCGCTTCGACTGATCTGGCGCCTGACGCATCGTCCGCCGGCGGAGCTTCCGGCGCCGAAGTGGCAGCACACGGCGGCGTCGGTCACCCACTGGGGCCTGTACGTGCTGTTCTTCGCCGTGCCGCTGGTGGGCTGGGCCTACAGCTCCGCGGCGGGCTTCCCCATCGTCTTGTTCGGCGTGCTGCCCTTGCCCGATTTCGTGCAGAAGAATCAGGCGCTGGCGGAGGCCATCAAGCCCTGGCATGGCGACCTGGCGTGGGTGCTGTTTGCGCTCGTGGCGCTGCATGTGGCCGCGGTCGGCAAGCACATGATCATCGACCGCGACGGCCTGATCCGTCGCATGCTGCCCGGCCGCGGCTGAGCCCTCCTACTGGAAATCCCAATGAAAAACATCCGCACCGCTCTCGTCCTCGCCGCCTCGCTGGCGGTCAGCGGCGTCGCCTTCGCCCAGGCCAAGGTCGTGCCGGCACAAAGCCAGATCACGTTCGCGATCAAGGAGATGGGCGTCTCGGTCGAGGGCAAGTTCACGAAGTGGACGGCGGACATCGCGTTCGACCCGAAGACGCCCGAAGCTGGCAAGGTGGCCTTCACGATCGCCACCGGCAGCGCCGCGTTCGGCGCGCCGGAGACGGATGCCGAAGTGCCCAAGGCCGAATGGTTCAACGTCGCCAAGTTTCCGAACGCCACCTTCGCGTCGACGGCCATCAAGGCCAAGGGCGGCGGCAAGTTCGACGTCTCCGGCAAGCTGAGCGTCAAGGGCACCACCAAGGACATCGTCGTGCCGATCGCGCTGACCCAGGCCGGGCCAGCCACCACCGCCACCGGCGCCTTCACGATCAAGCGCAACGACTTCAAGATCGGCGAGGGCGAATGGGCCGATACCTCGCAGGTCGCCGACGACGTACAGGTCAAGTTCAAGATCGCGCTGACGGGCGTCGCACCGCTCTGAAGAATCCAAAGCCCCTCGCGGGGCGGCAGCCGGTGGCGCGGGTCAGCGCCGGGACGCTTCTTTTCCTGTATTCCTGACCCGCTGGAGTTCCCCCATGAAGAAGTTTTCCCTGCTGGCCGTCACCGCCGCCCTTGGCTTCGTCGCCGCTGCTCACGCCGAATCGGCCACCTATGCGATCGAGCCGAACCACACGTTCGCCACGTTCGAGATCGGCCATATGGGCACCTCGACCAACCGCGGCCGCTTCAACAAGACCAGCGGCACCGTGACGTTGGACAAGGCCGCCAAGACCGGCGCACTGGACGTCACCGTCGACACCACGTCGCTGGATACCGGAACCGCCGCGTTCACCAAGCACATCTCCAGCGACGAGATGCTCAACGTCGCCGCCTTCCCGACGGCGCACCTGGTCGCCACCAAGTTCGTCTTCAACGGCGACAAGGTTGCCGAGATCGACGGCACGCTGACGCTGATGGGCAAGACCAACCCGGTCGTGCTGAAGGCGCAGAACTACAACTGCTACATGAGCCCGATGGTCAAGCGCGAAGTCTGCGGCGGCGACTTCGATGCGACGATCGTGCGCAGCCAGTACGGCGTGACGTATGGCCTGAACTACGGGTTCCCCGACACCGTTCACCTGGTCATCCAGGTTGAAGCCGTCAAGCAGTAAGGTAC
>Ga0302313_10002528_pt1 | contig 12693 bp, 13 predicted proteins | sample III_Palsa_N2_2_FD_200454 | JGI IMG/M metagenome (GOLD analysis project Ga0302313, IMG submission 200454) | Peat permafrost microbial communities from Stordalen Mire near Abisko, Sweden - III_Palsa_N2_2 | ecosystem: Environmental > Terrestrial > Soil > Palsa > Peat permafrost | place: Sweden...
CGCCTCGCGGCGCTGGAACCTAAATCCAGTGCGTCTACCAATTCCGCCACTATCGCTTGGGCCACTGCTGCTTGGGGCCGGCTTCGCTGCACCCTGAAAATTATAGCATTTTGGCCGGCGCCCGCCGGCCGAAATTGGCTCGGCAGGGCACAATGCACGGATGAATCCCCTGCTTTCCAGCCTGCGCCGCCCCCTGCCGCTGTGCCTGCTGCTCGGCCTGCTGGCGCTGGCGGCCGCGGTTGGCGGCCTGGCCAGTGGTCCGCTGGCCATCGGCGGCGGGGACATCCTCGGTGCACTCGGCCTGGGAGCGGCCCCCGACCCCACCGTTTCCGCCACCATTTTGCAGCTGCGGCTGCCGCGGGTGCTGCTGGGCCTGATCGTCGGCGCCGCGCTGGCGGTGAGCGGCGCCGCCATGCAGGGCATCTTCCGCAACCCCCTGGCCGATCCGGGCCTGGTCGGGGTGTCCAGCGGCGCCGCCCTGGCGGCGGTGGCCGCCATCGTGCTGGGTGGGGCGCTGGGCAACACACTTGGCTTGGGCGCCGCCGGCCGCTGGCTGCTGCCCCTGGCCAGTTTCGGCGGGGCCGCGCTCACCACCCTGCTGGTGTCGCGCCTGTCGCGGGTGGATGGCGCCACCCAGCCAGCGCAGATGCTCCTGGTGGGGCTGGCGGTGAATGCCGTTTCCGGCGCCGGCATCGGCCTGCTGGCCAATATCGCCAGCGGCCCGGCGCTGCGCGCCCTGACCTTCTGGATGTACGGCAGCCTGGGCCGCGCCGGCTGGCCGGAAATCGCCGTCACCGCCCCGGTGGTGCTGCTGGCGCTGCTGCTGATCCCGCTGCGCGGGCGCGAACTCAACGCCTTGCTGCTGGGCGAAGCCGAGGCGGCGCATCTGGGCGTGGACGTGGAGCGGCTGAAGCGCTGGCTGGTGCTGCTGGTGCTGCTGGCCGTGGGCGGCGCGGTGGCGCTGACCGGCATCATCGCCTTCATCGGCCTGATCGTGCCGCAGCTGATCCGGCTGTGGGCCGGCCCCGATCACCGGCTGCTCCTCCCGGCCTCGGCCCTGCTCGGCGGCGCGCTGCTGACCGTAGCCGATACCGCCGCGCGCACCGTGGCGGCCCCAGTGGAACTGCCGATCGGCGTGCTCACCGCCCTCATCGGCGGACCGTTCTTCATCGCCCTGCTGCTGCGGCTGCGCGGCCGCGGCGAGACCTGGTGAGGCCGTGACCATGCGGCTGGCGGCGGATCAGGTCGAGTACAGGGTCGACGGCCGCACCCTGCTCGACCGCGTCAGCCTGGCACTGGCGCCGGGCGAGGTGCATGCGGTGCTCGGCCGCAACGGCGCCGGCAAATCGACCCTGCTGCGACTGCTGGCGGGCGATCTCCAGCCGCAAAATGGCAGCGTCAGCCTCAACGGCCGCCCTCTGTCGGCCTGGACGCCGCGCGCCCGTGCGCGCATGCGCGCGGTGCTGCCGCAGTCCGAATCCTTGCGCTTCGGCTTCACCGCCGAACAGGTGGTGGCGCTGGGACGCTATGCCTGCCCGCAGCACCGCCCGGAAACCGAGCGGCGCATCGTAAGCGAGGCGCTGCAGATGGCCGGTGTGGGCGAGCTGGCGCTGCGCCGCTACCCCAGCCTGTCCGGCGGCGAGCGCGCCCGCGTGCAGCTGGCCCGGGTCATGGCGCAGATCTGGGAGCCGCTGGCGGACACGGTCACCGACGCCGGCGGCGGCCCGCGCTACCTGTTGCTCGACGAGCCCACCGCCAGCCTCGATCTGGCCCATCAGCACGGCTGCCTGCTGCAGGCGCGCTGCTTCGCCGCTTCCGGCGTCGGCGTGCTGGCGGTGCTGCACGACCCCAATCTGGCGCTGCGCTATGCGGACCGCGTCACCGTGCTGGAGCAGGGCCGGGTCATTGGCCAGGGAGCGACGCGGGAAGTGCTCACGAAGGAGCTGCTGGAGCGCACCTATGGCATCGCCATCGAGCTGGTGCATACCGCCGGTGAAGCTTTGCCGGTGGTAGTCGCGCATCCACCCACTTCTCGCTTGTCATTCTGAGCGCAGCGAAGAATCTGGCCTCGGCGCACAGCCAGATTCTTCGCTGCGCTCAGAATGACAGGTTCATATCGGGCGCTATCGACCGGACGATCACTTATTCCGCCCGCAAATCCACCACCCGCATCTCCAGCCCTTCCACCCCGCGAAAGCGGTTTACGCCGATGCTGTAAACCAGGCGCACGCGGCCGCGCTCGACCATCCGCTCGGCGCCGTTGAAATCCATCGCCTCGACCTGGCCTCCGCCCGGCAGGCGCAGGCGGTACTTGATGTGGCGCCCATCCGCACCCATGGCGCGGGTATCGATGACTTCGAAACCGCCCTCGAAACGCGGCTCCGGAAAGCCTTGGCCCCAGGGGCCGCCCTGTTCCAGCGCGTGCGCGGTTTCCAGATGCAATTCGCCATCCAGCAGCTCGCCGTCGGTTTCGAGCACCTCTTCCAGCGTATCGGCGTCGAGCCGCGCGCGGCATTCGGCGTCGAATGCGCTGGAGAAGTCCGCCAGCGCCGACTCGGGCAAGGTCAGTCCGGCGGCCATGGCGTGACCGCCGAAGCGCACGATCAACCCCGGATGGCGCGCATCCACCGCGGCCATGACGTCGCGCAGGTGCAGGCCGCCGATGGAGCGGCCCGAACCCTTCAGCACACCTTCCTCGGTGGCGCGGGCGAAGGCTATCACCGGCCGGTGCAGCCGGTCCTTGACGCGCGAGGCGACCAGGCCGACCACGCCCTCGTGCCAGCCTGCGTCGAACAGGCAAACCCCGACCGCGCTGTTCGACGACACCAGATCCAGCGCTTCATCGCGCATCTGCGCCTCGATACCACGGCGCTCGCGGTTGAGCGAATCGAGTTGCGCGGCCAGCTCCCGCGCCGCGCCGGGCGGCGCCAGCAGGCACTCGATGCCGACCGTCATGTCTTCCAGGCGCCCCGCCGCATTCAGCCTGGGGCCGAGCACGAAGCCGAGGTCGCCGGAGCCGATGTGCGTTGGGTCGCGTCCTGCGGCTTGTAGCAGCGCTTGCAGGCCGGGCCGGGCGCGGCCGGCGCGGATGCGCGCCAGGCCCTGCGCCACCAGGATGCGGTTGTTGTGATCGAGCCGGACCACGTCGGCCACCGTGCCCAGGGCCACCAGATCGAGCAACTCGGCCAGGTTCGGTTCCTGCCGTTCGGCGAAATGCCCGGCGGCGCGCAGCCGCGCGCGCAGCGCCAGCAGCACGTAAAACATCACCCCGACCCCGGCCAGGGCCTTGCTGGCGAAGCCGCAACCGGGCTGGTTGGGGTTGACGATGGCGGCGGCGGCCGGCAATTCCTCGCCGGCCAGATGATGGTCGGTGATCAGCACCGGCAGGCCGGCTGCGTTGGCCGCCGCCACGCCGGTCAGGCTGGCGATGCCGTTGTCCACCGTCACCAGCAGCTCGGCGCCCTTGGCCAGGGCCATCTGCGTCAGGGCCGGCGACAGGCCGTAGCCCATGGTGAAACGGTTGGGCACCACATAGTCGACACCGACCGCGCCGAGAGCACGCAGGCCGAGCACGGCCACCGCCGTTGCGGTAGCGCCGTCGGCATCGTAATCGCCGGCGATGACGATGCGCCGCTGCGCCTGGATCGCCGCCATCAGCAGCTCGCTGGCGGCGTCGATGCCGCGCAGGCCGCCGGGCGGCAGCAGGGCGCGCAGTTCCAGCGGCAGGTCAGCGGCGGCGGTGACGCCGCGCGCGGCGTAGGTCCGCCGCAGGACGGGGTGCAGCTGCGCCGGCAGGCCGCTGCTGTCGCCCTGCGGGCGACGCCGGATCAGCGGTGGATTATTCAAAAGATTTTCTCGCGCAAAGACGCAGAGCCGCAAAAAAAGACGCAAAAGATATAGAAAGGATTTCTATTCCTCTGCGTCTTTGCGTCTTTGCGCGAGATCGCTGTTGCCTCAAAGCCGTTCGAGCAACGCCCGTTCCACCGCGCCGCGCTCGGCGTCGACCTCGACCAGGCCGGTCAGGCCGTTCTTCAGGATCACGTCGGGATCCTTCATGCCATTGCCGGTGAGGGTGCAGACCACAGTGGAACCGGCCGGGATCTTGCCCTGCTTGAGATCGCGCAGCGCGCCGGCGAGCGAGCTGGCCGAGGCGGGCTCGCAGAACACACCCTCGCGCTCCGCCAGCAGGCGCTGGGTGGCGAGAATTTCGGCATCTTCCAGCTCGTCGAACCAGCCGTGCGATTCCTCGTGGACCTTCCAGGCCAGATCCCAGCTCTGCGGGTTGCCGATGCGGATGGCGGTGGCCACGGTTTCCGGATTGTGCACCGGTCCGCCGCGCAGGAACGGGGCGCTGCCGGCGGCCTGGTAGCCGACCATGCGCGGACGCTTGCGCTGGGTGCCGAAGCCGCTGAAATCCCAGCTGTCCGGAAAGTGGGCACAGGCCTCGCTTTCCAGGCCGGCGCACTCGGAATAGCCGATCCAGTGTGCGGTGATGTTGCCGGCATTGCCGACCGGCAGGCAGTGGAAATCCGGGGCGCGGCCGAGGGCTTCGACGATCTCGAAAGCCGCGGTCTTCTGGCCCTGCAGGCGATAGGGATTGATCGAATTGACGATGGCCACCGGCGCGGTCTGGGCCACTTCCTTGACCAGGCGCATGCCGTCGTCGAAGTTGCCGCGGATCTGCACCACGGTGGCGCCGTGCACGATGGCCTGGGCCAGCTTGCCCAGGGCGATCTTGCCTTCCGGAATCAGCACGAAGGCCTTGATGCCGGCGCGGGCCGCATAAGCCGCGGCTGCGGCCGAAGTATTGCCGGTGCTGGCGCAGATGATGGCGCGGCTGCCCTCGTGCACTGCCTGCGTCACCGCCACGGTCATGCCGCGATCCTTGAACGAGCCGGTCGGGTTGACGCCCTCGAACTTGACGTAGATGTCCGCTTCGACGCCTTCCAGGCGCGGCAGGTTCTCCAGACGGATCAGCGGCGTGCGGCCCTCGCCCAGGCTGATGGCGCGGGCGTTCAGGTCCAGCGGCAGGCGGTTGCGGTACGCCTCGATGATGCCCGTATATCTACTCACTCAAAATGCTCCACGCGCAGGCGGGACATGCCCGGACGTACGAAAGGCAGGTTCAACATCTTTTCCAGCGCGCCGTTGCAGCGGTGCTCCGGAATCTCCGAGGTGATGATGGCCAGCGTGGCGTCCTCGTTCTCGCCCGGCTCCTTTTGCAGGATCGCCTCGATGCTGATGTCCAGTTCGGCCAGGATCGAAGTGATGGCGCGCAGCACGCCGGGCTCGTCGGCGACGCGCAGGCGCAGGTAGTAGGCGCTCTCGATCTCGCTGAAACCCAGCACGCGCTGATCCTGCAGCGCCTCGCTGCGCGAGCCGAGGTAGGGCACGAAATGACGCGGATCGGCGCCTTGCAGGCGTGCCACGTCGATCAGGTCCGCCACCACCGCCGAGGCGGTCGGGTCGCCGCCGGCGCCGCGGCCAACATAGACGGTCTGGCCGACGGCATTGCCGTGGACGCGGATGGCATTGAGCGCGCCATCGGTCTTGGCCAGCAGGTGCTCGGCCGGAACCAGCGTCGGGTGCACCCGCAGTTCGACGCCATTGGCGCTGCGCTTGGCGATGCCGAGCGACTTGATGCGATAGCCCAGCTCCTGCGCCAGCTGGATGTCCTGCGCCGTCACCTGGCTGATGCCCTCGGTGGCCACCGCGTCGAAGCGCAGCGGCATGCCGAAGGCAATGGAAGCCAGGATGGTCAGCTTGTGCGCGGCGTCGATGCCTTCGATATCGAAAGTCGGATCGGCTTCGGCATAGCCCAGCTTCTGCGCGGCGTGCAGGGCATCGGCGAAGCTCTGCCCCTTCAGCGTCATCTGCGTCAGGATGTAGTTGCAGGTGCCGTTGATGATGCCGGCGAGGCTGTCGATGCCGTTGCCGGCCAGGCCCTCGCGCAGCGCCTTGATGATGGGGATGCCGCCGCCCACCGCCGCCTCGTAAGCCAGCTGGGCGCCGTGCTTGCGCGCGGCGAACAGGATCTCGTTGCCCTTCTCGGCGAGCAGGGCCTTGTTGGCGGTGACCACCGGCTTGCCGGCTTCCAGCGCCGCCAGCACCAGCTCGCGCGCCGGCGAGATGCCGCCGATCAGCTCGACCACCACATCGACATCGGCGCGCACGATCTCGGCCGGATCGGACACCAGCTTGATCCCGCTCAGATCACAGTCGCGTTCACGCGTGGCATTGCGCACCGAGGCATGCGTCACCACGATGGGACGCCCGGCGCGGCCTGCGATCTCGGCGGCATTGCGCTGCAATACGCGCACCACGCCCTGCCCGACCGTGCCCAGGCCGATCAGGCCGACCCGGAACGGTGCCGCTTTCGGTGCGGCGCTCATGTCGGCCCCGCGGACAGCATCTTCTTCAGGGAACGCATGGCCTGTCGGGTGCGCTGCTCGTTCTCGATCAGCGAGAAGCGCACGTACTCGTCGCCGTACTCGCCGAAGCCGATGCCCGGCGACACTGCCACCTGGGCCCGCTCCAGCAGCTGCTTGGAGAATTCCAGCGAACCGAGGGCGCGAAACGCCTCGGGAATGCGCGCCCACACGAACATGGTGGCCTTGGGCTTCTCCACCGGCCAGCCGGCCTTGAGCAGCCCCTCCACCAGCACGTCGCGGCGCTTGCGGTACATCTCGCAGATTTCCTGCACGCAGTCCTGCGGGCCTTCCAGGGCGGTAATCGCGGCGACCTGGATCGGCGTGAACATGCCGTAGTCGAGATAGCTCTTGATGCGCGCCAGGGCGCCGACCAGGGTCGGGTTGCCGCACATGAAGCCGACGCGCCAGCCCGGCATGTTGTAGCTCTTCGACAGGGTGAAGAACTCCACCGCGATGTCCTTGGCGCCGGGCACCTGCAGCACGGAGGGGGCGACGTAGCCGTCGAACACGATGTCGGCGTAAGCGAGATCGTGCACCAGCCAGATCTGATGCTCGCGGCAGATGGCGACCACCTTCTCGAAGAACGCCAGATCCACGCATTGCGCGGTCGGGTTCGCCGGGAAGTTGATGATCAGCATCTTCGGCGCCGGCATCGTCTCCTTGATCGCCTTCTGCAATTCCTCGAAGAAGTCGACTTCAGGCGTCAGGCGCACATGGCGCACGTCGGCGCCGGCCAGCACAGTGCCGTAGGGATGGATCGGGTAAGCCGGATTCGGCACCAGCACGGTGTCGCCAGGAGCCAGGGTGGCGAAAGCCAGGTGCGCCAGGCCTTCCTTGGAGCCGATGGTGGCGATCACCTCGGTTTCCGGGTCGAGCTCGACCTGGTAGCGCTTGCGGTACCAGCTGGCCATGGCGCGGCGCAGGCGCGGAATGCCCTTGCTCACCGAATAGCGGTGGGTGTGGGTGCCTTCCTCGTTGCGGTGTTCCTCCACCACATAGTCGGAATCGGTGCCGCGCACCGCCGCTTCGACCAGCTTGTCGACGATGTGGCGCGGCGTGGGCTGGTCCGGATTGCCCATGCCGAAGTCGATAATGTCCTCGCCACGAGCTCGGGCAGCCTTCTTCATATCACCGACGATATTGAAGACGTAGGGCGGCAGGCGCTGGATGCGTGGGAAGACGCTATTCACTGGAGGACCTTTGCAGGTGTGGGTTGAGCGGTAGGCGGGTCCGGGCCGGAGCCGGGGACGCGCATTTGGGGCGCAATTATTGATGCCGCGGGCAAATAACTCAATGCACAGTACAGTTGGATTTGCATCCAGCGGCCCGCCCGGGCCCGTACAGGACCATAATATCGGCCATATCCGGGAGCAGGCGCATGAAATCACCAGTCCGTTCAAAGCGTTCCACGGGGCTTTATGCGCTGGCCCTGGGCCTGCTGGGCCTCAGCCTGGCGGCGTACGCCGGCCTCAAACCGGGCAGCGCGGCGCCGGATTTCAGCGCCCAGGCCTCGCTCGGCGGCAAGGTCTTCACCTTTTCCCTGGCGCAGGCGCTGAAACAGGGGCCGGTGGTGCTGTACTTCTACCCCGCCGCCTTCACCTCCGGCTGCACCGTCGAGGCGCATGAATTCGCCGAGGCCACGGACAAGTTCAAGGCCCTGGGCGCCACCGTGATCGGCATCTCCCACGACGACATCGCCACCCTCAACAAATTCTCGGTCAGCGAATGCCGCAGCAAGTTCGCCGTGGCCGCCGATCCGGACCTCGCCATCGCCAAGTCCTACGATGCCACCGCCTGGTTCCTGCCGGGCCATTCCGACCGCACCTCGTTCGTCATCACTCCGGACGGCAACGTGCTCTACAGTTACACCGCCCTGAGCCCGGATGCGCATGTGAAGAACACCATGGACGCGCTGCAGAAGTGGCAGACGGGGCAGCCCAAACCGGGCAGCTGAACCCAAAAGCAATTCTCGCGCAAAGCCGCAAAGACGCGAATAACAACTTTGTTTGTTGCGGCTTTGCGGCTTTGCGGCTTTGCGCGAATCGCTTTTTTAGCGCCTCGGCAGCAACGGCAGCGGATCGATCGGCTTGCCGCGGTCGCGGATCTCGAAATGCAGCAGCGGCCGCTGTTCCGGGCCCAGGCCCAGCTCGGCGATGGGCTGCCCCGCCGCCACCTGCTGCCCTTCTTCCACCAGGCGGCGGCGGTTGTAGCCGTAGGCGGACAGGTACTGCTCGTCGTGCTTGATGATGACCAGTTCACCATAGCCCTTGAGCGCGCTGCCGCTGTAAACCACCTTGCCGCCGGCCGCGGCGACGACGATCTGGCCGGTGTCGCCGGCGATGTCGATGCCCTTGGAGCTGCCGTCCCCGCTGAAGTCGCGCGCCACCTTGCCGCGGGTGGGCCACTCCCAGCGGCCGGCATCGAAACCCGGGCCGCCGACATCCGCGACAGCGGACGAGACGCTGGCGGGCGGAGCCGACTCGGCCAGCACCGGCGGCGACGCCGTATTCGGCGGCAGCGGCGGCACCGTTGGAGCAGCCGGCGGAACCTGCCGCGCCGGCGCAGTCTGGACGTAACCGGTCTGCGGCCGGCCGGCAGCGGCCACAGCGGGTGCGGGCGGCGGCAAGGGCTGGCTGCCCGGCGGCGTGAGCCGCAGCACCCGCCCGGGGTAGATGACGTAGCCGCGGCCGATGCCGTTCCAGTCGGCCAGGTCATGGAAATCGAGCTGGTTGCGGAAGGCGATGGAATACAGCGTGTCGCCACGCTGCACTACATATTGCCCGGGCCCGGCCACGGCCCTGGCGGCAGGCGCATGCTCCCGCCCGGCGCTGCGCTCGTGCACCTCGCTGCCGCTGCAAGCCGCAAGCAACGCCGCGAGCGTGATCATCACGGCAAGGCGTTGCCATGGCGTCATGGCGCGGAGGCGCTCAACGGCGGCGGATCAGGAACCATCCCGCGCCCAGCACCAGGATGGCCAGCGACAGGTAAGCCAGCTGATGGGTATAGCGCAGCACCAGGGCCACGCCGGGCTCGCCGAAGTAGTAGCCGATGCCGACCAGCACCGAGCACCAGATCGCGGAGCCAGCGCCGGTGAGCAGGGCGAACGGCAGCAGCGGCATGCCGAACACGCCGGCCGGCAGGGAGATCAGGTGACGGATCACCGGCAGGAAGCGGGCGGCGAAGGTGGACACCCGGGCATTGCGCAGGAACAGCGCCTCGGCCTCGTGGTACTTCTTCTCGCTGATCAGCAGGTAACGGCCATAGCGCAGCAGGAAGGCCCGCCCCAGGCTGCGCCCGAGCAGGTAGTTGATGCTGGCGCCGAACACCGAGCCCAGCGCACCGCAGGCCACGGCGAGCAGCGGGTCGAGATGCCCCTGGTGCGCCAGGTAGCCGGCCGGGATCATCACCAGCTCCGACGGCACCGGGAAGATGCTCGACTCCAGCGTCATCAGCAGGATGATCTGCGGATAGCCGAGATGGGCGTAAAGCTCGGCCACCCATGCCTGGAAAGCGGCCATCAGCCCCGCCCCTCGAGCAGGGGCACGAAGCTGACCCCGGCGACGTCGCGGCTCTGCCACTTGTTGGCCAGCACGCGGTCGATCACGCGCAGCGACTGCTGCGCCGGGGGACCCACCGGGATCACCAGACGCCCGCCCCGCTCCAGCTGCTCCAGCATGGTTTTCGATACTTCGGTGGCGGCGGCCGTGACGATGATGCCGTCGTACGGCCCATGCGCGGCCCAGCCGGCGGTGCCGTCGGCGTAGCCGAAATGGATATTGCGGTAGCCGAGCCCGCGCAGGCGGATGCGGGCCTGCTCGGACAGGGTCTTGAGGCGCTCCACCGAAAACACGTTCGGCACCAGCTCGGCCAGCACCGCGGTCTGGTAGCCGCTGCCGGTGCCGATCTCCAGCACTTTCTTGCGCGGCGCGCCGCCGGGGGCGGGTTCGAGCAGCAGTTGGGTCATCAGCGCAACGATATAGGGTTGCGAGATGGTCTGCGACTGGCCGATCGGCAGCGGCTTGTTCTTGTAGGCCTCGCCGCGCCAGGCTTCTTCGACGAACTCGTGGCGCGGTAGCTTCTGCAGCACTTCCAACACGCGCTCGTCGCTGATGCCCTCGCGCTTCAGCTCGGCGATCAGGCGGGCGCGGCTGGCCGGCGACGTCAGGCCCTGGCCGAGGTTGTGCGGATGGTTGCCGGGCTTCATCGGGGCATTCACAACCCGTGCGCCCAAGCGGTCAGGCGTTCCAGAGCACTATGCCGGGTCAGGTCCACCAGTAGGGGCGTGATCGACACGCGCTTGTTCTCCACCGCGTGGAAATCGGTGCCGGGGCCGCAATCGAGCTGGGCGCCGGCGGCGCCGATCCAGTAGATGCGGCGGCCACGCGGATCGCGGTCCTCGGTCACGGTTTCCGACTTGTGGCGGTTGCCCAGCCGCGTCACCTCGATCCCCTGCAATTCCTCATAGGGCACATCCGGCACGTTCACGTTGAGGATGTTGTCGCCCGGCAGCGGCTCCTGCCGCAGGCGCTCGATCAGGCGCAGGGTGACTTTCGCCGCCGTGTCGTAGTGCTGCGGATTGACCGAGGCACAGGACACGGCAATGGCGGAAATGCCCAGGTGGCGCCCTTCCATGGCGGCCGCGACGGTGCCGGAATAGAGCGTGTCGTCGCCCAGGTTGGCGCCGGCATTGATGCCGGACACCACCATGTCCGGGGTTTCCTTGAGGAAGCCGGTCAGCGCCAGGTGCACGCAGTCCGTGGGCGTGCCATCCACGCAATACGTGCCGTCCGCGTGCTTCTGCATCCGGATCGGGTTGAGGATGGTCAGGGAATTGCTGGCGCCGCTGCGGTTGCGGTCCGGCGCCACGATTTCCAGGCTGTGCACCGGGCGCAGGTGCTCCGCCAGGCAGCGCAAACCGGGCGCCGTGCAGCCGTCGTCATTGGAGAGAAGTATGCGCATTCGCGTAAAAACTCGGGAATGCTCAGTAGTTTACCTACTCCAGGCACCGGCGGCACAGCCGCCGACCAATGTCCCTCTCCCGCCCTGCGGGAGAGGGAGGGACCAATCGCGGAGCGATTGGTTGGGTGAGGGAGCCCCGCGGGGGATATTCGACAATGATTCGACGTAACCGCGGGGCCTGCCGGGCTATCATGCCTGCATGCCGCGCGATCCCGTCAGCAAGCCCGAAAAGGGCCCCGCCAAAGACCCCACAGAGAACGCGCCGGACGTGGATTTCCGGGAGGCAATGAGCGGTGTACGCCCGCACGCGGCGCCTGACCGGCTGGAACCCCTCGCCCGCCGCCCCAGCACGCGCCCGCGCAGTACCGAGGCCGACGAGCAGGCGGTACTCGAGGAAATGATGTCCGACAGCCTCGATCCGGAGGACATCGAAAGCGGCGACACCCTCACCTACCGCGGCGACGGCATCCAGGATTCGGTGTGGCGGCGCCTGCGCCGCGGCAACTACCACATCCGCGCCGAACTGGACCTGCACGGCCTCAACCGCGACGCCGCCCGGCAGGCCGTGGCCCAGTTCCTCGCCGACTGCCAGAACAACGATGCACGCTGCATCCGCATCATCCACGGCAAGGGCCGCGGCTCCCCCAACAGCGGCCCGGTAATCAAGGCCCTGCTCGACGGCTGGCTGCGGCGGCGCAAGGACGTGCTGGCCTTCTGCTCGGCCCGGCCGCACGACGGCGGGACCGGGGCTGTTTATGTTTTGCTACGTGCGTCACAGACAGTGCCGGGGAATCGATAGACGTTGAAGGTAACTGCGTGTAGCTTCTTGACATCCGCACTTTGGGGTGCGGAACACTCATCCAGGGAGAACATCAATGCTCAAATCATTTCGCGACAGCCTGCTTACTACCGCCATGGCGATGACGCCGCTTTTGCTGACTGCGTGCGGCGACTCCTCCAACAATCCGGATCAAAAATTCGAGATCGTGGCCATTCCGTTGCTGTTCTGCACAGTTTCATTGGCCCACAACTGGATCAAAACCCGCCGCTTCTCCGTGAGTCGAGCAGCTTAATCATCTAGGGAAGCTCTGATTTACAACCGAATTGGCCGTTGATCATGAGACGAAGATGCGGCGTAGCCTGTTGGATGGTCGCTTTTTGATGGATGTAGCTTGTTGCGAGCCCGGAATTCCGAGCTACGCAGACACCTATCCTGCTACGCAAGTTGCCGTCGGATCAAATACAGGTTTGCCAAAGCAAACATGGTGTAGGCCCGCGCCAGGTTTTTCGCCAGGCCGCGGTA
>Ga0302313_10002529_pt1 | contig 12693 bp, 10 predicted proteins | sample III_Palsa_N2_2_FD_200454 | JGI IMG/M metagenome (GOLD analysis project Ga0302313, IMG submission 200454) | Peat permafrost microbial communities from Stordalen Mire near Abisko, Sweden - III_Palsa_N2_2 | ecosystem: Environmental > Terrestrial > Soil > Palsa > Peat permafrost | place: Sweden...
CATCCTTGCGCAGCACCCCATTGTTCACAAAGATGCACGTCAGCCGCTCCCCAATCGCGCGCGCCACCAGCACAGCCGCCACGCTCGAGTCCACGCCCCCACTCAGCCCACAGATCGCGTGCCCCGCCGGCCCCACCTGTTCACGAATCTTCGCCACCGTCGAAGCAATAAAATGTTCCGGCGTCCAATCCTGCGTCGCCCCACAAATATCAACGGCGAAATTTCTCAATAGCTCCATCCCCTGCTTCGTATGCGCGACCTCCGGATGAAACTGCACCGCCCACATCTTCCGAGCCTCATCCGCAATGCCCGCAATCGCATTCGACGTCCGCGCCGTCACCCGAAATCCCGGCGCCAGCGTCTCCGCATGATCGCCATGCGACATCCACACCGACATCGTTGCCGGCAGCCCCGCAAACAGCGGCGTTTCATCCACCACGTTTACCTCGGCATGCCCATACTCACGAGCATCGGCCGGCACCACCCGCCCACCCAGGTGGTGCGTCATAAACTGCAGCCCATAACAAATTCCAAGTATCGGAAGCCCCGTATCTAAAACCGCCTTATCGGCCTTGGGCGCCGCGTCGTCATACACACTCGACGGTCCGCCCGACAGCACAATCCCCTTCGGCTCAAGCGCGAGGATCTTCTCCAGCGCGGTCGTGCACGGCAACACCACCGAGAACACGTTAAACTCACGAATACGCCGCGCAATCAGCTGCGTATACTGCGAGCCGAAATCCAAAATAACGATAGTTGACGAGACCGTAGAATGAGTTGTCGATGAGACCGGGGCGACCGGCGTAGCGGGAGTTGACGTGCCAAGAGTGTCCACGTATTCAGTGTAAATCGCCAGCCTGTGGGCGGTTTACTCGCTCTTATCCCGTTGCCGCGTAGAGCTGACCGCACCCATCATCCCCGCTCCGAACAACACAATCGCCAGCGCGATCGTCCAGTGCTGCGGTAGATGCACCAGGTGGCAGATATACAGCACGCCAATAATCAGGATCACTGTCCCAATACCGTAAAGTGCGAACGACATGGCAATCCTCCAGAGCGAAAGCAGCTCTGTCTAGATACGATGCCCTTTACGCCTCCCGCGAGCGTCCGGATTCCGAAAAATCGTACGCCCGCCACAGCGACAGATACGCCGCCGACCGCACCACGTGAAAATAATCCGACATCCCCAGGTAGACCAGCCCCACCCCACCCCACCAGCAGTTCAAAAACGTCTGCGTCTCCACACTCGAAAACGGCAGCGGCGAAGCCGAGAACACCATCGCCAGAACAATCAACGCAATCCGCACGATGTTCATCACCATGTTGATCTCAATCAGCTTGCCGCGCACCGCCCCACTCCGAAACGCCGCCTTCAACGCACCCCCCGGCCCCAACCCAAGCTGCATCGCCAGCAGCGGTGCCAAATAAAACGGCCAGCTAACAGCACCCCACAGAACATAAAGCCCCAGCGTCCCCACAATCAGCATCGCGCAAAGAAGCACAATGCTCGGCTCAGCCTGCCGCGACGCCGGCCCGGTAATACTAATCCACACAGCCAGCCGAACCCCGTAAAACCAGATCCCCCAAACCACCGCCAGCAATCCCGCACGAAGCGTCCCCAGCACCAGTACCGCAAAACGCCGAGCCTTCAGCCCGCCATCCAGCCGACGCAACACAACCGTCCGTCCCAGCGCCGCGACAACCAGCCAAAGCACGATTACCGACGGAATCATCCAACGAAGCAACGGCACGGTATAGATCAAAATTGAATCAGCAAGCGCACGAAGACTCTGGATCGCAGCGACAGGCTGGAACGCCGACAAATTCTGTAACCCCGCTAGGTCCACCTTCACGCCGATACCGTAGCTACCCAACGCGACGGCAGCGACATACAACACGACAACTCCCACCAGCCAGCGCCAAGCAATCTCCAGCCCCGCAAGCGAAGGTCGCCCCCACACCGCACCCATCACGCCGACAAAAGATTCCGTCCCGCGAATCTTTGCGCCGGCACTCGCCGCCACCTACTTCACCACCAGGTTCACCAACTTGCCCGATGGCTTACTAATCACAAGGTGCTTCACAATCGTCTTCCCCGCGATCCGCGCCGCAACCTTCTCGTCCGCCAGAGAAGCAGCCATGATCGCCGCCTCATCCGCATCCGCCGCCAGTTTGATCACGTTCGCCAACTTCCCATTCACCTGCACCGGAATCTCAATCTCACTCTCCCGCGCCAACTCCGCATCTGCCACCGGCCACGGCTGCAGAAACACATCCGACGTCTCGCCCAAATCCTTCCACAACTCCGCAGCCAGGAACGGCGCAAACGGCACCAGCAGCAGCGTCAGCGTGCGCAGCAGCTCCGCAATCGTCGCCGCAGACACCTCACCCGCGTCCATCGGCGCTTCCGCCGCATAAATCTCGTTCACCAAAATCATGATCGCCGCAATACACGTATTGAAGTGCCAGCGCCCGTTGAAGTCCTCGGTGATCTTCGCAATCGTCTGGTGCAGCGTCCGCAGCAGCGCAGCGCCAGCGGCCGTCTGCCCCGCAAACTGCTCCGGCGCGATCTCATCCCCATGCACGCCCTTCTCGACGTACCGCACGGTCGGCACGTACTTCCCAATCAGGCGGTACACCCTCGCCAGGAACCGGCTGATCCCCGCAACGCCTTCTTCCTGCCACTCCAGGTCACGATCGGGCGGCGCCGCAAACAAGGCATACATTCGCGTCGCGTCCGCGCCATACTTCTCAATCATCAAGTCCGGGCTCACCACATTGCCCTTGGACTTCGACATCTTCGCGCCGTCCTTGATCACCATTCCCTGCGTAAACAGCCGTTCCGCAGGCTCCGAATTCGCAATCATCCCCAGGTCGCGCATCACCTTCGTCCAGAACCGCGAATAAATCAAATGCAAAATCGCGTGCTCGACGCCGCCAATATATTGATCAATCGGAAACCAGTAGTTCGCCTTCTCCGAGTCAAACGGCGCCGCAGAATTCCGCGCATCCGTGTACCGGTAGAAGTACCAACTCGAGTCAACAAACGTGTCCATCGTGTCGGTCTCACGCCGCGCCGGTCCACCGCACACCGGGCACGTCGTATTCACAAACTCCGGCACCTTCCCCAGCGGCGATCCGCCCTCCTGCGTAATCTCGATCTGCTCGGGCAACAACACCGGCAGCGCACTCTCGGGCAACGCAACCACTCCACCCGGCTTAATACCCGCATGCCCATTCGTGCAATACACCATCGGAATCGGCGTGCCCCAATACCTCTGCCGGCTCACGCCCCAATCCTTCAGCCGATACGTCGTCGTCTTTTTCCCGAACCCATTCTCCTCGGCAAACCGCGCCATCTTCTCCTGCGCCTCAAGCACGGCCTCTCCGGTCCACTCACCAGAATCGATCAGCACCGCATCATCTTCCTCGCCATACGGCAGGGCCAGCTCATCCGTATCCACATTCGGAGCCACCACCCGCTTCACCGCCAACCCATACTTCGTCGCAAACTCGAAATCCCGCTCATCATGCGCAGGCACGCTCATAATCGCGCCCGTGCCATAGTCGGCCAAAATATAATTCGCTACCCAAATCGGCAGCGTCTCTCCGTTGAACGGATTCACCGCCGTCTTCCCCGTAGCGACGCCATGCTTTTCGATGTTGCCGATATCGCCAGTCTCGCGCGCAGCCTTCTGCTCAGCAATCATCGCGTCTACAGCAGACGCCAACCGCGCATCCGTCTTCACCCACTCCTTCACCAACGCGTGCTCAGGAGCCAACTGGATCGACGTAGCTCCAAAAATCGTATCCACCCGCGTAGTAAACACCTTGATTGCCGGCGTGTTCGCCATCGCCGTCACTTGGAACTCTACCTCCGCCCCCTCGCTCCGCCCAATCCAGTTGCGCTGCATCGTGCGCACCTTGTCAGGCCAGCCCGGCATTACATCCAACCCATCGAGCAGCTCATCCGCATACTTCGTGATCCGCAGAAACCACTGCTCCAGCTCGCGCTGCTCCACAATCTGGTCTTCATGCCGCCAGCAACATCCGCCAATCACCTGCTCATTCGCCAGCACAGTCGCGCATTGCGGACACCAGTTCACCTTGCTCGATCGCCGATACGCCAGCCCCCGCTCGACCATCTTCAAGAAGAACCACTGGTTCCAGCGATAGTAGTCCGGCAGACACGTAGCAATCTCCGTCCCGGCCCAGTCATAGCTGTAGCCGATCCGCCGCATCTGCACCTTCATCTGCGCAATATTCTTCAGCGTCCACTCGCGCGGAGGCGTGTCGTTCTTCAGCGCCGCATTCTCCGCCGGCAATCCAAATGCATCCCACCCCATCGGGTGCAGCACGTTGTATCCGCGCATCCGCATAAACCGTGCCAGCGCATCGCCAATCGCGTAGTTGCGCACATGCCCCATGTGCAGCTGCCCACTCGGATACGGCAGCATCTCCAGGCAATAAAACTTCGGCTTCCCGCTGGTGTGCGGCTCCGCAGCATAAAGATCCGGCTGCGCATCCCACTTCGCCTGCCAGCGCGGCTCAATCTCCGCCGGGTTATACCGTTGCGGCTCGTTCTTCTCCGCGCCGATTCCCTCTGCCGCCACTGCGGCCTTCGTTGTCCCTGATTCGTCCATACCTTCATTGTAAAGAAAACCGACTCCGTGCCATCACGCTCTCGCCACCCACGCCGCCAGCCCAACCACGCGAAGCCCCTCGCCGTCCGCGCAGGACCCGTGGTAGCTTGTCTCTCTGGAGAAATCATGCGTCTGCCCCGGCCTCTATTCACCACGCTCTTTGCCCTCACCCTCTTCGCCGCCACTGCCTTCGCCTCCGACCCGCTCAAGATCAAAACCGACAAAGGCAGCGTAGAGGGCACGTACACCACCGACCACCAGGTCCGCATCTTCAAAGGCATTCCCTACGCCGCGCCGCCCGTCGGCAACCTTCGCTGGCAGCTCCCGCAACCCGCCGCCAAGTTCTTCGGTACCTTCGCCGCACACGACTATGGTCACCACTGCTACCAGACCAACCCCTTCGCCGACATGACCTTCTCCGACCCCGGTCCCAGCGAAGATTGCCTCACCCTCAACATCTGGTCACCCACCAAAGCCAAGCCCGGCAGCCTCCCCGTCATGGTCTGGATTCACGGCGGCGGCTACACCGCAGGCTCTGCCTCAGAACCCCGTCACGACGGCCAGTTCCTCGCCCACCGCAACGTCGTCATCGTCACCCTCAACTACCGCCTCGGCATCTTCGGCTTCTTCACCCACCCCGACCTCGCAGCCGAATCTCCTCACCACGCCGCCGGCAACTACGGCCTCCTCGACCAGGCCGCCGCCATCGCCTGGGTCTCGCGCAACATCACCGCCTTCGGTGGCGACCCAAACAACATCACCCTCTTCGGAGAGTCCGCCGGCTCCTTCTCCGTCAGCGCCCAGATGGCCTCGCCGCTCGCCAAAGCTCTCCTCGCCAAGGGCATCGGTGAAAGCGGTGGCGCCTTCCGATCCAACAGCCTCAACTTCCCCACCCTCGCCAAAACTGAGCAGGAAGACGCCGACTTTGCGCAGACCGCCCTCCACGCCTCCACCATCGCCGACCTCCGCAAACTCTCAGCCGACGACATCATCACAGCCGCCAGCGCCCACACCTCCCCGCCCCCACCCCACTTCGGCCCTGTCGTCGACGGCTACTTCCTCCCCCAATCCGTCCCCGAAATCTACGCCGCCGGCCAGCAAGCTCACATCCCACTCCTCGCCGGCTGGAACGCTGACGAAGTCCGCTCCATGGTCACGATGAGCCCCGTCCCAACCACCGTCGCCACCTTCACTACTCAAGCCACCAAGGACTTTGGCGCCCGCGCCCAGGACTTCCTCGCCGTCTACCCGGCTACTACCGATGCGGAAGCCGTCCAATCCGCCGGCGACTTCGTCAGCGACCGCTTCATCGCCTACTCCACCTGGGCCTGGCTCGAAGCCCAGGTCAAGACCGGCCAGGCCCCCGTCTATCGCTATCGATTCGACCTCGCCGCCCCCGGCGACAAGTTCCATCCCGCCGGCACCGGCGCCTTCCACTCCGACGACATCGAGTACGTCTTCGGCACCCTCGACTCCCGCCAGCAAGCCACCATCCGTCCCGAAGACCGCACCCTCTCCGACCAGATCCAAAAGTACTGGACCAACTTCGCCCGCAACGGCGACCCCAACTCCCCCACCCTCCCCACCTGGCCCACCTACACCCCCGCCACCGACTGGCAAGTCATGCACCTCAACGTCCCCTCCGAAGCCAAACCCGACATCCAACGCGACCGCTACCTCTTCTTAGACAGCGTCTGGTCCAAACCGGTAACCCCCTAACCCGCCACACAAACCGGGTGCCCCATCTTCGGCGCGTTCTCTGCGCCTAAGGTGGGCATCGCGCAGCGCGCGACCGCCCCTGCTCATTCCGAAGTCCACCTCAACCCTCCACCTGCCAGGCGAATCCTCTCGCCGTCTGCGCCGGACGACCTACTGTTTCGCCACCCCATCCGCCGACACCGTAGGATCCACGATGTTGTACCCCGCCGGCGGAGCAAACAGCGAAGCATCCGGCTCCCCAACCGTCAGCTCTTCAACCTCATACGTACTTCGCCCGCGCCTCGGATCATCCGAGATCCCCATCAGCACCAACCCCAGCTCTTTGGAGGTCCAACGCTCATTGGTAATCACCAGGGGCAGCTCGTTCCCTTCCTCTCCAGCAGGAATCGTCTGCGTCGTACGATGCCCCTCCGCCTCCACTCCCGCAATCATTCGTGTACCGAGGTCCCCATTCCCGGCCTTGGGGACAGGGCACGGCCTCAGTTGCGTTTGAGCCTGCGCCGCCTTCCTCCGCGCCGCCAGTTGTTCGGCTGTCGGCGGAGGAGGAGGTGGCGGCTGGTGAAATACGTGAACAACCTTCTCCGCATAGGGGCTATTTACCTGCCAGTTCATCGACGACCTCGTCACTGGATCAAAGACCGTCACATTCATCGTGAGCTCCGGCGCTCCCTTCTCATCGCGACGGCAGTTTTGCGCGAACTCGGACATCGTTCTCCCCGCCCCATCGCGCGCCTCCTGCGTCACCGCATAGCCGCGCACGTAGCTGCCATCTCCGAGCTTCTGTTCGAACGTGCTCTTCACCGTCGCCGAATACGCGACAGAAGTCTTACCGAAAGAACCGTAGGACATGACGGGCTGATAACCCACCGAGCAAGCCGGCTCCGCACTCTGCGCCCCAGCTACGCCCCCCAGCACCATCGCACCGGCCACACCCACTGCCAAACCAAACGTCGCAGCTCGCATCGGCAATCTCTCCCGCAAAACTCGTCAGCTACAAGTACGGCAGATCGCTTCCACCATATCAAATCCAACCTACCCCGAGCATGTATTTTCCATCGAATTTCTACCCCGCCATGCGAAGCCACTGGCCGTCCGCCTAGGACCCCGCCGACAGCGCCCGCAGCGCCATCACATTCCGCATCTCATCCCCCGGATCATCCACCGGCGTCTCCGCAATAAACGCCGCATGCTCAAACCGCTCATCATGCAGCAGCCGCCGAAACGCCGCCGCCCCAATCGTCCCCTCCCCAATATGCTCATGCCTATCCAGCTTGGACCCCATCGGCGCCTTCGCATCATTGCAATGCCACACCTTCACCGCATCGAACCCCATCGTCTCCCCAACCTGCTTCATCGTCGACTCATACCCTTCAGTCGTCACAATGTCATACCCCGCAACATGCGTATGACACGTATCCAAACAAACCCCCACCGGCGCGCAAGCCTGCAATGTCGCAACCAACTCCGCAACTTGGTCAAAGCTCCCGCCCAGCGAGAACTCTGCCCCCGCCGTATTCTCAATCAAAATCCTGAAGTCATGGTCCTGCCACTTCAACCCGCCGCCCAGCGTCCCAATCGCCCGCTCAATCCCCTGCGCCGCCAGCCTTAGCCCTTCCTCCCGAGTCAGCCCTTTCCAACTCCCTGGATGCAGCACAAGATATTCCGCTCCCAGCGCCAGCGCCCGCTCCACCTCTCCCCGAAACGCCTCCACCGAATTCTCCCGCACGCTCTCCGTCTGCGAGCACAAATTAATCAAATAGCTCGCATGGATCGACACCGGGTTCACATCCAGCCGCGCCCTTGCCTCGCGCATCTTCGCGGCTTCCTCCGGCTTCACGGGTGCAGCCTTCCACTGCCGCGGGCTCGAGCTGAAAATCTGAAACGTATTCGCCCCCGCATCCGCCGCCCGCTGCACCGCCGTAAAGCATCCCCCCGCCGTCCCCACATGCACGCCAATCCGCTTCTTTGCCATAAATTCAAGACTACCGCACCCGGATACAGACGATTTCACCTAACAGGAGCGGGAGCAGTTTTCCTGTAGGTGTTCGCGGAAGTATGAATTTCGACGCCGTTTTTCCCGGGAAAACGGCCCCAATCGTCTCTCCGATTCTCAATGACACGAAAACTGCTCTATCATCGCTGCTATGGCTCAACCACAGTCTTTCAAGAACCACACGCGATTCGACCCGGCGTTTCACTTCTTCATCCTGCCCGTGCTGTTGCTGAACTTGATCCTCGCGATCTACGCCACCATCCACCGCTGGCCCAGCTTCCCCCACATGCACCTCTGGTGGATCGTCATGTCGGTCGTGCTTTTCGTCATGGCTGGAGTCTTCCGCGGCTACGCCCTCAAGAACCAGGACCGCCTCATCCGCCTCGAAGAGCAGCTTCGCCTCGCCGACCTCCTCTCTGAAGATCAGCTCGGCCTCATCGACGCCCTCACCGTCGACCAGTACGTCGGCCTCCGCTTCGCCTCCGACACCGAAGTAGCCGCCCTCGCCCAGCGCGCTGTAACCGAAAACCTCGACCGCAAACAAATCAAGCAAGCCATCATCAACTGGCGCCCCGACAATCAACGCATCTAGCCCACAACGATCATGCCGCACCAATGGCAAAGGCCGCCCAACCGGGCGGCCTTTCCTGTTGCCTTCCAACAATCCCTAGTACACGTCGCGCTGATACCGCTGGTCGGCCTTCATCTTCTTCAGATACTCAGCCGCCTGCTCCGGCGATCCATTGATCCCCTTGGCAATCGACTCCAACAGAACCTGCTCAACGTCCTTCGCCATCCGGCTCGCATCGCCGCACACATAAAAGTGCGCCCCGCGCTCCAGCCAAGCGAACAGCTCATCGCTAGCTTCGCGCAGACGATCCTGCACATAAATCTTCGTCGCCTGGTCGCGCGAGAACGCCGTCTGCAGCTTAGTCAACAAGCCGCTCTTCTGCATGCCCTCGAACTGCTCCTGGTAGAGATAGTCGGAAGCCGCGCGCTGATCGCCAAACACCAGCCAGTTGTCGCCCTTGTGGCCTCGCGCCTCACGCTCCTCAAGGAACGCGCGGAACGGCGCAATGCCCGTGCCCGGGCCGATCATGATCACCGGCGTATTCGTGTCTACGGGCAAACGGAATTTCTCATTCTTCTCCAGGAACACCGGCAGCCTGCCATTCACCGGCGCGCGATGTCCCAGCATGCCCGACGTCACACCCTGGCGCTTCCGCCCGTGCGCGTCATACAGCACCACCCGCACCGTCAAATGCACCTGCCCCGGATGCGCTGTCTGGCTCGACGCAATCGAGTACATCCGCGGCATCAAACGCTGCAAAATGTTGAACAGATCCTGCGGGTCTTTCACCACGCCCGGGAAGTCCGTCACCAGGTCCACAAACTCACGGCCCCACACATACGCCTCTGCCGCGACTTTATTCTCCGTCCCCAACAGCGCCTTCAGGCCTTCGGGAACATTCTCGCCCGCCAGCTTCGCATACTGATTCACGGCGCCGCGCGCCAGCTTGCCAATACCCAGCTTCGAGGTCAACGCCTCGCGCACCGTGATCTTGTTGCCGTCCGTCCCCTTTACCGGCTCAATCACCGTCTCGTCGCCCGAGAATCCCAGCGCCTTCAGCACGTCGTTGACGGCCTCTTCGCAATACGTCGGCACCACACCCAGCGCGTCGCCCGGCGTATAGGTCATGCCCTCGGCGAGCTCCATCTCAATGTGGATGGTCTCCTTCTCCGACTGCGGTCCAGTGAGAAGCTCATTCACCAGCACGGTCGCAGGGTAGGGGTTGGTCTTGCTGTAAACGGATACCGTGCTATCGGTGGTGGACTCTGGAGGGGCAGTCAAGGTGGATTCGCTCATATTTCTAAAATTATAGTGAATCAGGCGCGGCTCGGTGTGACCAAAAACACCAACGCCCGATAAACGTTCCGCGAATCTAAACCCCCGCTCAGCCGCCTCAAACGGCTACATCGCCGGTGGATGATGCGGATCAACAACATGCGCCTCGTGCGCCGCCGCGGTCTTCCTCTTCCCGGCACCATTCGCTTCCCCCGGGTTCACCAGGTCGCGCAGCTCTTTGCTCGGCTTGAAGTACGGCACTCGCTTCGCGGGCACCGCGACCGATTCCCCGGTCTTCGGATTGCGCCCCGTCCGCGGCTTCCGCTGCCGTGACCGGAAACTCCCAAACCCCCGCACCTCAACCTTGTCGTTCGTCTTCAATGCTTCGATGATGGAGTCGAACAGCGTCTCGACAATCACCTCGCCATCCCGGCGAGTAAGATCCCCAAGCGCAGTCACTTGATCGACCAATTCCGCTTTCGTCATGAACCCTCCTGCAGTAACGTGTTGGCACTTGCTCAACCTGTTGACGTGTGCCGTCCCCGGAAGGACGCGGCAAACTGGGAGAAACCGCATTCACTACCGCAAAGCCCGTATTTGCTTCACTATAGCACTACATCGTGACCCGATGATCTTGACCTGTTCAAAATTGCTCTCACCGCTCAGCCTCCCCGTCCCGCCCATCGATTGCACAGCCTATTTCCAGAGGAAATAAAAACCAGGCGAACGATTCAGCATCTGCGTGGGGTTCGTGAAAATCCCGTCCGCGTCATCATTCAACACGCCCAGAAGGCCCCGCTTCTCTTTAGACGGACGAACCACGTTCGGCTCACCGGAAATTCCCACAGAGCGTGCCGTATCCATCAACGCCATCCTGAACCCGCCCTGCGCGTCGATCAATCCCAGCGGCTGCGACTGCTGTCCGGTCCACACCTGCCCGGTCGCGAGCGGCGCAATCTTCTCATCCGTCATATGCCGCCCCACCGCCACGTCATGCACGAACTGCCCGTACATGTTGTCCACCAGCGATTGAAAGTAAGCCTGCTCCTGCGGCGTCATGTCGCGCGTCGGATCGCCCGCATCCTTCAGCTCGCCATGCGAAATCACCACCGGCTTCAGCTTTGCCCACTTCATCAGGTCGCCGTAATTGGTCCACTCCATGATCACGCCAATCGATCCCACCACCGACGCTGGATTCGCATAGATCTTGTCGCACGCCGAAGCAATATAGTACGCACCCGACGCACCCACCGACTCCACCGACGCAATCACCTTCTTGTGCTTCTCCGTCCGGATCCGCATCACCTCGTGGTAGATCTCCTGCGACGCCGCCGCTCCCCCGCCCGGCGAATCAATGTGCAGGATAATCGCCTTGATGCTGCTGTTGTTTCCATATCGCTCCAGCTGCTTGCTGATCTTCTCCGTGTCGGCATCGGTAATCACACCCGACACATCGATCACAGCAATAGCGTTATCGCCAAAGTTCAAACTGTTGGCGCCCGAATCCATGTTGAACGCCTTCGCCATCGACGCAAAGAAGATGCAAAGCGCAATCAATCCCAGCCCAAGGATCCCCAGCACCAGCACCACCCACGGCCACGCCGAGCTCCTCGGCGGATACCCCACCGGCACTCCCTGCGCATACCCATAGCCCGGGGCATACGGCCCGCGAAACTCCGGCCGAGGCGTCCCATACTGCGCCTGGTATTGTGTCTGGCGTTGATCCGGCTGCTGCGGTGGCGGGGGAGAAAACGGCTCCGACATGGCCTTGAGTCTATCAGTTACGCCCGACGATCGTCCCTCCACGCCGCCTGCGCCAGCACATATTTTCCAAGCCCCCACCCGTGCAACCGTCTAACAAATATCATAGGATGGAAGGCGACCCGGGCTCAGCGTTCCAGCGCACTCTCTGTCATGATTCTGTGGCTAGCTGCAACTGGCTGCCATGCCATCCGCCAACCGCCCGCAGAGGACATCGCATGGAATTCCCCCACCCGGATCGGCCACCCAACCCTATGCCTCCCCCGCGACTCAGCATCGTTATCCCGGCCTACAACGAGAGCGCTCGCATTGAAGCAGCTCTCGCCAGTGTGCTCGGTTGCGTCGATGCCCGCTCCTGGGATGCCGACATCCTCGTGGTCGACGACGGTTCCACCGACAACACTCCAGCCATCGTCCAGCAATGGATGACCACGCACCCCCGCCTCCATCTCATCCAGAATCCCGGCAACCGCGGCAAAGGCTACTCCGTCCGCAACGGCCTCCTCCAGGCTTCTGGAGAGATTGTGATGTTCACTGACGCCGACCTCTCCGCACCCATCGAAGAAGCCGAGCGACTCATCGCCGCCATTGACGCCGGCGCCGACGTGGCCATCGGATCCCGCTGGCTCGACAAACAAAAACAGACCGTCCACCAGCCTCTCTACCGCCGCTTCTTCGGCCGATGTTTCAACTGGGTCACCCGCAAGGTCATGGGCCTTCCCTTCAAGGAC
>Ga0302313_10002542_pt1 | contig 12647 bp, 6 predicted proteins | sample III_Palsa_N2_2_FD_200454 | JGI IMG/M metagenome (GOLD analysis project Ga0302313, IMG submission 200454) | Peat permafrost microbial communities from Stordalen Mire near Abisko, Sweden - III_Palsa_N2_2 | ecosystem: Environmental > Terrestrial > Soil > Palsa > Peat permafrost | place: Sweden...
CCTCGTGTGATTTGTCATCCTGAGCGCAGCGAACGGACCTGCTTTCTCCCGTTCTTAGCCTATGCAACCGCACCCCCTACTTCTTCACCCTCTTCTTCACACCCTTCGCGGGGACATCCCCCTCCCGCACCTTCCCAGAGTGCCGCTGCAACACCAGCGCCGACGCACCCTTCAACCGCGCCAGCCCACCCTCCTGCGAAGGCACCAGCCTCGGCGGCGTCCCCGCCAGCATCGAAGCCTTCATCTCCGCCTCAATAATCGGCCCAACCAGACCCCACACAATCGTGATGTCCCCCGCAATAAAGATCACCTCCGGCGAAAGCGCCGCGGTCACCATCCTCAACCCACGCCCAATGTTCTTAGCCTGCTCAGTCAGCGTAGCAACAGCATCCTTATCGCCTTCCTCGGCGAGCGCATGAAGCTCAGCAATACTCGCCACACCCTTGCCCTTCTTCCGCCCCTCATAAATCCGAAGCGCCGCCTGCGACGAAGCAAACGTCTCCCAGCAACCTCTGGCCCCGCACGCACACAGCGGTCCAGCCGGGTCCAGCACCATGTGCCCAAACTCACCTGCCATCCCATTCTTGCCCGTCACCGGCTGCCCATTCGCAATCACACCCGTGCCCACGCCTTCAGAGATCGTCACCAGCACGGCATTCCTCACGCCGTCCATCTTCCCAAACCACATCTCCGAAAGCAGCCACGCATTCGCCGCGTTATCCAGCTCCACCTTCAACCCCATCGCCTTCTCAACCGTCCCGCGTATATCGAAGCTCGACCAGTTCAAATTCGGCGCAAAAATAAGCCGCTGCGTCGCCGGATCAACCCGCCCCGGCAAACTGATTCCCACCCCCTCAAACGACTTCCCCGGATGGCTCGCCCTCATCTGCCGCATCGACCGGATAATGTTCTCCACCGCCCGCTTCGGGTCCGACACAATCGTCACGGCCTCCCGCGAAAGAAAGTGTCCATTCAGATCCACAACCGCCACAATAGCCTGCCGCGGATGCACATCCGCCACCAGGATCACCAACTCATCATTCAGCCCCAGCATCGTCGGCCGACGTCCCCGCGGCCGTTTGGCAATAGCTCCCTCGCGCACCCACCCCTCGCGCATCAGGTCTTCCACAATCTCCGAAACCGTACTCCGCTGCAACCCCGAAAGCCGCGAAAGGTCCGCCCGCGAAACCGGCTGATTGGCTCGAATCAGTTCCAGCACAATGTCGCGATTCATATCCCGCGCAATCTCGCTCGAAGCCAACTGCGCATAAGCAAGATCTACACGACGAATACCGCCGAACTCTCTCTCCTGCTTAGCCAATCGAATCCCCTTCAAGCCAGTAATTGTCCCCAATTCTAGCAGCGCCCCAAATCCGGGTGCCCTACCCTTTGCGCTCTTTGCAAAGGGTGGGGTATCGAGCTCCGCTCGACCGCTCTCCTCCAACCACCCCAAACCTTGTCATCTCGACCGGAGCAGAATGGCTTCATCATTCTGCGTAGTGGAGAGATCCCCGTATTGGCCCTCCTCCAAAGCAGCACAATCCGGGTGCCCCAGGTCCCTCGCACTTGGGGACCTGGGGTGTTAGCCATCGCAAAACCTCCCCAGGAAACCAAGACCTACTGATTAACCCCACTAGCCATATACCCACCATCCACCGTAACAATCTCCCCTGTAACAAACGAAGCCGCCTCCGAAGCCAGAAAAACCGCCGCCCCCACCACCTCGTCCAGCCTTCCAAATCTCCCCATCGGCGTGCGCAAAATCTCTTCCCGCCCACGTTCCGTGCTGTAAAGCAACGCCTCATTCAGCGCCGTCGGAAAGATCCCCGGCGCAATCGCATTCACCCGCACATGCTCCGCCGCAAACTCAATCGCCAGCGACCGCGTCAGCGCACCCACCCCGGCCTTGCTCGCCCCATAAGCCGCAACCTCGTGAAACGCCACAAAGTTCGCCAGCGAAGCGATATTGATAATGCTGCCCTTCTTGCGCCGCAGCATCCCAGCCCCAAATATCTGGCAAGCCCGCAACGTCCCCAGCAAATTCGTATCGAAGATCCTCTGCCACGTCTCTTCCGGGCAACTCACCGTAGGCACCCGCGCCGTAATCCCCGCCGAATTCACCAGGATATCGACAGCCCCAAACCGCTCCACCACACTCTCATGCAGCGCCACCAGCGTCTCCCGCTGCAACACATCAGAAGTCTGCCTCAGCGTCCGCCTACCCAGCGCCTCAATCTCCCCCGCAACCTCTGTAACCTGATCCTCACGACGCGAACTCGCAACAACATCGGCCCCAGCCTTAGCCAGCCCAAGCGCAATCTCACGCCCGAGACCCGAAGTCCCACCAATCACAACCGCACAGGCCCCAGACAGATCAAAAGCAGAAGAAGACACGATTTCATCCAGATCGACAACAAATTAGGTACGGATCAGGCTTTCACTGTATCACATGGCATTAATCAACCTATTTCAGCATTTCCCCCAACCCCACCTACCAGAAAAACAAACCCAACTAACCCTTTTGTTACCACCAACTCTTATTTACTCAAGCCGGTTGCCCCAAGTCCCTCGCACTTGGGGACCTCGGTGCTGACACCACCCCAACCCCAACCGGAGTCCCCCACCCCAACCCCTGTCATCTCGACCGGAGCAGAATAGCTTCATCATTCTGCGCAGTGGAGAGACCCCTGTATTGGCTCTACCCCAAAGCAGCACAATCCGGGTGCCCTACCCTTTCACGCTTTTGTGAAAGGGTGGGGTATCGCGAAGCGACCGCTCTCCCCCACACCACCACAAATCTGTCATCCTGAGCGAAGTAGCTCGCGCACTTTGCGAGCTACGCAGTCGAAGGACCTGCCACACTGCCCGCACCCTGCACGCCACTCGAACCTTTCAACCACCGACCCGTTCTCCTTCATCGCGGCACAAAGCACACACCCTCAGCGCCAACCCACAACCCGGAAGGGCACGGCTTCAGCCGGGCCAGAAAGCCCTCAAATAAAAAGAAAGGGCGCGAGCTAAAGCTCGCGCCCTTCCCTTGCAATCACCCGCTTAACGCAAACTATTCATGCCGATGCATCGTCCATCCCAGATAATTCCCCGCCGCTTCCTCCACCGCCGAAGCCACACTAGAAAAATTAGCCGCAACATGGTGCTCAAACCCGTTCTCGCAGATGTACCGCAACAGCTTCTGCATATTCGGAATCTCAACCACACCCGCCCCGCCAAACGTCTGTAGCGGATCATCCGTAAACCGGCCCTGCCCCACATACCCGGCAATCCGGCCATTGAAGTCGTCGGTAGAGAAACGAGCAAAGCTCATATCCCCAGCCTTCACCGTCCCATCCAGCGTCCCATGCGTGTTCTCCTTACCCACGGTCCCCGCAATGATGAGCTGATAATCCATCTTAACGCCCTCGCGGAAGAAGTGCTTCGGCAGATTCGAGCAGTGGAAGCAAACCGCCTTATCCGGATTGTCCCCATAGTTATTGTTCCAATCCAGCAACGCCGAAGGCGTCTCGCTAGCCAGCGTCAGCGCATACATCGAAAGCGTCCCAAGGATATCCACCTCGCAAGCCGACGGAATCAACTGTTCGCTCATCATCGACATCACCGTGCAAGGCACAATCCCCAGATACTCTTCAATCGAAGTCCAGCACTGCACCGCGCTAACGGTCAGTTCACTAGCAGCCATCCAGCCATCGATCACCGCACCCAGCTTCGCCATCTTCATCAGCGCCAGCTCAGGAGTATCGCCAATCGGAATATACTTTTTGATCGCCGCCAGCTTAGCCTGCACAGCATCATCGTTATCCTTCGACTTCTCAATCCGCCCCATCACCTCGCTAAGATCGAGCGTCTCAACCGTAATCCCAGACTTCTCCAGCAGCTTCTCGGAATAGCGAACCGTATTGAACGCCGTAGGCCGCGCTCCGATCGCACCAAACCGCACATTCCGCAACCCGCGCACAATCCGGCAAACCGCACTGAACCACGTCAGATCAGCCTTGAACTCCTTCGAGTCCGGCGCCTCCGTATGCAGCGTCGTCAGCGAGTAAGGAATCCCATACTGCTTCAGGTTGTTGCAGATCGACATCTTCCCGCAGAAGCTATCCCGCCGAAACGCAATCCCCATCTTCCCCGTGCTATCCGGCGTCGCCTGGATCAGCACCGGCACCCTCAAATTCGCCAGCCGCAGCGTATCCGCCAACCCACGCTCTTCGCCAAAGTTCGGCAGCGTAATAATGATCCCGTCAATCTCATCCGCATGTTTCTTAAACAGCGCCGCACACTTCTTCGCATCCTCGTAGGTCTCGACAGCGCCATGCGCGGTCTCCTCCGGCGTCAGCACAATGGCCTTGATCCCCGCAGCCTCGAGCGCCGCCACCATCTCCAACCGACCACTCGTCGCCAGGTGGCTCGGGAAAAATCCACGGTTCCCCACCACCACACCCATCGTCATCTGCCTGCCCATTGTTCTTGCCTTTCTTGCATCTTGAATCATTAATAATGCTCGTCATCCTGAGCGAAGCGTCTCGCGTACTTTGCGAGACGCGCAGTCGAAGGACCTGCCATACAGCTCACACCCAGCACACTGATCGAACCGCTCAACCACGAAACCCGCTACGATCAGCCTCTAGGTAGTGTGACGAATTGGAATTTCTGCTTCTAGGTACCCCAAGACTTCAGCCTTGGGTCACCAAGAATCCGGCTTTAGCCGCTGGGGTATGCCTTCTGATCTAGCAGCACTTCTCTCTCTACAGGAAAAACCGATTCATCAGGCGCTACCTTATGCCACCGAATTCTTCTACGTCACGAAATAATATGGAGTCAAAGAAACCCCTGTCAACCACGACATCATTTCATCCACGAAATCACTGTCACCGTACGGTGAAAACCCACCGTAAATCACGTCCGCAGCACCGTGAGATCAATCCGTGCCAACCGTGCTTTTCACCGTCTAAATCACCGTTTTATCAAACAAAATAGAGGTTTTCGAGGTTCCGCCCATACGCCTCTCGCGCCGCACGATAAGCCGCCCGCAACTCCAACCTCGGTTTCGCCGTCCCACTCTCCTCTACCCTCACACAACGCTCCGCAATCGCCTCAAAACTCTCCGGTTTCCCCACAAAATGACCAAAAGCATAGACAGCCTGCATCGCCGCCCCCAGCGCCCCAGCCTCAGCCTCAGCCGGAACCTGAATCGTCGCCCCCGTGGCATCCGCCAGTAACTGCCGCCATTCCTTAGACTTAGCCCCACCCCCAATCACCAGGATCACATCCGCCTGCTTCCCCCCAAGAATCAAATCCAACCCATTCAAAATCCCAAAACTCACGCCCTCAACTGCCGCCCGTATCATATTCGCAGCATTGAAGTTATTCGCCGAAAGCCCCACAATCGAACCCCTCGCCGTAGGCAGATCTGGCGTCCGTTCCCCATTCAAAAACGGCAGAAAACAAAGCCCATCCGCCCCCGGCTTCGTTCCCCCCAACGCCCCCTCAATATCCGCCACCGTTTTCCCCAATAGAATCAACGTTTGCGTCACCACATTCGTAGCATTCATCGTACAAACCAGCGGCAACCACCCTCCCGAAGACGAGCAAAAAGGCGCCACATTCCCCGTAGAATCCAGCACCGGCCGCTCACTGTACGAGTAAACCGTAGACGACGTCCCTAAACTCATCGTCACAACACCCTCACGAACGTTCCCGGTCCCAATCGCTCCCATCATATTGTCGCCGCCACCCACTGAAACCAAACAACTTAGCGGCAGCCCCAATTCCTCCGCGACCTCGGGCCTTACCACCCCAACCACCTGCTCCGAAGTCAGCAACGCCGGCAGCGCCTTCACCAACTGCCCCGTCCCCCCATCGATCTCATTCAAAACCTCTTCCGCCCACGCCCGCGTCCTCACATCAAAGAATGCCGTCCCCGAAGCATCTCCATACTCCGCAAAGATCTTCCCCGTCAGCCAGAAATTCAAATACTCATGCGGCAGCAAAATATGACGAATCCGCGCAAAGTTCTCCGGCTCATACTCCTTTATCCACAACAACTTAGAGACCGTATACCCCGTCCGCGGCACAATCCCAAACCGCGCAAAACAGGCCTCCGTACCCCCTAATCTCTCAATCAGCGCCTCATTCTCCGGGGCCGTTTCAGTGTCATTCCAAAGCTTCGCCGGCCGAATCACCTGCAAATTCTCATCCAACACCACCAACCCATGCTGCTGACCCGAAACCCCAATAGCGGCCACCTTTGCCGTCCCAGCCTGCTTCACCGCCGCCTTCAGAGCCTCAACCCACCACTCCGGCTGCTGCTCTCTCGCTCCACTCTCCCGCTCCACAAGCTCATGCGGAGCATATCCCCGCCCCTTCACCACGCCATCAGCATCCATCAGCAGAGCCTTAGTCCCCTGCGTCCCACAATCTATCCCAAGAAACATAGCTTTACCTTTGATTTTTAAGTATTTCTAAAGTGTCGTAAACCTAAGCCGACTTCACATCCGTATGCTTCCCCACTCGCCCAGGAAGCTGCTTCCTCGTCCGCGAGGGCCTCGTCGACCGGTGATACCGCGAATGCCGTTGCAACAACATAGCCGACGCCCCGCTCAGCCTCGCCAGATACCCATCCCCTGCCGTAGCCAGCCGTGGTGCCGGCTGAACCAGCATGTTGCTTTCAAGCTCTATCTGCACCGTCGGCCCAAACTTCTCCCAGCACGACGTAATCTCGCCGGTTATCAGGATCAACTCCGGCGAAAGCGCCGCCGTAATCAGTCGCAACCCCTTACCTAAAGCCTTCGTCTGGCGATACACAGCCTCTTCGGCGTACTTATCACCCTCTTCCGCCAGCCGCAGCAGCTCCTGAATGTTCAGAAGCGGCCCCTTCGGCACGAGCTCACGATAAAAATGCAGCGCCGCCCGCGACGAAGCCACCGTCTCCCAGCAACCCCGCTGCCCACATCCGCACATTGGCCCCGAAGGATCGACCGGAACATGCCCAAACTCTCCCGCTAGCCCATTGAACCCTAACTGCAGCTGTCCACCCGCAACAATAGCCGTCCCGATACCCTCAGAGACCGCCACCAACACCGCATTCCGAACGCCCTCCAGCCGCCCATACCAAAGCTCGGAGAGCAAACACGCATTCGCGTCGTTATCTATCTCAACCTGCAGGCCTAAACCCTTCTCCAGTTCGCCTTTCAGGTCAAAATCGTGCCACTTCAAATTGGGCGCCAGTAGGATCCGCTGCGTCACCGGATGAACTCGCCCCGGCACGCTAACTCCAACACCTTCAAAGGACTTATCCGAATACTGACTGCGCAGTTGCTGCATCCGCTCCATGATCTTCGCAGTCGCCCGCTCCGCGCTGGAAACCGTAGTCACCGTCTCCTGCGCCAGGAACCGCCCCGTCAGGTCAATCACCGCCAAAATCGCCCGGTCCGGCCGCAGATCCAGCGCCAACGTGACCAGTTCGTCGTTTACCGAAAGCATCGTAGAAGGGCGCCCACGCAAACCCTGGATCACGGCGCCCATCTTGACCCACTTCTCTTCAATCAGCTCTTCAACAATGGCCGAGATCGTGCTCGGCTGCAGCCCCGACAAGCGCGACAGATCCACCCGCGACACAGGCTGCCGAAAGCGAATCAACTCCAGGACAATATCCCGATTAATATCGCGCGCAATCTCGCTCGATCCCAGTTGGGCCGAGGAGAGATCGATGTTCCGAACTCCCTCCACCCCACGAGAATGCATGCCTACAGTAGCTGGCGGAGACAATCGCGTCGTAGTCATCGTGCCAATGATACGACACTCAAAGAAATTGCAACACTTGTAACTCCAGGGGGTCACCTCTTTCTAATCATGCGGCCAATCGTCTAAAGTTATCCCCGCGATTCTTTGTTGGGCGAGCGACCTGCCAACAAAATTTGATAGGTGAAAGAAATTGCATACAGCACTCTTAAAGCCCGTATCTTTCGCAAAAATCGTCCTTGTGACAGCACTCTGCGGCACACCTCTGCTGGCCTTTGCGCTCGGAGACCCCTCCTATGTCGCCAGCAAACCCGCCCCCGGCTCATTCACACTCGTCGCGAAAAACGCAGCAACATCCTTGCTGGTCAGTAACGAAGATTGGCCCGGCGTCGTTCGCGCCGCAAGCGATCTAAGCCAGGACATCCAACGGGTCACCAATCTTCAGCCCCAGGTACTTCCATCTCTCTCACCCCAACCCACCCCCGACCTGGTCATCATCGGCACCATCGGCAAAAGCCCGCTAATCGACGACCTCATCCGCCGCGGCAAACTCGACGTAAAGGGCATCAGCGGCAAGTGGGAGTCCGCAATAACCACCATCGTCGACTCGCCACTACCCGGCGTAAAGCGCGCACTCGTCATCGCCGGCAGCGACAAGCGCGGCACAATCTTCGGCATCTACGATCTCTCCGAGCAGATCGGCGTCTCGCCCTGGTACTGGTGGGCCGATGTACGAGTGCCCCACCACGACGCCCTCTACATCACGCCCGGCCGCCACATCCAACCGGAACCCGCCGTCAAATACCGCGGCATCTTCCTCAACGATGAAGCGCCAGCCCTCACCGGCTGGGTCAACCAAAAATACGGCGGCTTCAACAGTAAGTTCTACGTCCACGTCTTCGAATTGCTCCTTCGCCTCAAGGCCAACTATCTCTGGCCGGCCATGTGGAACAGCGCCTTCAATGAAGACGATCCGCTAAACCCAAAACTCGCCGACGAGTACGGCATCGTCATGGGCACCAGCCACCACGAGCCCATGCTTCGCGCCCAGCAGGAGTGGAAACGCCATGGCAAAGGACCATGGGACTATTCCACCAACTCCGCGGTGCTAGACGACTTCTGGCGCAAAGGCATCGAGCGCAACAAGAACTACGAGAGCACCATCACACTCGGCATGCGCGGCGACGGCGACATGCCCATGACCGAAGGCTCCAACATCGCCCTGCTCGAAAAGATCGTCGCCGACCAGCGCGCCATTCTCCAACAGAATATGACGCCCGACATCGCAACCGAACCCAAGGTCTGGGCGCTCTACAAAGAGGTCCAGGACTACTACGACCACGGCATGCGCGTACCCGATGACATCACGCTTCTATGGTGCGACGACAACTGGGGCAACATCCGCAGACTGCCAACCCCGGAGGAACAGGCCCGTTCCGGCGGCGCCGGCATCTACTACCACGTCGACTATGTAGGCGATCCCCGCTCTTATAAATGGCTCAACACCTACTCCATCACCAAGATCTGGGAGCAGATGAATCTGGCAATCAAGTACCGCGCCGATCGCATCTGGATTTTGAACGTAGGCGATCTCAAGCCCATGGAGTTCCCCATCGAGTTCTTCCTCAGCATGGCCCGCACGCCGCAACGCTGGGATCAGGACCATCTTCACGAGTACACCGTAGAGTGGGCCACCCGCGAGTTCGGTCCCGAGCACGCCGAAGAGATCGCCACAGCCGTAGAAGACTACACCCGCTACAACTCCCGCAGAAAGCCTGAACAGATCGACCCCGAAACCTTCAGCGTCTCAAACTACGACGAGGCCAATCGAGTCGATGCCGAATGGAAGCAGCTCACCGCCCGTGTCGATAAACTCGCAGCGGAGTTGCCGCCCGAAGAACGCCCCTCATTCTTCGAACTGGTCCAATATCCCGCCGACGCCTCGGCCACCGTTACGGAGATGTACATCGCTGCAGGCAAAAACGCGCTCTACGCAAAGCAAGGGCGTAGCATCGCAAATGACTACGCGAACGAAACCCGCAATCTCTTCGCAAAGGATGCAGCCCTCACAGACGAGTACAACCACAAGCTACTGAATGGCCGCTGGAACCACATGATGGACCAGACGCACATCGGCTACACCTTCTGGAACGAGCCACCCCGCAACGCCATGCCCCCGGTAGTCGATCTCAAGCTACCTATACGGGGGAAGCTCGAAGTGGTCACGGAAGAAGGTTCAATCGCCGCACCCACTCTCGGATTCTTCAACTCGGTAGCCCAGCAAACCCACAAACTTACCCTCTCCAATCAGGGCCAGACACCGGTCTCCTACACCATCACACCAAGCGCTCCCTGGATACTCGTTACTCACACATCGGGGACAGTCCAGAAAGAAGAGACCCTCGAAGTACAAATCGATTGGAAGACTGCTCCTGCCAATAATGCTTCAGGAAGCATCACCGTCTCACAAGTCGGCTCAGCTCCCATAACCATACCTCTACGGACACTTAGCTTATCCGGCATCGCACACAACGACCTCAACGGCTTCGTGGAAGCAGATGGCTACGTAGCCATCGAAGCCGCCCACACCAGCCGCCGCACTGGAAACGAAGCCGCTGAATGGAAAGATCTGCCCGGCTTTGGCGAGACCCACTCCGCGATGGAAAGCTTCCCGGTAACCGCCGCAAGCATCCTGCACTCCGCCGCCGAACTGGACTACCGCATCTTCCTCTACGACTCCGGCGAGCTCTCGATGCAGACCATCCTCGCCCCCACCCTGAACTTCGCTCCCGGTCGCGGCCTGCGCTTCGCCATCTCCATCGATAACGGCCCCCGCACAGTCGTCGACGCTCTCGAGCACAACACAGAAAAAGATTGGGCCAAAGCCGTCAGCGATGGAGTCAAAAAAGTCACACTCCCCCTCACGATCAAGTCACCCGGCTACCACACCCTAAAAATCTGGATGGTCGACCCCGCTGTCGTCCTCGAGCGCCTCGTGCTTTCCCCCGCCCCGCTCCCGTACAGCTATCTCGGCCCGCCCGAAAGCTATCACTCTGGCACTCACGAATAGAAGAACCCGACCGGTATCCTTTAAGGATACCGGATTCACTACGCTAACTACGCCAACTGTTTTTCGCGCTAATCGCCAGTATTGACAGGCCTTTTGTCGACTTGAGCCTCGTCAGGGGGCTTGACAACAATTCACAGCGGCTTGACCGCTCTCACTCCCACCCATCCCAGACCGGAACACAAAGTCCGAGTCTAAGCTCAATAGTATCGAGACTTTACGTCGAAAAGTCATGGGGGGGGAGGGCCAGCCAAGCCCCTCCCCTCCACACAAACGCCCACAGCTCTTTAGTAAGTAATCTTCAAGCCAAACTGAAGGATGCGTGGCTCAAACGTGCTGGTGATCTGACCCGTATTTGCACTCGGAACTCCGCCGACAATGCTGGCCACGGGAACCGTCCCTCCCGTACCGTAGGTACCCAACGTAGTTCCCTGCGTTCCGCTGATTGAGCCCGGCAGATAAAGGTTTGTATGGTTGAACACGTTATAGAACTCCGTCCGAAACTCGATCTTCAAACTCTCAATCGGAGTGTTGAATTTCTTGTTCAGCGCAAGATCGCTCTGATAGAAAGCCGGCGTCCGGCCCGGATTTCGGCTGGCATTGCCAAACGGGCTTAGCACGTTGCCACTGGCATCCTTGATCGGCTGGAGAACAAAGGCAGCCAGGTTGATGTAGTTAACATATCCGGTGTTAGGCGCACGGCTTGAACGCCCCTGTGTGACTGCCTGACCCGGTACGCGATCAGGACGATACTCATTCGCACCGCGATACGTTGCCGAAATCTGCGGCGACAACGCCTGTGCCGAATTCGGCGAATAGCTAATATTGAATGGAGTGCCGGCCTGCGCTGTATTGATAAAACTTACCTGCCAGTCGCCCAACAAACTATTGACCACTCCGCCGGAGTCGCTGAGGAAACGACGCCCCTTCCCAAAGGGAAGCTCATAAACAAGGCTGGTGATATTGATGATCGGAGTGTTGTAATCCGACTGCGCATAGTCCCCACTGATATTGTTGCCATCCTGCGGCGAAGGCGTGTTGCCTTCAAGCGAGGCGCTTGCATTGTCCAGCGAGTGCCCCCACGTGAACGAGTTCAGCAGCGTCAACCCGGCAACCATGCGTTGCTCGTACCGAACTTGCAACGAGTTGTAGTTGGAAGAAAACTCATTGAGCGCCTCTGTTATGTCCGAAGGCCAGTTGGCATAAGGACGGGCAAAGGCAAGCGAGGGATTTCTCTGATTGGCGTTGAGAAAACCCTGCAGCTTGACGCCGTGATTGCCGACGTAAGCCACGTCGATCAGGCTATTCTTCGCTAGCTGCTGCTGCACGCTGACGAAGTAGCTCTCAACATAGCTGTCCTTGGTGTTTTTTGGAATATAAGTAATGTTGTCCGTGGCCGGATTAAAGCTCGTCACCAATCCACTCGGATACCCCTGCTCTTGGGTCGCATAGCAGCTAGGCGTTGTAGCGCCGATCGCGATGATCTGGGCCGGAAGAGGTGTCGTGCAATGGTTCGTAGTCGATGGTGCGATCTGCGTAACACTGGCAAACTGGGCCTGCGGCGCATTGATCGCAAGAATGTCGCCTGACCCAGCGCGAGTGTAGTGAACATAGCTCATGCCGAACCCACCACGGATCGCCAGCTTCGGCATCGCAGCAAGTGCGAAGCCGATACGTGGTGCAAAGTCGGTAAGGTCAGGATTCACCAGCGTGCGCCCATACACACCGCTGCCGGAGTACGGCGTAATGCCAGTCTGCGCGACAGCGCCAGGAGTAATCGTAAGGACAGTCTGCGATCCCGGATCAAAGTTCGACACAAAATTGTTCT
>Ga0302313_10002550_pt1 | contig 12622 bp, 11 predicted proteins | sample III_Palsa_N2_2_FD_200454 | JGI IMG/M metagenome (GOLD analysis project Ga0302313, IMG submission 200454) | Peat permafrost microbial communities from Stordalen Mire near Abisko, Sweden - III_Palsa_N2_2 | ecosystem: Environmental > Terrestrial > Soil > Palsa > Peat permafrost | place: Sweden...
CGCCGCCATCGCCGCGATCGGTGCGGTCGATTGCGAACCCTTCAACGTTCCCATCTACTGCGCCGTCCCGGTCAACACCGGCAACGCGACCAATCCGTTCGATCGCCCCACCGGCGTTTCCTTCTCACTCGACGGTACGACCGCTTACGTCCTCAACTGCGGCGCGGAGTGTGGCGGAACCACCTCCAGCGTTACTTATCTGCAGCAGGGCGCGCTCCAGACCGACTCCTACACGGTGACACCTTCGGCCCCCAATCCGAACGCCTTCACCCTGAATGTGCCCGTTCCCGGTGGCGTCACCGACGCTCTCTCGAGCGGAACCATACTTTATGTCTCGGGGCAAAGCCTCAACACATCTGACGGACTCTTCACGGGAAATCTCTCCACGATCAGTCTCGCGACCAACACGGTCACCGGACAGTACTCCATCTCCGACGGCCACCACAGCAAGATGCTCTTCGCCGACAACAACACTCTGTGGATCGGCTCTCAGTCCTGCGCCAACGGCGAGCGTGAGCACCAGGCATCTCTGGGCGTAACCACCCAGGCCGCGAACTACAACTGCCTCACCCGCTTCGATCTCGGCGCTCTGACCGCTACGATCGTTCCCGCCGTCAATCAGAACACCGGCGTCAGCGTTCCCTACCCCAACACCAACCAGAACGAGTACTACTACGGCGACCTCACCGGCCTCTGCTGGGTCCAGACCTTCGGCAAGGTCTACACCGCCTACGGTGGTCAGGTCCACGCCTTCAACACCGTCGACGGCTCTGAGATTAACAACGTCAATATCATTGTGCAGGGCACCGCGCTTGACGTTGCCTATCTCGACTCCATCACCGACGCCGACAACTAGACTCATGCCGACCATCGACATTCTCGCCATCGCCGCCCACCGCGACGACGTCGAACAAACGTGTGGCGGTACGCTCCTTGCCATGCACGCTCGTGGCTGGCGTACGGGCATCCTCGACCTCACGCAGGGTGAATCCGGTACTCGCGGCAGCGCTGCCGATCGCGCAGCCGAAGCCTCTGCTGCAGCCCGCATCCTCAACGTCGTTCATCGTGAGGCTCTTGACCTTCCCGACGGCAACGTTGAAAACACTCTGGCCAACCGTCTCAAGGTCGCTGCGGTGCTGCGCCGTCTCCGTCCGCGCGTGGTCATCCTGCCCTATTGGCAGGGCCGGCATCCGGACCATTACACCACCGCAACGCTCGGCTACGAAGCCTGCTTCGTCAGCGGTCTCGCCAAAGTTGAAACTCCTGGCGCGAACTCAGAATCACCTTCGGCACCGCATCGTCCCTTCAAGATTCTTTACGCGAGCCTCTACGCGGATGTCCGTCCCAGCTTCGTCGTCGACATCACGCCATTCGTCGAGGAGCGGCTTCAGTCTCTGCTCGCCTACCGCTCGCAGTACGGAGCACAGACTCAGGGTGCCGGCCTCTTCGTTCCCGAAGAAGAGATTCGCGAGCGCACCCTCGCGAGTGCGCGGCACTATGGTCTGCTCGCCGGGGTTCGCTATGCCGAGCCTTTTGTTCAGAAAGAGATCGGCCTTGCAGAGGACCTGATGCTCCTTCCTGTCCAGTCCATCTAGTTTCATCCCTCCGGCACACTGTCCGGATTTATTTTCTTCCCTCTAAATCCAATCTTCGCTCCTCACCGTGACTCAAGTGAAGGTCCGGTCAGCAATCTGTACTGAGGAGAGGTATATTGTGGAGAAAAAATTAAACGACCTTATCGACAAGGCTCTGTCCCGCCGAAAGTTCATGGCAGGAGCCGGAACCGCAGCCGCGGCTACGTTGATTATCGGATGCAACAACAGCAGCCCCGCGCCAACCACGACACCGGCGCCGACCACTACGCCCACGCCCACCACCACTCCCACTCCGACCGCCGCTCCTCTTACGGATGCCGACTATCTCACCTTCGCCCTCAACCTTGAGTATCTCGAGGCCGAGTTCTACCTCTACGCAACGACCGGTTCCGGCCTTTCCTCAGCCGATGCGGGCTCTGGAGCCGGCACAACAATTGTGCCTTCCACCGGAACAAAAATCACATTTGCCGACTCCTATCTGCAGCAGTATGCCGACGAGATCGCACAGGATGAACTCAACCACGTCCGCTTTCTCCGTTCGGCGCTCTCTGCCGCAGGCGCGACCGTTCAGCCTCGTCCCGCCATCGATCTCACCTTCTTTGCCGGCCTCGGAACCGCTGCAGGCATCTCGGGCACCTTCAATCCGTTCACCGATGAGAACGCCTTCCTGACCGGAGCCTTCGTGTTCGAAGATGTCGGTGTCACGGCCTACCTCGGCGCTGCACCGCTCATCACCAACAAGGCGTCATACCTTGGACCTGCAGCCGGAATCCTCGGAACCGAGGCCTACCATGCTGCCGAAATTCGCACCCTCATCGCCGGCAACGCAGCCGCAAGCGGCGCTACCGCGGCCCAGACGGCGGCTCTCGCGAATGCCAATCTGATCGCTGCGCTACGCGGCAAGATCAGCGCGGCGACCGACACCATGATCAGCGGCGAGACCATGCTGAGCACGAGCCAGATCGTCAACTGCGACAGCACCAATGCGATCGCCTTCGCGCGGGTTCCCAACCAGGTTCTGCACATCGTCTACGGCGGCACGGCAGGGGCGGGCGTGGCCAAGGGCGGCTTCTTCCCTGCTGGACTCAACGGCAACATCAAAACGACAACGACCTAAGGACGGGACATCATGGCAACTTTAGAGACACAGCAGTTAGATGACATTATTGTGAAGAGCCGGCGCAGGATGCTCTCGCTCAGCACATCGGCTCTGGCCGGTCTCGTCCTCGCGGGCGTAACCAAAAAGGCAGAGGCCGCAACCCTCATGGACTCCGACTACCTCAACTTCGCTCTCAACCTCGAGTATCTTGAGGCGAACTTCTACAACCTCGCTGTCTATGGCGAGACCATCAGCTCTCTCTCCACTCCGATCGGCATCACCGGCACGGGAACACAGGGCGTCGTCGTGACCAAGGGCGGCAACAACTACGCAAGCTGCAAGGTTCCTTTCGCCTACGCCAACATCAAGGCGTACGCGACGGAGACCGCGCTCGAAGAAGGCAGGCATGTCTCCTTCCTTCGAGGAGCCCTCAGCACTTCAGCCGTTGCTCAACCGCAGATCGATCTGTTCAACTCCTTCAACGCCCTGGCAGTAGACGCGGGTATCTCCCCGACCTTCGATCCCTTCGCCAGCGACGCGAACTTCCTCATCGGTGCGTACGTCTTTGAGGATGTCGGTGTCACCGCGTATCACGGCGCGGCCGGGGCGCTCACCGTTGCTGCCAATCTCGGCGCAGCAGCAGGTATCCTCGCAGTCGAGGCCTACCACGCGGGGCTGGTCCGCACCTCCATCAACACACTCGACCGAGCATCCACAACGCCCGGAACGCTCACTGGCTATACCCAGAAAATCTCGGCGCTGCGTTCGTCGCTTGCAAACCCGAGCTCGTCGCCGACGACACAGACCACCAACGGCGGAATCAAAAACGCGGACGATCAGGGCATCGATAACACGCAGATGGTCGCGCTTGAAGGCACTTCGGCGACATACCCTTCCACCACGATCCTCGACGCGGACAACAACAGCATCTGCTTCTCCAGAACACCAGCGCAGATCCTTGCGATCGTCACGGGAAACTCACCCGCGAAGGCCAGCGGCAACACGGGAGTCTTCTTCCCGGCGGGCCTGAACGGCAACGTCAACTAACGACGCTCTTTCCTCAACGCACAACAAAGGCCGCAGGCATTCCAGCCAGCGGCCTTTGTTTGCGTTTCACTCACACTTTCAGGCGACTACTCCGGCCCGTAGCCGCTCTCGCACAAATCGCACCACCTCATCGGTCACATAGACCGGAGGCCGCATCGCCAGCACCGGTGTTCCCTGCACCAGCTTCAGGGAGACGCCCTTCCACTCCGGGCGTCCCAGCTCACCCTCCGGCACCAGAACCGCATCGGCGCGATCCAGAAAATATTTCGCCGACTCCTTGAAGTCCGCCGTCTCGGGGTCCAGCACGCTCAGATAAAGATCGGGCCGCAGAAACCGCATAATGCTGTTCGACTCGATGACGGCATTCTCCGCCCGCGCCAGCTCCTTTCGAATCCGAGGCATCGCCTCCGAGAGATCGCCCTGCCGCGTCCGCACCCAGAACGACCTCACCGCACCCGCGGCCAGATACCGCGCAGAGTCTGTCCCCGTGCTGCCATCGCGCTCCTCGCTCACCGCGACGGTATGCTCCGCGGTCTCGCAGTCGCAGGGCTCTCCGTTGGCCGAGCACATCCCGTGGCCGAACTGCGTAATTTTGAACGCCGTCCAGTGCAGCTCGGGGAGTGCCGCAATCAGACCGGCGACGACGCTCGTCTTCCCGATATTTCTCGTATGTCCGCCAACCACCACAATCGCCATACTTCACCGCCGGAAACTAACAAAGCATCAGCGTTTTTTCAGCCGCGCCAGGTCTCGAAGATACTCCTTCAGCGGCCTTGCCGGTCTGCCCCAGAAGACCTCGCCCGGCCCTCGCATCTTCTTTCCGCTTAAAACTCCTGCGCCACCGCCAAGAATCACACCGGCACCCACGGTAGCGTGCTCGCCAATCCCCACCTGGCCGCCGAGGATTGCTCCATCCTCCACCACGCTCGACCCTGAGATGCCCGTCTGCGCGGCGATGATTACATTCTTTCCGATCACGCAGTTATGCCCGATGTGCACCAGGTTGTCGATCTTCGTGCCTCGTCCGATCCTCGTCTCTCCCAGCGCTCCGCGGTCGATGGTCGTGTTCGCACCGATTTCGACGTCGTCCTCGATGACCAGCCGCCCCTGCTGCGGAAAGATCAGGTACTCCCCGGTCTCTCTGTTTCGCGCATAGCCAAAGCCCGTCGACCCGAGCACCGTCCCTGCCTGCACGACCACACGGTCTCCCAGCATCGTTCCGGCATAGATGGTGACCCTCGCCAGGAGATTGCAGTCACTCCCGATCACCACTCCATCGCCGAGCACCACTCCCGGCCCCACGTTGCTCCCAATGCCGATTACAACGTCTTTGCCGACTACTGCGGAAGGATGCACCCCTGCTTCGAAGCCGCTTCCGCGCAGCTTTCCGCCAACCACCGCGAACGCGTACCGGGCGTCGCCCACCCACAATACACGCGGGTCCAAAGGCAACCCTGCAGCCTCCAGGCTCCTGTTCGCGAGGATCGCCCCGGCCTTCGACTCCAGCGCCTGAGTCAGGGTCTCCTTATCCATCGCAAAGACCACCGAGTTCTTCGCCGCACCGTCGATGCTCGAGACCTCCGAGATCTCCACATCCAGCAACGGCGCGCCCACTCCCAGCCAGTCCGCGAGCTTTCCCACATTCACCATCAGTAGATCCCCGCTTCGCCCGGCGGCCTTGTCTTCCAGCGCCGGTGCATCCAGAGCCACTGCTCAGGATACTGTCGAATATAGCCCTCGATCGCCGCGGTAAAGTGAGCCGTATTCACGACAGCGTCCTGCTCCGCATCGCCGGTGCGGACCACCTCCAGCTCTTCGCCAAAGCGCAGAACATACTTCTGCTCGCTCTCCTCCCACAACAGAAACCCCGGAACCACCGCGGCTTCGGTCTTCGCCGCAATCCGAGCCATCCCCGAGGCGGTACACGCCTGCACGCCAAAGAACGGCACAAAGACACCCTGCGGCGGCGTCATGTTCGTATCCATCAGAATCCCCACTGTCTCGCCCGCTCGCATCGAAGCGATCAGCCCGCGCGCGAAGTCGTCCTTGTGGATCACCCGGTTTCCATGCTGACAGCGAATCCGGTTCACAAACGCATCCACCAGCGGGTTATCCAGCCGACGGATCACCATGCCCATCGGCATCCCCATCAGCGAGTGGTAGAAGCTGGACAGCTCCCAGGCCCCGAGATGCCCCGTCAGCACCAGTACGCCCCTGCCCTTTTCCCGCGCGCGCAGGTAGTTTTCCAGACCCTCATAGCGGATAAACCGGCTGGCGCTCTCTGCCGTATAGTCCGGCATTTTGCAGAACTCGGCGAGCAGATATCCCAGGTTTCGATATACCGACCTGAGAATCGCCTCTTGCTCAGCCGCCGTCTTCTCCGGAAACGCCAGTTCGAGGTTGCGTGCTCCCACCCTGCGCAGACGGCCTAATGCACGATAAGCGACCGACGCTATTCCAGCCCCCGCCGCCCGCGCCAGGCCTCGCGGCAGCACGCGCACACCGCGAACGAAAAACCACACAGCGGAAAACTCCGCGATTTCGCGGACGCTGGCCTTCTCCTGCGGCAACACTTTCTGGGAAACACCACTCAAGTCTTTAGTTTACCGGCTCCCGGCCCGTATGCCCTTACCAACAAAAAGAAGGGCGACTCGACAAGCCGCCCTTCTCCATCAAAGCCGCGTGCAGCTTACTGATTCTTTGCGACCACAAAGTAGCGGGCGACGGTCCGCACGAAGGGCCGTGCCTCTGCGGGTGTCACCTGACTGCCCTTCAAGATCGTGTCGAACGGAACATCCGCACCGTACAGAGCGCGGGTATCGTCCTGATTCTGCGAGACGACCGTGCCATCCAGATTGATTCCGGCAAACAGCCCCTTGCTGCGCGAGTAGGTCAGAAACTGAGCGTTCAGCTTCCAGTCCGTTCCGGCGGCTGCATTGCGGCCAACCGGGCCGGCCGAGGCCGCGGCATCCGCACCCAGCTTGAACTTATTCTTCAACATATCCTGCAGACCCTGGTCGTTCATCGCGATCATCACGAGATCGGTCGCCTGTCCGCCAATCTGGAATCCGAAGCTGCCTCCGGCCATCTGCACACACACCGGCGCGCTCCATTTTCCGCTTGCCGTGCGGCAGGTGGCAACGCCCTGTCCATACTGGCCACCGACGACGAAGGCTGCCTTCTTATAGCTGGGGATCACCACAACGCAGGACGCCCCGGCGAGAATGCTGCTCGGGATCGCTTTATCCGGCGTCGCCATAATCTGAGAAATCACCGCGCTTGCGTCGTTCAACCGCTGCGCTACCTTCGCTTTATCGCCCTCCGCATGAGCAACCAGAGAACTGGCCACCATGGCCAACCCGCATGCAATCACCGACATTTGCTTCATCATCTTCATGGTTTTGCCTTTCGCGTACCAAATCTTTTTTTAGAGGGGGGCTAACAAACTGTCTGCTTCCAACACTATAGTCAGATGAGCGAAACCAGACCAAAGTTGTACCACAGGTGGACGGGATGAGCATACACCGCCGCGAACGCCGCGCCACGAAAAAAAATGGGGGTTGTAGAGATAGGATCGGGAATGCACCCGATACTATCTCTACAACCCCTCTCCCAGGTCTGTGTTGCTTGCTACAATCTGCCTGACATTACCCTGCCACACAACGGTACGAAGGTATGTATACCTTTGAGCGGTTTTTGTTAACTGTTAAGTTAACAGTTCAAACAAAAAAATTACCGGGAAAACAGGTTGCGGTTTACCGCCTGGACTGAGAGTTCAATCCGGTTTTTTACCCCGACCTTGCGCATCAGCCGACCGACATGCGCCTTCACGGTAATCAGGTCGATCCCTAATTCAAGGGCGATGACACGGTTGGGATGTCCCGCGACCAGCAGACGCAGCACCTGCAACTCGCGTTCGGTAAACTTCGGATCGCTGGCCAACCCCGCCCGCGTCGCCTCCGCCGAGGACGATTCAATCAGCTTCGCCAGTACCTTGCGCGGCGCCCAGGCCGATCCGTCCTGCACGACCTCAATGGCAAGCCGAACCTCTCTCTCCTTCGCCGAATGGGCCAGATAACCCTTCGCGCCGGCGCCGATGATTCGCTGAATGTATTCGTGGTCCTCTTCCAGTCCCATCACGATCAGCCGCAGATGCGGGCGCACCCGCCGAAACGTCGCGAGCAGCTCGAAGATGTGGTCCGTGCAGGCAGCATCGATCAGGATGATCGACACACCCGACGCGTCCATCGCCCCTGGGACCGACAGCGGCACAATCTCCACCGGGCCGCCCTCGGCCTCAACGTTGGAAAAGATTGTCTGTAGCCCAAGAACGCGTAACGGGTCGGTAGCAACCAGCCCCAAACGCAGCGATCCATGAGACTTTTCGTCTTTCATTCGCCTGCGCAGCCTCTTTACTCAGCTTATTGCAATTAGTAGGCCGTCATCTCAAGCGCGTCCGAGAATCAACTTCTCCGGCCGCGACTACAGCTTCGGCAGAACGATTCCCTGCTGATTCTGATACTTCCCTTTGCGGTCCGCGTAGCTGACCTCACATACCTCGTCGGACTGGAAGAACAGTATCTGGCACAGGCCTTCGTTGGCATACACTTTGGCTGGCAGCGGGGTTGTGTTCGAGATCTCCAGCGTCACAAACCCCTCCCACTCCGGCTCGAACGGCGTCACGTTCACGATGATTCCGCACCGCGCATACGTCGACTTTCCGACGCAGATCGTCAGCACATCCCGGGGAATTTTGAAGTATTCGATCGACCGCGCCAGTGCGAACGAGTTGGGCGGCACAATCACGCTCTCTCCTACCACCGTCACAAACGACCGCTCGTCGAACGCCTTCGGATCGATGATCGCGCTGTTCACGTTCGTGAAGATCTTGAACTCATCCGACACCCGCAGGTCATAGCCGTACGAGGAAAGTCCATAGGAGATGACTCCCTCTTTGACCTGCTTTTCGCTGAACGGAGAGATCATATTGTGTTCGGTCGCCTGCTGGCGAATCCAACGGTCGCTTTTAATGGCCACTCTGGTGCGCATCCCTTCGTATTTCGATTCGTGTCTCTAATTCTGGCAGAAGGGTGTAGATTTAAGTGCGATTGTGCATCGCTCACCCTTGTCTCATTAGATTCTTCATCTTACGGTAGCGTTCTACCGTTGACAATCTCGGCATGAGTTTCTACCATCACGTTACTAAACCAGGTCAGCATTTGATTTCTAAAATTACAGCCCAAGGACGGCGACCCAGATGATTAAGCAGGATCTTATACAAAGGGTTGTGGAGCGCACCGGACTGCCGAGAACCAAGGCAGAAGCCGCTGTAGACGCCATCTTCGAAAGCATGAAGCAAACCCTGATCGCTGGCGACCGTATCGAACTTCGCGGGTTCGGCGTATTCACCGTCAAACCGCGCAAGACGGGCATCGGCCGCAACCCCAGAACAGGCGCTGAAGTCACCATCGCCCCCGGCAAGGCTGTCCGTTTCAAGCCGGGCAAAGAACTTCATCTCCTCGACTAACCCTCCAACCCCCGGGCCCTGCAGCATTTACATCAGATGTACGGCGTCAACGTCAATCACCAGATTGCGTCGTGCTATCCCTTGCGCCTCCGCAAACCTGAGCATCGCTCGCAGGGTCTCGCCCAGCGCCTGCCGCCGCTCCGCCTTCAGTACAAAGTGGTAGCGGTAGATCCGCTTCAGCCGCACAATCGGAGCAGCCGCCGGCCCCAGCACCCTCACCTTCTCCAGCCGCGCCTGCTGAAACCACCGGCCCAGCGTCGCCGACCAGGCGGTAGCCTCCTCCAGCTTCTCGCTCTGGATCACCACATTCGCCAGCACGGCGTAGGGCGGATAGTGCATCCATCGCCGGTACTGCATCTCCTTCGCGACAAACCCCGGATAGTCGTGCTTCGCCGCAAACTCGATCGCATAATGATCCGGGTGGTACGTTTGCACGAGCACCTTGCCGATGAGATCCCCGCGCCCTGCCCTGCCCGACACCTGCGTCAAAAGCTGAAACACCCGCTCCGCCGCACGAAAGTCCGGCAGGCCGAGCTGGAGGTCCGCGCCAACCACCCCCACCAGGGTGACACCGTGAATATCATGCCCTTTTGCAATCATCTGCGTCCCTACCAGCAGATTGATCTCGCCGCCATGCAGCCTCGCCAACAGCCGCTCCATGTCGCTTCTGCCGCGCACGGTATCGCGATCCATTCGGCCGATGCGTGCTGCGGGAAACAGCTCCTGCAGACGCTCCTCGCCCTGTTGCGAGCCTGCTCCCAAAAAGTAGAGATGCTCGCTCTCACACCTGGGACACTTCGTCGGTACGGATCTGCGAGACCCGCAGTAGTGGCACTCCAGCCTCTGGCCTGGCTGCGCAATAGCATCGTTTCCGCTCACCGGCTTGTGATAGGTCATCGAGATCGAACAGTTCTCGCACTCGATCTTCTCTCCGCAGCTTCGGCACATCACCGTGGACGAATAACCTCGCCGGTTCAGCAGCAGAATCACCTGCTCTCCGCGGTCGAGCGTAGCCTGCGTCTCTGCAATCAGACCGCGCGAAAAGATCTGCTCCTGCCCCGTCTCGCGGAACTCGTTGCGCATGTCCACGAGTTCCACCAGCGGCAGCGGACGATCCATCACCCGCGTCCGCATCTCCACTCGCGCATACCGCCCCTTATCCGCATTCGACCAACTCTCCAGCGACGGCGTCGCCGACCCGAGCACCACCACGGCCTCATTCAGCTTTGCCCGCATCACCGCAACATCGCGCCCGTGATACCTCGGCGTCTCCTCCTGTTTGTAGCTTGAATCATGCTCCTCATCGACGATGATCAGACCCAGCTTCACCATCGGCGCAAAGACGGCAGAGCGCGTTCCCACCACGATCCTCGCCTCGCCTTTTCGAATCCTGTGCCACTGTTCCGCTCTTTCGTCCGGCGTCAACTGCGAGTGCAGCAGCGCCACCTCGCCCGCAAATGCCGCGTACATCTGCCCCGCCATCGCCGGAGTCAACCCGATCTCCGGCACCAGCAGCAGCGCGGATTTTCCCGCATCGAGCGCCCGCTGCATCGCCGCAAAGTACACGGTCGTCTTGCCGCTCCCCGTAATTCCGTACAGCAGATGCGGCCTGAAACCACCCTTGTCCATCGCAGCGGCGATCGTCCCCAGCGCCTCCATCTGCGCCTCGTTCAGAGCATGTTCATGCGCGTGCTTCTTGCCCTGCGCACTCACCCCGCCCAGCCGAAACTCCTCCGCGACCTCTTCGATCGTCACCAGCCCGCGCTTCACCAGCGTTCCCAGCGTCGACTCCGGCACGCCTGAGCGCGTCAGTGTCAGCCGAAGATCCTTCATCCGCAGCCGTCCACCCACCGCTGCCAGTTCAGCCAGAATCGCCGTCTGATTTTCATTCAGCTTCGGCAGCCGGGCATCCGCCACCAGCACCGCGACCTTCTCCAGCCTGCGAGCATCGCGCTCCTCCGCCACCGCCTCCCGCACCAGCCACTTCTTGCGGACCATCCCCTCCAGCAGTCCCTTATTTGCCCCCGTGGCCGACCGCAGCGCCGACATCTTCGCCTGCTCCCCGCCCTCCAGATAATTCAGCACCGCATACTCGCGGTTCTGCTCCTCCGGCGTCAGCTTCGACCGACGAGACGACCCCTTTACCGCGCCTTCATACAGCACCCTGCGCCCGGCCTCTGCGATGCGGTACGCCACATGGCGCTTCACCTCCGCGGCCAGCGGCATCATCCCTCGCAGCACCTCACCCAGCGGCGCGACATAGTAGGAAGCGATCCAACCTGCCAACTTCATTAGTTCCTCCGGCAGCAGCGCCGCGTCATCGAGCACCTGCTGCACCGGCCTGATCTCAAAACCATCCGTGGGCGCATCGTCATGCACCCGCACCACCACCCCCATCAGCCTCTGCCCGCTGAACGGCACCAGCACCCGCGCCCCCACCACCGGAACCACACCATTCACCGCATAGGTAAATGTCTGGTCCAGCGGCACCGGCAAAGCTACATCGCAAAACGAAGGCATCCTTCCAGCTTAGCGGAACCGGGCCCATCCCATACGCTCACAGCCGGCCGCGCGACACAGCCGGCAGCCTCTCAAAATATCCGAAAAAAACTTTCTCGTCGTATTGACGAGACTCCACTCACCCTCTAGGATTCATCCACCAGCGCGTCACGACACGCAATGAGCTGCGCAGGGATTTGCATTGCCTTTCCTGCAACACCCCCAGGGAAATCAAAGAGCAGTCAAACCTTCCGGAGGCTTCATGAAGCGTAACCGTCTTCTCAGCGCAGCTGCCTGCTGCATCTGTCTTTCCGCGCCAACCCTTCTCTTCGCGCCGCTCGCGGAGGCCCAGACAGCATCCACCGCACAAACTCTGGTGACGACCCCGATCAACAATGCCAACATGGTCGCGCTCCCCGGCAACGTTCGCCGCGAAGCGAACGCGAAGAACGACCGCGGCAAAGTCAGCGACAGTATGACGATGGAGCACATGCTCCTGCAGCTCAATCGCCCCGCCGACCGCGAAACCGCTCTCGCCAGCTTCATCGAATCGCAGTATCAGCCCGGCAGCCCCAACTTCCATCACTGGCTCACCGCCGATGAGTTCGGCCAGAAGTACGGCCCCAACCCTGCCGACATCGAAGCGGTCTCCAGCTGGCTCACCAGCCAGGGCTTTCAGGTCAACAACGTCTCGAAAAGCGGCCTCGTGATCGACTTCTCCGGCACCGCGGCCCAGGTCACCGCAGCCTTCAAAACCGAGATTCACACTCTCGACGTCAATGGCGCAAAGCACATCGCCAACATGCAGAACCCGCAGATTCCCGCTGCGCTCGCAGGCATCGTCGTTGGCGTCGC
>Ga0302313_10002551_pt1 | contig 12620 bp, 12 predicted proteins | sample III_Palsa_N2_2_FD_200454 | JGI IMG/M metagenome (GOLD analysis project Ga0302313, IMG submission 200454) | Peat permafrost microbial communities from Stordalen Mire near Abisko, Sweden - III_Palsa_N2_2 | ecosystem: Environmental > Terrestrial > Soil > Palsa > Peat permafrost | place: Sweden...
CTGGTGGCAACCGTGATCTTTCTGCTCACGGGCATAGCGACGGCGAGCGTGCTGCGACACTGGCTGGAAAACTGGCCATGAACCCCGACGAAGCATCGCCGCTGGAACGTGCCCTGTTGGCGGCCTTTGGTGCCGGCTTGGTATTCGGTGCCGGGCTCGCGTTGTCGGCGATGACCCATCCCGAGAAAGTACTCGGCTTCCTCGACCTGAGTGGACACTGGGATCCGAGCCTCCTGCTGGTGCTTGGCGGCGCGACGGGTATCGCCGGCATCGCGTTTCCATTGATCCTTCGACGCAAGACGCCGCTTTTGATGGCGGATTTCGATCTGCCGAGTGCTACGCGCATCGATCGTCGGCTGATCTTCGGAGCACTCCTGTTCGGCTTGGGCTGGGGAATCAGCGGTTATTGCCCGGGACCAGCGGTAGCTCTTCTCGCGGCGCTTCCCGGCAGTGGACGCGAGGCTCTGCTGTTTCTGCCAGCCCTGCTGATCGGATCATGGATCGGGCGATGGTCGACCCGGGCGAGCAAGGCGCGTAGCGCTGTCCAACGCATCGATGCGAACCTCCTCGATCGAGGCGATCTCTAGAGGTGCACGGTTTCCCCTCGACAAGTTCGCGGTCGTCCGCATCCTTCAGATAGACGTCCAAAGAGAAATCAGCTGACAGAAGAACCAAGTAGCGATCCCGAATCGCTCGTTGCCGTAAATCTAGGTACGTAGGATGGTGATGCCCAATGCAGCCAGCGGCGCCGTCAATGCTTCAGGCGTTTCGCGTTCAACCACAATGGTGCTGGCCGCAGTGACTTCTGCTATGACGTAGGCGGAGGCAGCGTTGATCTTCTCTGCCGAGGCAAGCACCACAACCTCGGCAGCGCGCGCAGCCAATGCACGCTTGATGTACGCCTCTTCCAGATCGCCCGTACTCAGTCCTGCCGTGGGATGCACGCCGGTGACACCCATGAAGTACACGTCAGCACGAATATGCCCGATAGCCTCGATTGCCACGGCTCCTACCGTAACGACCGAATGCTTGAACAGGCGACCGCCGATCAGCACCACCTCGATGTGGGGATGACCAACCAGCTCAACGGCGATGCTGGGACTGTGCGTGACAACCGTTGCCTGAAGCGTTGAAGGCAACTGCTTTGCCAACTGAACCGAGGTGGTGCCGCCATCGAGGATGACGACCTGTCCGGGCAAGATCAGTTCTGCCGCTTTGCGCGCGATGGCCGACTTAGCCACCGTACTGATCTGCTGCCGCTGTACAAAATCGGCGGCAGCTGGAGATGAAGGCAATGCCCCACCATGCACGCGCTGCAGCAATCCATCGCTGGCCAACTCGCGCAAGTCTCGACGAATGGTGTCTTCGGACACGCCGAAGGATTCGCTAAGTGCCTTGGCAATAACCTGACCGTCACGTTTGAGCGCGGCGAGAATGGCTTTTTTGCGATGGGTTGTCAGCATGATATCTGCACGAAAATAATTGACATTGCACGATAATGCACGATAAGGTTTTTCGCGCGTCCTGTCCAGACAAGAGTCGTGCAATGACTGAAACCGCCGATCGGGTACGCGTCATCGAGAGCCATGTGCTGTCCGACGATTGGTATCTGTTGAAGAAGACGGTATTCGATTTCCGCCGCGCTGATGGCCGCTGGCAACGCCAGCAACGCGAGACCTATGACCGTGGCAACGGTGCCACGTTATTGCTCTATCAACTGACCTCGCGGCAGATTGTCCTGATCCGTCAGTTTCGTTTCCCTACCTACGTCAATGGCCACACCGGCATGATGATCGAAGCACCCGCTGGCCTGCTCGATCAAGCCACGCCAGAGCGGCGAATCCGCGCCGAGGTGGAAGAAGAAACAGGCTATCGCGTCGGTGAGGTGCGCAAAGTCTTCGAAGCGTTCATGAGCCCCGGATCAGTCACCGAAAAATTGTTTTTCTTTGTCGCTGAGTACGATGCGACATCGAAGGTTGGCACAGGCGGGGGCATTGAAGCCGAGGGCGAAGACATCGAAGTACTGGAGCTTCCATTCGATGAAGCGCTGGCGATGGTTCGTCACGGCGAGATCGTCGACGGCAAAACCATCATGCTGCTTCAATACGCGGCGCTGCATATTTTTGATGCGCCAGAGCACGTCCCTTGACGCCATGACAGCACCAGCAGCGAGCTAAAGTAACAGCTCAGCACCACCACAAACACTACAGTGCGTCGACGCAACTCATGCGCGTCGCTGAATTTCTCTCGCCCTACTCTCACCATTGGTATCGTTTGATTGCACCGCGCCGACGTGATGTCGAGCGTAGTCAGTTCCAGTGCAAGGCGATGAGTTTGCCGGTGTGCCTGGGCCGTGCTTGCAGCATTAGATCGCACCTGCACCAAACCAACTTGCAGCAGTGCACGAAGATGGTAATAGAGGCCATCTTCGCGGCGACCGAGTTGTGATGCGAGTTCCGCAACCATCGCTGCAACACCCAAGGCCTGAATCGCAGTAGCAAGTTCAGCACGAATTGGCGTGGTCAGCGCAGCGATCTTTTGCATCCTCAATGAGACTGTTCACGAGTTTTCTCTATGCCATCAGTTGGCTTGTCCATTTTGAAATTTGATGAAATTATTCAATTAAGCTTTTTTCGCACAAGCACCTGAATCGTCAAAACGGAGATGAACATGACGCACAGACTGCCCTTAAAGGCATTACTTGGCACAGTTGCTTTATTTCTTGCAGTGATGGCTCACGCCGACGATGCAAGTACCGTATTTGAGCGCTTCAAGGCAGCAAGCGGTGGTGCAATATGGGATGGCGTACATTCACTGCAGAGCGTCGGCACAGTGAAAGCAGGCGGGCTTAACGGCGAATTCCATATGACTCAGGATCTTCTGACAGGCCGCTCCAGCGAAAGCTACAAGGCCGGCCCGATTGATGGTGCGCAAGGCTATGACGGGAAGCGATCGTGGGAACGCGAGCCCGGTAGTGAAGTCGCCGTGCATGATGCTCCTGAAGCGATCAGGCGCGCGCGAAGCTCAGCGTGGGTCGATGCGCATGGTTATTGGTATCCGCAACGTATTGCCGCAGTCTATGGAAAAGTGGAAATACGCGAGCTTGAGGGCAAGAGGTATAGCGTTATCGAAGCAACGCCTGATAAGGGGGATCCAATCACGTTATGGATCGCGGCTGACACCGGTCTCCTTGCACGCATCGTCCAACGTCAAGGTCAGGACATCTCAACGACGGTGCTTGACGATTATCGCGATGTCGATGGCGTGCGTTTGCCGTTTCGCTATCTTACCGACCTGACCGACGCCGCTGGTCGCACGGATCCGCGCAACCACGAAGAAATCCAAATCGACCACATCAATGCCAATATCGCGGTATCCAATAGCGACTTTGCCGTCCCTGCAATGGTCTCTACTGCACATATCGGTGACGCCAGTGGCATCACCAGCATTTCGTTTGATCTTGTCAACAACCATATTTATGTCAACGGCGCAGTGGATGGCAAGCCAGCGCGTTTCATGGTCGATACCGGCGGTCAAAACTTGCTCACGCCATCGGCGGCGAAGAAATTCGGATTGAACAGCGAAGGCAAAATGGCCGCAGGTGGAGTGGGAGAGAAAAACATCGATCTGGCGTTTGCTCGCGCGAAGCAAGTAAGCGTCGGTACGGCAACCCTCGCAAATCCGGTGTTCTTGGTAGTTGATCTAGGTGAACTGCCGAAGGTCGAAGGCGTTACGTTAGATGGTCTTGTTGGCTACGAGATGTTCCAGCGATTCGGCGTAAAAATAGATTACGCAAAAAGGCAGCTGACGCTTTCTGACCCGAAGAAGTTTTTACCGCCGCCGGGCTCTACTGCGCTGGCATTCGACTTCGATGGTCATATGCCGATCGTGTCCGGTGTATTGGACAACATACCGGTGCGACTCAGTGTCGACACGGGTTCGCGCGACTCACTAACCATGAGCGCACCGTTTGTACATGCGCACGGTCTGATCGAAAAATACCAGGCTGCGCCAGAAAGCGTAACTGGTTGGGGGGTCGGCGGAGCATCACGCGGACACCCGGCTCGGCTGGGCGAGCTGCGGCTCGGCAACCAGAGCATCAACAATATTGCGGGCGACTTGTTCACCGGCACCAAGGGTGGCTTCACGAATCCCGACCAGGCGGGTAATCTCGGTGGTGGCGTGTTACGGCATTTTGTCGTTGCATTCGATTATGCCAACAAGAAAATGTACCTCGCACCAAACGCCGACTTTGGCAAACCCGACGCTTTCGATCGTAGCGGCCTGTGGCTGCTCACGGACAATGACACGCTGAAAGTCGCCGATGTTGCCAAAGATAGCGCGGCTGAGCGTGCAGGTTTGCATGTCGATGACCGCATTCAATCAATCGATGGTGCGCCAATTTCCACAAAGTCACTCGCGGACTGGCGCCGTCAATTACGCGAACTGCCAGTTGGCACGAGAATGACTGTTGAATTTGAGCGCGGCAATAAAAGCAGTGACGCAACACTGATCTTGGCCGATCGGATTCCAGCCACGATGAAATAATCCGCACAACGTCAAAACCAAACCGACCACCTTCTTCGCATCGGATCGCGCCGCCTCAATCAACGGCGCGGAATTCGTGATCGATGGCGGAACGATACCGACGGACTGATACAGAATTTTTGGGGCGCCGTCACGGGTTAACATAGGGCAAGTCTCAAACAGGTCCGACGGGCTGGTGTTTGAACCACGCTCCGACTCCAAGGATCTGCTGCTATGTCATCCTCTGCACCTGCTGAACCCGGCATTCGCGCTGTCGCGCCACACGGTGTCGGCATTGCCGAGATCTCGCTGGCGCTGGGAGGGTTGGCGATCGGTACGGCCGAATTCGCCGCCATGGGCGTGCTTCCCGAGATTTCCAGGGATCTTGGCGTTTCCGTGCCACAGGCAGGTCATCTGATCAGTGCCTATGCGCTGGGCGTGGTGGTGGGTGCGCCGGCGATCACGATCCTGATGGCGCGTACACCGCGCAAGGCGTTGCTCGTTGGCTTGATGCTGTTGTATGCCGTGGGCAATTTTGCGACGACGATTTTCCACAGCTACGGCGCTGTTCTCGTCTCGCGCTTCGTTGCCGGCCTTCCGCACGGTGCGTATTTCGGCGTGGCGTCGCTGGTGGCCGCTGCGATGGTGCCGCCATCCAAACGGGGCGAAGCCATCGGCAAGGTCATCATGGGGTTGAGCGTGGCCAATGTGCTTGGCGTGCCGGCGGCGACCTGGCTTGGCGAGACGTTTGGTTGGCACTCGACATTCATGGCCGTGGCGGTTATCGCGTTTCTTACGGCCGCGATGATTTATGTTTTCGTACCGAGCGTGACAGCGGATAAAAACGCCAGCCCGCTGACCGAGCTGGGTGCGTTGAAGCGGCCGCAGGTCTGGCTGACACTGCTGGCGGCAGCTATCGGCTTCGGCGGCATATTTGCGGTCTACAGTTACATCACTCCCCTGCTAACCGAGGTAACCCATCTGCCGCTGACGCGTGTACCGCTGATGTTGAGCTTGATCGGGATTGGCATGGTGGTGGGAAGCATCGTCTGCGGAAAACTCGCTGACCGCTGGCTCAAGGGCACGATGATCGGTATGTACGCCTTTACCGCGCTCATACTGACCATCCTGGTCTTCGTGGCGCACTCGGCTTCGACCATGATTGCCGTACTGTTTCTGATCGGTGTCTGCACGATGGTGACAGTGAGTTTTCAAGCACGCCTGATGGATGTCGCGGGCCATGCCCAATCGCTGGCTGCTGCACTGAACCACAGCGCGTTCAATATCGCCAACGCCCTCGGCGCATGGCTGGGTGGCATAGCCATTGCCGCCGGCTATGGATGGACGTCGACCGGCTGGGTGGGTCTGGGCCTGTCGCTCATTGGTATCGGCGTGCTGATCTGGTCGTTCGCGCTCGACCGGAGAAAAATCTCCGCTTGAACCTAAATGCGCCCACGCCAGTTTCATCCTAGGGTCCGCGCAGACCCACACGTATCACCCTGGAAAAATCATCCGTGGGCAGACTGGCTCTGGCCCGATCGGTAACGCGCCCACGCCTGCGCAGCTCGTCAATCGATACGCTTTTATCGAGTGCGCCGATTTCATACAGGTACTCCGGCAGGTAGCCGGTAAGCAGCAGGCGGACGTCGTACGGCAAGCCTGGGTCTATTCGTCGGGCCATGCCATAGACGATGGTGGTGCAGTTGGAAGTGATGGTGTTGTAGAACGCGGGCGTGGTCACCAGTTGGTTCGCCGCTTTTACGTAGGATAGAAACAGCTCGCGCATCGCTGCCTTGTCCATCCGCAGCGGATAGAGATAGTCATCCTCGCCACGAACATTTGTGCGCACACGAATGATATCGCGCTCGTCAGCCGCCGTAAGCACCATTTCGAACTGCTTGAAAAATCCGCCGATAGCCGAGTACTGCTGGCCGCGCTTCTTGCGGATCTCGACCGAAAAAACCACGTGGCGACCATCGCTGAAGCCGAACGAAATCATCGCGTGGGCAATGGCCTCGCTGCCCCAGTACGACAGCACAGCATCGGCCGAGACAAGCTGATCGAGATCGTAGGTGCGGGTATACCAGCGAATATCGTGGTCGTCTTCGGTTCGCCAGGTGAAGTCGCGCACATTGGTCAGCGTGACGTGGCTGCCATCGATCGTGCCGCTCATCAGATGGGCCACGTCGTCTGCCCACACGCGATTATTGGAGGGTGCAATGGTCGACCACCACGCCATCAGCGCGCCAAAGACCAACACGTAGAAAGCCAGCGGCAACCAGCTGCGACGACTGATCGCGAAAGCGGCCAGCGAAATCACCACGATCGCCCAGACCAGGCTGCCGATGGTCCGCACCACGGCGCCGCCAGGTAATTGAAACCACAGCGCCATCGCCCCCCATACGCCGGAAACGAACGTGACCAAGCCGACGAAGACACTGAGCACGGTGCGGCCAATCATCCAGCGTCTCTTGGTCATTTCGCCACAACTCCCATCAATAGTTGCAAGCGTGCCGGTTTGGCGGCGCAATGACAATTCGCACAACGGTGCTGGCTGTCATTGTGGTGAGGCTTTGCGCCGCTAGAATGCAAGCATGTCGATCAACTATCGAATAGCCGCATGGACGCTGCGAGGCATCGCCCTTGCCGGCCTCCTGGGCCTGTGTGCCTGCGCGATGGTGGACATGAAACACGTCACCTCGCGCGACTACGTTACCGACCGCCGCGCTGATGTGCTGGGTGCCAAGCGCCTCAGCGACAATACGGTGCAGGCATTGAACGTGGTGGCGCTGACCACCGACGGCTGCGAGAAAGCGTTCGTCAGCTGTTCGGATACCATCCTGCAATCGACCGGCCTCAACGAAGAGCAGCGGCTCTCGGCGCTCTCCGAGCTTTGGCTGGCGAAAGCTATCAAGAACACGAAGTCGAATGCCGCTGCGATGGATGACGAAGCGCTTGATGCTTATCTGCAGTCCGCACGCTACGCCTACGCCTATCTCTTCTACACGGCACGCAAGCCGTCGGATCGCGCGTTCGAACTGCGCCAGGTGCAGGTAATCGACTTCTACAATTTCTCCGTGCAGCGCGCGGTAACGCGCTTTTTTGAAGAGCTGCCGAAGCTTGGTTCGGACTGGACGCAGGCCTCGGTCGCCGGCTGGACCATCACGCATCCACAGACGGATGTGCGGCTGTCGGGCGACGCGCAGGTGCCGGTGGAACTGATTCCCGCCGCGGGCCTGCGTTTCAAGGGGCTGCGCGATACCTACACCAGGGATGGCTTTGGCTCGGAATTCGTCGCCATGGCACCGCCGGATACCGACTCCGACGCCGTGCCATGGCGCAACCCCGACTATGTCTCGATGACCGGTGCGCTGGTGTTTGATGGGGCAACACTGAGTGACGTGCTCGCGAGCAGACAGGTTCGGCTACTGGCCAAAGATCCGTATCGCGACGACACCATCACGCTCGCTGGGCGCGATGTGCCACTGGCCGCCAACTTTACGGCGGCCTACGGCGTGTGGCTGGCGCGCTCGGGATTTGCCAGCCAGTCGATCCGTTCCCTGCTCGGCCGCGAAGGCGGCATCACCACACCGCGCGTGTTGCTGATGCAGCCATACGATCCGAACAGGCTGACCGTGGTGATGCTGCACGGACTGGCGAGCAGTCCCGAAGCGTGGATCAACGTCTCGAACGAAGTCATGGGCGACGAAGACCTGCGCCGCAACTACCAGGTGTGGGAGGTCTACTATCCGACGAATGCCCCGGTCGCGGTGAACCTGGCGAATATCCGCAAGGCACTCGATGCCACGCTGAAGCACTTCGACCCGACGGGCAAGGCACGCGCGTCAAACAACATGGTGCTGGTCGGCCATAGCATGGGTGGCGTGATCGCGCGACTGCTGGTGTCGTCGAGTAATGAGCAGCTGTGGAACGTAATACCGTTGCGCGCCAACCTGTCGGAAGCCAAGCGTCAAAAGCTGCGTCAACGACTCGCGCCGTATCTGCAGTTCGCCCCAATGTCGCAGGTAACCCGGGCCGTATTCATGGCCTCGCCACATCGCGGTACTCCACTAGCGCAAGGTCGACTGGCACTGCTGTTTCGCGGACTGATCCGTCTGCCAGCGAATCTGTTGGCGGAGATGACGAATTTGTCCGACGTACTGAAAGATGCCTCGGCGACCGGCAAGCCCTTCCGTCTGCCCAACAGCATCGACAACCTCAGCGACAAGGATCCTTTCATCATGGCGACCGAGAATCTGCCGATCTCGCCGCGCGTGCGCTATCACACCATCGTCGGCGTGTATAAATCCAACGGCGGCCCGCTGGCTACGAGCAGCGATGGGATTGTGCCCTACTCCAGCGCGCATCTGGCCGGTGCCGATTCCGAACTCGCCATACCGTCGTGGCACAGCGTGCAGGAAACGCCGGCGGCGATCCTCGAACTGCGTCGAATCCTTCGCCTGCAGGAAGCGACGACGAAACCATCGTCACCGGTAGCGACGATCAGCGCCGCGCGCTGAACTCGCCGGGCTGCCCACGCGCAATGCGCCCGCGCACAACCAACCAGTAATACGCCGCGGCCAGCACAAACAAGCCGACAAAGATCGCGAACAGCACCGCGTTGTAAAACACCATCGTCAACAGGCAGATCAGCGCAGTCACCAGCGCGATAAAGGGAAACCACGGATAGCACGGCGCGCGAAACGGCCGCTCCAGCGATGGCTCGGTGCGCCGCAGCCGCAGCAGTGCCAGCATCGAGACCAGATAAAGCACGACGGCGCCGAATACCGACAGCGTGACGATATTCGCGGTCAACGGCTGGCCGCCGATCTGCACCCAGCGATCGGAATAGATCGCCGCCACGCCGACCACGCCACCTGCCAGAATCGCCCAGTGCGGCGTGCGTCGACGTGCGCCCAACTGCGCCAGGATGGTGGGTAAAAAGCCTGCGCGCGCCAACGCAAAGATCTGCCGCGAGTAGCCCATGATGATGCCGTGAAACGAGGCGATCAGTCCGAACAGACCAATCGCCACCAGCATGTGCAGCCAGCCGCTATGGTTGCCCACGACCACGCGCATCGCCTGCGGCAGTGGATCGTTGATATTGGCCAGCGTGCGCCAGTCGCCTACACCACCGGCGAACAACATGACGCCAAAAGCCAGCACGGCCAGCGTGCCGATACCGGCGATATAGGCGATCGGTACGGTGCGCCGCGGATCGCGCACTTCCTCGGCCGCCATAGCTGCGCCTTCGATCGCCAGATAAAACCAGATCGCAAACGGAATCGCCGCCACGATGCCGCCCAACGCCTTGGCATCGAGCATGGCATGACCGGCCCAACCGTTGGCGGTGAAATGCTGCCAGGCAAAGCCGGGGGCGACCACGCCCATAAACACCAGTAGCTCGATGATCGCCAGCAGCGTGACGATCAGCTCGAAGGTCGCCGCAATGGTCACGCCGGCGATGTTCAACGCCATGAAAACCACATACGCGCCGACTGCCACCAGCTTCGGCTCCAACGCGGGAAACTGCACGTTGAGATAGGCACCGATCGACAGCGCAATCGCTGGCGGCGCAAAGACAAACTCCACCACCGTAGCGAAGCCGGCGACCAGCCCACCCCAGGCGCCGAACGCGCGATAGCTGTAGGCAAACGGCCCGCCGGCGGACGGAATCATCGTCGTCAGTTCGGTGTAGCTGAAGATGAAAGTCACATACATCACCGTGATGAACACGGCGGTGACCAGAAATCCCAGTGTGCCCGCGCTGGCCCAGCCGTAGCTCCAGCCAAAGTATTCGCCCGAGATCACCAGCCCCACGGCAATGCCCCATAGGTGAAAACCGCTAAGTGTTTTCTTCAAGCCTGCTGCTGTGTTCATCCGAGATGCCCGCCTGTGATGAAAGATCAGGTTTGAGTGCCGTGCCCGTCAGCTTGCGCTGGCGTGCTTCATGGGCCAGCCACGCCAGCAGCGTGGCGGCCCGTTCGTAGCTGAGTCCGTCCGTGTGGATATTGGAGATGCAGTTGCGCAGCGAATCCGCCTGCCCCGGCTGCGGTGCCCAGGTCAGATAGACACCGAGACTGTCGGCGACGCTGAGGCCCGGCCGTTCGCCGATCAGCACCGCGACCATGCGCGCTCCCAGCCGTTGCGCGATGGCGTCGCCAAGGCCGACGCGCGCCTGCGTCGCCAGTACGATCGGTGCCATCGACCAGTCGCTGAGTCGTGCAGTGCAGGCGTCGAGCATCGCGACCGAATGATTCATCGCCGCGCGCGCCGACAAACCATCGGCGATTACGAAGGCGAGGTCGTACTCGCCGCGGGCTGCGTCAAGGGCATCTTCGCCCGCGCCCAGTTCGCGTCCCCAATCGGGCCGCAGCAGATAACTCTGCCGGTTGGTGGCGCGACTGCCGACCTCGATGCACTTACGGGGCATCAGGGCCTTGCGCAGCACGTCGATGTCCAGCGCCGCATGCACCGCGTCGCGTGCCTGACTCGCGGCAGCCTGGAAATTCAGCAGCTCCTTCGTTGGCAAGGCATCGCCGGTTCTGCCGAGTCCAATGCGTGCGCGGGTGAACTGGCGCAACCGCGCAAACGGATCGCGCGCCTGCTCGTCAATGACATGCCCATCGACAGCACGCTCGTCACTCATCAGGTCGGCGCCCCCAGCAACCGTCGCAGCGGCGCCCCGCCCGTTTGCGGCGGCGGCAGCCGACCTTCACCATCGAGCATGCCCATCTGCGCCAGCCAGCGTTCGAATTCCGGTGCCGGCTTCAATCCGCGCGCATGGCGCAGGCCGAGCACGTCGTGGAACGACAGGCTCTGGTAGTTGAGCATCACGTCATCCGCGCCCGGCACCGCGATCAGGAAATTGACGCCGGCGTTGGCGAGCAGATGCATCAGCACGTCCATATCGTCCTGATCCGCTTCGGCGTGATTGGTGTAGCAGACGTCGACACCCATCGGCAGCCCGAGCAACTTGCCGCAACAGTGATCCTCCAGACCCGCACGGATAATCTGCTTGGCGTCGTAGAGATATTCCGGGCCGATAAAGCCAACCACGGTATTCACCAGCAGCGGATCGAACGCGCGTGCCACCGCATAGGCGCGCACTTCCAGCGTCTGCTGATCGACGCCATGATGCTGACCGGCCGACAACGCGCTGCCCTGCCCGGTTTCGAAATACATGGCGTGTTGGCCGACCGTGCCGCGTTTGAGCGAACGCACCGCATCGTGCGCCTCGCGCAGCAGCGACAGGTTGACGCCAAAGCCGGTATTCGCGCCCTCGGTACCCGCCACCGACTGGAACACCAGATCCAGCGGCGCGCCGCGCTCGATCGCCTGCACCGAGGTGGTGACATGCGACAGCACGCACGACTGCATCGGTATATCGAAGCGTTGGCGCAAATCGTCGAGCAGCTTCAGCAGCGTGATGCAGTCGGACAGGCTGTCGCCGGCCGGATTGATGCCGATGACCGCATCCCCCATGCCGAACAGCAGACCGTCCAGCACGGCCGCCGCGATGCCGGCCGGGTCGTCGGTCGGATGATTGGGCTGCAACCGGCTCGCCAGCGTGCCCGGCAAACCGATCGTGCTGCGAAACGCCGTGACCACCCGACACTTGGCGGCCACGGCGATCAGGTCAGAGTTGCGCATCAGCTTGGACACCGCCGCGACCATCTCGGGCGTCAAACCAGGCGCCAACGCGCCGAGCGTGGCGGCATCCGCTTCGTACGCAAGCAGCCAGTCGCGAAACTCGCCGACGGTGAGGTGCGCAACGGCAGCAAAGGCAGTGGCGTCATGCGTGTCGACGATCAGCCGGGTCACCTCGTCTTCCTCGTAGGGCACCAAGGCCTGTTCGAGGAAAGTCTTCAGCGGCAGATCGGCCAACGCGAAGCGAGCGGCGACGCGCTCTTCTTCATTCGTTGCCGCCAGTCCCGCCAGCTCGTCACCGGAGCGACGCGGAGACGCGCACGCCATCAGCGCGCGCAGGTCCTCGAAACGATAATGGGTGGAACCCACGGCCGCGGTATAGGCCATCGACTTGCCCTCTCGCCGGTCGATTCGATACTAGCGGTCATTTTGTGCATTGCGCA
>Ga0302313_10002555_pt1 | contig 12585 bp, 15 predicted proteins | sample III_Palsa_N2_2_FD_200454 | JGI IMG/M metagenome (GOLD analysis project Ga0302313, IMG submission 200454) | Peat permafrost microbial communities from Stordalen Mire near Abisko, Sweden - III_Palsa_N2_2 | ecosystem: Environmental > Terrestrial > Soil > Palsa > Peat permafrost | place: Sweden...
GTCTTTCCGCTGTTAGCAAGGCGTCGGCGCGGAGAACATCTCCATGTACTTTCCCACCCTGAAAGATGGGAATGCGGAGCGTGGCGGCTGCATCAACGGTGCCATGCGACGAGCCCGGGTTGACTCCGGAGAGACCATAGTCGGTTTCCGCGCCTATCGATGGATACCGCTCGGCGGAAGCGCCCTTTCTCATGAGCTCCGCGGACCGCACTAGATTCACCTGGCTCTGAAAATCGGCGCGAGCTTTATAGGCGTTTTGGATCGCTTCATCGAGACTCGAAGGTGTCAACTCCTGATAAGGCACCTGCGTGGTTATCTCGAAGTGCTGACCCAGAGGAAGTCCAATAGCTCGACCCAAAACCAGCTTTTCTTTTGCCAGATTGTTTTGCGCGACAATCAGTTTCTGTTCGCGTGACTGCAGCTGGACCTGTGAACGCAGAACGTCCACGGCTGAGGCAAGACCTGCGGTCTTCTGATCGGATGTCTGCTGAAAAAGCGCCTTGGCGGTATCCCGTTGCGATGTGGCTGACTCGACCTCCGATTGGTCGGCAATGACCAGCAAATAGTTGGAGACAATCACAAGCACCACAAGTTCGCGCGCGTCTTTGGAGCTGAACTCTGCCGACCTCAACTGCGCCTGCGAAGACCGCATTCGCTCGATCGATTCCCAATCAAAGACGGATTGCGTGAGGTAAGCCCGTGAGTCGAAATAGCCAAAGGGGCCAATGATTCGAGGTTGGCCAGGAATGGTTATGCCGAATGCGGCTTTTACATTGATTTGATGAACTCCGAAACCCGTATCGGTGACGACATTGGGAAGTAGCTCGCTCAGGGCCTGCCAATGCTGCCCTCGCGCGTCGGTAATAACATCCGTGGCCAGGACTCCTCCGAGATTTTGTTTTAGTCCGAGGGCGACGGCATCTTCCAGAGATAGCGCCACAGGCGTTGTGCTGAGTTTTCCAGCGGGAACCCCTCCGAGATACGGATTCTGTGACAGACTTTGATAATCCTTCTGCCCGGCTTGAACGGCTGCTTTTGGCCCTCCTGTTACCTCAGCCACAGCAATTGGGTTGTACGGCGCCGGCGTGGCTGGAGCGTTGTACTGTGCAAGAGCCGCTACTCCGCTGAGAAGGACAGTGCCAACCGGCAGAAGCTTGCTCAAGGGCCTGCGACGCATATCGTATCTCCCGGCTACCTTTCGTTGTTGCACATCTGTTGTAACGAGCTCATGACAACAGCAGCTTAGGAGAGAAACAATTGAACGATGGTATCGGTTGATACCTTCGTATCGCGGGGTACGAGGTAAAGCGCATTACGCTTCATTTCCATTGCCGTAGCGTGGAGAGGAACACAGTGCCGCGGAGAGAATTCCGCCTCTTGTTGTAAATACTGTTTTGTCGCACCGCAGTAACCATCTGCACGCATGAGTTTCATGCGTCGCTCGGACCGCTATAGCTGCATTTATTTCATCAGTACCAGCGGACCTCCATTGGTCGACGCAATCACCAGGTTCATGATGACGATCATCAGATCGTAATGCCAGCCCGATGAGTTCTCACCCCAAAAGCCGGTATGCCAGACGGCAATCTTCTTGTAGATTGTCCCGCCCATTACCAAAATGAGTCCGAATACCGCCAGTTGCGTGAGCACTCCGAACACCAATCCCAGACCTCCTGCGAGTTCCGCAATTCCCAGGAATCTTGTAAACGCCACACTCATACCGATACTTTTGGCACGCTCATCACTTTTCGTGACATGCCCCCACCCGCTCGTGAGGAATATCGCTCCCACCATCCATCGCATCAACAACAGTGCCCATGGCAACATTTGACTGAACTCAGGGAATGTCATGCGTTACCTCGACAAGATGCTCGGTTGGAGTTAGAAAACTAGTTTTAGCCAGCCGGCATGACAGCATCCAGCGTTCCGCCGAAACGAATTCGAAAGAATCAAGAAACCTTGTTCCGCGGGTCATCTTCCGGCTTGATGTATTCCATGCCCAGCGGGCCCATTGCTGTGATTTGGGTGACGTATTCACTCGTCTTCGCCCAATGGAAGTGCGACGTGTTGCCTGGGAGCACAATTACAGCGCCAGGCGGGTAGGCCTTCAACTTATCGGCATCGAACTGATCCCCGAGTCCGATATAGAAAACGCCCGACATCACTGTGTAGACCCGATCCTCCGGGTGCTTGTGTGGCATCAGCTTAACGCCACGGGGTACTTTGACCCTGGTCACGTAGGGGCCAGGGTCCGAGGGTTGGCCGACAACGACGGCAAGTAGGACCGAAGGTGGAAAAGCCGGGAACGGCTTCCAATCGACCTCTTCCGGCAAAATCGATTTGAAGACCGCTTCGCCGGGCTGGTGAGGCCGAACTACATCTTCCCGCGGAACCACCGCTTGCTCAGACATCACTTTGGCCATGATTGCTCTCCTTGATAAATCAAACTTCAACGCTCCCTGTGGGCATGTTGCACGGTACACATTAGGCCGGAAGCGTGAAAAGAAGCAATTAGACAATGGTATCGACGATACCTTCGCACATGATATTTAGCTGACCAATACCAAAGTAGCTGCCGATACTATCGTCCAATTGTTTACCTCTTACACCTCTGTTGTGATGGCTCTCGGCGAAAGCTGATTCAATCGCGAGAAAGCCCAGAGGGATATATGTCAAACAACAAAACAGCAGTCGCTGATGGAGCGCAGGCCACAGGATCGAATCCACTTGATATCGTGCCTGACGAAATGCCATTCGATGTGCCCTACGGTGCTCCGATATCCCTCGACCGAGCGCAGGCGGTCATCCATTCGGCCGTGGCAGAGGCGAAGAAGCGGAATTGGAAGATGAACATAGCAGTCACGGATTCCGGCGGCAACTTGATTGCCTTCCAGCGAATGGACGGAGCGATGCTTGCTTCTATTCAGATCGCCGAGCATAAGGCACGAGCGGCTGCGACCTTCCGGCGTCCAACCAAGATATTTGAGGACGGCGTCCAGCTCATGCATCTCAACTATCTGCTCGCATTCGATGGAATCATCGCCTCTCGAGGCGGCATTCCGCTGATTGAGCAAGGTGCGATCATCGGCGCGATCGGTTGCTCGGGAGGCACGGATTCCCAGGATGAGATCGTCAGTGAGGCAGGCGCGGCATTCATTAACCAAGCCTCGGCAAGAAGCTAATAATCCAGATCTCGATAAACGTGTTAAGGGCAATGAACCGGCTTCCGCCGGCTAACAAATACAAGGGAGAATCTTATGGCAACTGCTATCGTATCTACAAAACCCGCACAGATTCACATAGCCCGGCGGTCGCCAGCCTATTGGCGTGTCACGATCGACAATCCGCCAATCAATGTTATGGGCCCGGAAATGGTCAAGCAATTCCAGGAAGTCATGAACACTCTTGAGGGCGACGAAGACGTCAGGGTTGTGGTCTTTGACAGTGCGGTAGACGATTATTTTCTGAATCACTCGGACTTCATAGCTAAGCTTGAAGACCTGACATCGATGCCGAATGGCCCCACAGGCTTGCCGCCTTGGCCAGACTTTCTTGTACGTCTGACTCGGTTGCCGGTCGTTTCTATCGCTCTCATCCGTGGACGCGCGACGGGAAACGGAAGCGAGATCACGCTCGCCTGCGACATGAGTTTTGCCAGCCGCGAAAAGACAATCATCTCGCAATGGGAGGTGGGTGTGGGGATGGTTGCCGGCGGTGGCCCAATGGCTCGGCTGCCCCGACTCATCGGCCGAAACCGCGCGCTCGAAGTGCTCTTGAGTTCGGAAGATCTTCGGGCAGAGCAGGCTGAGGCCTATGGCTACATTAATCGCTCCCTGCCCGACGCCGATCTGGACGCGTTCGTAGAGGCGCTAGCGACCCGTATCGCCGGGTTCGACAAATGGGCGATCGCCAACACCAAACGGCTCGTCAACACCAGCCTGCCGCCAGATGTCGAACTCGGCGCCGGGTGGGATGCATGCATTGCCTCGCTCGGACGACCCGCCGCCCAGGATGGGATCAAAGCATTGATGGCGCGCGGGTTCCATAAGCCGGGAGATGTGGAGAATCGGCTCGGATATTACCTGGGCCAACTCGCGCGCTAAACTGGGTTTCCTGTTTTGCAGATGATAGGTCTAAGACGGTGGAGGGACGCTCTTGAAAGTTGACATCAAGCGGGTTTACGAAGAACCCGGCCACGCGGACGGGTTGCGCGTACTTGTCGACAGGCTGTGGCCGCGGGGTCTTTCCAAGGAGAAGGCAAAAGTCGATATTTGGCTCAAGGATGTTGCGCCGACCACGGAACTTCGCAAATGGTTCAGCCATGATCCGGATAAGTGGGCGGAGTTTCAGGTCCGGTATCGTCAGGAACTAAAATCGAAAAGCGATTTACTCGCTGTTCTGAAAGAGAAGACCGCCAGGGGGCATGTCACTCTGCTCTATGGGGCTAAGGATGAGCTTCACAACGAAGCCGTAGTTCTGCAGGGACTGCTCCAGGCGAAAGGACAACTTCGCCACGAAATGTTAATCCGCATCACGAGACAGCGGCAATCAAAGGCGGGCTAACATTGGGAAATGATTATGACTGGAGCTTCTGAACTTCAGCTCACGAGGATGCCGCTCAACAACGGAGCCGGCAATATGCCCGCACTTGGCTTTGGCACCCTGATTCCTGATGCAGCCCTGACAATCACTGCGACCAGAGACGCACTGGAAGCTGGGTTTCGACACTTTGATGGTGCCGAGCGATACCGGAACGAGCGCGAGGTAGGCGAGGCGCTGCAGGCAGGACTTGCCGCTGGGGGGATCACGCGCAAGGACATTTTCGTCACCACAAAGTTGTGGAACTCCAATCATCGGCCTGAGCGTGTCGAACCGGCATTCGAGGCGAGCCTCGATAGACTCAAGCTCAGCTATCTGGATCTATATCTGATCCACACTCCATTTGCATTTCAACCGGGAGACGACCAGGATCCGCGCGATCAAAACGGTAACATCATTTACGACCGCGGTGTGACTCTGCTTGATACATGGAGAGCGATGGAGAGTCTTGTTGACCACGGTAAATGCCAGGCCATTGGATTGTCTGACATCACCTTGGAAGGTCTGTTGCCCATCTACGAATCGGCGCGAATCAAACCAGCCGTCGTCCAGGTCGAATCCCACCCGTATCTGCCGGAGACGGAGCTTCTGGAATTCTGCAAAGAGAAGGGCATTGTGCTTTTGGCTTTCGCGCCATTGGGCCACGGAGCCAGGCCGGGGCCGCTTGAAGATCCTGTTGTTACAGCCATCGCCGCACGAATTGGAAAGACGCCGGCGCAGGTGCTGCTGGCTTGGGCTGTGCAGCGCGGAACTGCTTTGCTTACTACACCCAAATCTGCAGCCCGCGCCCGAGAGAATTTCAACATCTCTCCACTTCCAGCGGACGCGTTAGATGAAATCAATAGCATTCAGACCAGACAGAGGCTCAACCAGGTTGTAACAACCGGCGTTCCAGGTTTCATTCCACGAGGTAATTCAAAATGACAACGGGCGATCCCCAGGAGCAGTACACGCAAGAGGAGCAAATCCGCGAAGCGCTGAATGCGCACTGGCAGGCGTCGGCAGTTGGCGACGCAAATGCGGAGCACGATATTTACGAAGATGATGCCATTTGCGACTATCCACAGTCAGGTGAGCGCATCCTCGGGCGAAAGAATTTGCAGGCATTGCGAAGTCATCATCCTGGCAAGCCGTCAGGCTTCAACGTCAGGCGAATACTCGGACAAGGCAATCTCTGGATCACGGAGTACACAATCACCTACCAGGGGAAATCATCGTACACGGTGAGCATTATGGAGTTCCGCAACGGTAAGGTCATGCACGAGACACAGTATTTTGCCGATCCTTTCGAAGCGCCAGTCTGGCGCAAGCAATGGGTTCAGCAGATCCCGCCTGGAAAACTCTAAGCTGCCCCAGCAAACACAGTAGGACATTTACGAAGAAGAAAATGGCGCCGCGGGACTGTTGCTGCTAATAATATCGGCCGAGGCGATTGCGAATTGGGCCCGCTTTCGATTAGCGGCGACTCCAACGGCGACCAAAAGGCCAACAGCCTCTGCAATCCGATACCAAAGTACAATAGACGCCTTCCGAGATGTGGCTGACCCTATAGTGATGATGGCGCCTCAAGATGGGAATGAGCGGCGTCCAATGGAACGCCGGTTAACTGCTCTTGCAACTCTGATTCCTCGACAATCATGGGGAGGAAGTAATACTGAACATCTCGACCACATGAGGAATTCATAATGCCCATCCGTTTGCTTGTGGCGGTCGTCGATGATGACGAGTCTGTGCGCGAGTCGCTTCCCGTCTTTCTGAGAGAATGCGGTTTCGAAGTGAAGGCCTTCGCCTCGGCGGAAGAGTTTCTGGCTTCCGAAAGTCTTGACGAGATCGCTTGTTTGATACTTGATGTTGCTATGCCGGATATGACGGGGCCAGAACTACTATTGGAATTGAATCGTCGCGGACGAAAAATTCCGACAATCTTTATTACAGGCGACGGAGATAAAACCATCCGCCAAAGGTTGCTCGATCAGGGAGCTGTGGAGTGCCTGTTTAAGCCCTTCGACGATACCGCTCTGCTTGAGGCTCTCGATATCGCACTTCATGGAAGTTGAAGGATGCGCAATGCCAACCATAGTGCTTCTGTCGGACAAACTATCTTCGCCAGCGTCCGCTTATCCTGTACCAGGGGTATTGATAATGCCGGATTCTATTCCTATCGTTTACATTGTTGACGACGATATCTCGGTGCGCGAGTCACTGGAAGCGCTGATTCGTGTCGCAGGTTGGAGACCTGAAGTATTCGCCTCCGCCCAGGATTTCCTCGCATATCCGCGGCCCCTCGCTCCAAGCTGCCTTGTGCTTGACGTCAGCCTCCCCGGCCTAAATGGCTTGGCTTTGCAGAAGCTTGTCACAGCTGATCGAGCGAGCATGCCGATTATCTTTATCACCGGCTATGGTGATATCCCGACGACAGTCCAGGCGATGAAGGCGGGAGCCGTTGAGTTTTTGACTAAGCCATTTGACGACAAAGTGCTGTTGGATGCCATTCGCCACGCAATTCAGCGAAGCAGAACAGCAGTTGGCCGCGAGACTGAGATGCAAGGGCTTCGCGACTGTTATTCGTCACTCACCCAACGTGAACAGGAGGTGATGGCGTTCGTAGTCTCCGGCATGTTGAACAAGCAAGTCGGGGACGAGCTTGGCATTAGCGAGATAACGGTGAAGGCACATCGAGGTAAAGTGATGAGGAAGATGAAAGCCGAGTCACTCGCGGACCTTGTAAATATGGCTACACGGCTTCGCATTCCGCGCGCCATAGGTGCAAACCTTGCACTGAACCAATGACTAGCGCCGGACCTGATCACGACAGAGGGGGAAGTCAGCGATCACTATGGTGTTTCCGATGAAAGTGCAGCCAGGAACTGATGCGTCATGCCTCCATCCAGACAACGATGAACATCTATGGACAGGCTATGTCGTCATCGAAAAGAGAAGCAAACGGGAAGGTTGTCGAGATGGTGCTCAAGCCGATGAAAATCTGAATCAACCCGCTGCCGTCCCCGACCAGCCCGAAGCGAAGCCGCCTGTGCGTAGGGGTATGCCGCTGGTGATGCGCTGGTCGTCATCATCGCGATCATCGGCATCGCCAACATTTCGAGTTTGACCACCTGGGCTTACCGCGCGACCCCGACCCCGACCTGCTTTCCGAGGCCGAGGCCGTGTTCGCACAACCCCACGCCAAACTCAAGAAAGCAAGTAAAGCGAATGCGGTTCCAACCTCGTCAAACCAGCCGAGAAAAAGAGAACAGCAAAGAAGCAGAAAGCGGTCTAATTCCATCCAGTCTGGCCCCGGATTCGTCCGGGGCCGTTTTGTCTCTCGACCGTCTCTAAATCGCGGCGGGAGAATCCTCTTCGGTTTCTCCCGGCCCTCATTCCGCTTGGCCCGCCCCCGCTCGCCGGTTGCGCGATAAGACTGAATGTGAGACAGAATCGGCGGGTAATTTCGAGCATGATGGGCTTTCCGCCGCCGTTACAATGGTGACTTCGCAATTTGAGTGATCTTTGTTCCGACCGCTTGTGAGCGAGCCGGGGTGTCGGAAGCACCTGCAGTCGAGTTGCAGGTGCTTACCGTTATCGAGCGGTGTCTACACCGACTCTAGATTGCCTCTCGCCTGTACCTTCGCGAGGTGCGTCGGCATCGAACCTGAGACTTCCGTCCAGCACGATCATAAAGATGACATCGTCGGTTCAACCGGAAGTGAGCTTAGAGGCCATGTCGAGAAATTGTTCACGATCTTTGGCGCCGAGACGGGCCAGCATCGCGCGGCAATTATCGATGTGAGTCTTTTCAAGGCTGACCGCAAGGCGACGGCCATGTGCGGTGAGGCTGAGACGGACAATGCGACGGTCCTCTGGGATGCGGAAGCGGGCAATCAAGCCTTTACGTTCCAGGCGATCGAGGGCTGAAGAGACTGTTGTAATCGGCACTGAGATCGCCTGCGCCACTGAGCGTACATTCCACTCGCCCGGACCCGAGAGAACCTCGAAGAGCGCAATATCGTTCGCGTGGAGGTCCGCGTAAACGCTTCCGGCAAGGAGACCGGGCTCCAGACGGAACTCACGCATGAGCGCGGAGATGACTTGGTGGAGAGCGAGCGCTTGACGATCTTCGATCGACTTATTACGAGGTGTGGTCGGCATCTTCTTGTACAGCATGGGCTGCTTTCTTTCAAAGATAGCAGTTGAGTTTGCTGCGTGCGAGCCGTTTGACAGAATCGGTTTCTGTCATATACTACGATCATCGGAATATCCGATTGAGGTAATAGTTTGAGATATCAACGACTGCACTGTATAGTGGCCGCGCTTGCATTCGCCTGCATCCCCAGAGTGGGCGTAAGCCAAGACTGCGCGCTGCCACAGGGGTTTAAGGATATGCCTCATCCAGAAGTGGCACCAGTAGGGCAACTTGTTTCGCACACCGAAGAGATCGTGCTTGCGAAGCCCCTCCATACGGTACTGTCTGAGTCTCAACAAACTCCGCTGAAGCAGGCGATCAAGAAAAGCGACAGCCTTCCCGGAGTTGCCGGAGAGCATGTGCTTACTGGTGGCGGGTTTGGCCAAGTCGGCTCTCGCAGGCTGGTTTGTCTCACAGACGGCACCAGCACCGAGGAGCAGGTACTGTTTAACAGTCAATCGAAATCGCCTGCCGAATTCAGGTATGTGGTGTGGAATTACACAACAGAAAAAGCAAAACCCATTCTCTACGGCGTTGGCGATTTTGTATGGACAGATCTCGGCAATGGAACAACACGGGTGAAATGGACATACTCCTTTCAGTTGAGACGAGACAGATTTCCCGGTAACCTGGGCGGATTTGGCGATTGGCTGTTTCGGGTGACCTTTCTGGACAGAGACTATGCTCAGATGATGCGTCGTACTCTGCGGAACTAGTGGTGTTCCGTGGCTAATTTAAGGATTCGGAAACCAGATCTCCTAGTGGACTCCGCCTCCCGCGTGCGTTAACAAGCCTCACGAGGCTTCCGCGCTTCGCTTGTACAGCCCTCCTCTGTAGAACCAAGACTCCTTGCGGGAAATAGATAACTGGCCTGTCGATGGGACACGCCGGTACAAGACGCGCAGCGCATCGGAGTCAACGCTTGCTAGGAGCAGCGCCTAGTACGATTACGTCAAAGTAATTCATTGTGGTCCGTTCGTGGTGGGCGTGCCTTGATGAAAGAGAACCTGCCAGCGGTCTTCGCGAAACACCCAGAGGGAGCTACGAAGGGCCTCAAGTCGCTGGCCTGTGGGCTCAATGCGGATGCTGCGGTAGGTGATGAGGGCGGCGTGGTCGGCGACCGGGGTACAGGTGAAGTCCTGCATAAGAATCTGCGCGGTAGATTCTTCCTGCAGGGACGTGAGCACAGTGGACTTGTCGAAGACGCGGCCGGACTTGCCGAACTCGCGGAAGTCGTCGGCCAGCAGGTCTGCCACATGGATGGGGTCTTTGCGGATTTCGGGGCGAAGAAGCTCTTCTTCGAGCGCGCGCAGTTGATAGGCGAGGGTCACAGATTGATTGTAGGCATCTGGACGCCGCGCTGAAAAGCAACGCAGGTCCGGAGATTTAGGGCAAATCATCATGCAGCTTTGATTATTCCGATCGGCCCCAAACGTTCTCATGAGGCTGCCAAACTAGTTGCCAACGCGGATTGTAAATCCGCATTGGCAACAAACCTGAGCTATTGCAGAATTTAGCCTCTGCTAGAGGCTCATTGTCTTATGAGCGGTTATGCAAAGCTGGGCAATTCCATACTCTAAGAAGTGAGTCCCAGGATGCGTCGCCCCCAAGCCGCCATCTTGTTCAGCGCCTGATCAGCTTCCGGCGCCCTACCAGCAGCCATTTGAAATGAGTGAAGCATTTCAGGAAACACTTCAAGACTGACTTCAACTTTCGCCTTCTTCGCTTTCTCAGCGAAATTGCGGCTGTCGTCAAGCAGACACTCGTCGGCTCCAACTTGCATGAAGATTGGCGGCAAGCCCTCAAGCGTGCCGTGAGTGGGACTGGCGTATGGGTCTTTTCGGTCACCGTGTTCACCCAGGAACAGGCCCACGAGGGAGGCAACATTTTCTTTCCAGAATAGGACGTCCCCTTCGCGGTTGGTTTCATAACTTTTACCTTGCAGTTCCATGTCCAACCAGGCAGACATCGTCATCGCACCGGCTGGTGCGGGCAATCGGGTATCTCGCGCACACAATAGACCTGCAATCGCAAGCCCGCCACCGGCGGAATCGCCGACGAACGCTACATGTCGACCTTCGATCCCCTGATCGAGAAGCCATCGATAGGCGTTGATGGTATCTTCGATTTGCGCGGGATGCTGGTGCTCGGGACTCCGGCGATAATGGAGACTCAGAGCTCTGCAACCTACTGCTTTTGCCAGATGACCGAACATCTTACGGTGGGTATACATAGAGCCGCTGAAATAACCGCCCCCATGCATGCATAGAAGTACGCGGTTCTCGACACTGTTCTTGGGAACAATCCACATAGCTGGAACCCCTCCAGCTTCAACCTCCAGATAATCCACGCTTCCTGGCTCCGCGGTGAGCTTGGTCCACTCCTGTTCAGTTTTGTCACGCCATTCGTCCAACGGTGGCATTGAGGCCATCGCGGCCGCCGTAGACTTCCAATGTTCGTTCACTTCAAGTGCTTGTTTGCTTGGCACTATCATCTCTCCCAGAAGATTGAACCGCTCTGCCCAGCGGTACGCTTTAAACACCACTTGTGCCCGCAACTAACAGGAGGAAATCCATGTTTGTTCGGACACGGTTTCAATATGGCAGTCTGCGGCTTCGGAAGCGCGAGCGAGGTTCTGACGTGTGGGAGTTTCGTTATTACGAGACCAACCCGGAAGGCAAGCGGGTACGACTGAGCATGATCCTTGGGGAACAAGCTCTGTATCGGACCGAGGCCGAAGCACGCAAGGCAACGCAAGCAATTCTGATGCAGCTCAACGACGAAGCTCCACGCGCCGAGATGGAAGCTCCGACGTTCGGGGCTCTGCTCGATAAGTACATCGAGCATGAGTTGCCAGAGCGATACTCCACTCGGAGTTCGCATCTCTCGAACATTCGGAAACACATTCGACCGCGTTGGAACGAACAACCCGTAAACAAGATGAAACCGATGGCGATGGAGCTGTGGCTGCGTGATCTGCCGCTCGCTCCAAAGTCGAAGGTTCATATACGGAGCCTGATGCACCTGGTCTTGAAGTGTGCGGAGCGATGGGGAATCATTGAAATTGGCAAGAACCCTGTCACGCTGGTGCGCGTCAAGAACGCAAGCAAGCGACTGAAGCGGCCCCAAATCCTCGAAGTAGCTCAGTTCTTCGAGATGCTCAAGCATCTCGCGGAGCCGTACCGCACGATGGTGATGGTGGCGCAGTGTACGGGACTTCGCATCAGCGAAATTCTGGGCCTGCAATGGGGTGACTTCGATTTCGAAGCGCACACCTTCATGGTTCAGCGCAGCTCTGTTGGTGGACGGATTGATGCGGCGAAGACGGAATACTCGAAGGACTACGTTCCGCTCGACCCGCGTCTGGAAGAACTGCTGCTTCGGTGGCGGAGCTTCAGCACCTATTCCAAGGATGCGGATTGGGTCTTCGCCAATCCACAGACTGGAAAGCCGTATCACCAGGAGAGCCTCAAGAAGCGCCAGCTTCGCAGGGTCGCCGACATCATCGGTTTGCCGGAAGGGATCGGTTGGCATACGTTCCGTCACACCTATCGCTCGTGGCTCGATGAGACCGGCGCTCCGATGAAGGTGCAGCAGGAGTTGATGCGTCACGCCTCTATCCAGACGACGATGAATGTCTATGGAAGGGCGATGACAGACTCGAAGCGGAAAGCCAATAGCCAAGTCGTAGGGTTGGTGTTTGGCGAAACGCTGGACGTGAGAAAGGGGGACTTAAACACCACAGTCCTTCAATGAAGAAGGACTGATTAGGAGGAGCCATTTCCGATTGGGGGATAATGGGGTCT
>Ga0302313_10002561_pt1 | contig 12568 bp, 12 predicted proteins | sample III_Palsa_N2_2_FD_200454 | JGI IMG/M metagenome (GOLD analysis project Ga0302313, IMG submission 200454) | Peat permafrost microbial communities from Stordalen Mire near Abisko, Sweden - III_Palsa_N2_2 | ecosystem: Environmental > Terrestrial > Soil > Palsa > Peat permafrost | place: Sweden...
CGCGGGCCTGCAGGCGGTCGCCGAAGGCGTGCCGCAAGGCTGGCCCGACTACCTGCTGCACAAGATGATCACCGTGATGCGCGGCGGCCAGGAGGTCAAGATCTCCAAGCGCGCCGGCAGCTACGTGACGCTGCGCGACCTGATCGACTGGACCAGCCGCGACGCGGTGCGCTTCTTCCTGGTCAGCCGCAAGGCCGACACCGAGTTCGTGTTCGATATCGACGTTGCCCTGAAGCAAAGCGACGAGAACCCGGTCTTCTACGTGCAGTACGCCCACGCGCGCATCTGCTCGGTGCTGCGCCAGTTCGCCGACAAGGGCGGCGACCTGGCCCAGGTGGCCGACGCCGACCTGTCGCTGCTGACGGCCCCTGCGGAAGCCGCCCTGATGTTGAAGCTCGCCGAGTTTCCCGAGACGCTGGCCAGCGCCGCGCGCAACCTGGCGCCGCACGACATCGCCTACTACGCGCGCAGCGTGGCCGCGAGCTTCCACTCGTACTACGCCGCCGAACGCTTCCTCGTCGACGACCCCGCACTCGCGCTGGCCCGTCTCGCGCTACTCACCGCCTCGGCCCAGGTGCTGCGCAACGCACTGGCCGTGCTGGGCGTCAGCGCGCCTACCGCGATGAATCGCGACGAACCCGTCGCACAAGACCCGACCCCTGCCGCCTCCTGAACCCGGAACCCGTCGTGAAACCTTCCTTGAAGAACCAACGGGGCGGCTTCGCCCTGGGCCTGATCGTCGGCTTGCTGCTGGGGCTGGCCGTGGCGCTGGGCGTGGCGCTGTACGTCACCAAGACGCCCGTGCCGCTGATGAACAAGGGCCAGTCGCACACGCCCGAGCAGGACGCCGCCGAGGCCGAGCGCAACAAGACCTGGGATCCGAACGCGGCCCTCGCCGGCAAGCCGCCGGTTCGCGCGGTCGCCCCGGTGGCAGCGGCGCCAGCCTCGGATACCGCGGTCGTGCCGCGCGTGCCGGCACCGGTGCTGCCCACGCCAGCGGACAACGGCAAGGTCACGCTGGGCGGCAGCCCGACACCGGCGGCCAACGCGCAACCGGCGCACGTGGAGCCGGCCAAGAGCGGCCGCGACGTCGCCGCCATCCTGAACGGCCAGACAAACGCCGGCGACGGCACCGACGCGAGCAAACCTGCCGCGCCTGGCGCCGATCCGTTCATCTATTTCGTTCAAGTGGGTGCCTACTCCAAGAGCGAAGACGCCGAGCAGCAGCGCGCCAGGCTGGCAATGGCCGGCATCCGTGCAACGGTCACCGACCGCGAACAAAATGGCCGCACTGTCCACCGGGTTCGACTTGGGCCGTTTGACAAGAAGGACGAAGCCGATGCGCAGACCGAACGCGCCAAGGCCATCGATCCCGACGCATCGCTGGTGCGCGTCGAACGTTCGAAACAATGAACTTTGTGGTCGGGCAACGCCTCTACAGGCAGCCTGACCCCCTCCCCCTGAAAGGATCTTCATGAACCGGCGCGAGTTTTCCCTGCAACTGGCTGGCGTGGCCGGCGTGGCGGCGTTGTCCAGCCTCGGCCTGCCCGGCGTCGCGTTCGCGCAGCCCGGCGTCCCGGTCGAAGGGAAGGACTACCTGAAGTTGAAGACTCCCATCAACCTGCCCAGGACGGGCAAGGTCGAGGTGATCGAGTTCTTCTGGTACGGCTGCCCGCACTGCTTCGCCTTCGAACCCACGATCGAGCCGTGGGTCGCCAAGCTGCCGGCCGACGTGCACTTCCGCCGCGTGCCGGTGCAGTTCGACGCGCTCAAGGAAATCCACCAGCAGATCTTCTACACGTGGGAGGCGCTGGGACTGGTCGATGCGATGCACACGAAGACCTTCAACCGCTTCCACGTGCAGCACAAGCCGATCAACCGCGAGGAAGACATGCTGGCTTTCGCGCAGGAAAGCGGCCTGGACGTCACCAAGGTCAAGCAGGCCTGGGAGAGTTTCAGCGTGCGCACGAAGATGGCGCAAGCCAAGGATCTTGCCGACAGCTACGCCGTCGATGGCGTGCCGATGATCGGCATCCATGGCCGCTACACCACGGCCCCGTCGATGGGCGGCATGAAGGAATGCCTGGCCACCACCGACTACCTCGTCAACACCTTGCGCAAGACGGCGTGACGGCCATGGATCGCCGCAGGTTCTCGTTGAACGCAACGAGCCTCGCGGGCGCGCTGGCCCTGGCCGGCACGGGTCTGCCCCTGCGCGCCCGCGCGCAGGGCGCGCCGGTGGAAGGTCGCGACTACACGCAACTCGCGAAGCCGATCGCCATGGCGCGCACCGGCAAGATCGAGGTCGCCGAGTTCTTCTGGTACGGCTGCCCTCACTGCTTCGCGTTCATTTCCAGGGTCGAGCCGTGGATCGCCGGCCTGACCCCCGACGTGCATTGCAGCCGCATTCCGGTGGGCTTCGATGCGCTCAAGCAGATCCACCAGCGCGTCTTCTACACCTGGGAAGCGATGGGCCTGGCCGATTCGATGCACGTGAAGACGTTCACGCGCTTTCAGGTGCAGCGCAAGCCGATCGACACCGAGCGCGACATGCTTGACTTCGCGCGGGAAAACGGCCTGGACGTCGACAGGGTGCAACAGACCTGGCGCAGCTTTTCCGTGAATGCGAAGTGCACGCAGGCCACGCAGCTCGCCGATGCCTACGGCATCGATCGCACGCCGGAGATGGCAGTTCAGGGTCGATTCACGGCCACGTCGGAAACGCGCGGTCCAGCCGGTATGTTGGCGACCACCGATTGGCTGATCGACCGCATCCGCAAGGGCGCCTGATTCGCCACGCGCGAAAGCTGCTCCCGAACTGACGAAGGCGGTGCATTCAAGCGTTGGCTGTGCCCGACAGCCGGATCAACCTGGTGCGTAAAGGGGCGGTGCCGCGCGCATCGACGGTGCGTGCGGGCTAGAATGGCCTGCAATTTCCGTGCCGATCACGATGCGACCGCTTACAACTCCCCCCACACCCGAAATCAGCTGTGCCGTTACGCCCTGGCTCCCGGGCGCAAGCGGGTTGTTCGCTCATGGCCCGCGGCGTTCGGCCGCCCTTGTCGTGGCGGTGCTCGCCGTCCTGGCCACCCTGAGTCCGCCGGCCCACGCCGAACGCGACGACCGCACGAAGCCGATGAGCGTCACGAGCGCCGGCGTCAACCCGGACGTGGTCGACCTGAAGAAACACAGTGCCGTCTTCGTCGGCAATGTCGTCATCACCCAGGGCACGCTGGAGATCCATGCCGACCGCGTCGAGGTGAGCGAGGATCCGGACGGCCAGCGCCTGGGCTTCGCCTTCGGCACGCCCACGACCCCCGCCACCTTCCGCCAGAAGCGCGACGGCGAGGACGAATACAGCGAGGGCGACGCCCAGAAGATCGAGTACGACAGCGCGGCCAATCGGGTGCGCTTCGTCGGCGACGCCCACCTGCGCATGCTCAAGGGCACGGTCGTCACCGACCAGGCCAACGCGGCGCTGATCACCTACGACACCGCCACCGACACCATCAAGCTCGGCTCCGGCGACACAGGCGCTGCGTCCTCGGCTGCTGGCCGCACCACCGTCGTCTTCACGCCCAAGCCCGCCGGTTCGGCACCGGCGCCCAAGCCGCTCGAGCTGTCGGCGCCGGCCTCGGGGCCGTCCAAATGACTGATCGCATCGAGACCACGGCGCAGGTCAAGCCTGGCACCGCGGTGTCGCCGTCGGCCACGCCCGTCGCGCCGCCGCCCGTGAACTCCGGGGCGAGTCCCGGCGCGGGTGTCGCCGTCGCGGCGCAAAGCCGGCTCGAAGCCACCGGGCTGCGCAAGTCGTACGGCGCCCGCACGGTCGTCACCGAAGTGCACCTGGCGGTCAACGCCGGCGAGGTCGTGGGCCTGCTGGGCCCCAACGGCGCCGGCAAGACCACCACGTTCTACATGGTGGTGGGCCTCGTGCGCGCCGATGCCGGCGACATCCGCATCGACGGCCAGACGATCTCCGACAAGCCGATCCACCAGCGCTCGCGCCTGGGCCTGAGCTACCTGCCGCAGGAAGCCTCGATCTTTCGCAAGCTGACGGTCGACGAGAACATCCGCGCCGTGCTGGAGTTGCAGTACGACGAGAACGGCAAGGCGCTGAGGACCTCCGAGATCGACAAGCGACTCGACGGCCTGCTCAACGACCTGAGCCTGACGCACCTGCGCGAATCGCCTGCGCCCGCGTTGTCGGGCGGCGAGCGCCGTCGCGTCGAGATCGCCCGCGCACTCGCCACGCAGCCGCGCTTCATCCTGCTCGACGAACCGTTCGCCGGCGTCGACCCGATCGCCGTCATCGAGATCCAGCGCATCATCGGTTTCCTGAAGGCGCGTGGCATCGGCGTGCTGATCACCGACCACAACGTGCGCGAGACGCTGGGCATCTGCGACCGCGCCTACATCATCAGCGAAGGCCGAGTGCTGGCCGAAGGCACCCCCGCGGAGATCGTCGAGAACGCCGACGTCCGGCGCGTGTACCTTGGCGAACACTTCCGGATGTAGATGAGGCTGAAAAAGTGAAAGCCTCGCTGCAGGTCCGCCTGTCGCAACATCTCGCGCTCACACCGCAGTTGCAGCAGTCCATCCGGCTGCTGCAGCTCTCGACCCTGGAATTGCACCAGGAGATCGAGCAGATGATGGAGCAGAACCCGTTTCTCGAACCCGAGGAAGAGACGGTCCTGCCCGAGGCACAGTTCGAGAGCCTGAACGCGAGCACCTCCGCCAGCGCATCGGACACCACCAAGAGCGCGACGGATACCGACGCCGATGGCCGGTCCACCAATGACAACGTCGACGAACCCGCCGGCGTCGATGCCGCCGAGTTCGGCACGACCGAGCGCGACGACTGGGAGAACGGCACCGAGCGCGACGATTTCGACGGCATCCGCGAGCTCCCGAGCTCGGGCAGCGGCCAGTCGGGCGACAACGACGACGACTTCGAGCGCCAGAACCGCGGCGACACCCGCATCAGCCTCGAAGATCACCTGCGCTCGCAACTGAGCAGCCTGCGGCTGTCCGACGAGGACGCGGCCGCGGTGCACGTGCTGATCGAGTCGCTCAACGACGACGGCTACCTGGCCGATTCGCTGGACGAGATCGCCGAGCGCCTGGCAGAAGCGCTGGGCGTGGCCGACGACGCGGACCGCGAGGATCTGCTCGGGCGCCTGCAATGCGGCCTGAACTACCTGCAAAGCATGGAGCCCACCGGCGTCGGCGCGCGCTCGCTGGGCGAGTGCCTGTGCCTGCAACTGCGCCAGAAGCCACCGCCGAAATCGACCGCCGTCACGCTGCTGGCCGCACTGAAGATCTGCACCGAGCACCTGGCGCTGCTGGCGCGACGCGACTTCAAGAAGATCGCCCAGCTGATCGAGATGGACGAGGCCACCGTGCGCACCGCGCAGGGCCTGATCGTGGCGCTGGAGCCCAAGCCGGGCCGGCCGTTCGCGCGCGCCGAAGAGCAGATCATCATCCCCGACGTGATCGTGATGAAGGTGGCGCGCCAGTGGCGCGCCGTGCTCAATCCCGACGTGATGCCCAAGCTGCGCGTGAACGACCTGTACGCGCAGGCGATCAAGTCGCAGCGCGCCAGCGGCAGCGCGCTCACCGCACGACTGCAGGAGGCGCGCTGGTTCATCCGCAACATCCAGCAGCGCTTCGACACCATCCTGCGCGTGTCGCAGGCCATCATCGAACGGCAGAAGAACTTCTTCAGCCATGGTGCCATCGCGATGAAGCCGCTGGTGCTGCGCGAGATCGCCGACGAGCTCGGGCTGCACGAGTCCACGATCTCGCGCGTGACCACCGCCAAGTACATGTCGACGCCGTTCGGCACCTACGAGCTGAAGTACTTCTTCGGCTCGTCGCTGAACACGGACGCCGGCGGCAACGCCTCGTCGACGGCCGTGCGCGCGCTGATCAAGCAGCTCGTGGCCGCCGAAAGCCCGGCCAAGCCGCTGTCGGACAGCCAGCTCGCCGAGCTGCTCGAAGGCCAGGGCATCCAGGTGGCGCGGCGCACGGTGGCCAAGTATCGCGAAGCCTTGAAGATCGCTCCGGCCAACCTGCGCCGCACGGTCTGAATTTTCAATTGCGCCCGCAAGAGCGGGCGTCCTGCAACGTGCCAAAGGGTGCACCCGCCATGAACACCAAGCCAGATTTCCTCTTCGTCACGTGCGCCAACGGCAGCGAGGAATTGCTCGCCGCTGAATGCATCCGCGTCGTCGGCGCCAACCAGGGCGTCGTCGCCGGCCGCGGCGGCGTGATGGTCGACGAGAGCGTCGAGAACGCGATGCGCCTGAACCTGCACAGCCGCATCGCGCAACGCGTGCTGTGGCCGATGGTGGACGGCGACTACCGCGACGAGCACGACCTGTACGACCTCGGACGCCGCATCAACTGGTCGGAGTGGATCACGCCGGACGAGACCATCCGCGTGGACGTCACGGCGCAGCGCTCGCCGCTGCAGAGCCTGAACTTCGCCGCGCTGCGCATCAAGGACGCCGTCTGCGACGTGATGCGCGACATGGCCGGCGCGCGTCCCAGCGTCGACACGCGCTTCCCCGATCTGGCGATCAGCCTGCACGTCGATCCGACACATGCCTGGATCGCGATCGACCTGAGCGGCGAGGCCTTGTTCAAGCGCGGCTGGCGCGAACTGCAGGGCGAGGCGCCGCTGAAGGAGACGCTGGCATCGACGCTGATCTACGCAGCCGGCTGGCAGGGCCTCGAGTCCGACGGCGGACTGCTGGACCCGTGCTGCGGCGCCGGCACCATCGCCATCGAGGCCGCCCAGATCGCCTGCAACATCGCGCCGGGCATGACGCGCCGCTTCGCGTTCGAGCGCCTGCAGCCGTTCCGCGAGTACGCCACGCGCTGGGGCGAGATGCAGGTCGAGGCACGCGACGCCATCGTCAAGCCGGCCGTGCCGATCTGGGCCGGCGACGTCTCGTTTCGCATGACCGACTTCGCCACCCGCAACGCGGAACGCGCGGGCGTCGCGCACGCGATCGAATTCAAGACGGCCGACGCGCTGCAACGCCTCGCGCCCGCCGACCGCGGCACCATCGTGATGAACCCGCCGTACGGCGAACGCATCGTCGCCAAGGGCCGCGGCAGCCAGGGCGATGCGGCGCGCGATCGCGCGCCGCGCACGTTCGCAGCACCACGCTCGGACGGCCGGGCACCGGGTCCGGGCGCGTACGCCGTCGATCCGGATCGCCCGCGCGGGCCGGGCGCGGACGCGTTCGCGCGCGAGAACCCGGAGGCCGCTCGACGCGGCCCGCGCGACGCCCCGGAATCGCGCGGCGGCCGCGAATCGGCCATCGTCGGCGGCGACAGTGCCAACAGCGCCGGCGAGTTCTTCTCCCAGCTCGCCACGCACTGGAAGCGCAACTACAGCGGCTGGACGGCCTGGGTGCTGAGCCCCGACATGAAGCTGCCGACGTCGATGCGCCTGAAGGAAAGCCGCCGCGTGCCGATGTGGAACGGCCCGATCGAATGCCGGCTGTTCCGCTTCGACATGGTCAGCGGCTCCGCGCGCGACAAGGCGTTGACAACGCCCGGCAACGAGGCGTAACCGCAGCGTCAGGCTGACGCAAGGCGCCTGCTCCAAAACCCGTCAACCGATGGTCTCCGGGCTTCGTTTTCTGAGTGCTTCTCGCACACACAACGACCCCACCGACAGGAGATCACCATGTCCTTCAAGCTCTCGACCCCGCTGCTCGCCGCGCTCGCGCTCACCGCATCCTTCGCATCGCTGTCGGCCAGCGCAGCCGACCTGCCCGGCAAGCACCCGGCCTATCTGCACGCCCTGACCGACCTGCGCGCCGCCCGCTGGAACCTCGAGCACCGCGCCGGCGACGCTGCCGTCAGCGCCAACGAAGACCTCGCGGTCACCGAAGTCGACAAGGCCATTGGCGAAGCCAAGCGCGCCGCGGCGGATGACGGCAAGAACATCGACGACCATCCGGGCGAAGACGCCGCCCTCGACCGTCCGGGCCGCCTGCACCACGCGATGGAGTTGCTGCACAAGGCGCACGACGACGTCCACCACGAGGAAGACAACCCGGAGACGCGTGAACTGCGCAACCGCATCGACCGCCACATCGATGCCGCGATGGAAGCCACCAAGCGCGCGATCCACGACGTCGAACAAGGCCGTTGATCGGGCGGCGCTGCGGCGCCTTCGGATCGCTGCTGCAACGCCGCGCGGCTCACGCCAGCGCGGCGTTGTTCATTGCGCGCGATGAAGCGCGAGCCCGCCCTTGATCAGCACCGCCTCGGCACGGGCGAAGCCGCCCTGCATCAACGCGTCGTGTTGCTCGGCCACCGTCATGTACAGCGGGTCGCTGCTCAAGGCGCAGGTCGATCGGGCTGGGGGCGGCCAGGGTCGAGGTCATGGGTTGGCCGGAATCCGTGAGTCGGCCAGTTTGCCATTCAACGCGCGAGCAGCACCGCCATCTGTGCGAGCCAGGCCAGCGGTGCCGTGTCCGCGCGCAGGACGAGTCCACCGAGACTGACCCGCGTGAACCCGCGAGCAACCGCGGCGGCCTCCTCGTCGGTGGCCAGGCCGCCTTCCGGTCCGCTGAACGCCAGCCAACGCCCACGCGGGGCGGTCGACGTGCTCGCCATGACCTGCGTCAGCGCCGGAGCGCTGCCGGTGCTCATCACGAAGCGACCGCCGTAGGCGGCATCGTCGGATTGCGTCGCAAGCCACGCCGCCACGCTGCGCACCGGCGCCACGACGGGCACGCGCGTGCGGCCACTCTGCTCGCTGGCGCTCACCGCCACGGCTTGCCAGTGCGCCACGCGCCTGGCCGCACGCTCGGCATCGAGCCGCAGCACCGAACGTTCGGTCTGCAAGGGCTGGATCGCCGCCACGCCCAGCTCGGTGGCCTTCTCGATCAGCGCGTCCATGCGCTCGTTGGTGGGCATGCCCAGCGCGATCTCGAGATCGAACGGCAGCTCGCGGTTCACGGCCTCGTGCGCATCGACGTGCACGTCCACGTCGCGCTTGCCCATGCGCGTCACCCGCGCGTGCCACTCGCCGCCGGCGCCATCGAACAGCCGCAGCTCATCGCCGGGCTGCAGCCGGCGCACCTGCACATGCCGTGCGGCATCCTCCGGCAGCGCGAATTCGAGGTCGGCGGACAAGGGGGATTCGACGAACAGACGCAGTGACATGGGGCTTGGCGTGCATGGGACAGGCGCCAGTGTGCCGCATGCCGCAACCGCGTGCGCCAGGCAGCATGCCGGTTTCATACCCGCTGGGGTACGATGACTCGTCGAGACTGCCTGGCCCGCACTGTCCGTCCCATGAGCGACCCCTCCGTACCTTCCCTTGCGCTCGATGGCGACTCGTTGCTTGCGCAGGCGGACGAGATCCACGACGCCGAGCCCGAGCGCGCGCTCGAGATGCTGCGTGGCCTCGACCTGCAGACGCTGTCGGCGAACCGACTGCCGCGCCTTTCCTTCCTGCTCGATCACGTGTTCGGCGAGAAGTTCGATCTTTGGGCCGAAGCGCTCGCCGGCCAACGCGCGCTCGTGGAGCGTGTCGGCGCCCAGGCGACGCCGCTGATCTTTCGCCACGCGGCCATCGCCGCTCAGATTGCAGGCGACGACACGCTGGCACGCAGTTGGACGCAAGCGCTCGCGGCGAGTTCGGATGCGCCGCTGGCCAAGGCACGCGTCCTCGTCACGCTCGGTGCTGTGGCTTTCTCGGTAAGCCGCCAGGGCGCCGAATCCGCCGGCCGTCTCACGCTGCAGGCCTTGCAGCCGCTGGCCGCACTGCACGCCACGCCGGGCACCGGCCTGGATGCCGCCTTCGGCGCCGTCACCAACAACCTCGCTTCCGAATTGCTGGAGCGCCGGCTGGAGGACCTGGGCCAGCCCGACCTGCGTACCGCGTTGCACCTGAGTGCCGCGCATGCGCAGCGCTTCTGGCAGCGCGCGGGCACCTGGGTGAACCGCGAGCGGGCGCACTACCTGAGCGCGATGGCGGCCAATGCACTGGGCCACGGCAGCGAAGGCGCGACCCACGCCCGCGCCGGGCTCGACCTGCTGGACGAATGCGATCCGGCCGGCAACGAGAACGTCGATCGTGCCTTCCTGGAACTCGAGCTGGGAATGGGATTGCGGCTGGCCGAGCAGGCCGGGCGCAACGACGCATTCGCGCGCGCGAAGGGACTGGCCGACGGCTTCGGCGACCCGTCGCTGGATCGCTGGTTCGCCGACCGCCGCGTCCGCAACGAGACGCTGGCCGCGCACTACGGGCGTTAGGCCAACGCCAACGCGGCGCGCACGATGTCGCGCGAATACGGCGCCGCGACATCACGGACGAAACGCTGGAAATCGCCATGCGCCGCATCGTCGGCGCGGTCGGAGATCGTGCGGACGACGGCGAACGGCCGCGCGAAGTCGTGGCACACCTGGGCCACCGCGGCACCTTCCATCTCGACGGCCAGCGCATCGGGCAGCAGCGCGCGCAACTGGTCGCTCTCGGCGCGCGTGGCGACGAAACGATCGCCGCTGATGACCAGGCCCTGGTGAATCGTCGCGGCGACGGCGTGCGTGCCCGACACGGCGAGCGAGCGGCCCGCCTGCACGAGCCGCGTCGTCCACGCGGCGTCGGCATCGAAGCGCGCACGACCCGTGAGCGGCACCTCCCAGCGCGGGAACAAGGGCTCGGCGTTCATGTCGTGCTGGAGCAGCGCCGTGGCGACGACGATGTCGCCCACGCGCACGCTGTCGTCCAGGCCGCCGGCGACGCCCGTGAACAGCAGCGCGCGCGCATCGAAGGCGTCGAGCAGCACGGCGGTGGTGGTGGCCGCGGCCACCTTGCCGATGCCGCAACGCACCAGGATCACGTCGCGGCCGTCGAGGCGGCCGAGGTGGAAGTCGCGCCCTGCGCGACGCTCGGTGCGCACGTCTTCGAGGCAGGGCCGCAAGGCGGCGATCTCTTCGTGCATGGCGCCGACGATGGCCAGGCGCGTCATGCGTTCAGCCTCATCGGAGGCTCAATCTGTTGCGCCAAGCTGCTTGCGAAAGCGGGCGGCGGAGTCTTCGCCGTGCGCCTTGCGGATCTGTTCGACGAAGTCGAGCGCCACGTTCTGCATGCCGGCCAGATCGGAGCAGCCTTCGATCTTGAGGATCAGGCGATAGCCCTTGATCAGGCCGAAGCGCTCCTTGGCCTCGTGCGTGAGGAGCGTGTACAGCGCGTCGTACGTCCAGTCGCGCACGGCGACGTCGACGGGGATGCGCTGGTACACGGTCTTCGCGGCGACGCCGCCTTGGGGCGCGATCAGCTTGGCGGCCAGCAGCACGTCCAGGTCGGCCGGGGTGCTGCCGTTCACCTTGGTGATCCACTGGTCGCCGTTGCAGGACGCGTCTATCACCATCAACAGATTGCGGGCGGGTCGCGACAGTTTGATGTCGTGGGCGCGGATCTCGGCCTTGCCGGCCTCGGTGCGGACGTAGCTATCGGCGTGGGTCATGGTCATCATCGTCGGTCCCTGCCGGCCGGACGGCCGTCACGTTGGTTTGCCGTCCCGCAGCTCGCGCCGCAGGATCTTCCCTACATTGGTCTTCGGCAGTTCCGTACGGAATTCAACGATCTTCGGGCGTTTGTAACCGGTAAGATTTGTTTCACACCAGGCGCGCACGTCGGCTTCGGTCAGCGCCGGATCCTTCTTCACGATGACGATCTTGACGGCTTCCCCGGCCTTCTCGTCGGGCACGCCCACGGCCGCGCACTCGAGCACGCCCGGCAGCAGCGCGACCACGTCCTCGACCTCGTTCGGGTACACGTTGAAGCCCGAGACGAGGATCATGTCCTTCTTGCGGTCGACGATCTTGAAGTAGCCGCGCTCGTCCACCTCGCCGATGTCGCCGGTGCGGAAGAAGCCGTCCGCCGTCATCACCTTGGCCGTCTCGTCCGGGCGCTGCCAGTAGCCGGCCATCACCTGCGGCCCGCGGATCGCGATCTCGCCGCGCTGGCCCGGCCCCATCTCGTTGCCGTCGTCGTCCAGCAGCACGACGTCCGTGTCGGGCATCGGCATGCCGATGGTGCCGCTGTAGGCGGTGGTGTCCACCGGGTTGCAGGTGGCCGCGGGCGAGGTCTCCGACAGGCCGTAGCCCTCGCAGATCGGGCAGCCCGTCTTCTGCAGCCACAGCTGGGCCGTGGCCTGCGTCACGGCCATGCCGCCGCCCACCGACAGGACGAGGTTGGACCAATCCACCTTGTCGAAATCGGGGTGGTGGACCATCGCGTTGAACAGCGTGTTCACCGCGGGCAGGCTGTGGAACGGCTGGCGCTGCAGATCCTTGAACATGGACGGGACGTCGCGCGGATTGGCGATCAGCAGGTTGCAGCCGCCCATGCGCAGGCCCAGCATCATGTTCGTGTTGAAGCCGAAGATGTGATACAGCGGCAGCGCGCAGATGGTGACCACCTGCTGGCCCGGCTTGATCTTCTTCATCGCCGGCTGGTACCAGGCGTCGGACTGCAGCACGTTGGCCACCAGGTTGCGATGCAGCAGCACCGCGCCCTTGCTGACGC
>Ga0302313_10002567_pt1 | contig 12546 bp, 12 predicted proteins | sample III_Palsa_N2_2_FD_200454 | JGI IMG/M metagenome (GOLD analysis project Ga0302313, IMG submission 200454) | Peat permafrost microbial communities from Stordalen Mire near Abisko, Sweden - III_Palsa_N2_2 | ecosystem: Environmental > Terrestrial > Soil > Palsa > Peat permafrost | place: Sweden...
TGTACGTAGCGGGCTAATCGACATCGGAATGACGGCCCCAGTCGAAGCGTCTGCCCAGAATGCCTTTCACGATCAGGTGGTCTGTCCCAGCGGTCGGACCGACGCCAATGCCGATATTGATCTCCCACTTCGGTGAGGTGTTCAGATCGGTGACGACAAAGATTTGCTGCTGCTGATTATGTAACGTGTCGAAGGCACCCAAGCGACCGTAGTCAGCGTAATACTCGAGGCCACCGCTGACAACATGAGTGAAGTCGTAGCTCACCTTCACACCTGGAGAAAAGCCGAGTCCCTGATGGACATCCGGGCCGTGCCAGGTACGCTCCAGCGCTGGATTGAATGCGAAGTACCATCGCCCCAGTGTCTTATCGATGATGGGTCGGATTTCCCACGTCCATGTGTCCGGCGAGTACACCGCTCGTTGATATCCAACCTCAGTAGAGAGACTGAGGCCGACCGGGAGATGCCAGCTATCAGGCGCGCGCACTCGCGGGCGTATGTGATCTCCAACCCATTGCACGCCGTGGCCATCCTGCTCGCTCGTGAAGACGTAAAAGCCGATCTCCGACCAACTGGTGATGCCTTCTGTCAGTTCAAGCGTCTCGTGCTCCTGGTGGTTCGTCGGGATCACATCGTCAATGGAATACTTCTGACCTTGAATGGTGTAGTTGGAGTGAAGTTCAGTCATCAGCGTCTTTGGGGGAACTGTTTCCGCACCGTAAACTTGAATTTCGTAATTACCCTGTGCTCCAGCTCCCCTCGCACAAAAGAGCGCCAGGATAATCAGAGCCCCTTTTGCCGCGAGCCTGATAGCCACATCACGCATACCGAAACACCATCATGAATCCTCGATCCATGTGATCCTGCTGATGGCAGTGAAAGAGCGTATCGCCAGGATTGTTGGCAACAAACTCGACCTCAACAGTCTTTCCAGCGTGGACTAAGACAACGTCCTTTCTCAGGCCCGCGATCGCGGCTCCATCTTCAAGCCGCCTCACTTCAAACGTATGCCGATGCAAGTGCAAGGGATGGTCATCCATGCTCTTGTTTTTCAACACCAAGCGGTAGCGCTCTCCGGCCTGCAACAGCGGCGAGTGTTCGGGCGTTGAATTCTGTGGATACGAAAAGCCATTGATCCTCCAGAGCTCTTCATTGCCGTGTCCCTGAAACTTGGAATCGAAGACCAGTTCCATCATCTTGACCGCCGGGTTTGGAGCCGCGTTGTCCGCTTCGGCAAACACGCGATAGCTCCAGACGAGTTCCTCCGGTTGTGTCCACGTCGGTCTCCCGGTGGAGTTGGCGTATTCAACGACGATGCCCATGCCCGTCCCCTGCACATGCTTACGCACTTCGCCAAGCACCCAGACCCCCGGGTTATTCATCTCGACAATGGCTGAAACACGCTCCGCCGGAGAGAGCCGAAGCATCGCGACTGTTTGCGGTTCCGGAACCACATTGCCGTCAAGTGCGATGACTTTGAAGCTATGTCCCGAAAATGAAATCCAATGAATCTCCGTAGGGCTGCTATTGAGGATGTGCATCATCACGCGCTCGCCTTGCTTCACTTTGATTGGATCGCCAAAGCCCAGCATCTTGCCATTGATGGTTGTGACATCATAGACCGGACTCATATAGCCGTCGTCACTGCCTAGAAACTGTCCGCGCCAGTCATGAAGTCCGAGAAAGACCTCGCGATCATACGGTGCTGGGTTATCGCGAGGCTCGATGAGCAAGAAACCGTGCAGACCGCCGTATTGCGCCTTGGTCAGATTCTTTCCGGCGAAAGTATGTGTGTGGTACCAACGGAAGCCTGCGGGCGTTGGCGTCATCGTAAAGCGTGCTGATGCTCCTGGAGCGATCATCGGAGTGCCTTCTTCCATGGCCCCATCGATTTCCGGTGGAAGAAAGAGCCCGTGCCAGTGGACAACTTCCGGTTCGTCTGCCAGGTTGCGAATCTCAACCGTCTGCTGTTGCCCCTCACGCATCCGAAAGAGCGGACCGGGAACTTGACCGTTATAAGCCAGGGTTTTGATGTGGTGTTTTGGTGAAGCCTCCAGAATATATGGAGCAATCACAAGGGATACATCCGGTGCGGTCGCAGCACGAGCCGCTTCGGGCATCGCTAAAGACCCAAGTGCCAATCCTGAAAGCTTGGTAAATCCTCTGCGGGTTAGAGTAGGGAGCGACATCTCGGTTCGCATGGTCCGCTAATATCTCCGACAGCTATATCTATATATCGAATGCAAAACACCGATTGCGAGGAGAAGATCCACTTTTTCCTTTCAAGGATAGTTGAAGCTCAATTCCTGACATTACCTACTAAGTTGAGTTCCACCGCAACGTCGTTCTCAGCCTTCCAAAACAGGAAGCTGGGGTTCTTGAGACCCCACTGCACATAGGGAACGACGAACTGTCCCTTCGCTGTTGCTTTTGAATCATCGATATGTATCTGCATCGGAATCGTCAGGTCGTGGGGCGTTCCCAGCAGAGTGAAAACTCCGCTCACCTGGATGGTTGAGTCGCCCGAGGCCGCAATTGTTCCCGCGTACGTCTTTGGCGCGAAAGAGACATTAGCGAACTGCTCCACCTTAAGAATGTCTTTGTTCATCTTTTTGTCGCGGCTATCGTTTCCTGTCTTGCCACTACCTGCTGCGACAATTACCGTCCCCGTCATCCGGGAAGCGCTTCGATCGAAATCGATTGATCCGGACTGTACGTGAAACGTACCGTTGACAACCTCGTGGGTCGTGTTCAGCCTGATCTTGACCTCGCTGGCATCGGGGTTGGCGACGAAAGTCTGATGCTGGGCGAGTGCGGCTGGAGCCAATATGAGCGCGAGGACTAAGACTGCGAAAGATTTCATATTCCCCCCAAAAGGCTAACTGCCGAGAGCAGTGTTGGCTTCGCTAGATTGAGTTGGCAAATACCTGCGGAGCAACAGATGCTGCAGGTTGGGTGACACGCGTGAGCCTAGCCGTTACACGCATCGCGCCGGGCCAGACCCTGAGGCAGAATGGCAGGACAGCACGCGCGAGTCCGTTATTCAAACCATTCGCGGCAAACTCAGCGAGGCGCATCTGAGGCAGCATTGCGGAGCGCAGTTTTGGCTGAAAAACGTGCGCCGGTTCTGCGCTTAGATAGGCAGCGGCAGCTTGACGGGCGGTGTGAAGAGCGATGGATATACCATCGCCAGTGAACGAAGGGATTACGGCTGCCTGATCGCCGATACAGTAGAGCCCATCCTCAGTCGCGCGGCGGATGTAACCATACGGAATGTGAGTGATTGTGATAGGTTTTTCGAGCAGCGGCTCAGCACCGTCAAGACGCATAGCCAGGTGAGGACAATCTTGTTGCATCTTCGCAAGAAGACTTTCCCAGCGAAGGCCTGCGCGTGCAAAATACCGCCGTTGCACAACACAGCAGAAATTCGTAATGCCCTCTTCCACCGGCTGAATCCCTCCGTAGCCCCCGGAATAGAGCGTGAGCTCGGAGGCGTCCGCAAGGTCAGCATGCTGGGCGGCATTCAGGCGGTAATACATCTTGAAGGCGACCCATTGGTGAGGGTCCTTCGGTCGACCGTGGCCTCGCAGGTCGTGCTTGCCGGTGGCCAGGAAGGCGGTCGGAGCTTCGTATGTGGTGCCGTCGTCGAGCCTAGCCTGCCAGAGGTTACCGACCGTGCGACTAAGCGACTGCACACTGCGACCGCGCTTAACGTGGACTCCCGCTGCGATGGCTTCTGCGATGAGCGCTGTATCCAGCGCTTTGCGCGTGAGTGAGGCTGCAGGAAAAGGCAGCGGCGCTTCCGCGGCACGCCTCGCTGCAGCAAGACGCACATAATTTAGGGGCACGGCACCAAGCGAGGTAACATCGATGCCGAGCGCATGCAGGTCCTCCAGGGCCTCTCCGCTCAGAAACTCTCCGCACACCTTATGGCGCGGTGTCGGCTCGCGTTCAATCAGCGTCACGCTACGTCCCTTGCGAGCGAGCGCGATCGAAGCAGCACAGCCTGCCACTCCACCACCAAGGATGAGTACTTCGTCTTGCAAAGCATTGCTCCTAGCTCACCGGATGTTCAATGTATCCGTACCGAGCTTCTTTAGTTCTATCTAACCCTGATAGACGTGCGAAAAACTATTTGAAAGGCCATTCTGTACAAATCGTCATCTTGAAGCCGGTGAAGAAGCCCGTTCGTTTCGCCACGTATGACGTCTCATAAGCTGTACGTCAAAGTGAGGTATTTGTTTGATGGAACGATGGAGTCTCCTTGTCGCCGCTTTTCTGGTGACGGCCTTCGCCACCGCACTGCCGGCGGAAACGGTTGCAGTCAGACATATCCAGCGCCCACTGCATCGGTTTATGGTGGCGCGCTCCGAAGCGGGAAACGTCATCGCAACGGGTGAGTTTACACAGGTAGTTCAAGGCGACGAAGTGACGATGCGACTGACCTATAGCTTTGTGGACGGGTCGATCGACGATGAGACGACGACATACCGACAGCAGGGTACGTTTCGCTTGGTGCGCTACCATCACCTGCAGAAAGGGCCGTTCTTTACAAAGCCCATCGACTTCACGGTAGAAGCCGCTACCGGCATAGTGTCCAGCCGCACAGTAGACAAGAAAGGCAAGATACAAGTCGAAAGCAAGCACATGGACCTGCCGGTTGACCTGGCGAATGGCTTTGTTGGAACATTGCTGCTGAACGTACCGCACAATACCACGCCGTTTCGAGTGGGGATGCTGGCGCCAGTCGGCGGCGGGCGGTTGATTCCGCTCCTGATCTCGCCGGAGAGCGAACAGACGGTTCAATTGGCAGAACAGACCTTCAAGGCGACAGTGTTTCGCATTCATCCGGAGCTGGGCGGCTTCGTGAGGATAATTGCGCGGCTGATCGGCATTCAGCCGAAAGATGTGATGGTGTGGGTCCTGGAGGGTGAGGAGCCCGCGGTTGCGGTAGTTGTAGGACAGCTCGGTGGCTACGGGCCTGTAGTCAGCTCAGACCTGGTGGGGACCAACTTCGGGAAATAGGGTTCTCGCAGGCACTCAGGTACGGCGAGTGGTGAGCTCATACCAGTTGAGGCCGATGTCAACCAGAAGGATTGAAGCCAAAGTGAAGGCTATGACGCCCACTGCCGACAATACGTCGCCAAGGTGGCTCCAGTAAGCGGGCACTAGATTCAGTACACGACTTGAGACGAAGGTGAAGGTAACCGCATAAGAGCGAGCCATCCACTGGCGATGCACTGCGATCTGGCGGTTGCGCGCAGCAATCACGGCAACGGCAGTGCAGACGATCCAAGCGGCGCCTTGCATGGAAGTTCCAGGCAAGCCGGGACGGCCAGTGGCAAGTGCAATACCGGTAAAGGCGCCAACGATGACTGAGGCGAAATATATGCGGCCCAGGACGCGATGCAGTTTAAGATGGCGCTGCCGGAAACGCGACGAGAACTGGAGGGGGCCGGCCAGAAGTGCAAAGGTGCCGCATAGCGTGTGTGGGATAAGGAGCCCGCGGTCGGCGATCACCTGCAAGCGATACGCATGGTACATAGGATAATCAGTGACAAGCATCACCTCTGACGTGATGAAGACAAAGAGAGTTATGACACCAAGCGAGATCCAAAGAATAGTCTTGAACTTGGAACCGGTGGGACTGGATGCTGGCAGAGTGGAAATTGGCATTATTCGCCTCCCGGATTTGCAGACGTTCTGAGGAGCGTGCAGCTGAAGAGCATGGTGCACCACTTCACATCTCTTTGCCTGACGAAACGCATGAGTGTCATTGGCTTCACTTTCTCCGTCCTACGCATAGGCGTCCCGGTCGCCAGTGTTCCAAAGTTACCGATTCACGCGGGATATCGGCAACCCTAAGCAACCGTACCCAATCTTCCTTTCGGAAGGCCCGCCGAAAAGACACCGGCCCGTCGTGTTGTACAAAGCGATGCCACCTAGCCCACCGCGCTATCCACTCGAACGCTCGGCATGCCGACTCCGAGCGCTTTAGATCGTTGATGAACCAGCCTACCTTTGCGTTGTCCTCCATCCAACGGAGCAACGCGACGATCTCCGCATCCTCCATATGATGTGCCGTAAGTGAGGTCACAACGATATCCACGGGCTCGTCAAACCGATACGTCAGAGCATTGCCGGTTATCCAGGTGGCGACGAACGTTTTTGGAGTGAACTCTGCTGCCGCACGCGCCGCGTATGGATTTAAGTCGATCCCGGTCAAGTGCACAGCCATTCCTTCTCCCTGTGCCCAGCCTCCAATCCGCCGCAGAAGATCCCCGCCGCCACAGCCGACGTCAATGATGTGCGCCGGCTGAGGCATCTGGTGTCCAAGCCGCTTCAACCAAGCCAGCGTTGGCCGATAGCCTAGCAGCCAACGATTGACCTTTTGCAAACTGAGCAGGCAGTCGCGGAACTCTTCGTAAGTACAATCGCCATCCATAAGCTCTGGCAACTCACGTGGGGAAACGCGCTGACTGAAGTCGATCTGAACATTAGACTGCATGGAAGCGCATCGTCTCTGCTGTCAGGCCCGGACCGAAGGACATTGCACAACCACGCTGCCCCGGACGCGCTTGCTGCATGATTTTCTCTAAGACAAACATCACCGTCGCCGACGACATATTGCCAAAACAGGACAAGACCTCGCGTGACACTGCCAGCGCATCCGTCGGCAGCTCCAGCCCCTTCTCAACCGCATCTAGAATCGACCGGCCACCAGGATGCACTGCCCAAAGATCGATGCCGTCGCGCTCAGCCATCAGTTCGCCTCCATGCAGCGCGCGGCCTAGCTCACCCGGCACTTGTCCTGAAAGCAACATGTCGAAACCTAATCCGCGAATCTTCCAGGTAATCAGCTCCCGCGTCTCAGGCACCATCACTGCTTTGAAGCTGTCCAGCGCGAAACCGTGCTCGCGAGCTGAGATCAGGCTCGCGGCTGCGCCATCCGCAAAGACCAGGAAGGAGAGTATCTGCTCCAGATCCTGCGTCTCCTGAAAGTGCAGCGTACACAACTCAAGGTTCAACATGAGTACACCCGCCTTCGGATCGGAGCGCACAATATGCCGCGCCAGCTTCAGCGCATTAATTGCGGCGTAGCATCCCATAAATCCAACCATCGTCCGTTCCACACTCGGCGAAAGCCCAAGGTGTTCGACGATCTCAAAGTCCAGCCCAGGCGCATAAAGGCCGGTGCAGCAGGTGACGAGAACGTGCGTAATCCCAGCGCGTTCTTCCTCATTCAGTGCAAGCCTGTCCACTACCTTCCGCATCAGCATGGGAGCGCTCTGCTCAAACAATTCCATACGCCGAGACGTGGCGGGGAAATTTCCGAGGCGATAGAACTCGTTTGCGTCGTGTGAAGAAAACTGGCTGTCACTCCTCGGATCAAGGAATGAATACCGGTGCGCGATCTCGGCACGGTTCGCCATGCGACGGAAAACCGCGCGGAGTCGCGGGTCAGCAAGCATTTTCTCTGCGAAGACGACGAAGGAGTCATGCACATCGTGCTCTGGTACGGCAGTGGCGATGCGGTTCAGATAAGCCGTAGTCATGCACAATGGGCCCTCAGCCAATTTCAACTTTTTATTGCGTGTGTCTTGGGGAAGGCTGGACCACGAAGAGAAGACGATTCAGCGACAGTCGACTACTTGAGAGAACAGTTTCCTTATCTCGATGCAACAGCTACTCGTTGAGACGAGACCTTTGTTTCTTTGATAGCAGCTTCCAGGGACGGACACGATGACGATTCGTTCATGGACGATGCAATCGGCTGCCAGGGCGACGGAATGCGTTGGCCAACGTGCTAAGTTACACATCAGTCAGCCAAATGTGCGGCTTTAACGTCGAATGAGTTAAATCGAAGGGCGTGAGCCGCTGATAAAGACATTGCGAGGTATCGGATATGTCCTCGAAGGCAGCTAATCCAATCATGCGAAGCGCCACGTGGCGTATCTCGCGCTGGCAAGGGTGGCTTTGCCATCGGAACGATGCTGGTGCGAGACCTCAACGCAGTAATGACGGCGGACTATTGGAAGATTGCTGAACGGAGGTGGGCGGGTCGGGAAAGGCGGGTGGACTATGGAGAACTGCTGGTCGAGCGACTCGCCATCGATTTGACTAGACAGTTTGGCCGGATATTGGAATTAGCCTTTGGAAAACGCGCTTTCTTTCAGGCATGGCCAGAGAAACAGATTCTTTCACCACCGTTGAAAGAATTGGACGGGATCCTCCCCCATAGAGTCCTCGGTTCACATGACAGAAGCATGACTTCTATGAATTGAGGCTCGATCTCTATTCCTTCGCGCTGAACTCATACAACCGACTAGAAGTGATATGCCATGCCTGCCCCCAGTGGAATATGCTCTGGGTATTGTCACGAACGATGGAATCAAGCCGGGGATCGTAGCTGGCCGAGCGGTTGTAGAAAACCGTACCGATGTAGGTTTCCTTCAAGGATTCGCCGTCTGCCTGTGCTTGCTGTAACAGGAGCCGGAGCAGGCTTATCTGTTTGCCGGTACGCGAAAACGTACGGCTTCCTTCCCGCCGCTCCAGTGCGATGTCAAGCGAGCGTGGATATACTGCAGTAGCCATCTAAGCCTGCAAGTGATTGAAAGGATTTGGCGTCCCCGACGGGATTCGAACCCGTGTTACCGCCGTGAAAGGGCGGTGTCCTAACCGCTGGACGACGGGGACGCACGCATTGCGAGAACCGCAACGCTCAAGTCTTAAGGCTAACAACATGCGGACGCAAAGGCAAGTCGCCTCCGCGATTCCCTCACTTATCGCCGCATCGGTAACGGCGCCAGACCCGACCTCACCTTGCGCCGCACATTCGCATACTGCAGCAGGATAAAGTTGTCAGTCATCCCCGCAATATAGTCCGCAACCACCCGCGCCAACCCTTCACTTTCGATCTCGGCAAAGTACGCCTCCGGCAGTTCCTCCGGCTCATTCACCCAGTACTCAAACAACTCCGTCACCACCTCGCCTGCCTTCGCATGCTCCAGTTCCAGCTCGGCACACGTATAAAGCGTGTCATAGAGGTACCGTTTTTCTTCCATCCGTTCCGCCTCAGCCTGCGCTGAAAACACTGCCAGCCGCCGCCCACATTGACGAATGTCTCTGAGCGACTTCGCCCCGACAGCCGCAACATTTTCCCGGGTCGTCTTTATCAAATCCAACACCAGCGTCTTTTGCATCGCCTGTAGCGCATCATGAAATACGTACTTGTCTTCAGCTTCCGGATGCGCCAGCCGCACACTTTCATAGCTCCGCCGCAGAATGCTTACGTGCTCGCGAATGTGCCGCACGTCCAGCAGACCCGACTCCACCCCATCATCGAGATCCGCCGTCAAATAAGCAATCTCATCTGCCAGGTCAATAATCTGCGCCTCAAGCGGCGGCATCTCGTGCAGAAAATACTCCGCCAGATCCGGATGCTCCGCAGTGTCATAATCCCGCGAATGCTTAATGATCCCCTCTCGCGCTCCCAGGGTAAGATTCAATCCGCGATGTCCCGCATAACGTTGTTCAAACCGTTCCACAATCCGCAAGGCATGCAGGTTGTGATCGAACCGCAGTCCATGTGCCTTAAGGCACTCATCCAGCGCCCGTTCTCCTGCATGTCCAAACGGCGGATGCCCAATATCATGCACCAATGCGAGCGTCTCAGCCAGATCGCAATTCAAACCCAGCGCCCCGGCCACATGCCGAGCCACCTGCGCTACTTCAATCGTGTGAGTCAGTCTTGATCGAAAATGATCCGAAGCCCGGCTGGTAAAGACCTGCGTCTTACCCGCTAGCCGTCGAAATGCCCGCGACTGCACCACGCGATCGCGGTCTCGCTCAAACGGCTTGCGATCATCGCTTGCAGGTGCGGGAAAGGCGCGCTCCGACAACAGCGCTTCTTCTTCGCTAAACACTCCACAAGCCTGCAGATTTTGCTCCATGGCTATAAGTTTATAGCCAATCGTCAACAGCGCTCGTTACTTACCCGGAGCCGCATTCAAATGCGCCAGCTTCACTCGCGCACCTTCAAGCTTATGCTGCACCTTCGCCACATCTTCCGGATCGGCCTCCGGAGGCAGCGATGTCGCATACTCCGCCACCGACTTCTGCCACTCTGTTACCGCCATCTGCAACTTGCCGCTCTTGGCATAGATCTCGCCTAGATGGTCCAGCACCGCCGGATCGGTTCCCATCCGTGCCACAGCCTTGCGCTCATAATCTTCCGCCAGCGCATACTGTCCCTGCTTGTAATAAGCCCACGCCAGCGAGTCCAGATAAGCGCCATTCTGCGGATCGAACGTCACAGCCTTCTTGATCATCGCCACGGCTTCATCGAGCCGCACACCGCGATCAGCCAGCATGTAGCCATAATCGTTATCGATCGCCGCACTCTGCGGATCAATCAGCAAACCCTTCTTGAACTCTACTTCTGCCTGGTCAAAAAGCTTCTGCCGTTCGGCCACACTGCCGCGATAGTAATAAAGAAACGCCTTATCCTCCGGCTTGGTCGAAAGCGCCTCCACCTTATCCAGCGCAACCGAAGCATCCTTCCACCGCTTCGCGCGAACATCGATATCCGCAATCGTGAAGTACACCTCACGATCTCCGGGCCCATTCTTCAACTGCGCTTCAGCCAGTTTGATTCCCTGCTCCAGCTTGCCCGTATCAGACAGCTGTCGCGCATAAGCCAACTGCACCTCATGATTATCCGGCAACGCTTTCGCCGCATCCGCCGCCGCCTTCGTAGCCGCGGCCCAGTCATGCGCATCGCGATACGTATCGACCAGTCCATCCGACCCGCGCGCCGCCGACTCCCCACCCAGCGCAATCATCTGCTGATAAGCATCTACCGCAGCAGCCGTGTTGCCGGCTTCATTCTCTACAATTCCCAACCGGTCCAGGAACAGCGTGCGATTGCTACGATCCTGATCGCTATACTTGCCATCCGGCGCCAACGTTGCGACCAGCATTCCCTTCAGCGTCCTGATCGCGTCATCATACTGTCCCAGCGCGTCATAGCAAAGCGCTTCGTTGTACTCCAACTCCAGGTTGTCCGATACCAGCGCACTCGCCTTCTTCAGTGTCGAAAGCGCCTGCTCATAATGCCCTTGCTGCCGCTGCAGATCCGCCTCGCGAATCAGTGACTGCGCATCCTGAGGATCGGTGGCCAGCAAATCCGCAAATACCTTCGCCGCCGCATCGGTCTGCCCATCGGCAACCAGTGCATTACCCAACCCACGCTTGGCATCCGTATTGTCCGGATCCTGTTCCAGCGCCGCGCGATACGCTTCGGCCGCTTCCTTCGGCTTTTTCAGCTGGTCATAAATCCCAGCTAACGCAAAGTCCATCCGCGCGCTGCGATCGTCCACCGACACATCCGCAATCACCTTGGCAGCCTTGGTCAGATCGCCCTGCTCGGTATAAAGCCGTGCCATACTCAGCACCACTTCTTCCGACCCCGAATCGATGCGCTGCGCAATCTTGAACTGCTGCTCCGCCTTCGCCGAATCATGGTCCAACCCATAAAGCTGCCCCAGCAGCAAATGCGTTTCAAGATCGTCCGGCTTCAACTGCGCAATCTTCTCGTACTCCTTGATCGACGCCTGCAGCATGTCATTCGATTGCGGCCCCTGCCCATCACCCAGCGACCGCAGATACACCCGCCCTAACAAGATATGTGCGTCTACATCATCCGGATGCTTCGCCACCTGGTCCTGCGCCGCCGAAACCGCCTCGCGAATCCGCCCCAGCTTGAAGTAAAGATTAGCCAGCCCATCCTGCAACTCACGCGAGCTCGGATCGGCATCGAGTGCCAGCTTGTACTGCTCGATAGCCTGCGTCGCCAGATCCTGCCGCCCATTGGACGATGCCTCGTCCTCATAGATCCGCGCCAGCCCATAGTGATAATAAGAAGCCGCTCGATCCGCATCCGGAGTCGCCGCGTCTGCAACAGGAATCGCCGGCGCCGCACCCCAGGGAACTTTCCCCGCTCCACTCTGCGCATACAAACTGCTGGTACCTGAAAGGGAGACAAGAGCAACGGCATAGCATGCTTGCAGCAGGGATGCGCGGAACACAGGGGTCATAGTTGAAATCCTATTATTAAAAACTCGTTCTATACCTACTTCATTAGACGAGACTTTACCCCTTTTGGGTGCCGCTCACAACCTCCAGCGGCCCATACAACGATCCTGACACCCTCTAAAACCGAGCCTGAGGCTTGGGTTTGCAGTTTATTGCACCGGTTTTGCAAGAAACTGTCATCCGAACGGAGTTCCGCATTCAATTGTGTTGATCCAGCAAGAAAACTGTCATCCTGAGCGGAGTTTGGCGCGGCTTTTCGCGCCAAACGCAGTCGAAGGACCCGCCATACCGCTCGTACTCCCAAACAATTGGCCCATTTCAGGCAAGAATCAAGGGTTTCCCTCACCCATGCCGAAAATGCCGCACTCCGGTCATCACCATCGCCATTCCCAGTCGATCCGCAGCTGCCACAACCTCCGCATCCCGCATCGACCCACCCGGCTGAATCAC
>Ga0302313_10002571_pt1 | contig 12534 bp, 12 predicted proteins | sample III_Palsa_N2_2_FD_200454 | JGI IMG/M metagenome (GOLD analysis project Ga0302313, IMG submission 200454) | Peat permafrost microbial communities from Stordalen Mire near Abisko, Sweden - III_Palsa_N2_2 | ecosystem: Environmental > Terrestrial > Soil > Palsa > Peat permafrost | place: Sweden...
TTCCCGTCCAAATCTTGACCACCATGACCGCCGGCTGGCACGACATTAGCGTAGCGTCGCAGGAGGGGCCGAGGTTTCTTCCCTTCAACGGCCGGCGATATCCAATCAACGCTTATTCCTTCCCTTCCCGGCATTTCTCGGGAGATACTCCGGGGGAAGTCGTAATCTCGCCGGCTGCAAAGGGAGTTCCCCTGTACGATTAGCGGCGTATTCTGAAGATAAGCTCTCTACACTTGGGTCATCCATGTCCAACATCTTCCAACGCATCGCTCTGATCGGCTTGGGCGAGGTCGGCGGCATCCTGGCCTCCGACCTGATTGCGCGTGGCCACACGCCCGCGGCCACCTACGATCTGCGTTTCCCCGATCCCAATTCCCCTCCCTCCCTTTCCGCCATCGAGCTGCAGCTCATAGCTTCCCCTTCTGCCGGCGACGCAGTAGCCGGCGCCGATCTGATAATCTCCGCCGTCACCGCCGGCCGCGCGCTGGATGCGGCAAAGTCCGTCGCCCCCCATCTCGCGCCAGGTGCCTTTTTCCTGGACGTGAACTCGGTCTCGCCCGCCACCAAGCAGGCCGCCGCCGCCGCGATCGAGGCCGCCGGCGGGCGGTATGTCGAGTCCTCCGTAATGTCTTCGTTCCCCCCCAAGCGCATCAGGACTCCTATGCTCCTCGGCGGCCCTCACGCCGCGGCGTTCGCCGCCCTCGCCGCGGCGCTCGATTTCGATGCCAAGGTTTTCTCCCACCAAGTCGGCGGCGCTTCGGCGGTGAAGATGTGCCGTTCCGTCATGGTAAAAGGTATGGAGGCGATGTTCCTGGAATCGATGACCGCCGCGCGCTATTATGGCGTGACCGAGCACGTGCTGGCGTCGCTCGCGGATACTTTGCCCGGCATCGATACGCCAGCGCTCGCGCGTTACATGATCAGCCGCGCTGTTTTGCATGGTCGCCGCCGCGCTGAAGAGGTGCGCGAAGTGGCCAAGACGGTGGCAGAAGCCGGCACCAATCCGCTGATGTCGATTGCCATTGGGCAGCATCAGGACTGGGCCGCCACGCAAGGTGAGCTGCTGCCTCGGCCGCAAATCGCCGATGCTTCGCTCGAAACCCTATTGGCGGCGCTGGTGGCGAAATGATCTCCGAGCGGCAGCTAACCCCCTAATTGACAAAGTTTTTTTGCTTCTTTTTGTTCACAAAAAGAAGACTCTGACTTCGGCTTTAGACTTGACCCTCCGCGCCTGATCCGCCACACACGAAAAGCTTCCCCCATGACAAGAGGGTGTCAATGCGCGATCACGGTGAGTATCTTTTTACCTCCGAGTCAGTTTCGGAGGGTCATCCCGACAAGGTCGCGGATCGTATCAGCGATACGGTGCTCGATGCGTTTCTCACCGCCGACCCCTACGCCCGCGTGGCGTGCGAGACGCTGGTTACTACCAACCGCATTGTGCTGGCCGGCGAAACTCGTGGTCCAGCCACGGTCACCCCCGAATATCTGGCACATCTGGCGCGCTTGGCGGTGAAGGATATCGGCTACGACCAGGCCGGATTTTCGTGGCGCAACGCCTCGGTCGAGTGCCACCTGCATGCGCAATCCGAAGACATCGCGATCGGTGTGGACAGCAGTGCCGAAAAGGACGAGGGCGCGGGCGACCAGGGCATCATGTTCGGTTACGCCTGCCGGGAAACCGAGGCGCTGATGCCGGCGCCGATCTATTACGCGCATCTGATCCTGCGCCGGATTGCCGAGCTGCGAAAGAACAACGACCCCCTGGTCCAGGGTTTGCAGCCGGATGCAAAAAGCCAAGTCACGTTGCGTTATGTCGACGGCCAGCCGGTGGGAGCAACCTCGATCGTGGTGTCCACTCAGCATGACGAAGGTGCGGACCAGGCTGAGATCAAGAGCAACTTGTGGACCTTGGTCGAGAGCAGCCTGCCCCACGGCTGGATGGTGCCGGAGCGCGAATTCTACATCAATCCGACCGGCAAATTCGTGATCGGCGGCCCGGACGGCGACTGCGGTCTCACGGGCCGCAAGATCATCGTCGATACCTACGGGGGAGCTGCTCCGCATGGCGGCGGGGCGTTTTCGGGCAAGGATCCGACCAAGGTGGACCGCTCGGCGGCCTATGTATGCCGCTATCTGGCCAAGAACGTGGTGGCGGCGGATTTGGCCGAGCGCTGCACGATCCAGATTTCGTATGCCATCGGGGTATCTCATCCGCTGTCAGTTTACGTCGATCTGCACAACACAGGTCAGGGCGTGGAGGAGGGGAAGCTGGAGAAGACCCTGCGCGAGCTGGTGAATTTGTCCCCTCGCGGCATTCGCGAGCATCTGCACCTGAACCGCCCGATCTATGTACCGACATCCGCCTATGGCCATTTCGGCCGCACGCCGGACGAATCCAAGGGGACTTTTACATGGGAAAGCCCGGATCTCGTGCCTGCACTGAAGGCGGCATTCGATCGATAAGCCGGTAAAGCCACAGCCAGACCGTCTCTACGGCCGAGCGCGGGGCCATAGCTTGCGGCCTCGGCAGGTGCGGTTACTGGGGCAGACCCTACCGCGGCTGCTTCCTCCCGATGCGCCGCCGTTTTTCGATGCGAAGATCGTAGAATTGTGGCTGGAGGTCGGTTTCGGCGGCGGCGAGCACGCGCTCGCTCAAATTGCTGCCAACCCGCACGCGGGGCTGATCGCGTGCGAGGTGTTCGAGAACGGAATCTGCTCACTGCTGTCGCGCCTGGTGCCCGAAGGCGAGGAGGCCAGCGGCGAATTGCCCGTGAACCTGCGAGTTTGGGACGACGATGCGCGGATTTTGCTTCGACGCCTACCCGATGCATCTCTGGATCGACTATTTCTGAATTTTCCCGACCCGTGGCCCAAAGCGCGCCACGCCAAACGACGATTTGTTCACCCGGACCTGTTGCCGGAACTGGCGCGAGTTCTGAAACCAGGCGCGGAGTGGCGGATCGCGTCGGACGATCCCACCTATCAGGAGTGGGTGTCGCAAGTGTTGGCGGCACAGGATTATTTTACTGCTCCGCCGCCGGCGCGAGTGCGCCCGGTAGGGTGGCCGCCGACGCGTTATGAGGCGAAGGCGCTCAAGGCCGGGCGGCAACCGCTATATTGGACCGCGCGGCGCCGGGCCATCTCGGGAGGTTGAGGGGAAGGGAGAATCTTCTTTTTGTGAACAAAAAGAAGCAAAAAAACTTTGTCAATTTGGGGGTGCAACGATCCATGCGCGGTACCTTCCATCAGACAAAAGTTTTTTGCTTCTTTTTTTCAAAAAAGATGCTTCCTTCGCTTCAACTTGCCGACATTCCAAACCAGCCGTAACGTTTTCTTGAGGATTCAATGCCACTCCTACTGGTTTCAGCGGGAGCGCCACTATGAACGGTTCGGGCATTGTCATCCTTGGTAATGGTGTCAAAACCGACGGCTTCCATGCTCCAGTTTCCATTCCGTTCGAACACCCAGCCCCCGGCGTGTTCGAGTCCATCTACCAGGCGCTCGACGCCAGCTCGCAGGAGCGAATCGGGCCCTCACGTCCACGATTGCTGGTAATTCCGATCCGCGACGACGATGGTGCTGTGGCCGGCGGCTTTTGGGGCGTCACCAATTTTCAATGGCTACGCGTTCAGATGTTATTCGTCCCCGAGGCGCTACGCGGACAGCGGGTCGGCGCGACGCTGATGGCGGCCGCGGAGCGCGAGGCGGAAGCGCGGGGTTGCCACGGTGCGATCGTCGACACGCTCAGTTTCCAAGCCGGACCATTCTACCGGAAGATCGGCTACGAGCTATTCGGTGTACTGGAGGACTGTCCCCCGGGCTACAATCAACTTTACCTGTACAAGCGCTTCGTTTAGCACCTTATTGACAAAAGTTTTTTGGTTCTTTCTTTCAAAAAAGAACACGTACTTTCTACCTGCGCAATTCCATCTGGATCGGCCCTTCCCGTCGTCCATGGGTAAACTGATCAACCAACGGATTACCACTGCTCAGCAGCTTATCCGCCGGTCCGCTCCAGACGATTTTTCCCTTATGCAGCATTGCGGCGCAGGTACCGATACGCGCAGCGCTGGCCATATCGTGAGTAATCGCGATCGCGGTACTACCCAGGCGCTGAACGCAATCCACGATCAGGCCGTCGATTACCGCGCCCATGATCGGGTCGAGGCCGGTGGTGGGTTCGTCGAAGAACAGCATTTCGGGATTGGCGGCGACGGCTCGCGCCAATGCGACGCGTTTCTGCATTCCGCCGGAAAGCATTGCCGGAAATAAATCGCCGACGGAGGCGGCCAGGCCCACGTGCGCCAGCACCTCACGCGCGAATTTATGGGCCGCGGACCGGCCGAGTTTATTCTCGGCCAACAACCCGAACGCCACATTCTCCCACACCGGCAGGCTGTCGAACAGCGCGCCGTTCTGGAACAGCATGCCGATGCGGCCGCGGATTACTTCCTGTTGTTTGCGTGGCTGGCTGAGCAGGTCTTCCCCGTCGATTTCGATCACTCCCTCATCGGGATGGACCAGACCGAGAATGCACTTGAGCAGCACCGACTTGCCGGACCCCGAACCGCCGATCACCACGAGCGAGGTTCCCGCGGCGATATCGAGGTCCACGCCGTCAAGCACCATCTTGTCGGCGAAGCTTTTACGCAGCCCGCGCACGCGGATTTTGGGGATGCTGTTTTGCGAACTTGTGCTCATCGCGAGAAAAACAATTCGGTGATGATGTAATCGAAGAAGAAGATCAGGATTGAGGCGACCACCACCGCGGAAGTGGTGGCAGCGCCCACGCCCTCGGCGCCGCCGCGCGAACGATACCCATTATAGCAGCCGAGCAATGCGATCAGCAGGCCGAACACGGCGCCCTTCACCAGACCCGAAACCACGTCGAGCGTGGTCATGAAATCGAGCGTATTCTTCAGATAGACTTCGCTGGTAAATCCGAGCTTAAGAACCGCCACAAGGTAGCCGCCGGCGACGCCCAAGATATCGGCGACCAACACCAGGATCGGCAGCGCTATGGTGCCTGCGAGCAGCCGAGGCGCCACCAGATATTTCATCGGGTTAGTGGAAAGCGTCGAGAGCGCGTCGATCTGGTCGGTGACCCGCATGGTACCGATTTGGGCCGCCGTCGCGGCGCCGACCCGGCCCGCGACCATCACTGCGGTCAACACCGGCCCCAGCTCGCGGGTCATCGAAATCACCACCAGGTTGGCGATCTCGGCTTCCGCGTTGAAACGCGACAGGCCGGTCGAAGATTGCAGCGCCAGCACCATGCCGGTGAATAGCCCGATCAGCGCCACCATCGGCAGGCTGAAAAAGGCGAACTCGGCAAAGGAAATGGCGAACATCCGCCAGTAGAACGGCGGACGCAGGATGTGGGAAAGTCCGTCAAACAGGAACAGCACCAACCGGCCGGTCGAGCGCGTCGCCGAAATGACCGCACGGCCGAGCAGTGCAACGGGGGTGAGCAAAACATCGATCATATTGGAGGCTGTCCCGAATGATAATAAGCGAAATCAAAAGGCTGTAGCGAAGGGAAGAAGCATCTTTTTTGAAAAAAAGAAGTAAAAAACTTTTGTTCACTTTGGATTACAGCGTCCAGGGCCGGCGCACTCCAATTGACAAAGTTTTTTTGCTTCTTTTTGTTCACAAAAAGAAGATTCTTTCTGTGCCTCAACCTGTTGATTTCACCTATTATCATTCGGGACAGATGCCTAAACGCCCAACCAACTACGCGCGAACCGTGCCCCAAGCGATGTGAGTATCTCGTAGGCCGAGGTCTCGGCACCAACGGCAAACGCGTCGATGTCCTGATGCGGGCCGATCAATTCGAGATTGTCGCCCGGGGCGAGTTCGGGCGCGGCGGTGGCGTCGAAGGTGATGAGATCCATGGAAACACGCCCTACCAGAGGTAGGGGGGTGCCGTCAAAATATGCGTGGCCTCGATTGGACAGCGACCGCAACAAACCATCGGCATAACCGGCGCCGATGGTCGCGATCCGCGTGGGTTTTTGCGCCTCCCAGGTGGCGTTATACCCTACCGTCTCGCCTGCCGGCACATCGCGGATCTGTAGTACCCGCGCGTTTAGCCGCACCACGGCGTGCATCGGATTGGGCTGTGAGGGCGTTGGGTTCACCCCGCAAAGCGCCGCCCCCGGTCGGGCGAGGTCGGAGGCGAAGTCCGATCCAAGAAAAATGCCCGAAGAGTTGGCGACGCTGCGGAGTGCACGCGGCAACCTGGCGCAAGCCGCGCGGAATCTGTCGAGTTGGATCACGTTCATCGGATTGCGCGGCCGTTCGGCCGAGACCAGATGGGTCAAGATGAAGCGCAATTCGACCCCCGACATAAGGCCGGGGTCTTGCGCCAGTTGATCCACCTCGCAAGGCGTAAGTCCTAGCCGGTTCATTCCAGTATCTATGTGCAGAAACGCCGGCAGCGAACGGCCCAGCCGGTGGGCTTCGGTTCGCCATAGTACGAGTTCCGGCAAGGAATTGATTACCGGCACGATGCCGCTCGCCGCCTGCGCGCGGGCGGCGCCGGGCGCTATTCCGGTCAGAACGGCGACCAGAGCGGTCGGCACCGCGGGCTGCAATTCCAGCGCCTCATCCAGTGTCGCGACAAAGAAATGGCGGCAGCCCTCGCGGTAGAGCCGCTTTCCGACCATTATCGCGCCCAAGCCGTAGCCGTCCGCCTTCACCACGGCCGAGACCGTGCCTCCCGGATGGCGAGCGCGCAGGATCTGGTAATTGGCGGCGACCGCATCGAGGTCGATCGTAACTGCCGCCAAGGCATGGCTAATGCCGGTCATGCACCTGATCCAGATCGCCGAAGCGGGTGAATTCGCCCTCGAAGAACAGATCGATCTTGCCGGTGGGCCCGTGCCGCTGTTTTTCGATGATCAGTTCAGCCTTGTTGTGCACAAGTTCCATGTCTCGCTGCCATTTGTCGAGCGCGTTCTGGAATTTCTCCTCGTTGTCGTATCCCATCTGCTTCGGTGCCCGCTGTTGAAGATAATACTCGTCGCGATAGACGAACATCACCATGTCGGCATCCTGCTCGATCGACCCGGATTCCCGCAAATCGGACAATTGCGGCCGCTTATCGTCGCGGCTTTCCACCGAGCGCGACAACTGCGACAGCGCCAGCACCGGCACATCCAATTCCTTGGCGATCGCCTTCAACCCCTGGGTAATCTGGCTGATTTCCAGCACCCGGCTTTCCGGTTTGGTGCCGGCAGCGGGGCGCATCAGTTGCAAGTAATCGACGATGATTAGCGAAAGCCCCTGGGTGCGCTTCAGTCTCCGGCACCGGGTGCGCAGGCTGGATAGGGTAAGCGCCGGTGTATCGTCGATATGCAGCGGCAGGCCGCCAATCTCGCGCGCGACCTGGACGAATTTGTCGAAATCACGTTGGCTGATCTCGCCGCGACGGATCTTGTCGCCCGAAATCCGGCTCTCCTCGGACAGCAAACGGGTAGCAAGCTGTTCGGAGCTCATCTCCAGCGAGAACATCGCAACCGAACCCTTTGGGCGGGCGGCGGGATCGATCCGGCGGGATTCTTCCATGATCGCCCGCGCCGCGCCGAAGCCGATCTTGGTCGCCAGCGCGGTTTTTCCCATGCCGGGGCGGCCGGCGAGAACGATCAGATCCGAAGGATGCATCCCACCGGTCTTCTTATCCAGATCGCGCAAGCCGGTTGACAAGCCCGAGACGTGGCCTGGCCGGCGGAACGCGCGCTCCGCGGTCACGATCGCACTGGCGAGTGCGATCTCAAAGGTGACCATCGAGCGTTCGGCGCCGCCTTTTTCAGCCAACATATACAAGGAGTGCTCGGCGGTTTCGATCTGCCCCTTGCCGTCGGTCTCGGGATCCGAACCGAAGGCGCGATTGACCAGTTCCTCGCCGATGTCGATCAGCTGGCGGCGCAACCACGCGTCATGGATCGACTTGGCATATTCGCCGGCGTTGATGATGCCGACCATGGCCGCAAGCAGCTGCGAAAGGTAAGAAGTGCCACAGACCTCTTCCAGCACGCCCGAGTGTTCGAATTCACCCTTCAGCGTCACGGCATCAGCAAGCTGGCCCGCTTCCAGCCGGCGCGCGATTGCCTGAAAGATCCGGCCATGGATCGCGTCGGCGAAGTGTTCGGGGGCCAGAAAATCGGACACCCGTTCATACGCCTTGTTGTTGGCAAGCAGCGCCCCCAGCAGCGCCTGCTCGGCCTCAAGGTTGGACGGCGGCAGGCGTGGGCTAAGGCCGAGGATGGGGCGGTCGATGTCGTTCATCAATCGCTTGTAACCCGGATCGGTGTGGCGGGGCAGTGCCCGTGCCTCGGATATCTGGGGATGCTTTGTGAATAACGGGGATGGTAAGAATTTGTTGACCAGATTGTGCGATTCTGGTCGCTCAGATCGAGATGGACGCGATGCGGCAAAAACGCCTGCGCACAAAACCGCGATTGAGCCCGGCCGCAGCCGGACGCAAGGTTCGGGTTAATACTTCGGCCGGCAACAGCGGGCGCGGGGGCCGCGCATGATCACTAAAGACGATGTCGTAGCAAGAACTTTTGCTTTCCTGCGTACAGACGGCACCGAACTCGCGCACCAGCTCGAGCTATTACCCAACGGAACCATATCGGGCGCCGGCCACCCCAACGAGACTTTCTGGGATATCACCCCCGACGGTTTGGCTTTCCTCAACGAAAACGGAATCGCGACCACTTTATTCTCGAGAACTCAACAGCGCGGCGGGCAGACGATCTTTTTCGGGACCTACTGCCCGAGCGGGTCGACGCAAATCGTGCACATGTTGTGGGAGTGGGGCTCTTCGTCGCCCTCCATACAGGCCGCGATCGAACATCGGCTGGTGAAGCACATCGACCGGCGTATCCATGATCTCGGCCAGACGTTGAATCTGGTCGCCCGCAAGCTGCCGCCGCCCACCCGCCGTCCGGTCCGAGTGCTGTTTTTGGTCCACGCCATCGAAACCTGGGACAGTTTGATGGACATCTATGAGGCGATGCGCGCAGCCCCTGATTTCGAACCAATCGTGGCGACGCTGCCACGCAACTATCACGGCGAAAAATGCATCTTCGAAGGTGAGCTCGCCAATCACGAAGGCTTGCGACGCCTGGGCGTGGCGCATATCCGCCCAGCCGCCGAGCTATCCGAGACGGGTGAAGCGGAAAACGCGCTCGATATTGTAAAAGCCGTTTCCCCTGACATCATCTTTCGCCAATCCCCGTGGGACGCCGATTTCCCGGCGGCGTTCTGTGCCGCCGCCCTCGGTTTCGCGCGCTTATGCTATGTCCCCTATTATGGCTTCAATCTACTGGAGCATTACAACGTCAAGGGAGACCATTGCGACCTCTACGCCGACCAGGGATTCCATCGGCTATGTTGGCGCATCTACGCCGAGTCCGATGTCACCGCACGCAGGATGCAAATGGGCTCCGCGCGCGGCGGCGACAATGTGGTTGTCGCTGGTCACCCCAAACTCGACCGCCTGTGGAATGCGCGCGAACGCCCCGCGTGGCCGATCGTGGCGGCGGATGGAGTGCGGCGCTTTCGCGTCATCTGGGCGCCACATCATAGCATTCGTGGGAATTGGCTCGGCTTTGGCAGATTCCTGCAAAGTTACGAGGCGATGCTGGAGTGGGCGCGCCAGGACGCAAACGTCGAGATCGTGCTGAAGCCGCACCCCGCATTGTTCGCGAAACTACGCGACGAACCCGGGTTGCTCGACAGATTCCTGCACGACTGGCGAGTGCTGCCGAATACTGCGCTGGTCGAAGGCGGAGATTACGGCCCGCTGTTGGCGGGATCCGACGCAATGTTGACCGACGGCATCAGTTTTCTCGCCGAATATCAGCTCTTCGCCAAGCCGCTGGTTTTTCTGGATAGCGCCCACCATTCACCGTTCAACGCAATCGGCCTCGAGATGCTGAAGGCGGTCTGCCGCGTCGACGATGTGGCCTCCGCAAGAGTTTTTCTTGATGAATTCCGTCGTACCGGTAACGATCCGGCGGCGCCGGCCCGATCGGATATCATCGAAACACTGCTGCCTTATCCGGGACAAGCCGCCCAGCGCGTTTTGGAAGATTTGCGCGCAGGACTGTCGATTGAGGGTTAGAAGGAAGCCTCCAGAAGGCATTTTCTTGAAAAAAAGAAGCAAAAACCTTTGATACTTAAGCTCTGGATGATTCCCGAAATCGTTGCTATAAAGCACAATAAGAAGCAAAAACACTTTGTCGATTTAGAACTTCGCCCACCAGTCCGTCGACTGGTGGGTTCCGATCCATTCCAACAAAAGTTTTTGCTTCTTTTCTTCAAAAAAGATGCTGCCTTCCTTCGCTACAACCGATTCGCGCGCTATCATTCCGGATAGACTCTTACAGATATTTGATCAGAAAAAAGCCGCCGATCAGCGCGATCGCGAATCCGGTCGTAGCCAACGTCAGATGCTTCTCGATGAAATGCTCGGCCCGATCGCCGAAACGCCATAAGATCGCCGCCTCCAAGAAGAATCTACCTCCGCGGGTGGCCAAACTTGCCAACATGAACAAAGGAAAATTAAACCGCGCAGCTCCCGCGGCGATCGTGACGATCTTGTAGGGGATCGGAGTCAAACCCTTGATCAATATCAGCGCCAGCCCATACCTCGCGAATTGCGACTGAAACGCGGCAAAGGCCGCCTGATAGTGGTAAGCCGCCAAGATCGGCGTCGCGAGCCGATTGAACAATTCATCGCCGATCAGATAACCCAAGGCGCCGCCGGCAACGCTGCAAAGCGTGCAAATCAGCGCGAGATGCCAGGCCGTGCGCGGCCGGGCCAGCGCCATCGGCAGCAGTAACAAATCAGGCGGCAGTGGAAAGAAACTCGCCTCGGCAAAGGCGATCAGACCCAACCACCAATGCGCCCGGGGTGACGCGGCGCGGGCGATAATCCAGGCATAAATACGGCGCAGCATGACGGGCCTTTCGCGGGGGCCGGCCTGCAATGCCAGTTTGCCTGGTGGGAATCAAGTCAAGCGACGTCACTCCCCGCAAGGGCTCAACCCGGCTTCTTGCCCAAAATGCACTTCCCAGGCAGCGCGGTACAGTTCACCAACGCATCGAACATTCCGCCGGCACCGCGGCGGATCAAAGGACCGTTACCGTCATCGCAAGCAACTTCGAACCAGGTATTGCCGGCCGGCGAGCGCACGATAAACCGATGGCCGATCACCCGGCACCGGTTCGGTGAACTCGAAGCGTAATCGGCGAGTTCCGCGATGATCGGTGCAGTGTCGGTGAGCTTGCAGGCAAGCGAAGCCGAAACGTCGGTCTCGATACAAGGCGAGGCACTTACCAGCTGATCGAAACGCGGAGGTGAGCCGGTGACCAGCACATAGCCGTCACCGGCCTTGCACGCGACTTCGAAGAAGGAATTCTGTGCGTTGTGCCCCAATCCGCGTTGCCCCCGCGAGCGCGCAATTTACGCCCGCCTTGGCGATCAAGTTATTGAAGCCCGCGCTTTGATCCTCGTTGGCAGCAAGTGTGCAGGCCAGGTTTTTCTGCGGCGGCACGGCCATTTCCAAGCAGCTGTAGACAGCATGCGGCGAGGCGCTCGGTTGGTTCACGATCACGTAGCCGAGCCCCTGGGCGCAAGCTACCTCATACGCGAGCGGCGCCGAAATTTGCGCCGGCGCAACCGCCGCGGGACTGCCGGCGTCGTCATCGGGCGGTACTCCAACGCCGGGGCCAGCGGGGTTGTCGGCGAAGCTGCCCGATATATTGACATCGCCATGAGCGGCGGCCGGAGCACCACCGGTGTCCGGTTGCATGATCTCGCGTGCGTCAATTGCAGTGCATTGCAGATTGGCGCCGGCGATCGCGGCGTTGGCCTTGGTCGTCAGCGCATTACCGGCGTCGCGCGCCGCCGCACATGGACTCGACAGCAGCAACAGCATCGCGACAAGCAAGGACAGACACCCGACGATACGGGGGGCCTGAATTAGGCTCAATGCTTCCTCCCTTTCGGCGCTCTGTTGTCTCGTGGCGTTACAAGATCAACCAACCACCGCCCCGCGGGCTCATCCCCGGTCCGATCGCGCAGGTGACGATCCCGGAATGTAAAACCGTCCTTGGGTGGGCAACAATAGCACCGGCACCGCGCCAGGCCGGGTGTCCCGAATTTAATTCCGGCGTGTGACAATATTGCCCAAGGGGTCCCCATAAGCTACAGGCTCTCGGTTCCCCGAACCCGGAGAGAAGCCATGTCCGTGATGCCCGACCGTTGGATCCGCCAGATGGCGACGGATCACGCCATGATCGAACCCTTCGTGGCCGAGCAAAAACGCGGCAACACGATTAGCTTCGGACTCAGCAGCTATGGCTACGATGCCCGCGTCGCCGACGAGTTCAAAATCTTCACCAATGTGGATAGCGCGATTGTCGATCCGAAAGCCTTCAGTCCTGATAGCTTCGTCACCCGACGCGGGCCGGTCGCGATCATTCCGCCGAATAGTTTCGCACTCGCGCACACTG
>Ga0302313_10002577_pt1 | contig 12514 bp, 9 predicted proteins | sample III_Palsa_N2_2_FD_200454 | JGI IMG/M metagenome (GOLD analysis project Ga0302313, IMG submission 200454) | Peat permafrost microbial communities from Stordalen Mire near Abisko, Sweden - III_Palsa_N2_2 | ecosystem: Environmental > Terrestrial > Soil > Palsa > Peat permafrost | place: Sweden...
CGCGCGGCGACTTGGTCACGGTACTGGACGACTGGTGCCCGTCGATTCCCGGCCTGTTCCTCTACTACCCAGGCCACCGCCACGTGCCACCAGGGCTAAAGGCCTTCATCGCGGTTTTGAAAGAGCTCGGTTGATAAAACGCACGTCTGGACGTCCATTCAATCCACAGCCAGCGCGCGCTTCAGTGGACGGCTGAGCACGATGGCCAGCACGCCACCGATCGCCGCGACGCCAGCGTGCATGGCCCAGAACCCGGCTGGCGTCATGTGCTCGTAGAAACCGCCGAGCCAGCCGATGATGAAATTGCCGGTAAAAAGGCTGAGAAACACGGCGCCCATCAGGGTCGCCTTGATCGACGCGGGCGCCGCGCGCGACACCAATGCGAGCAGCGTCGGCCAGTAGTAGAGGAAGCCGATGCCGAGCAGGATGTCGTAAATCACCGGCACCAGCACCGGCGTGCGCGCGCTGAGCAGGCACGACACCGCCAGCAGCGCATTCGCTGCCGCCGTCACCCAGGCACCCGTGGCGATCTTGCCGAGGTCGTCCGGCTCGCTGCCGCGCGCGGCCTGAAATCGCCAAAGGGCGAACAGCACGGGTACAAAAACAATGCTGGACAGCGGATCGATCGAATTGAACCAGGCCACCGGCACGTGGAAGCCGAGGAAATTCAGATCGACGCTGCGATCGATCCACACCAGCGCCAGGTTGGTGTTCTGGTAATAACCGACGGATTGGAAAATAGTGATCGCGGCCACCACCGCCAGCGCGCCGACCACGCGCCACTCGCGTGCCGTCAGCGACGTCTTCTCGCGCTGGCCGGCACGCGGCCGATCCTTCGGCAGATAGCGGAAGCCGGCGATATAGGTGAACAGGCCGATAAGCATCAGAGTGCCGGCCAGCGCAAAACCCGCATGCCAGCCGTACAGCTGCGCCAGCAGGCCGCACAGCAGCGGACCGACGACCGCGCCGACATTGATGCCGATCGAAAAAATCGCGAAGGCGCGCGTGCGGCCCTCGCCATCCGTCTCGGCGTAAAGCTCGCCCACCTGGGTGGAGATATTGCCCTTCAGCAATCCACAGCCGACCACGAGCAGCAGCAGCGCCATGAGAAACGAGGCGTCGAACGCCATCGCCCACTGGCCTACGCTCATCATCATCGCGCCAATCATCACGGCCAGCCGCCGGCCGAGCCAGCGATCGGCCACCCAGCCGCCCAGCACCGGCGTGAAATACACGAAGCCCGTGTACAGCCCCATGATCTGCGAGGCCAGCCCCAGCGTCGTCATCGGTCCGAACACCGACTCCAGCCCGGCCCGAAACGCCGTAAAACCCAAGATACCCTCCACATGTCCCGGCAGCAGCAGCGCCTGGCTCATGTAGAGCACCAGGATCGAGGTCATGCCGTAATACGAAAACCGCTCCCACGCCTCGGTAAAGCTGAGAAAGGCCAATGCTCTGGGTTCGCCGAAAAACGTCTTCGAGCCAGTAGTTGCGTTGGTAGTCATGAAGTCCCGAATGAAAGGCGAATCGATAAGCGGTGATTATTTGCACAAGCGGCCGACGCCGTCTGTATTTTTTTCAACATCGCACACGCGGCGTCAGGTCAGTATCTCCAGGCAGAAATCGATGAAGGCCCGCACCTTGCCTGCCGGATGATGGCGCGAGGGATAGAAGGCATATAGCGGAAAGCGCTCGTCGGCCCAGTCCGGCAGCACCTGCACTAATTTTTTCCTGGCGATCAGATCCTGCACCACGCCTAGCGACATCATCTGCGCCAGCCCCGCGCCGGCAACGCAGGCGCTGATCAGCGTTCCCGCATCGGTAACCAGCAGCGGGCCATGCGTCGTTACCGGCACGACCTTGCGGCCCTTGCAAAACTCCCAGTCGAACGCTCGGCGCGTCTGCGAGTCGCGAAACTGGATACACGTGTGGCTGGCGATCTCGGCAGGCGTCCTGGGGTGTCCGTGCTTTTTCAGATACGCCGGCGACGCCACCGTGATGATGCGCGTCTCCAGCAACAGCCTTGCCACCAGCGATGACGATGGCGGAACACCGAAGCGCACCGCCACGTCGATGCCATCGCCGATCATGTCGCCCAGTTCGTCGCGGGTGATCAGCTCGATTTCCAGGTGAGGATGGCGGGCCATGAACGCCCGCAATTTCGGCGCCAGCACTTCCCGTGAAAACAAAGGGTCCGCATTGATCCGCAGGCGGCCGCGCACCGACGCCGACGCGCTGCCCGCGTGCGACGCCGCCTCCTCGATGCCCACGAGCAGCGGCTGCACCTCGGCGTAGAAGCGCTGGCCTTCGTCGGTCAGCGTGATCGAGCGCGTGGTCCGATGCAGCAGCCGTATACCGAGCCGCCCTTCCATGCGGCTGATGGCGCGACTGACGCCGGAGGACGTCATGCCCAGCGCATCCGACGCACGCGCGAAGTTGCCCGACTCCACGACCGCCGCCAGCACGCCCAGATTGGCGAGCATTTTTCCATCGAAGGCCATCGTCATCACTCCTGATTTTCAGTCATGAAAGATCTGAAAAAAGTGATCTTCAGTCAAGATCTTCCTGTCGCTAATCTTGCCCGTATTCCGAGCGCAATTCGCACAGCTGCGCCGCCGGCCCCGACCGGCTTGGCGCGAACGACTCGGATGTCAGTCGACCACAACGAGGAACATCATCATGTATGCCATCACCGGAATCACCGGCCAGGTCGGCAGCGCCGTCGCCGACACCCTGCTGACGCAAGGCCTCAGGATTCGCGCCGTCTTGCGCGATTCGGGCAAGGCCGAAAACTGGAAATCCCGCGGCTGCGAGGTCGCCATTGCCGACATCAACGATGTTGCCGCACTCACCGGGGCCTTCCGCGATGTCGAGGGCGTGTTTGTCCTGCTGCCACCGATTTTCGACCCCAGCCCCGACTTTACCGAAGGCAAGGCGATGCTTGCCTCGGTCTACGGGGCACTGGCCGCCGCCAGGCCGCCGCGCGTCGTTTGTCTTTCCACCATCGGCGCCCAGGCCACCCAACCCAATCTGCTCAACCTGCTGGGTATGATGGAAAACAGTCTTGCCCGATTGCCGCTGCCCGTGACTTTTCTGCGAGCCAGCTGGTTTATGGAGAACGCATTGTGGGACGTAACGGCAGCGCGCGAGGAAGGCGTGCTGCGCAGCTTTCTGCAGCCACTGGACCAGGCGTTTCCGATGGTCGCAACCCGGGACGTCGGCATGCTTGCCGCAACACTGCTGCTGGAGACCTGGACGGGCACCCGAATCGTCGAACTGGAAGGCCCGCAGCGCATTACTCCGAAACAACTCGCTGCGGCGTTCGCCGAGGTTTTGGGTCACCCCGTCACTGCCGAAGTCGTTGCGCGGGATAGCTGGATCGACGAGTTCACACGCCAAGGCATGAAAAACCCGACGCCGCGTGCCCAGATGATCGATGGCTTCAACGAGGAGTGGATTCACTTCGAGTCGAACGACGCAAACGTACGCAAGGGCTCGACATCGCTGAATGCGGTGATTGCCGAACTGGTCGATCGCCACTAAACGGCAGTATCCACAGTCCTCTTCAAATGCAATGAGCCGGACGATCGCTCGCCCGGCTCATTGCGTCTAGAAGCACATCCGTTGCTGCTAGTGGCTAACACCCACCGAGCTATCGACCCCGCCAGTAACGCGGCCACCCTGCAGCCGGTTCGCCTGGATCACCGTGTGTGTCGGCAGCGAAATCGGCGTACCGTCGAGGCCCGCCACGGCCTGTGAGGTGAAGCCACCACTGCCGTTGCTGAGCCATTCGTACAGGGTGATCGGCCCCATCTGAAAATGCGCTGCACCCACCTCGGCCTTGGCCGACCACAGGATATCGGCGAGACCGTCACCGTCGTAGTCCGCGATGCTGGCCAAGGTGTAACCCGCGGGCACGGGCAGCGTCTGCGTCGATGCCACGGTAGCGCCGTCCATGTTCCAAAGCGTTAGCGCGTTGGCACCGGGGTTGGTCCAGAACAGCGACGTTACGCCAGCACCCGCGATGTCGCCGGCGCCAAACAACGTAAAGCCCGCCGGACGGTCGGCGATCTGCGTAGTTTCGAAGCTGCCCTGCTGGTTGTTGATGGACAGGTAGACGGTATTGATCTTCGGGTTAGGACTGGTCCAGACGATGTCGGCAAAACCATCGCCGTTGACATCGGCAAGCGTCGGCACAAAACCCTTCGGACCGTTGTATACCGCCGAGAGCGTGGGGATGAAGGTGTAGTGTGCGCGACCAAGGATATACAAGACCCTGAAGCTCAGCTGTTGCCACTGCACCTGACCCGTCTGGGCATTCGCCAGAAACAGTTCATCGGATCCCGAGGTATCGAAACTGCCCGCGCCGACGATGCTCCATCCTCCCGTATAGGGCGAACCAGCGGCACCTTCGTAGTAGTTGGCGGCGCCGCCATCTCCGTCAGAAAGCATGATGTACAGCTGCTTGCCTGGGCCGGTCAGAGCGAGACTATCGATCTGGCGCGAAAAAATGCCTTCCGTGGGACTGAAGAAGTTACCTACGGCGCTGATCGAGTAACCCGCAGGCATCGGCTGCGACACGTTGTTCAAGACGATCGACCCCTTCATGCCCAGCTGCAGGAAATTTCCGCTGTCCGGGTCGACTGCCGCGATATCGCTGAAGCCATCTCCCTGGCCATAATTGGCTGAAGAAAGATAATCGGATGGTGCGACGTAGCCGTTCTTGAACGGGGCGTAGAACGTCGTCACCGCATTCACCAGATTGGTGGCGTTGATCGTGCCAAGGCCGGTTGCCATGCTATAACCTGCGCCCGTATTCCACGCCGGATCGAGCTGATCAATTCCGCCAGCGCTCAACACGCCATACGATTTGGCGGACTTGCCGTTGTAGCAGTCGTTGGTGCCGGCGTAGCAAGGTTCATCGATCGTACCGACCGTGACGTTGTTGAACACGCAGTTGGCACCGACCTTGGTGCCGTTGCTGGAATTACAGGCGGTCAGCATCGCGGTATTGGGCGAGTTGACGGTGCCGTATTCCTTGACGCCGAGGTTGTAAAGCGCCGGCAGGATGTTGCCGCTCGGCTGGCCCGACGCCTGGTTGATCAACGCCTGCACGCCAGCCATTGCCGGTGCCGCAAACGAGGTACCGCCGGCGCTGTTGAACAGCACGTCATCCGGGTTGCCGTAATCGCAGGTGGTGCCACCCTCGCTCGCATCCGACATGCAGTACACCAGCGCATGCCCGTAAAGGCCGTTAGCCGCGAACAGCGAAACATCGGGCATCTGACGCGCGCCGTAATTGTTCGACCCATAGATGCCGACCTGCCACAGCGGCTGAAACCAGTTATTGCTGGCACCGCCGCTGCCGCCACCGGTATTGAGATACTGCTGCCCTGTTGTGCTGTTGCACGCGGTGACGCCGTCGCTGAAGCCGAGCAGCGTATACAGCGTGTTGCTCGCGCAGGAGGTGTTCCAGGTCTGCTCGGGGATATAGCTCAGCGCCGAGCCGTACATCGCCGAGTTCGAGGAGCTCCAGTATTGCGTCTGCTGTTGGTAATCGTTGAAATCCGTACCGCCGACGGCCACGTTGTAAGGCGTCGACGCCATCGCATTGACGGCGATGCCTTGATAGGCCGCCGACTCGTTCTGGTCACAGCCGGCGGACCCCGCATCGCCTGTCGAAACGAAGACCGTCACGCCTTCGGCTGCCGCCTGCGACCAAAGGTCACCCGCTTCCTGCACCGTGCCATCCACGAAGCCGGCCGCTTCGCATTCGCCATAACTCAGGCTGAAGATCGTTGGCATGGGAGCCGAATATCCGCTGAGCAGGTTTGCCGCCGCGGTGAAACCGCCGAACGTGGCACTCTGGCTGTCATCGCACGACGCAAACACGATCGCCGCGTCCGGCGCCGCTGCACCGATCCACTCGGTATCCAGCGCCGCCTCGCCTTCGTCACCATTCGTGCCCGGGTCCGGGCAACTGGTGTCCCCGGCTGCCTGCAGCGGGTTGATATAACTCACCGCTCCCGCCGAGTTGGCGGGCAGGAAAGCATTGCGGAAGGTCTGTACGTCAGCCGGCAGAACGTCCGTGCGCTCAAGCACGGCGACCGTCTGGCCCGCACCGCGCACGGGCGTGCTGCGATTCCATAGCGGCGTGACGTTGTAGATGGTGTTGAAATCCTGGGGCGCCACGTCATACGTGATCTGCGGGTCGATCGTCCCCGGCGGCGTGGTGATCTGCGGCGCGCCCTTGGCTCGTGCCACGGTTTTCCACTTGCCCGATTGCTTGTCGCGCGTCACGGTACCGACATCGGTATGCTGCGGCTTCGGGAAAAAATTGTTCAACGATGCCACGCCGAAAACCACCGAAGCCAGCGCGGTCGGAATCTGCTGCTCGGTGGCATTGGCAAAGTGATGCTCGCCGTTCACCGTATAACCGTGCAGCGTGGTGTGGAACGCGTTGCCGATCGCGGCCGTGTTTCCCGAGAAGCTGATTCGCATGCCGGTGGGCGATACCGAGGTGACGCGCAGCCCCTGCGACTGCAGCCACTGCTCCACCTTGCCGATATCCGCGGTTGCGGGGCCGAACATCGTGCCAATCTGCGCAGCGGTCAGCCAGTGATGGAAATAGGGCGAACTGGGCGTGGTCAGCTGCGCCAGATAACTCTCGAATTGTGCCTGCTTGGTGTCGCTGCGCTTGAGCAGCAGCGTCACGTTATGGATGCTGCGTGTCGCAGGAAGCAGGCCCGTGTCGTATTTGGCCAGCGCCTGCGCCGGCTTGCTGCCAGGGACGATGGACAGCTTGGCGCCATTGACCGCATCGGCAATGCGGGGCGTATCTGGCGCATAGTCGGGAACAGCGGTTGCTGGCGCGGCAGCATGCGCTGCCGGCGGTAGCACTCCCGCAAGTGCCATGGCTGCTCCCGCCAGCCACGGTAAAGACCTGTTGCTTGACATGTGATATCCCCAGTGGAAGTCGTACGACGAAATGAAATGCAGATTGCCCTGGTCAGGCCACCCTAGCGACCGATGTCCGCCCCATTGCCGGTTTTATGGACACTTCGAGCTTAGGTCAGCGGCGCAGGTTCGTCACACACGGTTTTATGATCGTAAACTCACCGAAATCTCACCGTGTATTCAGCCATCCAAATGCGCCGGTTGGATGCCACATGTTTGACAGTCCACAAGAGTAGGCAAAAGCATGTTTCAGCGACTGCAAGCCTGGTTCAACCGCATCCCGATCGACGACCCGGTCGATCGGCGCAATGGCGTGTTCATGCAATGGCTGCTGCTGTTCGAAGGCCTGCGTATGCCGCTGAACAAGATGTACCTGCTGCTTTTCAACTGGAACTACATGGAGAGCACGCTTTACGACACCGCGCGCACCGGACCACGCGTAGCCATCGCCATCGACCTGGCCACCGATGCCGCCATGACGGCAGCGCCCTGGATCGGCATCTGGCTGATTCGCCGCGGTCGCTTTCGCGCTGCAGTGGCTCTCTATGTCGGCGTGGTGCTGGCATCGGCCGCGCTGGCGTACGGCGCTTTTGGTTATCACGAGAACTTCGTCGATCTGACCCTGGTGGTGATATTGACCATCAGCGGGCTGATGCTGGGTCGACGTGCCCTATGGACAACGTATGGGGTACTGGCGCTGGTTTTTGCCATTGGCGTGGTTCCACCACAAATCTTCAGCGATATCCGCCTCTGGCGCGTCGCCGTCGAAACCTATGTCGCTTTCCCCGGTCGCGCACTGATGAGCTATCTGCTGATCGCCATCGTCATTGATCGAAGCATCAACGCGCTGCGCGAAAGTCTGGATGAATCCAATGCGCATCGGCGCGAACTCAAGCGCGAGATCGCCGAGCGCGAGCGTACGCAGGAGCAGCTGCTGCACGCCCAGAAAATGGATGCCGTGGGCAAGCTGGCCAGCGGTATTGCGCACGACATGAACAACGTGCTCGGCATCATTCTGGGATTCGCGATGGAACGCGATCGTCTGAATCCGGATGCACCCTACGACGAGGATGCGCAGGCCATGGCCGACGCGTTGGAAGGGGTAGAACTTGCTGCTCGTCGTGGCGCCGCCGTGTGCAGCAAGCTGCTCAATTTCAGCCGGCACGACGTGACGCATACCGAGACCTTCAACGCAGTATCGGCGCTGCGCGACATCCAGCCGCTGCTTCGACAGCTGTTGCCGCCCGCGGTGCAACTGATCATCGACACACCGCACGAAGAGCTGCCGATCCGCTTCGACCGCAGCCAGTTCGAACTGACTTTGCTCAATCTCGCATCCAACGCGCGTGACGCGATGCCCGGCGGCGGCCGCTGCAAGATCATACTGACCTCGCACAATGCGGCGACCGTCACCCTGTCGATCGAGGACTCCGGCACCGGCATGCCGGACGAGCTTCTGCATCGCATTTTCGAACCCTTCTTCACCACCAAGCCCGTTGATCAAGGTACCGGACTCGGGCTCAGTGTCGTCTACAGCCTGGTCAACCGCGCGGGGGGCGATATCAGCGTACGCAGCGTGTCCGGGATCGGCACCACCTTTTGCATCGAGCTGCCGATGGCCGAATCCGCCGCCGCGCCAACCGCCGTTGCGCTCCCCGCCGGTCGCGTGCGCGTATGGTTGATCGATGACGACGATAGCCTGCGCGGCGTGCTTGTTGCAGCGCTCGAAAAAGGAGGCTGCCAGGTGAGTCAGGCGGCAAGCGGTGCAGAGGCCGAACGGCTGGTCGAACAAATGAATCAGCGGCCGCATGTACTGGTCTGCGATTACCGCATGGTCGATACCGACGGCGCCTCGCTGCTGCGCCGCCTGCGCCAGACGCTGCACGCGGTACCCGCCATTCTGATTTCGGCCTATCTGGAAAGCGATGGCTCAGTCGCCGGGCTGGAAGACATGCACAGCGAGCGTCTGCCAAAGCCGTTCGCGCCATCGACCCTGCTTGAGCGCATTCTCGCGGCCGCCAGTCGCGAGCACGCGAAGGATATGAAAGAAGCTCAGCTCATCGCCAGCAGATAACCCTGCCCGTGAACCGCGTTCAGCGGCAGCGGCTCGCCAACGGCTGCGAGTACCTTCCGGCGCAAGCGGTGAATCAGCGAATCCAACCGATGGGGATCGAAGGCATGGATGTCGTCGGTGATCGCCCCGATCAGCACATCGCGCACAACAACCTGATTTGGCTCTTTCATCAACTCTTCCAGCAGGCGTCGCTCGGTCTTGCTCAGGATCACGCGGCCGCCCGAAGGCGAAATCAGCAGCCAGTCGTCTGAATCGAGCTTCCAGGCGCCCACCGGGGCCGTGACCGATGACGACGAGCCGAGCCGACGCGCCACGCTGTGCAGCGTAGCGACCAGCACGTCGATTTCCACCGGCTTGGACAGATACGCGTCCGCGCCTTCGCTGAGACCGCGGACGCGATCGGTGTTCTCCGACCTTCCGGTCAGCATCACGATGCCGATATCGGAAAACCGCGCGCGAAGAGTGCGCGTCACCTCGAAGCCGTCGTGGTCCGGAAGACCGATATCCAGCAATACGATGTCCGGCTTCCTTCGCTCGATGGCATGCGCCATGTCGTCGATATGCCCGATAGCCATGACCTCGAAACCGAACTGCGTGAGACGTGGCGCCAGCACCCGGTCCCGCAATAACGCATCGTCGTCGATCAGGAGCAGTCGCAGGGTTTCAGCAGGCATGAATCAACTTGGCAAGGCGGTGGCAGGGTCGTCGCCAAACCATAACCCATAAACAGGCAGTCTTCGCTGCCGAAATGAAGCTTCTCGTCGATCCATCCACGATGAGGCGTATTCACCCATTTCTGACGTCTCCAGAAAAATGCCGGTGGATCCACAAACCGCACGTATCCAACCTGCACTGCGGTATGGCAAAGCGTTGCCAAAACCAGCTCGTCCGGGCAATTCAGCCGCTGCAGTGCGGCAAGCCGGCGGCCTGGCTTTGTGTCAGATTCGCGCGGTCCGGCTCCGGGATCGGTAGGGTCGCCCCGCTCCGGCATCCACCAATCAAAGGGGTCGTCTTTCATGAAAAGATTTCACAAGATTGCGTTTGTCGCGCTCGTGGCACTCCCGGGTATCGGATTGGCTGCTGCGCCGACGCTCAGGGTCAGCAAAAGCGTGCTCATCCATGCCTCGCCCGATGCGGTGTGGGCGAAGGCCAAGGACTTCGGCGGCCTCAATACCTGGCATCCCGCCGTGGCCAAGGACGAGATCGTTGCCGGCACCGACAACCAGCCGGGTGCCGAGCGCCAGCTCACGCTGGGCGATGGCGGCAAGGTCCATGAGAAGCTGGTCGCCTTCGACGACAAGGGCCACCGGTTCAAATACGTCATCCTCGACGGCGTATTACCCGTGACCTCGTATACCTCCACGTTCCGCGTCGCTGCCGTGGGCAAGGACAGCGCTAAGGTCACTTGGTCGGGCACGTTCAAGCGCAAGGACATCGGCCCCAAACCGGCGGACGATGCCAATGACGCGACCGCCACGAAGGTCATTAGCGGTGTGTACCAGACCGGCCTGGACAACCTCAAGAAGGTTGTCGAGACGCCGTAAGACGTGCCGCCGGCTAAAGCCGACGCGTAAATGAACGGGCCTGCCGATGCGTGCGAAGCCTCGGCAGGCCTTTTGCTTCGGCGTGCGAGCGGCTGTACTTCGGATGAAAACCGAAGCCCGTCAGCCCGCGTCCGTCCACACCGTTTCGATATCGCTTTTCACCGCGCTGTCCACGCCATCCGTGGAAACGCCGAGCATGTCGTGCACCAGCCCGTGCCGGATGCCGGCGAATTCGCCCTTCAGTCGATACGTCGCCGTCCAGTTGACCCGGCCCGAGCTGCCCGGATGATGGTCGCCTTCGTAGGTATAGCCGTTGCTGGTCTTGCCGGCGACGTTGCTCATGACGGAAGCCTGTGAGCAGGAAGAGAGCCCGAGCATAGACCCTTGCTGCCTGCGTAGGGGAACCGCGAAACGGACCGTGTCGAACTGCGGAAGGAATTTCAACCCCCGGCGACGATCGCCAGGCACTCTCCGGCATTCTTACCAGCGGATGCCGCAGGCGATCGCAGCCCGTTTCGTTTAGGCGTGTTCTTCAAGGACAATGGGCGACCCGCGCGTGGTGTCATCGCCCGCATCCGCTGCTACTGGACGTCACATATCTCCCGCATGAGCATCGACGATCCCGCACGCCCCATCCCCGGCAACGCTTTCGCCTCGCTGCGCGCCGGCCTCAAGATCGCCGCGATCCTGCTGGCGAGCGCGGTGCTGATGCCGCCGCAGTGGCTGTTCATGCGCTTCACCCGCGGACGCGCCTCCTTTGTACTGCCGCGGCTATGGTTCGTCTGCCTGCGCCGTGCGATGGGTTTGCGGCTGGAAATCGTCGGCACACCCCGCGACACGGGCGGCACGCTGTTCGTCGGCAACCACATTTCGCATTACGACATCGTGCTGCTGGGAAGCATTCTGCGCGCACGCTTTATCGCCAAGGACGAGATGGAAAGCTGGCCGGGCGTGCGCTTTATCGGCGCCCTGGGTCAAACGGTCTTCATCAGCCGACGCCGGCAGGACACCGCCAGCGTGGCGGCCGCCATCGCCGCCCAGATGCGCCCCGATCACGACCTGGTGCTGTTCGCCGAGGGCACCACCTCATCCGGCGAACAGGTCGCGCCGTTCAAGTCCAGCCTGCTCGCGCCCTTCCTCGGTCCGCAGGCCGCCGCTCAGGCCTGGCAGCTGCAGCCGTTCACGCTCGACGTCGTTTCCGTCGACGGCCACGCGCTATCGGCCGGCGGCGATCGCGACGGCTATGCCTTCCACGGCGGCATGCAAGCCGGCCCGCACGTCAGCCGGTTCTTTCGCACAGCCGGCGCACTGGTGCGGATCACCTTCCATCCGCCGATTGCGATTCCAGCCGGCGCTGATCGCAAGATGCTGGCCATGCAGGTACATGACATCGTGGCGGCGACGCTGCAATCGCGCATGATGACGGTCGCCCCCCACTCGGTGCGCGCCTGAGCCTTCTACCCGGGCGCTTGTTACGATGAACGCATTGACGATCGACAAATCCAGTGCGTCCTCTGTGTTTGGACGCCGCCCGTGTCGTCTCGACTAACAAAATTGAAGATCAGCAAAAGGCCAGGGGTGTCCATGAATCGTCTTAGTTTTCGGGCCAGTCGACGCTCGACTCTTATGCTCGCGCTGAGCATCGCAGTCGCCGCGTTGTTGGCGAATCTGAAGCTGATCCTCAACCCGGGTTTTTTCAGCCACGACGAATGGCAGCGATATGACTTCATCACCGCCCGTGGTGCGCTCACCTATGTTTCGAAATATCTGGTTATCAAGGTCGGCGCGACCTTCGCGACACCCGTTCGCCCAATCGGCTTTATTCAACAGGGCCTGGCTGCGTTGTGGATGAAGAGCGCTCCCTGGGTACCGCATCTGGTGAGCGCACTTTTACATGCGTTCGCCGCCGCCGCCGTGTTCGTCACTCTGTTGATAGCCA
>Ga0302313_10002583_pt1 | contig 12490 bp, 12 predicted proteins | sample III_Palsa_N2_2_FD_200454 | JGI IMG/M metagenome (GOLD analysis project Ga0302313, IMG submission 200454) | Peat permafrost microbial communities from Stordalen Mire near Abisko, Sweden - III_Palsa_N2_2 | ecosystem: Environmental > Terrestrial > Soil > Palsa > Peat permafrost | place: Sweden...
TGGTGGCCGCCGGCGTCGACGTCGGGGTTGATGCGGAGCGCGACGCGGGCGGTTTTGCCCAAGGCGCGGGCACGGGCGGAGATGCAGGAAAGTTCCTCGGCGCTTTCGACGTTGATCTGGCCGATTTGTTCGGCGAGCGCGCGATCGATTTCGGGGATGGTTTTGCCGACGCCGGAAAAGACGATGTGGGAAGGTTCGATGCCGGCGCGGCGGGCGCGCGCGAGTTCGCCGCCGGAGACCACGTCGGCGCCGGCGCCTTCGGTGCGGAGCAGGTTGAGGATGGCAAGGTGGTCGTTGGCTTTGACCGCGTAGTGGATTGCAACATCGAGGCCGGCGTCGGTGAGCGCGGAGTTGAGGCTCTTGTATTGCGCCCGGATCGTATCAGCGCCGTAGACGTAGGTAGGGGTGCCGAACTGGTCTGCGATGAGATTGAGCGGCACGTGTTCGAATGCCAGCCCATCCATCGCGTTCGACGCGAGTTGCGGCCGCGCCGCCAGAAGTTCGCTGAGCGAAGGTTCCGTGATGGGTGTTGCCGTATCGGCCATCTTATGTCCAAAAGTTTTTTGCTTCTTTTTTTCAAAAAAGAAGACGTTCTCTCTTAATGCGACGGGTAGCTATGTGGCCAGATGATCGCGCTTGGCGGTCCCGGTGGACTTGGTTCCCCGACCTTGCCGCAGGCGGCGAGCAGCAGCACAAGTAATAATGTACCAGCACGTATCATGACAGGGTCAGGATCCAGGCTTTTGCCGCGGCGCGTACGTTATCGGGTGCGGTGCCGCCCTCGCTGGTGCGCGAAGCGATCGAGGCGTCCACGGTGAGGAACTGGAAGACATCCGCGGTGATGGCGGGGTGTTCGGCTCGCATTTCGGCGAGGGTGAGGTCGGCGAGCCCTACGCCTTTGGCCTCTGCTTTGGCGACCAGACGGCCGGTGATGTGGTGGGCGGTGCGAAATGGCAGGCCGAGCACGCGGACCAGCCAGTCGGCGAGGTCGGTCGCGGTGGAGAAGCCGGCGCCGGCGAGTTCGCGCATGCGGGCGAGATTGGGGACGAGGTCGCGGACCATTCCTTCCATTGCGGCGAGCGACAGGGTCAAGGCCTCGGCGGCATCGAACACTGGTTCCTTATCTTCCTGGGTGTCCTTGGCGTAGGCGAGCGGCAGGCCTTTCATTACGGTAAGCAGGCCGATGAAGCCGCCGGCGATGCGGCCGATCTTGGCGCGAACCAGCTCGGCGGCGTCGGGGTTGCGCTTTTGCGGCATGATCGAACTGCCGGTGGTGAAACGGTCGCTGAGGGCGATGAAGCGATAAGGGGCGCTGCACCAGAGCACCAGTTCTTCGGCGAAGCGCGAGAGGTGCATGGCGCAGAGGCTGCTGGCTGCGAGGAATTCCAGCGCGAAGTCGCGGTCGGAGACAGCGTCGAGCGAATTCGCGGTCGGGCGGTCGAAGCCGAGGGCGGCGGCAGTGTAGTTGCGGTCGATCGGGAACGACGTGCCGGCGAGGGCGCCGGATCCGAGCGGGCACTCATTCAGGCGCGTGCGCGCGTCGGCAAAGCGGCCGCGGTCGCGGGCGAGCATCTCGACGTAGGCGAGCAGATGATGGCCGAAGGTGACCGGTTGCGCGGTTTGCAGATGGGTGAAGCCGGGCATCGGGTCGGCGGCATGGGTTTCGGCGAGTTCGGCCAGCGCGCGCATCAGGCCAGCGATCTGGAGGTCGATGCCGAGGGTCGCGTCGCGGACGTAGAGCCGGAAATCGGTCGCGACCTGATCGTTGCGGCTGCGCGCGGTGTGCAGGCGCTTGCCGGCCTCGCCGATGCGCAGGGTCAGCCGGGCCTCGATATTCATGTGGATGTCTTCGAGCGCCGGGTCAAACACGAAGCTGCCGGCGGCGATCTCCGCATGGATCTGGGCGAGGCCGGTTCTGATCGCGGCTTCGTCCTCGGCCGAAATGATGCCCTGTGCGGCCAACATCGCGGCATGGGCGAGCGAACCCGCGATGTCCTGGCGCCAGAGCTTGCGGTCGAAGCCGATCGAGGCGTTAATCTCCTGCATGATCGCGCTTGGGCCGGCGGCGAAACGGCCGCCCCAAGCTTGATTGGGGTCGGTTTGGTCGTTCAAGGGAAGTCCACCATGGTCGGGATCGGAAGGCGCCTTCTGTTTGCGGGTGGCGGGACCCTAATCGCGAGCGGGCTGTTAGGCAAATGGGTTGGCACCGCGCGGGCGGACGCGCTGCTGAGCCTGGCGCAGACCGAGGTGACGCAACCCGTCAAACCCGCGCCGGATGTCGGGTTTTTGCGCGCGGATGGCAGCGAGGTGAAGCTGAGTGCGTACCTTGGTAAGCCGATCGTGCTGAATTTCTGGGCGACCTGGTGCGCGCCCTGTGTCGCGGAGCTGCCGTCGCTCGACCAACTGGCGGTAACGCTGGCAAACGATCACATCCAGGTGCTGGCGGTGTCGGAAGACCTGGGGGCGAAGGCGGCAGATGTGGTCCAGAACTATTACTCGAAACACGGGATCACCCGGCTGCCGGTCCTGATCGACCATTACGGCAAGGCATCGGACGGGTTCGACAACCAGGGAGTGCCGACAACGCTGCTAATTGATAAAACAGGAGAGATCAGAGCGCGATTTGAGGGGGGGACGAATTGGAGTGAACCAACCGCCATAGATAAGATCCGACAAATCATTGGGTAGAAGAAGGCAAGTCTTCTTTTTTGAAAAAAAGCAGCAAAAAACTTTTATCCCATTGACAAAGTTTTTTTGCTTCTTTTTGTTCACCAAAAGAAGACTCTTCCTTTGGCTTAACCTATTGACACTGGCGCGTTATTTGCAGGTCGAAGTGGCGTCGAAGGCTAGCCAACGCTTGCCGTTGGGATAGGCGCCGCCATCGTTGTGGGAGACGAAAACGCCGGAGGCGCGATCGAAGGTGACGAAATAATGCTGACCCGCCTTGGCGCCCCACAACTGACCGAGAAAGTAGTTGAAACTGATCGTTTTGGGGCCGATCGCGGCCGGTATCGCGGTGAAACGACCCACCGTCACCACACCCGCAGCATAGTCAACGGTGAACCGAAAAGCGCCGGAGCCGTCCTCGCGATTACATTGCAAAGTCGCCGTGGCCGCCGACGCCGCACCCGCAGCCACGCACAAACCCGAAGCGATCATCGTCAAAAGCCGCATATCTAACCCCACATCGCCGATCCGGCCGACCTGATATCACGGCCGGGACCGGATCGACGATAGGGGAAAGTGGAATTTCTCCGAAACCTCAGCTCGGCGGCAGCGGCGGCCTGCCCTCGTGAGCGACCAGAAGATCATGCATGTCATTGGCATGCTCTTCCTCATTCACCAGAATTCGCTCCAGCATCACCTTGGTGGCGGGGTCATTGTCGCCGAAATAGCGGATCAACTCGCGGTAATGGTCGACTGCAATGCGCTCGGCGACGTAGTTTTCGCGGATCATGCCGACCAGATTCTCGCCCTCGGCATATTGCGACACCGAACGCGTGAGCAAACCGTCGGGATCGAAATTCGGCGTGCCGCCGAGCTGGTTGATGCGCTCGGCGACCGCGATCATGTGGCCCTGCTCTTCCTTGGCGTGCTCGGCGAACTCATCCTTCACCGCCTCGCTCGAAATGCCGGTCGCGGCGATCGAATGCATCGTATAGCGCAGCACGCAGACGATTTCGGTCGCGAGCACCGATTGCAGGATCTCGATCGCCTGCTTCACGTCGCCTCTATAGGAGGCGGTGACGTTGCCGGTCTCGAGATGGGCCCGGGCGCGCTCGCGCAGGGTCTTGACGTCGGTCAGGAACGGCGTGCGTGCGGCTGCGGTGTGCTCGGTTTTAGCCATGGAATGCCTCTTTTGCTGCTCTGGAATTAGCGCGGCGGGGGTGGATGAGTTCGCGCGCCCGCCTGAGCCTGAAGTGCGATCATGCAGAGCGCAGTGCGAGGTGACTAGCGTCGGAAAATACCTAACGGACGCCCTGATTGACACCAATCCGCGGTGCCATTACCGCTAATCGTGGCCAAAGCGTTGCTTATTGTCTGGCGCCGATCCTTGAGCTCCCCAAACGAGACCTGAGCGCGTCAAGCTCGCGAGGCACGAAGCTATGTACCTACCCTTGGCGGAGCCCCGGTCCTCCGTTTTTTATCAATACCGGATCCATCCTTATCGGCGCGCACCGGAAATGGACGGTGGGCGCAGCAATGCTCCAGTGGTGATCGCCGGCGCCGGCCCGATCGGCATGGCGACCGCGATCGACCTCGCCCGTTTCGGAGTGCCAACGATCGTGCTGGAACAGGAACTCCAGGTTTCGCACGGCAGCCGCGCCACCGCACTCACCCGCCGCTCGGTCGAAATCCTGCAACAGATCGGAGTCGCCGAGCGCTTCATCGCCAAGGGTCTGCCGTGGCAGCTTGGGCGTTCGTATTTCCGTGGTCAGGAAGTCTATCAGATGGTTTTGCCGCACGACGAGAACGACCGGTTTCTGCCGTGCCTGAACCTCGAACAACAATATATGGAAGAATATCTGGTCGAGGCGTGCGAGGCCAATCCGTTGATCGACCTGCGCTGGGGCCAGAAGGTGATCGGGGCGTCTCAAGACAACGCCGGGGTCACCTTGCGTCTCGATACCCCGGACGGGGAATATGACCTGATCGTGGACTGGGTGGTCGCGGCGGACGGCGGGCGTTCAGTGCTGCGCAAGATCTTCGATCTGCAGATGGAAGGACGTTCCTACGCCGGCAGCTTCGTGATCGCCGACATCAAGGCAAATATCGATCTGCCCACCGAGCGGCTGTGTTTTTTCGAACCGGATTGGAATCCCGGCAGCAACGTGCTGATCCATCGCCAACCCGACGGGATCTGGCGGGTGGATTTCCGCCTGCCCGACAATGAGACCGTGGCGCAGGCGCTGGAGCCGCAGCGGCTCGCGCCAAGGATCAACGCGGTGCTGGAAATGCTGCATCAGAAGACCGAGTGGCAGCTCGATTGGACCGCGGTCTATAGCGCGAGCACGCTGACGCTGCCGAATTACGTGCATGGCAGAGTGCTGTTCACCGGCGACGCGGCGCATCTGTTGCCGATCTTCGGCGTGCGTGGCGCCAATACCGGTTTGCAGGACGCCAATAATCTGGCCTGGAAACTGGCGTTCGTGGTGCAGGGCTGGTCGGATCGCGCGCTGCTGGAGAGTTATTCCGATGAGCGGGTCGAGGCCGCGCGCGAGATCTGCGCCGAGGGCGGGCGAAGCACCCGATTTATGACGCCGCCCAGCAAGGGCTTCCGGCTGATGCGCGACGCGGCACTGTCATTCGCGCTGTCGGAGGATTTTCTGAAAGATCTGCTGCATTGGCGCACGTCACGGCCGCATAATTATTTGACCTCGCATCTGAACAGTTTTCCTGAAGCGGACCGGGCGTTCTCGGGCGGAATTGCCTGCGGTGGGCCGGTGCGCAACGTGAAGCTGGGCGAAGGTGATTTTTTGCTCGATCGCGTGGGCGCCGGGGTGGGGTTCCATCTGATCGCATTCGCAGGCGACCGCCGTGCGGACGAGGATCTTGTCCGCATTCTCGATCAGGCCGGCCGGATGGAATTTCCGGTGGTGCGAGTAGCGGTGGGCGCGCGGGCGGCGGAGATCGCGGCAGACCAGGCCGAGTTGGCGATCGCGGATTCGTGGGAGCGGGTGGCCGCGATCTACGACGCGGCGCCCGGCACGATCTATCTGTTGCGGCCGGATCTGCACGTCTGCGCCCGCTGGCGCGCGACCAACGCGGATGAGGTGACGCAGGCGCTGCGGAATGCCGCGATGACACAGCAAAGACTTCAGCCGTGATCGAGAAAAAACTCACGACGCAGGAGATCGAGCTGGTATCCGATCTGATCGCGGAGGGTGTCGACCGCGCCGGCGAGGAAAAGGCGGCGCTGTTCCTGGCCAAATTATCCCTGGCCCTGGCCAATCTGGTCGGGGATTCCGCCCAGATTGGCCCTGCCGTGGAGGCGGCGCTGCGGGACCTGTGAACGTTCTTCTCGATGAACGACGAACGGTTGGAGCGAAATCACGTTAGGCAGATGTTTAAGACGCGGCCTTCGGTTCGAATATCAACTCTGAATCGAGAAGTGACATTCACAAACATAATTTTGTAAGGAAATGATTCTTAAACCAACTTCATTTCGCAAACTCCTTCCATTTCTCTGCCTTCTCAAATTTGGCGGTATTTCTGCCGATCTATTCAGAGCTAAATCCGATCCATCCGTTTTGTTCTGTGCTCTCAACGTTCTCTAGAATGTTCGAAAAATAATCCAGGTGCCATATCCCGTCGACGTCCCGCATTATCCGACTTCGTTCAGCTGTAGGAATATGAGCATAAATTCTGGAGGAAACTGCGATCCGCGGGTATATTGCCACTCTGCTCTCCAGACGATAGGCGTCAACCATGGCTTCGCCAAACGCGACACCATCCGAGTGGTATAATTTGCCGATCGTCAAGCCGCCGCGTACAAGTAATCCGATCTTCAACGCCTCTGCGGCTATCTTTCCAACGATCTCATGTGAAACGATCTCTTGTGAAACGATCTCTTGTGAACGGTGCAGATATATATCCATCACCAGTTCGGCTGGCATTCCATTCAAATTTTCAGGTATAGGAAAGCTTGCGACGATGTGATCTGAAAAGGTTGAAATTTCTGGAGCGGTTCTGATGCTGTAACCACCGTCAGGCAGTGAGTTGCCATCTATCGAAAACGGCCCTCTCGATGCCGCTATGCGTCTCAGTACGTCGAGCAGACGAGCGACGCGCTTCTCGTCCAACGCGGTGGCTGCGTAGGAAACCCCCCAGAAATCAACATAAAGTATAAAACTTGTTACAAGCGTGGAATCTTCTCCACGGGAATTCAGCTCTTATGTATCTGGGGTTATCGGCGGGAGCGGTACTATCTTTTCCAGATCCCCTGCGATCCGCCGCCGTTGTTCAGTCAAATCCCAATCCACCTTTAGCCCCAGCCAAAACCCCTCCGACACGCCAAAGTAGCGCGCGAGACGCAAATCCATTTCGGCCGTGATCCCCCGCTTGCCCAGAACGATCTCGTTGATACGCCGCGGCGGCACGGCGATGGCGCGAGCCAGCCCGTTCTGGCTTAGCCCCATTGGCTCGATGAATTCATCCAGCAGAATCTCGCCCGGTGAGGGAGACGGGATCGGGTCAGTGGCAGCCATCCTCCGCTACTCCTTCCGCTCCAATAATAGCAACATGTCACATCTGATGCGTTAAGCGCTCCCCCACAACCACGCTGCCCCCCTCACCCCCGAACTATCGCCATGCCGCGCCCGCCGGATTTCCGGCGCGCACAAATCGCTGAACACGAACGGCTTGACCAGTTCCGGCAACACCCCGGGCAGATGCGGCAGATTGGATAACCCGCCGCCCAGCACGATCACGTCGGGATCGAGAAAATTCACCACTTGCGCCAGGCTGCGCGCCAGCCGCGACGCATGACGATCGAGCGCGCCCTGCGCCGCCGCCTCGCCCGCCGCTGCCAGCCCCGGTAGCACCGACGCATCGTCAACCCCCGCGTCGCGCGCCAGCGCCGGCCCGGAAATGAGCGCCTCGATGCACCCTCTTCGTCCGCACCAGCATTGCGGCCCCGGATGTTCGAAAGCCTCCGCCCAGGGCAGCGGATTATGACCCCATTCGCCGGCGACGCGGTGTTTGCCGGGGACCAGCTTGCCGTCGACCACGATCCCGCCGCCGACGCCGGTGCCCAGGATCACCCCGAACACCACCCGCGCCCCCTCGCCTGCCCCGTCGGCGGCTTCGGAGAGCGCGAAACAATTGGCGTCGTTTTCGATTCTCACCTCGCGGGCCAGCGCCGCGGATAGGTCGCGATCGAACGGATGGCCGTTCAGTGCGATGGAATTGGCGTTCTTTACCAGCCCGGTGGCCGGGCTGATGATGCCGGGGATGCCGACCCCGACGCTGCCGCGGGCGCCGAGTTCGCGCTCGCTGTCTTCGACCAGCGCCACGATCGCGCGGATGGTGGCTTCGTACGGCGCGGCGCCGCCGATGTTGGGCGTGGCGACGCGGCGGCGCAGGATCTCCTGGCCGCCTGGGTCCAGCGCGAGTATTTCGATCTTGGTGCCGCCGAGATCGATGCCGAATCGAATGCTTGCCATGACGCGACTATCCCGCTGCGCACACTCTTGCTCAAGAGGCCCGATTGGGTCGAGGATGCCGGGATGAGCGAAATGATCCTCGACGTAAAGGGCATGACTTGCCCATTGCCGGTATTGCGGGCAAATCGCGCGCTGCGCGGGATGGCGGCCGGCGACCGGCTGCGGGTGCTCGCCACCGATCGCGCCTCGGTGGTGGATTTTCAGATCTATTGCCGCGAATCCGGCCACGCGCTGCTGTCCTGGAGCGAAGACACCGGCGTGTTCCATTTCGTGATCCGCAAGCGTGCGGAAGTGGCAAAGGAAGAGGTGGGCGCGGCATGAGCGTTGCGCTGTTCACCCATCGCGCTTGCCGGGCGCATGACATGGGCGAAGGGCATCCGGAGAGTCCGGATCGGCTGCGCGTAGTGCTGCAGGCGCTGGAACATCCCGATTTCGCGACGTTGCTGCGCGAGGAAGCACCGTTGGTGGCGCGCGAGGATCTGCTGCGCGCCCATCCGGCGTGGTACATCGATCATATTTTGGGGCTGAAGCCCGGTTTGGGCGAGCTAATCGCGCTAGATGGCGATACCCTGGTCGGCCCGGGCACGGCCGAGGCGGCGTTGCGGGCGGCAGGCGGCGCGGTTGCGGGGGTCGAGGCGGTGATGGCGGGTTGGGCGCGCGCCGCGTTTGTTGCGACTCGTCCGCCCGGGCATCATGCCGAGGCCGCGCAATCGATGGGGTTCTGCATCTTTGCCAACGCTGCCATCGCAGCCTTGGTGGCGCGCGACCGGTTCGGGCTTGAGCGGGTGGCGGTGGTGGATTTCGACGTGCATCACGGCAATGGCACCGCGGCGATCCTGCAGGGCGAGCGCGGGATGTTCTATGCGTCTTCGCATCAATTTCCCTGTTATCCCGGCACCGCCGGCGAGCTTTCGGTGCGAGACGACGGAGTCGATCTGCCGTTGCCGCCGGGCGCCAAGAGCGACGGATTCCGTTCCGCCTACCGCGAGATTTTATTGCCCGCGGTCGATCGTTTCGCGCCGCAGTTGCTGATCCTGTCGGCCGGTTTCGATGCCCACAAAGCTGATCCGTTGGCGCAATTGCGTTTGGAAACCAGTGACTTCGCCTGGGCCACCGGCGAGCTCGCGGCGATCGCCGATCGTCATTCGGGAGGACGGATCGTATCGGTACTGGAAGGCGGCTACGATTTGGCGGCCTTGGCCGCTTCCGCCGCCGCCCATGTTCGGGGGTTGCTACGGATCGCTGATTGACAGAAGTTTTTTGCGTCTTTTTTACAAAAAAGAAGACCTTCTTCCTATTCTTCCCTGAGCGCATATAGCAGAGCCCTTCGGCAATTTTTTCATAGTGTTTGCACATCGCGCTTGGCTGTTGCAGATGGGCCACAGGGGGCTTGCACGATCGTCACAAATGGTTAGCAATTCCGCTCCGGTGGAGGTTTCCCATGTCCGATGATTTATCCCTCCTGTCGTTCGAAGATGCGCTGGCAGAACTGGAGCGCATCGTTCGGGGCTTGGAGGGCGGGCAGCAGAAGCTGGAAGAGGCGATCGGCGCTTATGAGCGCGGGGCTCGGCTGCGTCGCCACTGCGAGGCCAAGCTGGCCGAGGTGGAAAATCGCGTGCAGGTGATCGTCGAGACCGCCGGCGGTGGGATCACCACCGAAAAATTGGTTTGAATTCCATGAGATCCGCCACTCCTCATCTCGATCGGGTGAATTACCCCGCGGACCTGCGCAATCTGTCGCTGGATCAGCTCCGCCAGCTGGCCGACGAGCTGCGGGCCGAGACCATTGATGCCGTGTCCGGCATCGGCGGTCATCTCGGCGCCTCGCTCGGCGTGATCGAGCTTACGGTCGCGCTGCACGCGGTGTTCGATACGCCGGTGGATCGCCTGATCTGGGACGTCGGCCACCAGGCCTATCCGCACAAGATCCTGACCGGCCGGCGCGACCGCATCCGCACCCTGCGTCAGCCCGGCGGGCTGTCGGGTTTCACCAAGCGCTCCGAGAGCGAATACGACCCGTTCGGCGCCGCCCATAGTTCGACCTCGATCTCGGCCGGGCTCGGGATGGCGGTCGCGCACGAGCTGAAGCGCGCGGCCGGCGATGCGTCCGAGCCCGAGGTTCGCCGGGTGATCGCGGTGATCGGCGACGGCGCGATGAGCGCCGGCATGGCCTACGAGGCGATGAACAACGCCGGCACCAGCAAATCGCGCCTGATCGTGGTGCTGAACGACAATGACATGTCGATCGCGCCACCGGTGGGGGCGATGAGCGCCTATCTGTCGCGGCTGCTGTCGTCGCGCGAATTCATGGGCTTGCGCGAGTTCGCCGCCAAGATGGCGAAGCGCTTCCCGCGCGGCCTGGGCCGCACCGCGCGGCGCGCCGAAGAATACGCCCGCGGCATCCTGACCGGCGGGACGCTGTTCGAAGAACTCGGGTTCTATTACGTCGGCCCGATCGACGGGCATAATCTCGAGCATCTGCTGCCGGTGCTGCGCAACGTGCGCGACGCCGACGAGGCGTTTCCGATCCTGGTCCACGCCATCACCAAGAAGGGCAAAGGCTACGCCCCGGCCGAGGCCGCACCCGACAAATATCACGGCGTGGCCAAATTCAACGTGATCACCGGCGAGCAGGCGAAGGCGCCTCCCGGGCCGCCAAGCTATACCAAGGTGTTCGCCGACTATCTGATCAAGGCAGCCGAAGCCGACCCGCGCGTGGTGGCGATTACGGCGGCGATGCCTTCGGGCACCGGCTTGGACAAATTCCAGCAGAAATTCCCCAAGCGCTGCTTCGATGTCGGCATCGCCGAGCAGCACGCGGTGACCTTTGCCGCGGCACTCGCCGCCGAGGGCATGCGGCCGTTCTGCGCGATCTATTCGACCTTCCTGCAGCGCGGCTACGACCAGCTGGTGCACGACGTGATGCTGCAGAAGCTGCCGGTGCGGTTTGCGATCGACCGCGCCGGGCTGGTCGGCGCGGATGGCGCGACCCACGCCGGCAGCTACGACCTGGCGTATCTATGCTGCCTGCCCCACATCGTGGTGATGGCACCGAGCGATGAAGTCGAACTGGCGCATATGGTGGCGACCGCGGCCGCGTATGATGATGGGCCGTCGGCGATCCGCTATCCGCGCGGCGACGGGCTCGGGCTCGCACTACCGGCGTCAGGCGAAATCCTGCCGATCGGGCGGGGCCGAGTCGTCCGCGAGGGTTCCACCATCGCGTTGTTATCGCTCGGGACCCGGCTGGCGGACACGCTCAAGGCCGCAGACGAGCTGCTGGCGCGCGGGCTCAAGGTGACGGTGGCCGACGCGCGGTTCGCCAAGCCGATCGACACCGACCTGATCGACCGGCTGGCGCGGACCCACGAAGTGCTGATCACGATCGAGGAAGGCAGCAGCGGCGGATTCAGCGCGCTGGTGGCACAGCATCTGGCGCTGGCGGGGCTGCTTGATGGCGGGCTAAAATTCCGGCCGATGACGCTGCCCGACCGGCTGATCGACCATAATACCCAACCAGCGCAAATCGATGAGGCCGGATTGTCGCCGCGCCATATCGTGCAAATGGCGCTCGGGTGCCTTGAAAAGAACGTTGCGGGACCGGTTACCGCGTAAAAAGTTGCAACAAGAATTGACGCCAAACCTGCGATGCGGCTTTGTATCCAAAGCCGAATAAAGGGGAAATGGCATGACTGCAATCGTGCGTTACACGCGGACCGCGATGCTTCTGCATTGGGCAATCGCAATCCTGATCCTGCTCAACGTCGCGCTGGGTTTGTCCTTTACATACGGTTGGGTCGCGCCGGATGATATCCGGCCTATTATCACTTTCCATAAATCGACCGGTATGCTGGCGCTCGTGCTGCTGCTGCTGCGTCTAGCTTGGCGCGCGACCCACACGCCGCCCGCCTTGCCCGCGACTTATCATGCGTGGGAAGCGAACGCATCGCACGTCGCCCATGTCCTGCTCTACGTGGTGGCACTCGGGTTGCCGTTGTCCGGCTGGGCCCACGATTCGGCGGGAAATTATCCATACAATTGGTATGGACTGTTCCACGCACCGAATATCTGGTTCATCGCCAATCTGCCGCCCACGGCGAAACTGGCGTGGCACGGCTATCTGGGCACCGCGCATACCTGGTTCGGCTATGCGCTCTATGTGCTGTTGGCGGCCCATTTGGCGGGTGCACTGAAACATCAGTTCATCGACAAGGAACCCGAAATCCAACGCATGCTGCCAGGCGAGTAGCGCTGCGGCGCGAGAGCTGAAGGCAGTTAGCACGCGAGAGCTGAAGGCAGTTAGCACGCGAGAGCTGAAGGCAGTT
>Ga0302313_10002587_pt1 | contig 12484 bp, 10 predicted proteins | sample III_Palsa_N2_2_FD_200454 | JGI IMG/M metagenome (GOLD analysis project Ga0302313, IMG submission 200454) | Peat permafrost microbial communities from Stordalen Mire near Abisko, Sweden - III_Palsa_N2_2 | ecosystem: Environmental > Terrestrial > Soil > Palsa > Peat permafrost | place: Sweden...
GCCGCACAGGGTGTCGGCAATGCGCGTGGCGATATCGACATCGTGCGGCGAGGCGAAGTAGCCTTCCTTCAGATTGGCCAGCGAGGCCTGGAAGGTGGCGGTGCCCGTATCGCCGGCGACAGGAATGGCGCGCGCCGGCATCGGCGGACGGTAGCCGCTCTCGGCCAGCGATAGCGCCACTTTCTTGGCCACGTAAAGCAATTCGTAGGCGTTGAAGATGATGATGTCGCTCTCGCGCAGCAGGCCGAGCTGCTTGGCCTCGAACGCGCTGGCCGAGACCTTGGCCATGGCGATGGTTTCAAAAACCTTTTTCAGCGACTCGAACGGATCGTCAGGATTCGACTTGGCCGCACGCACGGCCAGCTCATGCAGACCGCCGCCCGCCGGGAGCAGGCCGACGCCGGCCTCAACCAGGCCGATATAGCTTTCCAGCGCGGCGACGGTGCGGGCCGAATGCATCTGAAATTCGCAGCCGCCGCCGAAGGCCATGCCACGCACGGCCGAAACGACCGGCACCAGCGATTCCTTGATGGTCATGCTCGTGCGCTGGAAGTTGGCGACCATCTTGTCGAAGTCGTCGAACTTGCCTTCCTTCAACAGGCCGAGCGCGCCCTTCAGATCGGCGCCGGCCGAGAACGGTTCGCCGGTCTGCCAGATAACGACGGCCTTAAGCTTTTCTTCGGCCAGCTTGATCGCGTGCTGCACGCCGTCGAGCACCTGGTCGTTGACGGTATTCATCTTGGTCTTGAACGAAAGGATGCCAACCCGATCGTCGCCCAGCGTCCACAGACGCACGCCGTCGTTCTCCCATACGGTGACGCCCTGGTCGAACTTCTCGCCGAGGATCGGATCGGGGAACAGCTGACGCGCGTAGACCGGATGCTGCGAGCGCGGCTTGTAGGCACCATCGCCAGCCGACCACGAGCCTTCTTTCGAATGGACGCCTTTACGGCCATCCGTGACCCAAGCCGGCAGCGGCGCGTCGCTCATCGCCTTGCCGGCCCTGATGTCCTCGTTGATCCACTCGGCGACCTGCTGCCAGCCGGCGGCCTGCCAGGTTTCGAACGGACCGAGCTTCCAGCCGTAGCCCCAGCGGATCGCGAAGTCGACGTCACGCGCGGTGTCGGCAATATCGGCCAGGTGGAAAGCGGAGTAATGAAACAGGTCGCGGAAGCTTGCCCACAGGAACTGCGCCTGCGGATCGCTGGACGCGCGCAGCTTGCCGAACTTCTCCGACGGATCCTTGATGGCGAGAATTGCTGCGACTTCGTCCGACGGCTTCTGCTCGGACGGCACGTAATCCTGCTTGGCGACATCGATCACCACGATGTCCTTGCCAGCCTTTTTATAGAAGCCGGCGCCGGTTTTTGAACCCAGCGCGCCCTTGTCGATCAGGCCCTGCAACACGGCAGGCGCCTTGAAGTATTTCAGCCACGGATCGTCGGGCAGGGTGTCGGCCATGGTCTTGATGACATGGGCCATGGTGTCCAGGCCGACGACGTCGGCGGTGCGATACGTCGCACTCTTCGGACGACCGAGCGCCGGACCGGTGAGGGCGTCAACGGTGTCGAAGCCCAGCTTGAACTGCTCGGTGTGGTGCATCGCGGCCAGCATCGAGAACACGCCGATGCGGTTGCCGATGAAGTTCGGCGTGTCTTTGGCGATCACCACGCCCTTGCCCAGCGTGGTGGTCAGGAACGCTTCCAGACCATCGACCACGGCCGGGTCGGTCAGGCGGGTCGGGATCACCTCGACCAGATGCATATAGCGTGGCGGGTTGAAGAAGTGCACGCCGGTAAAGCGATGGCGCAGTTCTTCCGGCAGCGCTTCGGCCAGGCCGTTGATCGACAGGCCCGAGGTGTTGCTGGCGAGCACCGCCGTAGCGGAAACGTGTGGTGCGATCTTCTTGTACAGATCGAGCTTCCAGTCCATCCGCTCGGCAATCGCCTCGATCACCAGGTCGACATCCTTCAAATGATCCAGATGCTCGTCGTAGTTGGCCGGGATGATCGCGGCCGCGAAATTCTTGTCGGCTAGCGGGGCCGGCGACAGCTTGGCCAGGTTGGCGATGGCCTTCAGCGCGATGCCGCTTCTCGGGCCTTCTTTTGCGGGCAGGTCGAATAGCACGGTTTCGACACCGGCGTTGGTGAGGTGCGCGGCGATCTGCGCGCCCATGACGCCGGCGCCCAGCACGGCGGCCTTCCGGATGCGCAGGGGTGGATGTAACTCGGATGCAGCGGTCATTGGCTTCTCCAGTAGAACGAACACAAAGCTTTGGGGTGGGGAAATGCGGCCGTTGCCGGCCGTGCTACGAAATGTTGTCGGTGCGAAGGCGGTTTTGAGCGAGTGTCTAGGGGTGACTGAGCCCGGCCACGGCGAAACGGATGAGGTGCTGCGCGGTCTCTTCGCGGTGCTCGACCTCGCTGACCCCGCTTTTCCGCTGGATCATGCCGAAGCCCGACATGGCGTGAGTCAGCGCGCCGCTGACCAGATCGATGCGCCAATACAGCTCCTGCTTCGTCAGCTGCGGCAGCAGGCGGGCAAATTCCGCGGTGAACTGACGCATCACGTGGCCGTAGTTGTCGGAGAGGAACTGCCGCAGCGTGTCGTCGTGCTCGGCGAAGGCGCGGGCCAGCACGCGCATGAACAACGAGCCCGACTCGTCGTGCGACAGGTCCAGCGCGGGTCGGATAAAGGCGGACAGCACATCTTCCAGCGTGGTCGTTTCGGCCCCTTCGACCAGCGACAAGGCCTGCAGGCGGCTGTTGTTCAAGGCATCGAGCCGGCGCCGGAAAATCTGTTCGACCAGCTTTTCCTTTGAGCCGAAGTGGTAATTCACCGCGGCCAGGTTCACGCCGGCGGCCGAGGTCAACTGCCTCAGTGAGGCGCCATCGAAACCACGCTGCGCGAAAAGCGACTCCGCCGCGCCTAAAATGCGTTCCTTGGTAGAGCCGGTAGGGTTCACTTGCACGATCATCCTGCGACGACGGGTCAGTTCAAACGATCGTTTGAGGATACGCGGAGGCGTTTGTCATCGTCAAACATCCGCTGGATTCGTGATCTTTGTTAAGGACAGGTGATTTGCGTATCCGGTAGAATCTGTCAAACTTTCCTGTACTAAACCCATATTCCACGTAAGGTTTAGTCTTTTTTGTCGGCCCTTGTTGGCCATGACAGCCTTTTTGAAATTCTTTCGGAGCAGATCCCATGGCGCTCGAGCGCACTCTTTCCATCATCAAGCCCGACGCCGTCGCCAAGAACGTCATCGGCGAAATCTATGCGCGCTTCGAGAAGGCTGGCCTGAAGATCGTTGCTGCCAAGATGAAGCAGCTGTCGCGTCAGGAGGCCGAGGGCTTTTACGCCGTGCATCGCGAGCGTCCGTTCTTCAAGGCGCTGGTCGATTTCATGATCTCCGGCCCGGTGATGATCCAGGCGCTGGAAGGCGAGAATGCCGTGCTCAAGCACCGCGATCTGATGGGTGCCACCAATCCGAAGGAAGCCGCGGCGGGCACGATTCGCGCCGATTTTGCCGACTCCATCGATGCCAACGCGGTGCATGGTTCGGATGCTGTCGATACCGCCAAAGTTGAGATCGCCTATTTCTTCGCATCGACCGACGTGCTGTCCAGGTAATTCGTTGTTCCACCACTGATTTCAAGGAAACGAAAGCGGCCGTCGATGGCCGCGCTCTCGAAGAAACATGAACCAGGTAACCACTACTCCATCTGACGCAAAGATCGCGAAGGTCAATCTGCTCGATTTCGATCGGCAAGGTCTGCGCGACTTTTTCACGCAGATCGGCGAGAAACCTTACCGTGCCGAGCAGGTGATGAAATGGATTTATCACGACCTGGAAGATAATTTCGAGAACATGACCGACGTGGGCAAGGCGCTGCGTGCCAAGCTCAATGACTCGTGCTACATCGGTCCGCCCAAGACCATGCTCGACAAGGCCGCCACCGATGGAACGCACAAGTGGCTGCTGGGCATGGACAAGGGCAATGCCGTGGAAACGGTGTACATCCCTGAGCCCACGCGGGGGACGCTCTGCGTCTCCTCCCAGATCGGTTGCGCGCTCAATTGCCAGTTCTGTTCGACCGGCGCTCAGGGCTTCAACCGCAACCTCTCGACCGCCGAAATCATCGGCCAGGTATGGGTGGCGGCGAAATATCTCGGCAATATTACCCACCAGAATCGCCGCATCACGAATGTGGTGATGATGGGCATGGGCGAGCCACTGGCCAATTTCGACGCCGTGGTCAAAGCCATGAGCCTGATGCGCGACGATCTCGGGTTTGGCCTCGCGGCCAAGCGCGTAACGCTGTCTACTGCAGGCATGGTGCCGCAGATCGACCAGCTTTCCGATGCGATCGACGTCTCGTTGGCGGTCTCCCTGCATGCGGCCAACGACGAGCTGCGCACCGAACTGGTGCCGCTCAACAAACGCTATCCGATCGCGGATCTGATCGCCGCCTGCCAGCGCTGGGTTGCACGCAAGCCGCGTACCTCGATCACCTTCGAATACACCCTGATGAAGGGCGTCAACGATCAGCCAGAGCATGCCCGGCAGCTGATCAAGCTGATGCGCAAGCTGCCGACTTGCAAGGTCAACCTGATTCCGTTCAACCCGTTTCCCGGCACCCGTTTCGAGCGCTCAGGCGCCACCGATATCCGGGATTTCCAGACGCTGTTGCTCAACGCGGGCGTGCTGACCATGCTGCGCCGCACCCGCGGCGACGACATCGATGCCGCCTGCGGCCAGCTGGCGGGGCAGGTCACCGACCGCACGCGCCGCAGCGCCGATATCCGCAAGAAACAGGACGAGGAAAGCGTACATGCGCATTAACCGCGCGCTGATTCTTAGCCTGCTGCTGCCGCTGGCCGGTTGCGTGACCACGCATACCGATAGCAACCCCATCGGCAAGAACATGCCGCAGACCAGCAAAGCAGACCAGGCGGTGGAAGCCGCCCGCGTGCACACCGAGCTGGGTCAACGTTACCTGGCCAGCGGCGATCTGCAGAAGGCGTTGGCTAAATTGACCATCGCGCTGCAGTTCGATCCGAACTATGCCCCGGCGCACACGGTGATCGCCGTCGTTTACGAACGTATCAACGAGCCCGCCCAAGCCGAAGTGCATTATCGAAAGGCCGTGGCGCTGGAACCGACCAAGGGCGATGCGAACAACAATCTGGGCTTGTTCTTGTGCTCGACCGGCCGCTATGCCGAGTCCTACGGTTATTTTCAGAAAGCCATCGCCGATCCGTTTTATCAGACGCCTGATATAGCTTTGACCAACGAAGGCATATGCCAGCTGCGCAATCACGAAGTGGTAGCAGCGGAATCGAGCTTTCGCGATGCCATTGCGCGTAACGCAAATAATGGCGAAGCGCTATTTCAGCTTGCCAAAGCGCTCTATCTGAATAACGATGCGTTCCGGGCGCGGGCATTCATTCAGCGCTTCGATGCGCTGGGGGCGCCGACGGCGGCGGCATTGAAGCTCGGTTACGATATCGAATCTCATCTGGGTAACCAGGATGGCGCCCTTACCTATCGCACTCGGCTGCAAACCCAGTTCCCGGATTCGGAACAGGCGCGCGCCCTCAACACAACTGTCAGCCAATGACTTCCATGCAGCCTGATCCGACCGAACCCGGCAAGAGCACGCCCGATCTTTTCGGGGTCAACCTGCTTGATATGGACGCGACTTCGGCTAAGACGCAGATCGTCAGTTTTGGCAGCCGGCTGAAGGCGGAGCGCGAGGCGCGAGATCTGAGCATCGAGACCTGTGCCAGTTCGCTGCGCCTGCCTGTGCGCGTGCTGCGCGAGCTTGAGCAGGATGTGCACGAAGGCATCGACTCGAAGATTTATCTCGGCAGTTACATTGCCAAATACGGCCAGTATCTGGGCATCAACGATGCCTCTATTCAAGCAGAGCTCAATCGCATCAAGCAGATAGAGCCACCGCTGGTGGCTACGGGCGGGATCTCGCATTCGCGCTTCCTGCTCGATCGCTACGCCACGGCAGCGACTTACGTCGTGCTGACCGCCGTCATCGTGGTGCCCATGATCTGGCTGGGAGTCCGCGGCACGATGGATCGCAGCCTGACCCACCTGGCTCCGCTCGATGCGGCGCCGGTGGCACAGCAGGATGCTCCTGCCGCAGCCACGAGTACCGTAAATGCGGCGAACGCGTCGGCCGGTAGCAATTCTTTGGCTCAGATTCCGGCACCGCCGCCGAGTGTTGTGGCAGCGGCTCCGCAGGATCAGCCGCTGATGGCATCGATGGCGCCTTTTCCCAGCATGGACAGTGGCAGCCTGCAGCCGGCCAAGCCGGCGGCTTCTGCTTCGGTGGATACGGGCACCGGCAGTCACAGCCTCAGCGTCACAGTCGACGCCGCCAGCTGGGTCGAAGTGATTGGCAAAGACGGCAAGCGGCTCGAATACGGCCTGCTGCCGGCCGGAAGCAGCAAGACCTATCACAGTGATCAGCCGTTGGATGTGCGCATCGGCAATTCCAGCGGCGCACAAATCAGCATCGATGGCCAGCCCGTCGGACTGGACGATTTCCGGCATGCCAACGTGGCGCATTTTCGCGTGCAGGTGCAGGACGGCAAGGCCTCCGCCGCCAGCCTCTGATCCAGACACGGGCCGCTTCGAGCGGCCCTTTTCGGTTATGCTTGCGCACCGTGTATTCGCCTCACGGCGGAGACGAGCGGCTTTTACTTCCATCCCTCGCGCGGCCTGAGCATGGGCCGGTGATCGAGTGACTTTGAAGGATGATTCATGGCATTTGACGAATACGACAAATACGAACAGAGCGAACTCGTTCAAAAATGGCTGCGCGAGAACGGACTGTCGATTGTCGTTGGTATAGCCATCGGTTTGGTTGGCATTTTTGGCTGGCAGCAGTGGCGCAACCATCAGGCGCGTAACGAGGCCAATGCGGCCCAGCTTTACAACCTTGCCCAGGTATCGGTTGCTGCCAACAAGCCGGAGGCGGCCAGCGCCATTGTCGATCAGCTGATGAAAGACTACGAAAAATCGCCGTACGCGGTCTTTGCTGTCAGTGACCGCGCCAAGCAGCAGGTGCAGGCGAAGCAGTTGGACAAGGCCGAAGCTTCGCTGGATTGGGCGGTTGCCCATGCCACGGACCCTGCGCTGAAGTCGCTGACACAGTTGCGCAAGGCCCAGGTAGAACTGGCCCGCAACGATGGCACGGCGGCCCTTGCCACGCTCGACGCGATGCCGGCCAATAGCTATCAGGGACTTGCCCAGGAACTCCGTGGTGATGTGCTGGTCAAGCTTGGGCGCGCTGACGATGCGCGCAAGGCTTATCAGGCCGCGCTGTCGGCGCTGAAAGAGCAGGCACCGCAACGTGGTGCGCTGCAGATGAAACTCGATGATTTGGCCGTGGCCGGGAAGCAGGGTGCATGAAAGCTGAAATGATGAAACGCGTCTTGCTGATCTCGCTGGTTGGGCTCGCCGGCTGCCATTCGTTCAAGAAGGAAAACGTCCAGCCGCCGACGCCGCTGGCCAAGGATTTCAAGCCGACCGTGCAGGTTACCCGGGTCTGGGAAACCCGCGTCGGTAATGGTGCTGGTGAAACCGGTGCTCGTCTGCGTCCATCCGTCGTTGACGGCGTGCTTTACGCGGACAGCACCGACGGCAAGCTGGCTGCTATCGATGCAGCCACTGGCAAGACGATCTGGACCAAGAGCACGCGCACCAAAGGCTGGTTTGGCTGGGGCGACAAGAAGCGCAAAGATGCGCTGTACGCCGGCGGCCCTGCCGTTGTTGGTGACCTGCTTGCCGTCGGCACGCTCGATGGTCACGTTTATGCGGTAAACGCCAAAGACGGCAGCCCGCGCTGGGAAGCCGAGCTGTCCTCCGAAGTACTGGCATCGCCGGTGATCGTGGGTGATCTCGTGATTGCGCGCACGGAGGACGGCCGCATCTACGGACTGGAATCGGCCACTGGCAAGCGCCGCTGGGTTTACGACCAAGATACCGTGCCACTGCTCAGCCTTCGCGGCAACGGCTCGATGCTGGCGGCCAACGGCGTGATCTTCTACGGTAGCGACGACGGCCGCCTGGTCGCCCTGCGTCTGGACAACGGCTCCAAGCTGTGGGAACAGAAGCTCGCCAGTGGCGAGGGGCGTACCGAAATCGATCGCCTCGACGACGCGGACGGCTCGATTCTGCTTGATGGTGCGGTGCTATACAGCGCTGCTTATCACGGCAATCTGCTGGCGGTGGATGGTCCCAGTGGTCGTCCGACCTGGACCCATCCCTTCTCGACCTTCGTCTCGCTGGCGCTGGGCGGCAACTCGCTGTATGGCGTCAACGAAGATTCCCAGGTCTGGGCGTTCGACAAGACTGGCGGTGCGGATGTCTGGAAGAGCGATGCGCTGAAGTATCGCTGGCTGACCGGTCCGGCGGTGCAGGGAAGTTATGTCGTCGTCGGCGATATGGAAGGCTATGTCCATTGGCTGCAAAGCAGCGACGGTGCTCTGGCGGCGCGCGAGCGTCTGTCCAAGAAAAAGGCCATCCGTGCCCAGCCGCTGGTGGTTGGCGATACCGTCTACGTTGAAGATGTAAAGGGCCACATCGGCGCTTATCGTCTATCCGCGCATTGATCGCGGAGACCATGTACACACCATGCTGCCCGTCGTCGCTCTAGTTGGTCGTCCCAACGTCGGTAAATCGACCCTCTTCAACGTATTGACGCGCAGTCGTGACGCTCTGGTGGCCGATATGCCGGGCGTCACCCGCGATCGCCACTATGGCGTTTGCCGTACCGGCGAAAGGCCGTTCGTGGTGGTGGATACGGGCGGTCTGTCCGGCGTCGACGAAGCCATGGATGTGCTGACCGCCAAGCAGGTGCGCCTGGCGATCGAAGAAGCCAACGTGTTGGTTTTCGTGGTTGATGCGCGCGATGGCCTGCTGCCGCAGGACCATGTGATCCTCAACGAGCTGCGCCGCACCGGCAAGAAGATCATCGCCGCGGTCAACAAGACCGACGGCCTGGACGAGCAGAACGCGCTGGCCGAGTTCGCCGGTTTCGGCATCAACTACACCGTGCCGCTATCGGCGGCGCATAACCGCGGCACCGAAGATCTCATCGATCTGATCCTGCCGCTGCTGCCGGTCGACGAAGAAAGTTCGGTCGAAGGCGATGGTGAAAGCGGCAGTATCCGTGTAGCCATCGTGGGTCGCCCCAACGCCGGCAAATCGACTCTGATCAACCGCCTGCTCGGCGAAGAACGGCTGATCGTTTCCGACGTGGCAGGCACCACGCGCGATCCGATCCGCGTACCGCTGGAGCGCGACGGCAAGCGTTATACGCTGATCGACACCGCTGGCATTCGCCGCAAGGCGCGGGTCGAAGAGGCGCTGGAGAAATTCAGCGTGATCAAGACGCTGCAGTCGATCGCGGCCGCGCAGGTGGTCGTGGTGATGATCGATGCCCGCGAGAATCTCGCCGATCAGGATCTCACCTTGATCGGTTATGCGATGGACGAGGGCAGGGCGATCGTCATCGCGGTGAACAAGTGGGACGACATGGACAAGTACCAGCGCGACGAATGCATCCGTGCACTTGATCGTCGGCTGGTGTTTGTCGACTGGGCCAAGCAGGTGCATATCTCGGCCCTGCATGGCTCCGGTCTGCGCGAGCTGATGCGCGCCGTGGTACGCGCGCACTTCTCGGCGACCAAGGAGATGGGTTCGTCCGAGCTGACCAAGACGCTGGAAAAGGCCTACGAAAGCTACCAGCCGCCGTTGGTCAACGGTCATGCGCCGAAGCTGCGCTTTGCGCATCCAGGCGGTACCAATCCGCCGACCATCGTGATCCACGGCACTCGCACCAAGCATATTGCGCCGGCGTATCAGCGTTATCTGGAAAACTTCTTCCGCAAGCGCTTCAAGCTGGAGGGCACGCCCGTGCGCATCGCGTTCCGTGAAGGCGAAAATCCGTATGCGGGGCGCAAGAAAGTGCTGACCAAAGAGCAGCAACAGAAGGCTCGCCGTCGGGTCAGCGACCTGATCAAGCGCACGCGCTGAGCCGTCTTGATTGCGCGCCCGTCAGCATTTCGTAGACTGGCGGCATGAGCAACCCACTGAATCGTGACGGCTGGCTTGACGCGCTGCGCGCGACCATCCCTGAGATCACGCCCACCGAGGCGCTGACCGCGCAGGCGCACGGCGGCCTGCTGATCGACGTACGCGAGGATGCGGAGCGTGCCTCGGGCATGCCTGCCAACGCGCTGGGCCTGTCGCGCGGGTTTCTCGAGCTGCGCATCGAACAGGCCGAGCCCGATCGCGATCGGGCAATCGCCTTGATCTGCGGCAGTGGACAGCGTTCGCTGTTGGCCGCCGAATCGCTGCGGCGCATGGGCTATCGGCAGGTTAGCTCGGTGGCCGGCGGCTTTGGCCGCTGGAGAACCGAAGGCCTGCCGATTTCTCAGAATAGTCTCGATGCGGATGCCAGTGAACGCTACGCCCGCCAGCTGCGCCTGGCTCAGGTCGGTGAGGCCGGGCAGGCAAAGCTGCGAAACGCCAAGATAGTTTTGCTGGGCGCCGGCGGCCTGGGTTCGCCGGCAGCGCTGTATCTTGCCGCCGCTGGCGTCGGTCAACTGACCCTGATCGACGACGACGTGGTCGAACGGTCTAACCTGCACCGCCAGATCATGCATGCCGATGCCCGTGTCGGCATGAAAAAAACCGAGTCGGCGCGCACGGCGTTACAAGCGCTCAATCCGCGCGTGCGCATCGTGGCGCATGACGAACGCCTGCAGGCGAATAACGTGGAGCGTCTGCTTGCCGGCCACGATGTGCTGATCGACGGCGCGGACAATTTTGCCGCGCGCTATCTGCTGACAGCCGCGTCCTTGCGGCTCAAGTTGCCGATGGTCTACGGCGCCGTGGAGCGTTTCAGCGGACAGGTGAGCGTGTTCGATCCGCGTCGAGATGATTCGCCCTGCTACCGCTGCCTGTTTCCCGAGCCGTTGTCCGGCGCCGATGCGCCCAATTGCAGCGAAGCCGGCGTACTCGGCGTGCTGCCGGGCATCATCGGGCTGCTGCAGGCAACCGAGGCGCTAAAGCTGATTCTCGGTTTCGGCGATGGCCTGGTTGGCCGGCTGCTCTGCTTCGACGCGCTGGATATGCGCTTCAGCGAGCTGCAGCTGGCGCGCGATCCGCGCTGTCCCGGCTGCGGCGCTGATGCCTCGTTCGACGGCTACGAAAATATTGCACGTCAGTGTGCCGCCGTCGGAGGCTGAGCGCGGCATCTACCTCAAGCGCTTGTATGGGGCTCCGGCTAGCCGTGAAGAGCAATGGGAGAATCAAGAGGCGAGCGACGAGTAGCGAGGGCGCATGCTCACTAGATAGCCTCGCATCACCGAGCGTAGGTTGGCGGTGAGCGCAGCGAAACCCAACGTTGAACAACCCGACGTGTTGGGGTTCGCTGCGCTCACCGCCAACCTACGTACGTGCTCCTGCGCCCCATGATACGGCTCGCATCGCTTCGATCGGTTTGTCAGCGCGTCGTCCAGCCGGGATAATGGCCGACTTTACGCCCGGGCACCTCCATGAGCGCACGCATCCTTGACGGTAAACGCATCGCGCAGGAACTGCTGGAGCGCGTCGGGCGGCGCGTCACCGAACGCCTGGCCCAAGGGCTTTCCGCGCCTGGCCTTGCCGTTATTCTGATCGGCGACAACGCCGCGTCGTCAGTCTATGTGCGCAACAAGCGCAAGGCCTGTCATCAGGTCGGTTTTCGGTCGTTCGATCACGATCTGCCGGCCGATACGAGTCAGGAGGAGGTCTTCGCGCTGATCGATAACCTCAATGCTGATCCGGATGTGCACGGCATTCTGGTGCAGTCGCCGCTGCCCGAGCATATCGATGAGGATGCGTTGGTCGACCGCATCGACCCGGCCAAGGACGTGGATGGTTTTCAGGCCATCAATGTGGGCCGGCTGGCGCTGCGTCGTTTCGGCCTGCGGCCGTGCACGCCGCGCGGTGTGATGACGCTGCTTGGTCATACCGATCGCCCCGTGCGCGGCCAGCACGCTGTGGTCGTGGGGGTATCGAACCATGTCGGTCGGCCGCTGGTGCTGGAGCTCATGATCGCTGGCTGCACGACGACTTCCTGTCATCGGTTTACCCGCGACCTGGAAAGCTTCGTGCGCCAGGCCGATATTCTGATCGTCGCCGTCGGCAAGCCGGGGCTCGTCAAGGGCGAATGGATCAAGCCCGGCGCCGTGGTGATCGATGTCGGCATCAACCGACTGGAGGACGGCCGGCTGGTCGGCGACGTGGATTTTCAGGCCGCCTCGGAAAACGCCAGCTGGATCACCCCGGTGCCCGGTGGCGTGGGTCCGATGACCGTCGCCACACTGATCCAGAACACCCTGGAAGCCGCCGAGGCGCACGCTTCCTACGGAGTCGATTGCAACTAAGTACGGCAACATTCAGTCGCTG
>Ga0302313_10002589_pt1 | contig 12480 bp, 10 predicted proteins | sample III_Palsa_N2_2_FD_200454 | JGI IMG/M metagenome (GOLD analysis project Ga0302313, IMG submission 200454) | Peat permafrost microbial communities from Stordalen Mire near Abisko, Sweden - III_Palsa_N2_2 | ecosystem: Environmental > Terrestrial > Soil > Palsa > Peat permafrost | place: Sweden...
GAGCGATACGTCGCCGACTGGGTCGCCGGCAACGGCAACCTATAACCCGAGCGAAGGCTTTGGTTCGGCTCCGCTGAAGCTTGGACGGCGAATCTCTGAAGTGTCGCTAATGTTCAGCTTCTAACCTCGGCTCTGGCTGCGGCGGTAGAGACACTGCCGCGACCTTTGCTTCCTTGATGAGAACGCCGCGGCTCGGCGGTGGCGCTCCTGTAAATCTGTTGAAATTTTGTGGAGAAGCAAATGCCCGGACGAAGAGTCACAGGTTCGTTCAGTTCCCTCTTTCTGTGTGCGGTCGTCGCAGGTGTGTGCGCGGGGGCGCAGACTGGTCTCACGAGGTCTGCGGGGGTTGCTTCGTTTTCGTCGATCACCAGCGCAACACCGCTACCGAACGGAGTCGAGTTGCATGATGGCGACCTGGTGATGCAGATTACCGCATTGCGCGACGATGTGTTGCGCATTCGCGCCTCAGGTACGGGCGAGCTGCCAGAAGATGCGAGCTGGGCTGTACTGGCGGCGGCACGGAGCGCGTCCGTGAGCGTGAGTCAGGATGGAGATGAGAAGGCGGTGGGATTTCATACGGCGAGCCTGCGTGTCTCGGTCGACCGCCGCAACGGTCTGATGACGGTGACGGACGCTTCGGGCAAAGTACTACAGCAGGACACTGAGCCGATGCAGTTCAATGGCAAGGGTTTTCGGCTCGCGGAGGCGATGCCCGCCGATGAGCATTACTTCGGGCTGGGCGATAAGACGGGGGCCTTCGATCATCGCGAGGCAGCGTTTCGGTTGTGGAACACGGATGCATATGGTTGGCAGGAGTCGACCGACCCACTGTATAAAAGCATTCCGTTTTATCTGACGTATCGTGCGGGGGTGTCGCTGGGAGTATTGATTGATAACACCTGGCCGTCATCGTTCGACTTTGGCAAGACGGTCGGTGATATGGTGCAATATCGCGCGGAGGGTGGGCCGGCGAACATCTACATTGTGTACGGGCCTTCCGCAAAGGAGGTGTTGAAGAGCTATGCGTGGTTGACCGGGCCGAGTCCTCTTCCGCCGCTATGGACGTTGGGCTTTCAACAGTCGCGCTACAGCTACATGACACAGGATCGGGTGCTGCAGGTGGCGGAGCGTCTGCGAAAAGACAAGATTCCTTCCGACGCCGTATATCTTGACATCGACTACCAGGAGAAGAATCGCCCCTTCACGATTAACAAGGACGCGTTTCCGGACATGGCAGCCATGGTGAAGACACTCCACGCGGAAAAGTTCCACGTGGTCGCGATTACGGATCTGCATATCGCGTTCCTTCCGGGCCAGGATTATCCACCCTTCAATAGTGGCGTTGCCGGCGATGAGTTTGTAAAAAATTCGGATGGAACGACGTACGTTGGCAAGGTATGGCCGGGGCCTAGCGTGTTTCCGGATTTCACGAGGGCGCAGACGCGGGTGTGGTGGGGAACGTTGTACAAGAACCTTGAACAGATCGGGATCGACGGATTCTGGAATGACATGGGTGAGCCTTCCGTGTTCAACGATCTGAAGACTATGCCGTGCTCGGCTGTGCATCGCATCGATGAGCCAGGATTTGCGAAGCGCACGGCGACGCATTGCGAAATTCACAACGTGTATGGAATGGAAAACTCGCGTGCAACGTTCGAAGGGCAACTTGCCCTGAAGCCGGACGTTCGGCCGTTTGTCCTGACCCGCGCTTCGTATGCAGGAGGGCAACGGTATGCGGCGACGTGGACCGGGGACAACTCGGCTACATGGAATCATTTGCGGCTGACGACGTCGATGCTGAAAAATCTGGGGCTGAGCGGATTCGCCCTCGCCGGAGCGGATGTGGGAGGTTACGCGGGTACGCCCACGCCGGAATTGCTGACTAAGTGGATTGAAATCGCGGCGTTTCAGCCGATCGATCGGGATCATGCGGAGAAGGGGACGGGGGATCACGAGGTGTGGGCCAATGGACCGGCGCAGGAAGACATCCGACGCCGGTTCATCGAGACACGCTACCGGCTGCTTCCCTACCTTTACACCGTGACGGAAGAGGATACGCATACGGGACTACCACTGCTGCGGCCGCTGTTTCTGGAGTTTCCAGATGCGGCTGCAGATCGGCATCCGCTGGATGTTGATCTGAATACGTCAGGGGAGTTCATGGTGGGGCCGGATCTGTTGGTCGCTGCGCCGGCCTTTGAAGACAAGGCGGGGGATTACGAGGCGACACTTCCCTCCCATGGGTGGTATGACTTTTGGACTGGCAACGAGGTGGAGGAGGATCGGGTACAGGTGCAGGCGGGTGGACTCCAGCCTGAGTCTGCGGCGGGGCCAGTTCTGCCGGCAGTGCGGGTTCATCGCGAGCTGTCCACGCTCCCGGTGTTCGTGAGGCCGGGAACGATACTTCCGATCGAGCCACTTGTGCAAAGTACCGAGGAGCAGCCTTCTGGGCCACTGACGTTGCGCGTGTTCCCGGGCCCGAACTGTGGCGGACATCTCTATCAGGATGATGGAACTAGCTTCGCGTATAAACGGGGTGAATTTCTGCGGATGAACTTCTCGTGTGAACGTTCGGGAGATCATGGCGAGATCACCATACACATTGGGAAGCATGATGGAAGCTATCCGGCGTGGTGGAAGGAGATCGCGGTACAGGTGAACGGGCTGTCGGCGAGACCCTTGTCCGTGACCGTGAATGGGGAAGCAGCAAAGTTCACCTATGCGGATGCGTCGGCTACGATCTTAGCGAAGGACAATGGGGATGGCATCAATGTTGTGGTGAGGTCCGCTGTTCATTAGATCCACAAAATCTAAGGGCGCATAACCCGCCGCAACCACCGCGATTGAAGAGCATCGCAAGATGCCTTCCTACTTTGGGATCCGAACAAGGGTACCCACGAGTCTCCACACAATCCGAGTGCAGACGTCTTGAACAAAGCTATGTGTTGTGGAGGATGATGGTCGGGGCGGAGAGATTCGAACTCCCGACCCTCTGCTCCCAAAGCAGATGCGCTACCAGGCTGCGCTACGCCCCGACAATCTTATGATACCAAGTCAACGCCAACCCGGGGCATTCAAAGAATGCAATAACGATCCTCCCAGCCATAGCAGCAGAAGGAACGGCAGCATGGCGAGGGCCAGCAATCCAAGGGCTAGCAGACCCATGAATAGCCAGTCGCGGGCGGTGTCCCTGCGTGGAGCAGCCAAGGTTTGCTCCAGCAGATGATAGTTCCGGCGATTGGCTCGCCAACCAATGTCGAAGAGGTTGCCAAGGACGGGTACGAGTCCAGCGACCACTTCAATGGCGAGGTTGGCCACCATGCGCGCGATCGTAATCAGGGGAACGCCGCGGAAATAGGCAGCGAGAACGATAATGCAGCTGGCCATACCTCCCAGGAGATCGCCAACTCCGGGAATGAATCCTACGACGCCGTCGACGCCAAACCGGATATTGGTACCGGGAACCCGAAACCAGGTGTCGAGCACGCGGGAGAGCATGTCGAGGTTTTCATCGCGAAAGGCTCCTCCTCCGCCGCCCAGGCGTTGGTGCATCCCGTCTGGGGTGCGGTTTGCCGAACCTGGCGGCAGAATCTCCGGCTGGGTTGTTCTAACCGTCATCGCTCACGCTCCCTCTTCGCATCTGCTTCGTAGGATGCTACAATCAAGAACGATACGGCGGCTATAGTTCAGTGGCAGAACGCCGCTCTGTGGCAGCGGATGTCGTGGGTTCGACCCCCACTAGCCGCCCCAATCTACATCTCTTGTATTTCCAGATACTTGCCGGATGGTCTTCCTCGCCAGGTCATAGGTTTGTTGCTGCCTCCACGGCTGATGGAAGTCATTCGGGCGGCGGCGTGTCGTGCTTCAACCCCCTAAGCACCGTGCTTGTTTTCGTCTGTTGATTCGGGCTTAGCAACAGCCCTTTCAATTTCACTATCCGATGCAAATCCGCATCTTTCAATTCCCAATCACTCGCCGCGCTCCTGGCCGACAATTCGAGGAGATTGCCTTCGGGAAACTCCCAGTATTCCAGGGTGAGTTTGCCAAATGGAGACTCTAATGGAGTCGCCCACGTCGTTGAGCCGATGCCGGAAGTTCTTCTTACCTGGGACCAGGTAATCGACACATGCGCCTCTCTTAAGAGTTCCCTTTGTCGAGAGCTAAAGGCGCTGAAGAGTTCGTCACCGGCTTGAGGTGCCTCCTGATGCTTGTAGCTTTTCCCAACCGAGTAGGAGGTGTTTGCTCCCGCTTCCGTCCTATCTATCTCGCATCCAAAGTCGTCTTGTAGCTTGGAGTTTTCAATCTGCTTGTCTCCTTGAGGCAAGCGTACCTTTACCGTGAGGTCGTTCTTGGCGCCCTGCCTAACTCGCACAATCACTCCCTGGTTGAGAAGGCTGAGACTGCCGGTGTCGAAGAAATAAATTCGGCTCGTCGTTTGCTTTGCAAAGTTCAGGGAAGCGATCACAGATTTGCTGGTGGAAGGTAAAAGCAGGAGCTTTATCTCGACGGAACAAGATTCTTGAGCGTGTATGGCTGAGCACCAAAACAACACTATTATGGATGGGAATGCCCGCTTCCAGCCACGCCTCATCGATCTCATCCAATGATCTTGCATCGTATAGATCCTAAGTTTCAAGATGCTTGAAGAGACCTGTTAGAAATACCAGTTTCCAATCGGCGATAATCGTGGTGAACTCATAGATTCCGGGACTCGATGGCTATCAGATCCAACCTGCGTAATACCGACACTGGCAGCATCTGGTTGCATTCTTTTCAAAGGGTGGTGCTTTTCTAATGGGCAAAGGACCAATGAAAATCGTTATTGTCAGGCACGCGGAAAAACCTGCCTCTCGGCTACCCCATCTGGCGTTGCGCGGAAGAATGCGTGCCGTTGGTCTCTCGAAGTTGCTACCGCAAATCGTGAAGCCCCATTTTGTATTTGCCTCTACTTCGACTAGGCATTCCGCCCGCCCCTACCAGACAATCCGGCCCACGGCAGATAAGCTCGGGGTCGATGTCAAAACAGACTACGCCGATCGAGACATCAAGAAGATGGTCAAAGACTTACGTAAAAAAGAATTTGAGGGCAAGATCGTTTTGATGTGCTGGCATCATGGCATGATACCCAAACTGATCCGTGCACTGGGACACGAGCCGCCTTACGAGCCTTGGCCAGAGGAGCTTTACGATCGCATCATCAGTATTGATAAGGATGGGATTAAGAATCTTCCTCAGCGCCTTCTATTCGGCGACACAATCGATTAGCGCAAGCCTCCGTCCGATCGCGACTCACCGCGCATCTCCACACATCGCGAACCCTTCCGTGGTCTATTCCTTTGGAGGCTTCGTCGGGCATTGAGCATCAAAGGCAGCCTGCATCCGACGCAGTTTCAGCACGCCATAGAACACGGTTATCACCATCCCCACAACCAGAAGCCCGTCAAGGTGACTCTCCATATCGAAGGATCCTTTGCGATTGGCTATGTAGCCCGAGACGACCAAGACGAGAATCCCGAGGTTGATGATCCAGTTCACCGGTTTCGACACAACGTAGTCCAAAGTCCCGAAACCACCAAGCTGGTAAAGCATGAACGGCAGGATTGCGACCATCGGCAGCAGTTCCGATGCGCCCAGGGTCGGATCAACTGTACCTGGCGTTACGGCGTGGAGCAGCCGGCTATGAGCTAGTTGATGGAATAGCGCCGGGATTGCACACAGTAGCGGCACCACGGCAAGCAGTTCGAGCACCAGCGACCCACTCCACGTACCGATTTTTGACGTCGTATCGGCGCCCTCGCCCGACTGCTGCGTGCCGATGAACAACCCACCCACAATTGCCGCCGCGCTTGAAAGCATCAGCAATTCGACGGTTATGCCAAAGCTCTCCGGCTCCCCCGCCTTGAGTAGCAGCATCGCTAGAAAGCCAGGTGTGTAGAACATGACGCGGATGAGCTTCGCCCAAACGCGAGCGTCTCGCTCAGGCGGAAGAATTGGAAGCTGCCGTCCGTCGGTTCCAATTGTTGGTCTTGCCTTCGACATAATCTTGTCCTCCGGGTGCGGCAAGTTCTGCGCTTAATTAATAGCAGAGCGTTTCTGAATCATGCGGAAGGTATGGACCACAGAACAGCTGTTGTGACCGGAGGCTCATCCGGAAGATTCAACCATTTCGCAAAGCTCGAAAGTGTCTCCGGTCGGATTTGCGAGTAGACGGCACGATGCGGTATTCAGGAAATTCAGCCTGCGAAAGATTAGGCTGCTCGTAGCAAATGTCGGCGAGGCTGGCCCCGCGACAGCCGGGACGCCTCCGGGCCGCTCCATACATCCAGCGGTTTTCCGAATTGGCAATATAGCCTTCAGCTAGCTTCAATTCTTTGACTGCCCTGGTGGTCGTGATCCCGAATTTTGACCCTGTGGCAGCTTAACGTTGGGCTTGGTCTGCTTCGTATTTGGCTGTGCAGGCCTCGTGGCGGGCTGTGCAGGCCTGGTGCTCGGCTGCGTTGGTCTAGGGTTCGGCTGTGCAGGCCTGGTGCTCGGCTGCGTTGGTCTAGGGTTCGGCTGTGCAGGCCTGGTGCTCGGCTGCGTTGGTCTAGGATTCGGCTGTGCAGGCCTGGTGCTTGGCTGTGTTGGTCTAGGATTCGGCTGTGCAGGCCTGGTGCTCGGCTGCGTTGGTCTAGGATTCGGTTGTGCAGGCCTCGTCCCGGGCTGTGTTGGCTTCGGTTGAGGAGCGGGCTTGGTCACAGGCGGCCGATTTCCATTGGGCTGCGTTGGCCTGGTCTGTCCTGGCGGCTTTGTGTAGCCGGGCCTTGTGGTCGGTTGGCCGGGCTTTCCACCAGGCTTAGGTTGCTGCACGGGCGGCCGACCAGTCCCAGGCCTATTTCCAGGGCGATTATTTGGTCCCCAGGCAGGACGGTTGGCCGGAAGAGGGCGAGGCGTGGGCGGCCGATAATTCGGCGGTCGATAGTTCCATTTGCCGCCATATCCCGGCCTTGCGTTATAGGGGACCGGGCGCGGACGGTACCAGTAATTTGGCGGACGATAGGGGCTTCGCCATCCCACCCAGACGCTGTGATTGTAATAGGCCCGGTGCGACGACCAGTTCCACCCCCAGCCCATCCATCCCCATGGCCGTGTGCTCACGATAAGGATGCTAATCGGGATTGGCGGTCCGTACGTGACGTAGACCGGGGTCGGCGAACGGTAATATATCGTCGCTGGATTGTAGATAGGCACGTAGACAAACTGCGGGTTCGCCGGTTGGATCACATACACCGGCTGTGAAGCTACCTGCTGTACCTCTACTGTCTGTTGCTGGTTCGATTGCAACGTCCCTGCTGCGTAAGCCTGGGCTCGCAACCTTTGGATCGAGGCACTGACTGCTCCCTGGTCTGCGTTAAATGCTTCGCCAATGGCGGCGAAATCGTCGATGTCTTCCGCCATCATGTTGATCACGTCGGGGAACAGCACCAGCGAAACGAAGGCCGAGTCGAATCCCTGCTTCTCTGCTGCATCGGTAAGCGCCGCGCCCTGTAGACCGGGGTTCGCTTGCAGCCAATTCGAGACATCCAGGATTTCTTGTGGATTGGTTGATGCCGTTGTAATCTGCGCCAGCAGAGAATCGGGGTAAAGCGCAACGGGAGCAAGCAGTTGATCCAGTTCTTGTGGCGTCGGAATCGGAGCCTGCGCCAGTAGCAATGATCCGGACCATGACAAGACTGAGAGGGTAAGGAGTAGAACGAATGCGATAGAGCGTGATTTCCGTTGCATAGAACGCCTCGTCAAAATTTCGTTTTTCTGCTTCGTTGAGAAAATAGTCGCCAAATGCCTCTTCGCGCTGCCAAACCATCCAATCAAGGAACGCCCATTTCCACCATGGGGATACTGTCTGTTATGACAGGGCATTTAGTCTAGCGCGGTTCGGGATCAAAAAGAAAATACCAGCGATTCAACTCGCTTCCTGGGGCGTCGCAAATCTTCGAAAACACATGTTTATCACATTGTCATTACTATGCTTTGGCGGTCTGCCATCCCCGCAGCAAACTCGATGACTGGTGAATCGCAGGAAGTTGGCCGCAATCCGATTCAGGTGTCCCTCCGACAATGGCAACTGTCACTTTTGCCAGTTGCGGGGTGCCAGCTTTCTCGCTAACTTTCCCTTGATGGTTGCAGGCTCTCGGAATAATTCCTTGACGCACGATACTACTCATCCGTAATCAGAAGGTAGCTTTTGAGAACTCTGAAGACAGCCTCGATTTTTTCGAGCGATGTTTGCTGATAGCTGGAGGGATGCTTCTGGTGATCTGGCTAACGGCCTTTCTGGATGGGAAGATTTCCTCTCGGCTTGCATTGTGGAGCTTTGCGAACACGCAAGCGGCCACCATGCCGAAAAATGATGCCTCGAAATCCAGCGATTCAATTGGAAACGTCGATTTCCCTGCCTTTGATTGGATTGCTGGGCCTTCTGTTCATGAGCACTTCGCTCGGCCTGCGCTCCCTTCGCCAATCCTAGTTCCCCTCTCTACAAGTGCCCTCGATACTGGGCGATGGTGGGCCTCGCGAAACTGAATGGGCCGAGGAGTCTCGGGAGACACAGTCTTGATGGCATTTATAGCAACGTGTATTCTGTAACTTACGAGGCGTCCGGTGGGCTTTCCTTCGGTTTTCACTAGCCACCGAATGCTTGAGGTACTGCTCTCCGCAACACCGCGCTCACCTGTGCGCGCAATCTTCCTCTGAAGGCAGAGCGACCATACCGTGCCGCGCGCCCTGAAAACCATCGTCGCTGCTCCCGCCCTGACGCCCCCTCCCCGCAATCTATTCCTTGGGACCTCCGGCTGGGCCTACCCGTCGTGGAAGCCGGGATTTTATCCAAAAGATGTTCCCTCTCGCGCCTTTTTGCAGTTCTATGCCAGCCGCCTGACCTCTGTGGAGGTCAACTATTCCTTCCGGAAGCTGCCGTCCGCTGCCCAGTTATCAGGCTGGCTGAAAGCGACACCCACGAGCTTCCGGTTCAGCTTCAAGGCGCCACAGCGGATCACTCACTTCCAGCGTCTGCGGGAGAGCCATGCAGCTGTCGGCGAGTTTGTCGCTTCGCTCAAACCAGCTCGAGCCGCCGGAAAACTGGGCATGCTTCTCTTCCAGTTGCCGCCGAATTTTGCTGCCGACAACGTCCGGCTTGAGGCCTTCCTGAAAGCGCCAGCGTTCGTGAGAAACCGCTCTTTGCAGGTAGCCTTCGAGTTCCGCCACCCCAGCTGGTTTACTGAAGCGACCTACGAGATCCTTCGCCGCAGCAACCGTGCTCTCTGCATTGCGGAGGCCGATGAGTTGAAGACGCCAGACGTATCGACTGCGGACTTCCGCTGCTACCGACTGCGCAGCAGCGGCGGTTATTCTGCTGCCCAATTGAAAGCATTTGCCAAGCAGTTTGAGAAGCGCGCCAGGAAGTCGGACGTGTATGCCTACTTCAAGCACGAGGACGAGCCAGCCGGCGCATTGAACGCTACCAAAGTACTCGCCGCCGCATCCAAGCTCGATGGCGGAGGCCGCGCATGAGTTCCAGCACGCTGCCCAATACTCAGCCCGGGCGCAGCATCGAATGGCCCGAGACGTACCCTCCCTTTCAACCCCGCCGATGGGTGGTCAACGGCCATCTGCAGACGATCTTTGGCAATTTCCTGCCACGAACAGATGCGCTTCCACCACCGGAGATTCAGATGGTGGAGGTCTCCCCAGCGCACGGTTCGCAGATCTCCAGCCAAGTGCTCTGCGAGTGCCACTGGCAGCCGCTTCCGCAACGTCGGACGACGCTGACGGCCATCATTCTGCATGGCCTCGAAGGCTCGTCGCACTCTCAATATGTCACCGGCAATGCCAATAAGTTGTGGCGTTCCGGCTGCAACGTCATCCGCATGAACATGCGCAACTGCGGCCCCGCGAAGTATGGCGACATGCTGCGCCTCTCGCCAACCCTTTACCACTCGGGGCTGTCGAGCGACGTGGAACGCGTGCTGCGGTTCTTCCTCGAGACCCAGGGCCTGGAATCCGTCGCGCTGATCGGCTACTCGATGGGCGGAAATTTGATGCTCAAGCTCGCAGGTGATCTGGGCGCCTCAGTCCCCGAGCAACTGCACTCGGTCGTGGGCGTGTCGCCGGCGGTGGATCTTGCGGCGTCTGCCGATGCTCTGCACGAACCCCATAACCGCATCTATGAGCGCAAGTTCGTTCGCGGCCTGGTCAAGCGTTTTCGCCGCAAGGCATCCTTCTTTCCACGCGCATTCGATCCCCACCGCGCGGCGCACATCACTTCCCTGCGCGAGTTCGATGAGCGCATTACTTCGCTCTACTGCGGATTTAGTTCGGCGGATGATTATTACGCGCGTGCCTGTGCTGCCCGCGTGCTGGATCGCATCACGGTTCCCACGCTGATTCTCCACGCGGAGGACGATCCGTTTGTCAGAATCACTTCGGAGACGCGCAGCACGATCGCCGCAAACCCGCACATTACCTTCCTCGCGACCGAACATGGCGGCCACTGCGCTTTCCTCGCGCCGTCCGACACGGCCGCCGGAAACGACGGTTATTGGGCCGAGCACACCGCCCTGCGCTTCGTGCTCGCCCACGCCTGACGTATCCTAAAGATTGATGCTCTCTGAATGGACCGCCGAGTGTTCCCTCGATGCACCGACGCTGGTCGTCCCGTGGTCCGCGGACGGGCAAGAGGATGGATCGCATGCCGGCGCGGCCGCCCACTTCATCGACCTGCGAGCGAATCCCTACGATATCGCGGAGATCGTCGAGGCCGAGCACAACACGACCCTGGCCCGCGCGCTTCGATCGCTCAATGCCACACGCTCCCCTTTCCTGACAGCGAAATGTGACACCTGGACTCTCTCCTCTTTGGAACAATCAGAGACTCTCGAAGCGCTTCGGATGGAGCTTTTCCTTCATGAAGAGGACGCTCAATTCGGATACGCAAGCTATATCGATCTGCTCTGGCGCGAACGCTCCGTCTTTGCTTCCGCACATCAGCAGCAGGATCGACTGGATCGCATCGTGCGCAGAGCCCACCGGTTACCCCACGCGGAAGCCGCGATGGAATGTATTCTGCGGCCGGCGTTTCTCGATCTCAGCGGCCCGCTCGAAGGCTTCGCTGTCTCGTTCTACCTTTCCGCGCTAGGCCCGGACGCTGAGATCGCTCGGCGGCGGTGGGAGTTGGCGATGGATGACACCGTGGCGTTGCTGCGCAGTAAAGAGCTTGAAGCAGCTCGCGGCTCCGCTACAATCGATGCAGCGGATGGTTATCCCTTACGTGTCCGCCACCTGGGGTCGTAGCGTGGGCCCAAGGCCCAGCATGTCGGGCGAGTAGCTCAATTGGATAGAGCACGGACCTTCTAAGTCCGGGGTTACAGGTTCGATCCCTGTCTCGCCCACCACTTCAATCGCAGCGCATACTCCACATCGAGCGAAAGCGCGGGAATGGTCCTTGGATTGACAAGCGTCCATCGATCCCCTTAAAACCTAGGTAGAAAACGATTTCCCGATCTATCGAAAGCTGCATCGCGAGGAGTTCTCATGTTCGCCCATTGGAAAGCAAGTCTAGGGTTCGCCGTTTTACTTATGATCGCCGGTGGCGCATCCGCCCAATCTCCGCATGTCTATACGCTGTCAGGCGATGTCGCCTTCACGCACGATCCGTCGATCGCAAAAGATGGGAAGACCTGGTATGTCTTTGCCACTGGCAAGACGCCAGAGGGTGGCCAGTTTGCGATTCGCTGCTCCGACGACCTCGAGCATTGGAAGCGCTGTGGACAGGTATTCGACGCAATCCCTGATTGGATCCAGAAGCGCAGTCCAGGGACCAAGGATCTTTGGGCTCCTGACGTCTCATACGAAAACCATGAGTACCGCATGTACTATGCATATTCTCTCTTCGGCAAGAACACCTCGGGCATCGCGCTGGGAGTGAACAAGACCCTTGATCCGACTTCACCGGATTTCAAATGGGTGGACAAGGGACTGGTACTCGAGTCGAAGGCTGAGGACAATTTCAACGCCATCGATCCCAACTTCATTCGCGACCACAAAGGTCAGGATTGGCTGGCGTTCGGAAGCTTCTGGGACGGCATCAAGATGCGCCGCCTAGACAAGTCCACGGGGCTGCTCTCCTCCACCGACACGACGCTCTACTCGCTCGCGCGCCGCGCACAGCCGCCCGATGCCGCGCCGGCGCCTCCAGGCCTGCCGCCGAACTGGGAGGCCATCGAAGCGCCCTTCATCGTCTTTCACGGTGGCTACTACTACCTGTTTACGTCCTGGGATCTCTGCTGTCGTGGTCTGAAGAGCACCTACAAAACGGTGGTCGGGCGCGCGAAGGTGGTCACCGGCCCCTATGTAGACGAGACCGGCAAGCCGCTGCTGGAGGGTGGAGGAACGCCGCTGCTGGTAGCGAACTCACGCTGGCTCGGGCCGGGCGGCGAGAGTATT
>Ga0302313_10002600_pt1 | contig 12429 bp, 16 predicted proteins | sample III_Palsa_N2_2_FD_200454 | JGI IMG/M metagenome (GOLD analysis project Ga0302313, IMG submission 200454) | Peat permafrost microbial communities from Stordalen Mire near Abisko, Sweden - III_Palsa_N2_2 | ecosystem: Environmental > Terrestrial > Soil > Palsa > Peat permafrost | place: Sweden...
ATTTTCGTCGGTACGGGAATGTCGAACGTTAATCGTAAATCGCGAGACACCCAATACCCCGCGACGACCAATTTGCAAATCGGGTCGAAGTCGTTTACCGACACCGTACAGAAATATCCCGTCAGTCGTGAGATCCTGACGCTGCCGTGGGTCTGCGACGTGTTTTGATCATCGCCGGGCGCTACGCCCGCTACCGCAATTTGCAAATTTACGTAATCCAGGGAGCATTTCAATGGCACCGACTACATCCTATTCGCCCCTTCGGGACCTGTCCGCTAGCTGGTTGAAGTCCGTTACCGAGGCTGGAGAAATGTTTGCTGCCAGCGCCCAGGTAGTTGGGCATCGCACAGCCCGTATGGCCACCGCAGGCCCTCTGCCAAGCGAGCGCGATCGCACCGAATTCAGCCTGATGAGCCGCGAAAAGAAGGAGGCGGCATCGGAAGCGCTCCAGGCTTTCGGGTTGGGATTCTTGAACCTGGCTATCGCAGTGGCCGTCGAGACTGGAACTCACATGTGGGAAACGTCTGCGGCCGCTGCTGCCTTGGCGTCCAGTCAGTCACCCTCACAGTGGCTTGAGCGCCAGGCGGCGTTGGCCAAAATTGCGGCTAACGCGCCGGCCAACCCATTGCGTCTGGCGAACTCTGCTACCCGCGTCATTCAGGAAAGTCTCGCGCCTATCCACAACCGTGCAACTGCCAACGCGGCGCGTCTGGGAGCCCTTTGAGCGCCGTCGCGGCGGAGCCACGGCATCAGGCTAATACCGATGGACCGGAAAAACTCGTCGAAGCGCCGAAGATCGTGTCGAATCTCCACGGTGTATCGGAAACGATGTTGTGGACACTTTATGACCGGGCGTGCGAGTCGGAACGGTCGGACGGCGTCCTGGTCGACGAGGACAGCGCCCGGATATGCGAAGCGAGTGACTACGATTTTGCCGGCCGTTTTGGTAGCCCCGATGGCTCATTCGCCGCGCGGGCCGCGGAAATCGATCATCTGATCGTGCGCTGGCTTGAGAATCACCCCGACGGGGTTGTCATTTCGCTAGGCGAAGGCCTCGAAACACAGGGGCACCGTGTCGATAATGGCCGCATGCAGTGGCTAACCGTTGATCTTCCAGCAGCCATCGAGTTTCGCGAGCAGTTCCTGAAACCCTCAAAGCGCTTTCGCCACATCGCTGCGAGTGCACTCGATCCGGTATGGGCGAATGAGCTCGGGGCCGCGACCGATATATTCATAGTGGCTCAGGGACTCTTCATGTACCTTCAACCGAAGGCTGTGCAGCGCCTCTTTGCAGACCTGGTCGCCCGCTTTCCAAAAGCAGAGCTCGTTTTCGATGTGATCCCGGCATGGTTTTCCGCGCTCACAATGTGGGGTTTCATGAAGACTCCGTACTACCGGCTGCCGCCTATGCCGTGGGGTATTGACGCCGACAACATCGGTCCTTGTCTGCACGAATGGTCTTCGGGCATTGAATCGATCAACCTGCTCGAATACAGGGCGCCGCGTGGCTGGCCAAGAATGTTGGAAAACCTGCTTCGCATGAACCCAACGAATAAAAGATACCTTCCGTGCCTCGTGCAAGTCACCCTTCAAAGCTAGCTGACCTGTGCCACTGCTTCACCTTGCGTGACAATTTAAGCAAACCCGTTTTCGCACAACGCTCGGGGCGATGCCCGCCAGTCCTTTCCTTAAGGCTTGGCGTTGGTTTGGAAAGTCCGCGCTTGCAGCGCTAAACGCGGCCTCGCCGTGCGTTCCACTTCGGAAACCGGACACCCGCCACCCTCAGATAGCCTGGCCTGTATATCGAGGCAGACTAATGGTGAACACACAACCTGTGCCAGGCACGTCGCGGACGCTGAGAACACCGCTGTTTGCCTCGACACTGCGCTTCGCGATTGAAAGACCTAACCCCAGTCCGGTTTTGTCTTCGCCATTCTGGGTGAACGGCAGGAACATTCGTTCTGCATTACCGGGCGGGAGACCACCGCAATGATCTTTCACGTCGATCAGGATTCGATCCGACAGCGCATAGGCGTCCAACGTCACTTCGGTGTGATGGTGGGTGAATTTAAAGGCGTTTTGCAGCAGGTTTCCAACCGCCGAATAAAGCTGATCACGGTCTCCGCTGATGGCAAGCTCCTTGTCCACAGCGGAAACCGTCAATACGCACCCTCGAACCTGAGCTGCAAGGTCGGCGGCATATTTCACTTCCGCGATGAAGTCGGCAACGGAAAACATTCTGGATCGCACGGAAATTCCCGCCGCCGTACGTACCTCATCCAGAGAGTGATTGATCAGATCGCGCAATCCGTCCAGGCTTCGTTCCAGGACCGACCCCGTGGCTCCGGACAGACTTAGATTTCCGGCTTTCGCCGCCGTAAACGCGAGCGTTGCAGTCTGAAGAAAGTTGCGCAGCTCGTGCGCGAAAAGGCCTAGCCGTTCATGCATCTCAATGGCTTGCCTGTCCGCCACAGCAAAATCGCGCTGGTAGCTGAATTCGGTGACGGCATCGGCAATGGCATTGTCCAGACAGCGGTTGAGCGTCCGAAACTCGTCTATGAGAAACGGCGCATCGCGCTCATAGGCGAGATCAGTTATGGCCTGGCACAGGTCGCCATAGTCGTGAACGACCTGGTCAACCGAGAACCCGAGCTTCAACAACTCGCGTCCGTGTTGTGCCGCTGATTCGCCAATTTCGGATAAAGATGCCCCTCCGCCCGAAGGACCAGAAATCCTGCGGCTGTCCATGGGCTCCGATGTCTGCTCCATCTTGAGCGTCCTGATGAGCTGATCCAGGAACAACGGCACACCATTTTGAAGTTGCTGTGCGGTCGCCTCCCGCGCGGGCCTCCGCGCTACCTTGGCCCGACACCGGTCGATCAGTTCACCGCGGTTGTTTGCAAGAAAAACGTGCATCATGACGCTACCCCTAACGGTGGTTCCGGTCGCTCTGCGAGTGACTTAAGATGGATCTTGTCTATGCGCCTCGCGTCAATTCTGTCGGCCACCGGGAGGCGGCGAGCAAACACAATGACGAATGTTCGCGGGGGAAAATTGGCGAGTGTTGCGTTCGGTGGGGCAGAAGACGGTGGCAAACTGCGTGAACCTCAGTGCCAAAACCCCGACAGGTTCATCCTACTCGCTTTACGCCACAAAGTATTTTTCCGCTCGAAAGCAGGCACCTCGCGGCGCGTGAATCTTAACGATATGAGCGCCATTTGCAGGACGGGCGCGTGCGGTGGAAGTAAGTGCGATCCCGGACAGTCGGAATCGGCGTGTGTGAAGCCAGTCAAGGTCGCGTGTTAGGCGCCGAGCAGACATTTGATTGGCCGTCTCCATTGACTGCATGTGGCCGCGTGCTGCCCGATGCGACCGGCATACGTCGGCCGCAACATTCCTCGAGCACCGTCGGCGGCTGTGCGTCGAAGGCCTAGATCATGTTGACATCTCTGTTGCTGGGAAACCACCGGGGATCGTTAAAGACATCTCTCACGTTCAGTGGTTCGAGTCCTGGGAAGCCTCATTCCGGAGGGGAAAGCGGATATCAAAGGTCGTGCCGAGCCCTTGGCGGGTCTCAAAGCGAATCCTGCCGTCGAGTATCCGGCAAAGCTCCTTGACGATCGCCAGTCCGAGGCCCACGCCGGGTATATCGTCGCCCGCGGCCCGTTCGAATTCGTCGAATACGCGGACCCGGTCCGCGGGCGCAATGCCTACCCCTGTATCGGCAACGCGCAGATACCAGCTGCTTTCGCCGTAGCCGCCCATCGCCAGCTCGATTTCGCCGGTTTTCGTGTACTTGGTCGCGTTTGACAGCAGGTTCAGCGCCACCTGCTTCACCTTGATGCGGTTCGACAGCACCGTTGCCACGTCCGCTTCGAAGCGGGTAGACAGGCGTAACCCCTTCGCCTCGATAGCGGGTCGGCAGGACGTGACCAGCTCATCAAAGAGTTCACGCAGGTCGAACGGCTCGACTGCGAGCGGGGTGCTGTCGCCGAGCACCACCGAATATTCGACCATGTCGTCCACCAGTTGCTTCATGTCCGCGGCCTGCTGGGTAGCTAGCGCCAGTCCGGCTTCCGCCTTCGACGGCGCACGCGAAATCAATTGAAGCGCGATGGAGAATGCATTCAGGAAATTGCGCAGATCGTGCACCACACTGCGGGTAATCTGCATGCGCGATTCGTACAGTTCGCTCACGAGCCGCTGCTTCAGCGTCAGTTCGTGGTTTGCCCGCTCCAGACTGCCGGTGTATTCATCAATTTTCCGGTCCCGCTCGGTGACCGCTTCCCGGATGGACGTGACGGTGACGATACCAAGCGCTTCATCGATCAGCCGCCGGGCGCGCCCTTCGTGGCGCCTCGTGAAAGCTTCGTTCGATTCCGCGAACGTCTCCGCCACGTCAGACAGCACCCGCCGGAACAGGGCGAGCTCGTGGACCAGTTCGTCGATGCGATAGCCCTGTTGCCAGCGGACCTTTCCATGTGTGCGGGCGTCGCGTTCGATTGCCGGCTCCGCCTGTTCGAGGTCCTGCGCGTCAAGCGCGGTACAGATCCCGTCCAGGATTTCCGGCAGATGATCGGCGAGCTGGGCGTACGTTAGCTTGTCGGCCTCGACAAGGCCTGCATCGCCGAACACCGCTTTCATCCATTGTTCCATCAGGGTGGTCCGTTCCCGACGCAGAAACGCAGCAAAATTGCGAAGCGGCCCTGCTTGCGTGTCAGTCATATTTCGTGTTCGCAGAAAAGTATTGGGATGTAACGGAGCACGTGGTGCCACAGCACGTGTCAGGCATTCCCTGAGATGGGTACAAGGCAATGGCCACCGACTTTGACGCGGCAAGGGGAAGACCCCAATCCCGCCCCTCGCCAGAGAGCGCCCCGATGTGGTAGGCCGTGTCGTTGCGTATCATTATCCTTCAATCGAGTTGCTGGAACAGGCCTTGCTAGCTCGCTAACGCGTCGGACTTGAGCGAAAACGCATAACGCCGGGCCAAAGTCTCATGAAATCTATTCTGCTTGTCGACGACGAACCCGGCCTGCTCGCGGCATGGCATCTGATACTGAGCGCAGAGGGGTATGACGTGCGCTGCGCCGCCCATGGTGCGCAGGCGCTGGAAGCGATACGGGAACGCCTGCCGGACCTGGTTATCACGGACTGGATGATGCCCGTGATGGGTGGCGCCGAACTGTGTCGCCGTCTGCGCGCGCAGCCAAACCTGGCCCAGGTGCCCATCCTCGTGCACACATCGGCTCCGCCACCGGTGAATGAGGTTCACGCTGGGGGTAACGCCTGGAATGCCTGTCTTCAGAAGCCGGTCCCGATGCAGATTTTTCTCACCACGGTAGGACGGTTATGTGCAGGAACTGGATAGTTGACCACGCGTGCGAGGTCGATTTCGCGACGGTCTGACCGGCGGTGGTCGGACGCAGTCCTCGACGAGGTGCCCGCCCAGTCCTGCAATCGCGTTGTAACACGGGGAACGACGGCTCAGGAGACCATCCATCTGGCCGCGAGCGTCGCACTGCGATGAGCTTCGGCCCTGCCGCTCACCTCGCGCCTGAAATCCGGATCTGATGCCTCGTGAACCGACGGATAACGGCGCCTCATGAACGCCGCTTGTGTGCCTCCACACCGCTTGCAACTGGCGTGTCGCCGGAAGGCGCTCGAGGTCGGGGGGGCTGCCTCTGGCCGGCATGCAGCGCAGCCACAACCTGGGATCGGCATTGCGGCGACTCGATGACCGGCCACATCAGCCACTCTGGGCAGACTCGGCGGCGGCATGTCTTTTCAGGTCCGCAGCGACGGCTCCAGTCGCGATGGAGCGTATCCGGACCAGGGCAACGCCCTCACCGAGTGGCCGGTTGTCAGCCGGCAATCGCAGTGCCGGAGATGATTGCCGGCTCGAGGAAAAATACGCCGGTCGCGACGTGAACGTGATATCGGCCCGACGTCCCGCACCTGCTGTCAATAGATCGGCAATACAAAGTCCGGCGTCGGCGTAAACCGGGTGTCGGTACCCGGGCAGATGACTCGTCCCCTGACCGCAACCCGCTGGCCCAAGTAAGGCAGCAGGAGCAAAGGCTCGGGTACGCCCGCCATGCCGAGCACAATGTCGGTGACGACCTTGTCGTTACACGGCGAGGTTGACGGACGGTCCAGCCGCAGCGTCGTATGGTCGCCCGGCGCGTACTGTCCGTGGCCCCGCTGGATCGTGCCCGTGATCCAGATGTCCTGTTGCGACGGCAAGGTCTTCAAGGGTGGTTCAGCCGCCGCAGCCGCCGCCGGGCTGGCAGCCAGAATGGCCGACGCGAGCAGTGCCTTTGAGCGCTGTTTCATGATGCTGCTCCCATCTGACGTGTTGGTTCTGAACCCGGGCGTACCCGGCGAATCAACTCAGGTCCGCCGTTGCGCCGCAGCGCAATAGCCGGGCAATCAGTGGATCGGCGGCACAACGCCCAGTTTCTCGGCGAGCATGCGCTCGTAGACGCCGAAGTGCAGGTCGACTTCCTCCTGACTCACCGTCGTCACGGTGACGTTCACCTGTTCCGTCGGGAGGCCCAGCACCACTGACATTGCCGCTTCCAGTTGAGGCGCACAGACGCTGTCTTCCACCACGGTCGTGCCCACGGCGATATCGTAGATCTGGTCCTCCTGGTAGACGATCTCGACCAGCCGTGCGCGCGCACTCATGTTGTTATCGATAGCAAGCCTTACGACTTCCGCCACGCTTCGCATCGTTTCAGTCGGAAAGCCTCGGGTCGAACGCAGCCGGACGCGGTGCCTGCCCAGCGTAAGCCAGTCAGAACTGAATTCCATGGTGTCCTCCGTGTGGTCGTTTCCGTGCCTCTCGACAATAGGAGCTGGGATAAGGTTTTCAAGTTCAGATTTTCCCCCTTGAAATTTCCGGCGCGGTGCCTATCTTGGATTTCGCTCAGGCAGACGCGCCGGTGGTACCAGGGCGCGCTGCGTGTTTCGATTTGTTTGCCAGCAGCTGGCAGGCGAACTGGAGCGCGTAAGCCCGTTCGCCTCCATGCTGCATTCACGGAGGATACGACCATGAGTGATCTTTATTCCAGACCCAGCCCCTTCAGCGAGTTTGACCGTCTGCAACGGGAGATGGCGAGCCTCTTCAGCGGCTTCCCGTCCAGCATCCGCTCCGGCCGCTCCGGCGCTACGTTCCCGTACGTGAACATCGGTGCGACCGACGACTCGATCGAGATTGTCGCGTTCGCGCCGGGCCTGAGCGCCGGTGAACTCGACGTCTCGATCGACAAGGGGTTGCTGACGATTGCCGGCGAGCGCAAGCCTGCGCGGCCCGACGCCAGCGGTGACACGCGCGATGACGTTCGCACCTACGCGCAGGAGCGCTTCAGCGGCGCATTCCGGCGCGTGATCGAACTGCCGCAGAACGCCGATCCCGACAAGGTACAGGCGCGCTACACCAACGGCTGCCTCTCGATTACGGTCGGTAAGCGCGAAGCATCGAAGCCACGGGCCATCACCGTCCAGTAACGCCAGTTATTCGAGGAGCAAGCCATGAACGACAGGACACAGGTTGCTGAGCGAGACCAGAAACCGGTAACACGACGCGAGGCAGAACAGCCGGTGCGGCGGATGACTCTCACACCCGCAGTGGACGTATTCGAGGACAGCCAGGGCATCACGCTGTGGGCGGACCTGCCGGGCGTCACGAAGGACAAGCTCGAAGTGAAGGTGCACGACGGCAATCTGTACATCGAGGCAGAAGCGGTCGTGCCGACACCCGCCGGTCTGCGTCTGCAGCACGCCGAGATCCGCGAGCCGCGGTTCGCGCGGGCGTTCTCGCTGAGCCCGGACTTCGACACGTCGAAGATCGACGCGAACCTGCAGGACGGCGTACTGAAACTGACCATTCCGCGCCGCGACGAAGCACGGCCGCGACGCATCGACGTGCAGACGAACTGAGCCCGGAAGATCAGCAACGACGGTAGGAGAAAAGTCGATGGCGACCGTGAGGTCGCCGTCCTGCGTCATCGTGGCCAGGGCGCTGATCGTCATGGAAAAATGGTGGCCGCCTCGCGAGGCGAAGTGCAGCGACTTCAGCAGAAGTCTTGCAGATTGAGCGCCGATGGATATCCGGTTTTCCAGTCAGACCATCGAGGAGAAGACGATGAACCACGACCCGAAAAAGTGGAACCCTTTCAAATTCCTTCGCGGCTCAGGAAGCAAGTCCGACACGGACAGCCCGGAGAGTCAGCGGTCGGGCGAACCGTGGCGTGCCGCGTGGCCTGATATCCAGCGACTTTTCTCGCGCGAGTCCTTACGTGCGCTGGAGGATTTTTTTCCCGATCCGTTTGCCGTGCGCGGCACGCTCGAACGATGGTTTGGCGACTTCAGTTCATCGCGTTTCCAGCCGCGCATTGACGTGGTCGACGAAGGGAAGATACTGCGCGTGACCGTCGAGTTACCAGGCATGGAGCGGGAGGATCTGACCATCAGCGTCGAGGACGGCGCGCTGGTGCTGCGCGGCGAGAAAAGGCAGGACGTGCACAGTGAGGAGGACGGCTGCTACCGGCTGGAACGCGCATACGGGGCTTTCACGCGCACGATCCCGATGCCCGAAGACGCCGATCCCGATCATGCTCTCGCAAAGTTTGACAAGGGCGTGCTCACCTTGACCGTACCAAAACACGAGGCCTTGCGATCCGCCAGCCGAACCATCGATATTGGCTAACGTCGGGCGGCGCTTTTGCTTCAACGCTTATGGAGGGACATAGCGCACCTGTCTGACGTGAAGGGTAGTGATCGCCGCCAATCAAGTCACGGGACTTGCGGCGATCATTGCGCCTCGAAGTCGCGAATCCGCTGCCAGTATTCGTCGGCCCGTCCTTCAGGACGCCCATCCTGCACCCAGAGGACGTGAGCCCGCTCCCGCAGATGCTGCTCCAGCGCGCGATGCCAGTATTCCTCCGCGCGTCCGACGGGCCGCCCGTCCTGCTCCCATAGAAAGTAGGCGCGCTCGCGAACACTCTGTTCGAGGCCCGGTTTCGTTTCCGAACTGCTTGCCACGTCATCGCCGTAGGGTGCCATCTGGCCGCCGCGACCGATGTGGATTCTGGCGGACAGGCTCCCGAGTTCCGCGTCGGAAACCAGCCGGCCGTGGGCGGCCGCCTCGAGCGCTTTTGCTTCGTAAGCCGCGTCGTCCACCTCATCTCCCGGTTGCCCAAGCGTGATGGGATAGATGTGAATGACAGTGCCACTGCTGTCCAGTACGTCGACCAGTCGCTCCATGGCTCTCTCCTCCCTTTTCTCGGCCGGATCGTTGCTGCCGCTTACCCGTCTCACAGTTCAGAAGAAGCGGTCTGAACGTCGCTGTTGCACAGGCCAGAATTGCAACACCGTATGGAAACCTTACCATCATTTACCCGCGCTGCGGGACGGACCGGCGTGCTGCTGCACGGGGATCCGGATGAGGGAGCCATGCTGTCGGAACCCAGATTCCTCCTTCACCTGCGGAGGACGCATTTGCCGGTCCCATCACTTGAAGATCGTGGTGTTGGGCTTGTTTCTTGCTGACGTGCAGAGACGCGGATGCCGTCGTGGCCGGCCGACTTTACCGGTGGCGCAGCGCGCGATGCTGTCTCAGTGCCTGCAAAATGTCTAACTCAACGGAGCATCGAAAATGGATACGGGAAAGGCCGAAGGTGCGGTCGAGGAAGTCGCCGGCAAGGTTCAGGGCGCGGCCGGCGCGCTGGTCGGCGACTCCGCGGCGCAACTGGTAGGCAAGGCGAGGGAGTTCGCCGGTAAAGCGCAGCAGCTTCGCGCCGACGCCGCAAGCGCGGTACGCGAAACCACAGCCACGAACCCCTTCACCGCGCTGGCAGCAGTGGCGGCCGTGAGTTTTGTGGCAGGTGCCATATGGCGTGCCGGCGGGTCCAGGCGCAACGATCAGTAAGCGACTCTCGCACGGCAGTCGTCCCGGAGCTCATGATCCCTTAAACACCAACGCTCGCGCCTTGCTGTGAGAACGTGGGCATGGTGCCAGCAGATACCGGTCAGGGCAACTCAAGTCGGAAACTGCGGCTGGGTTCGCCGCCCGGGACGCGCCGTACGGCACTTCCGCCAGTGGCATCCTTCTTCCATGCGCAGAAAACTTCTGCTCGCTGACGACGACCTCAATGCAACCGCAGCAGTCGCCGTGTTTTTCGAGTCTCACAATTTTGAGGTGCGCACCGCCACCGACGGGATTACCGCGCTTCGGTGGTTCTCCACCTGGCAACCCGACGCGGCCATGCTCGATATCGACATGCCAGGTGCAAACGGATATGAGGTGGCGCAGCACGTGAGGCGCACAGAGAACCCGGGCAAACGCACACTGCTCGTCGCCATTACCGGAGAAATGCCGCCTCACGAGGTCGCCGCCCGATGCCATGAAGCTGGCTTTGATCTTCATGTCGCGAAGCCGGCCGATGTGAAGGCGCTCGCTGAATTTGTCATTCAGGGAATCACGCGCTGATTTCTCCGCCGGCGGTTCCTTGCTGCGCGCGGCGCGAAAAGCGTTGACATAACTACTCTGTCACTATACTGTGGAGGTCGAAATATTCAAGAAGCCTGATTGCTGATCACCATTTTCCGCCTTGTCTGCGCGGTACTCGTTGTCCTCTCTTCTTCCTTGAAGTTTTTGTCGCTCCGCAACGGAGCTGTTATTTTTATCTCAGGGAATTCTCATGGATACCGGTACTGTCAAGTGGTTCAACGATAGCAAAGGCTTTGGCTTCATCACTCCGGACGCAGGCGGCGACGATCTCTTCGCTCACTTCTCGGAAGTTCGCGGCGACGGCTTCAAGACGCTCACGGAAAACCAGAAGGTGAGCTACGACACAAAGCGTGGCCCGAAGGGCATGCAGGCGTCGAACATCTCGCCGCAGTAAAGTATCTCAGGGGCCGGTCTACCGGCCCTTTGCATGTTTGCCTGACTTGCATCCTCGCGGAGCCAATGCGCTCCCGATCTGATCGCCACAATTGAACGTGCGCATCATTTGTCTTTCCGACACGATCCGTCTCGCCCCAATTTCGAATTATTCGCCTGCACGGCATCGTTATCGTGCGGGCGTCGCCCGGTTATCGCTTATGCAAAACAATAAACATATCCACCAGTACAACGGTTACTCAGTTTCCCCGTCCGCTCACCGTTTGCCGGACGGCTGGTTTGCCGCCAACCTGCTTCTCACGAGAGGCGACGCCCGGAGTGCTGGGCTGGCGTCATACAAGTTTGATGCGCTCGACTATTTCGATAGCGAAACACAGGCTGTCGGGCACGCGACGGCCTGGGCGCGTGGCTGGGTTGATAGTCGCGGTTAGGTCGGCAATACCCCTGCATGGCAGCGGCAGGATGGGAGGCGGCGAGGATCGACCGGACCCTGGCACAGGACCCGGCCTGATCATCACGATACACAGCAATATCACCTGCTTCCGGATGGAGCGGTGTCATTCCGGCGAGCGCTTTAGTGCCTCTCCTGGGCGTCGTCGCTGACGAGCTCGCACTATGGCCAAGACATGATACGTCTGGCGGCACACCCTGCCTGTTGCACCCGCGCCAGTCACACCCGTTAAACCGCTATACCCGTTACACAACGTCGCAGTGAAGCGCATCAAGGGCGCCCGGGCTCGCGCCAACCAGAACGTCACTCAACCGGATCACGGGATCCGGTCGCCTGATCGACACAACGCTATTCCCGTCAATCGCATCACAAGGAGCAGAGATGGCGTTATTGGTCATACAGGTCGCAGTCAGCGGGGAACTGGTCGAGGTATTTGAAATGACGGTCGATGATGTCGACGGCCACCGGATGCTCGCCGCTGCCAATGAGGACGAACGTGTGACTCATCCTTCGGGACAGGCACCCGAAGACGGTGAGGTCTGGATTGATCTGATCGATGGGGATGGCGAGACACTGTTCGACCAGGTGGCCTGTTTTCACCGGGCGGATGCCGCCGACGCGCTGCAGATCCATTTCGGCATGAATGCCGACGTCGTCAAGGACTGCCTGTCAAAGTCGAATATCGCTTCGCTCCATGCGCGGCACTGTCTGGCGGCACAGGCCTACTTCCGCAGGATCGATCGCCTTGTGGATTGCTCGCCGGTGAGTTCCCGGCAGAGCAATCGCCGGCGTGTCGGTGAAGCCAGTGTGATGGAACTTGCGCTAGAGCTCCGCAGGCGACTGGACGGTGTCGTCACGCAACTTGCCCTGAGCGAGTTGCCCACCCACGTGCAGGCTGCGGCGCAGGAACTCAAGGATGCGACGAAGAGCTACGTGGGTGCGGTTCAGCGCCTGTGAAGCAGCGGCCGAAACCCGAGTGTGGAGCAACCTTATGCAAAGAACGCTGAAGTATCGCGGGTTTGAGATCTGTGTTGATCTCGTGCCCACTTCTGAAGACGGGGCCGCCTCA
>Ga0302313_10002603_pt1 | contig 12423 bp, 11 predicted proteins | sample III_Palsa_N2_2_FD_200454 | JGI IMG/M metagenome (GOLD analysis project Ga0302313, IMG submission 200454) | Peat permafrost microbial communities from Stordalen Mire near Abisko, Sweden - III_Palsa_N2_2 | ecosystem: Environmental > Terrestrial > Soil > Palsa > Peat permafrost | place: Sweden...
AGGACGCGGGCTTCTTCCGAGGCCCGGACAGAGACGTAGACCGCCGTGATGCGCGGGATCGAAAGAAACGCCTGGAGCGAGTGCTGAAGAATGGGCAGGCCCCGGAGGGTGAGGAATTGTTTGGGAGCGCCTCCTGTGGAGGCCATGCGGGTGCCGATACCGGCGGCGGGGAGAATAACGAATACGGACATGGGAAGCTGAGTATAGCAATAAGGCGGTGAATAGTGAGTAGTGAATAGTGAATAAGGCGAGGTGGTTAGGGGTTTAGGAGGAGCATCATCTCGGTGGAGGCTTTGAAGCCGAATTTCTCGTAGATAGGACGGCCGTAGGGGCTGGCGTGGAGGGTGACGACGCCTACGCCGCGGGCGCGGCAGAGGTCTAGGGCGGTCTGGAGCAGTTGTTTGGCGTAGCCGTGGCCGCGGCCTTCGGGAGCGGTGTAGAAGTTCAGGAGATAGGCGCGTTCGGGCTTGATGTCCATCCAGTGAGGGGCGAAGTCCTGAAAATGGATGCCGGCACCGGCGAGGACTTTGCCGTCTTCTTCGATAAAAAGGCCGATGTAGCGGCCGTCGGCGAGGCGCTCGCGAACCCAGGGTTCGAAGGTGGCGTCCATGGTGGTGAGGTGGGCGCCGGTGGCGAAGTTGTTGTCGACAAACATCTTGTGGCGGTGTTCGGCGATGAGGGGTGCGTCGGCAGGAGTGGCCTGGCGGATGGTGGGCATGAGCAAAGTGTAGAGGATAGAGCGTAGAGGATAGAAGCGCGGCGGCTTAGGATGGAGCGATGGCAGGGAAGAGTTTGAGTCTGGGGATTGACCGGTCGCTGATGCGGGCGGGGGAGCGGGTTTGTGTGGCCGTGTCTGGTGGGGCGGACTCGGTGGCGCTGCTGGTGGGAATGGTGGAAGCGAATGCGGGGCGCGAGGCTTTGGGCGTCGTGTTGAGTGCGGCGCATGTGCATCATGGGTTGCGCGGGGCTGAGGCAGACGGCGATGAGGCGTTCGTCCGGGTTTTATGCGAGAGGCTCGGAGTGCCGTTGACGGTGTTTCGGGTGGATACGGCGGGCAGACAGGCAAGTGAAGGTGAGGGGTTGGAGGAAGCAGCGCGGGAGTTGCGGTATGCGACGTTGCGGGGGTTGGATGTCGATGTCATTGCGACGGCGCATACGCTGGATGACCAGGCAGAGACGGTGGTGATGAAGCTGCTGCGGGGGGCGTGGACGGAGGGTTTGGGGGGGATTTCGGCGGTGTTGCAGCAAACAGGGAACAGCCAACAGTCAACAGGTGGAAGAGTGGTCAGGCCGTTGTTGGGGGTTCGACGGACGGAGATCGAAAGGTTTTTGCGGGCGCGGGGGCAGGAATGGCGGGAGGATAAGAGCAATAAGGATGTGTCGCTGACCCGGAACCGGGTGCGGCATGAACTGATGCCGGTGCTGCGGGGATTCAATCCGGGGGTGGATGCGTTGCTGGCGAATGTGGCGGCGATTGCGCGGGATGAGGAGGCGCATTGGGAGGCGGAAGTGGCGAGGATTCTGCCGCAGATTTTGCTGCCGGGAAGGCCGGTTCGGGGCGGGGGGCGGGCGGTAAGCACTGCGGTTGGCGAGCGGGAGTGTGCGGTCGAGATTGAACGGCTGAAGGCGATGAATCCGGCGACGCGACGGCGGGTTGTGCGGGGGATGGCGCGGTCGATTGGGTCACGGCTGAGTTTTGAGGAGACCGCGAAGCTGCTGGCGTTGGCTGGCTTTGGGGGATATGCGGGGATTTTGGGCAGGATTGGAAGCCGGCTGGAGCTGCGGGATGGGTTGCGGGCGGAGCGATCAGCGCGGGAGTTGCGACTCTGGCGGCAGACGGCGGAGATCGCTGGTTGAGAGTTTCGGACGGCAAAGTTGTGCTATTTAGCTACATAACCCGGAAGTGGCAAGGAATTTTGACGCGTTAAAAGCGCTGGTGAGAGTAGAATTTGGCGTAGGGTTCGCAAGGTTTATCGATCAGAGTGGGGCGAGGTGCATCCAATGGATGCCGATGCCGTCTAATCGATGGGAGCGAGACCTGCGCGAGCTGGATTTTGAGCGCGGGCGAGCGGCCGTATAGGAAATGAGGAAGCAGATTGAATTCAACAGCTAAGCATTTGTTGATCTGGGTGGTTACAATTGGCTGCCTGCTGGTGGGTTGGCAATTCGTTTACAAGACCATGGGCACAGGTCACGACCGGGCTACCAGTCTCACGGAAACGTTGAGCGATGCCGAGGCCGGGAAGATTTCCAGCATCACTGTTGCGGGCACAGAGGTCACTGGCGAGTACAAGGGCACCAAGGAGACCTTCCACACGACCATTCCGGCGAACTATCCGGACTTTTACAAAGACCTGCGCGACCATGGCGTGAACGTGACGATCAAGGACCCGCAGGGGAACCTGTGGCTGAGCATCCTGATCCAGGCGCTGCCAATTATGGCGATCTTTGCGCTATTCCTGTTCATGATGCGGCAGATGCAGTCGGGCGGAAACAAGGCGCTGAGCTTTGGCAAGAACCGCGCGCGGCTGCTGAGCATGCAGCAGAAGAAGATTACCTTCAAAGACGTGGCGGGTGTTGATGAAGCCAAGGAAGAGCTGAAGGAGATCATCGAATTCCTGCGCGAGGCGCAGAAGTTCCAGCGGCTCGGCGGACGCATTCCCAAGGGCGTGCTGATGGTCGGGCCTCCGGGAACGGGTAAGACTTTGCTGGCGCGGGCTGTGGCCGGTGAGGCGAATGTTCCGTTTTTCTCGATCTCGGGTTCGGACTTTGTCGAGATGTTTGTGGGCGTGGGCGCAAGCCGCGTACGCGACCTGTTTGAGCAGGGCAAGAAGAATGCGCCTTGCATCATCTTCATCGATGAAATTGACGCTGTCGGACGGCACCGCGGTGCGGGTCTCGGCGGCGGACACGATGAGCGCGAGCAGACTTTGAATCAGCTACTGGTCGAGATGGATGGTTTCGAGTCCAACGACGGCGTGATTTTGATTGCTGCGACGAACCGTCCCGATGTGCTCGATCCGGCGCTGCTTCGTCCGGGCCGTTTTGATCGTCGCGTGATTGTGGATCGTCCTGACATTCGTGGCCGCGAGGAAGTTTTGCGTGTGCATTCGAAGAAGGTGCCGCTCTCTGAGGATGTAAACCTCGGCATCCTGGCGCGCGGAACACCGGGCTTTAGCGGCGCGGATCTCGCCAACATGGTGAATGAAGCGGCGCTGACGGCTGCGCGGTTCAATCGCAAGGCTGTCCACATGTATGACTTCGAAGTCGCCAAGGACAAGGTGTTGATGGGCGCGGAGCGCAAGTCGATGCTGCTGTCTGAGGATGACAAGCGCGATACGGCGTATCACGAGGCCGGGCACGTTCTGGTTGCGGCGAAGCGCGACCACTCTGACCCGCTGCATAAGGTGACGATCATCCCGCGCGGTATGGCGCTGGGTGTGACGATGCATCTGCCGGAAGAAGACAAGCACACGGTGACTCGGGATTATCTGAACACGCAGTTGGCCATCCTGATGGGTGGGCGCTGTGCGGAAGAGATCTTTATGAACCGCATGACGACCGGCGCGGGCAACGACATTGTGCGTGCGACGGAACTGGCTCGCAAGATGGTTTGCGAGTACGGCATGAGCGAGCTTGGGCCGCTGACTTACGGCAAGAAGGAAGAGCAAATCTTCCTGGGCCGCGAGATTGCGCAGTCGCGGGATTACTCGGACGATACGGCGCAGCAGATCGATATGGCTGTTCGTCGCCTTGTAGATGAAGGCTATAAGTCAGCGCACCAGATCCTGGAGGATAACCAGGATGTGATGCATCGCATGGCGGCTGCTCTGCTGGAGCGCGAGACGCTGGATGCGGCTGAGATCGAGTTGCTGATTGCGGGCAAGGAGCTTGGACCGGTGAAGTCGTCGCTGGCGTATGCCGATGGCGATGGCGACACTCAGAAGGTGTTGAAGCCTGAAGGCGGCCGCAAGACCGGCTTCAGCGAAGGCACACCGGCTTCCGCATAAGGTTGTTGGTTTGGATTGGAGAGGGCGGCTCATTTTGAGCCGCCCTCTCTGCGTCTGGGGTTAGTCGCGGAGTCTGCGGGTGAGGACGAGGGCGGGGCTTTCGCGGTAGGTGATGGGGTGGTTCATGGTGAAGCCGCATTTGGCGGCGAGGCGGAGAGATGCGTCGTTGTCGGGATGGATGATGCAAGCAACTTCGTCCGAGATGAAGAGGTCGGTGGCCCAGTTGAGGATGGCCTGGACGGCTTCAGTGGCGTAGCCGTGGCCGTGTTTGGCAGGCGAGAGAATCCAACCGATTTCGGGCGTGTCGCCGAGGGGTGGATCGATGGCGCGGTGGTAGTCGAAGAGGCCGGATTCGCCGACTAAGTCTCCGGTGGATTTCTCTTCGATGAGCCAGGAGCCGAAGCCGAGAAGCGACCAGTGGCCGGCGTTGCGGAGCAGGCGGGACCAGGATTCCTCGGGTGTGTTGGGCTTGCCGCCGATGTATTGCATGACGCGGGAGTCGGCCCAGAGGGTGCAGTAGGTGGGGAAGTCGGCGACGGTGTGGGCGCGCAGGCGAAGGCGCGGGGTTTCGAGAGTGGGGATTGTCCAGGTGGGCGGGGGCGTGCGGAGCATGCGAACAGTTTAGCGATGTGTTGGCTTTGTCATGAAAAAGAGAAGGCAGCCGATGTGGGCTGCCTTCTCTAAATTGGCTTCCGTCGTTAGTGTTTTGCAGCCTTTTTCTTAGGGCTGGAATGGCCATTGGATGAGCCGTTTGTCTTCGCTCCGTTGAGACCGGGTTTGTTGGTGCTGGGGTTGGTCTGGCTGAGGGCTTCGGCGAACGGAGACGTGGTGGCTTTCTGGCCCATGTCCTGCTTGCCGCGGTCTTCTTTGCCTTCCGTGCCGTTGATGTCTTCGACAGCGAGGCCGGGGCCATCGATCATGTTCGACTCGACTGGTTTGAGGCCGAAGGACGTTTGCCATGGGCCGCGCATGTCGGTTTCTCCTTCGTCTCCGTCGCCCGTGGAGGCGTTGAAGTATTGATCGACGATGCCGGGCGTGGGTTTGAGGAAGCCGATCGAGAAGGGCGACTTTTCCATGCTCTCGAGTGCGGCGGTGAAGGCTTTGAGGTGGGTGATCTCGCGGGTCATGAGGAACTGCAGGGTGTCGATGGTGCCGGGGTCGTCGGTGTGGTCGATGAGTCGCTCGTAGACAATCTTGGCGCGGGCTTCGGCGGCAATGTTGGATCGGAGATCGACGTCGAGCTCGCCGGTGATCTTGAGGTAGTCGGAGGTCCAGGCGTCGCCCTGTGCGTTGTAGAGAGCGACGCCGCCACCGCCGGCAATGGTGACGAGTGGATCGGCTTCTGCGGCTTCGCGGTTGGTCTTAAGCTCCTTGAGATGCATGCGGATAAGAGCGCCGACAACTTCAAGGTGTGAGAGTTCTTCTGTGCCGATATCGAGCAGGAGATCGCGGCGGGCGAGGTCGTCGACGCAGTTCCAACCCTGGATGGTGTATTGCATGGCGGCGGCAAGTTCGCCGTTGGCTCCGCCGAATTGTTCGAGGAGGAGGTTGCCGAACTTGGCGTCGGGTGTGCCGACGTTGACGGTGAACATGAGTTTTTTGATGTGGTGATACATGGGGGCCTCGGGATTCGGTTTTCGTCGTGCGTTGCGTTGACGTAGCCGTGAGGCAGGCGAGTAATCGTGCAGGAGTGCTGGTAGGTATGATGCTTAAAGATGACCGATGCGTCATGCAGCGGTAACAGTAAGCGAGTGGACGTTGAGAATGAAGCGATGGATCGCGGCTGGCTGGATCGTTTGTGTGGGTTGCATGGTCGGGCAGGCGACGCAGCCTTCGGCGCAGAGTGCGACAACTACTCCCGGGGCGACGGTGGGGCATGGGGCGCAGGCTCCGGATGCGGTGAAGGTGCCGACAAAGGATGATTTGTTGCGTGGCGGATATGGGCCGTATCGCGCGAATAACGATTTGCTGTACTACCACCTGAATCTGCGGGTCGATCCGGTGGCGGAGTCGATCTCAGGGAGCAATACGATCCGGTTTCGCATGCTGCGCGATGGGCAGCGGATTCAATTGGAGCTGACGCCGGCGCTGACGATCGACAGCATCAAGATGGGTGGCGCAGAGCTAACGTACACGCGTGAGGAGCGGACGCTGTATGTTTCGCTGGGCAAGGTGTTGCGTAAGGGGGCGGTGGCTGAGGTGGTGGTGGCTTACTCGGGCAAGCCGGTGAAGCAGGGACGATTCGGGTGCTTTTCCTTCGATAAGGATAAAGAAGGCAAGCCGTGGATTACGACGGCGTGCGAGGGCGAAGGCGCAAGCGTCTGGTGGCCGAATAAGGATCAGTGGCGCGATGAACCGCAGGATGGGATGGAGATCGATGTTGCGGTGCCGAATGGATTGATGGATGTATCGAATGGAAGGCTCGCGGGCAGCAAGGATTTAGGAGATGGATATGCGCAGTGGAAGTGGGTGGTGCATTATCCGATCAATAATTACGACGTCGCGCTGAATATCGGGAACTATCAGCATTTTTCCGACAAGCACGGAGAAACTACGCTTGACTACTATGCTTTGCCGGAAGACCTGGATAAGGCGAAGAAGCAGTTTGCGCAGGTTCCGCAGATGCTGGATGCTTATGAGCATTATTTCGGAGAATATCCGTTCGATAAGGATGGATATAAGTTGATTGAGGTTCCTTATGCGGGAATGGAGCATCAGTCGGCTGTAGCTTATGGGAACCATTTTGAAAATGGATACTATGGACGCGACTGGACGGGGGTGGGGATCAGCCCGAAGTTCGATTTCATCATCATTCATGAGAGTGGGCATGAGTGGTTTGGAAATTCGATTACGGCGCAGGATGTTTCCGATATGTGGATCCACGAAGGGTGGACTACCTATATGGAGGCGCTTTACGTCGAATACCGGTGGGGTAAGGCGGATGCACTGCGGTATGTGAATGGGTTGAAGCCAAAGGTCCACAACCAGATTCCGATTATTACTGCACATGGGACAAATGCTGAACCGCCGCAGGATCAGTACTTCAAGGGTGCGTTGATGATCAACACGCTGCGCAGTGTGATCGATGACGATGCGAAGTGGTTTGCCGATATCCATGACTTCTATCAACACTTCAAGTATCAGAACATCATGACGGAAGATGTGGTGCGGTGGTGGAATGAACGAGCGGGCATGGATCTGACGCCGTTCTTCGATGAGTATCTGCGGCATGCGGCTTTGCCTGTGTTGGAGCTGCGTTTCGATGCGGCGAAGGGTGTGGTGGGCTATCGTTGGAAAGCGGATGAAGCTGGATTTGCGATGCCGATTAAAGTTGGCGATCCGCAACACTGGGCGCTAGTGAGGCCGGTTACGAATGAGTGGAAGACGATGCCATGGACGGGGCCGAAAGATGATTTTCAAGTGGCCGCCAACCTCTACTATGTAAATGTGAGCAAGGAGTAATGGTGACCAAGGTTTTGAGTTGTGCATTGCTGGCGCTGGTTGTAACAACGAGTGGCTGCGGATACCACCAGGTTGGTACGGCGACGCATCTACCGCCGAATGTGCAGACGCTGGCGGTGCCGGTGTTTCAATCGAAAGTACAGGGGTTTCGCACCGAGACGGCGTTTACTGAGGGAGTCGTGCGTGAGTTGAATACGCGCACGCGGTATCGTGTGCTGACGGCCAGCGGTGATGGCACGTTTGAGGGTAGCGGAACGTCGGCGGATGCGACGCTTCATGGCACGATTCTGACGGAGACGATCGCTCCGCTAACGTATGACGCATCGAGCGGGCAGACTTCGAGTTACCTGGTGACGGTGACCGCGAAGATGGTGTTGACCGCGCACGACGGGACGGTACTTTATAAGAACGACGCGTTTGGTTGGCGGGAGCAGTTTCAATCGACGCAGGATTTGAGCGGATCGATCCAGGAAGACAGCGCGGCGGTACGACGGATGGCGCACGATTTCGGTCAGGCGTTGGTGAGCGACATGCTGGAGTCGTTTAAATGAGTGCGGCAGACAAGAGTGTTTTGAAGAGCTTTGCCGCGGCGGAGCGGTTTGTCGCGGAAGTTGGTGGCGACGCGCGGCGAGCTGGCTACGTGTTGATGGGCGATGAGGCGTTTCTGTATGAGGTCTGCCGGCGCGGGGTGTTGAAAGCTCTGGTCCCGGATGATCTGCGGGATTTTTGTCTGCATGATCTTGATCTTGGAGAGACTTCGATCTTTGAGGCGCTGGATCTGGCGCAGACGCCTTCGTTGATGGCTCCGTTTCAAGTGCTGTGGCTGCGGAATGTGAAGACGCTGTATGGGCGAGGACAGAAGAAGGATGAATTTGCGGCGATCGATGAGTATTTTCGCCGGCCCAATCCACAGGCGTTGGTTATCTTTGTGGCCGATCATATTCACCTTCCGCAGGATGTACGGAAGATGGATATGCAGGATAAAGAACGCGTAGAGCGGATTCGCGAGACGCTCGGCGATGGCTGCGGTGTGGTGGAGTTGCAGCAGGTGAGCGAAGACGATGCCGTGCGATGGGTGATGCGCGAAGCCGAGGCTCAGGGTGTGAGCTTCAAGGAAGACGCAGCGCGGGAGTTGGTGGACGCGCTTGGCGCGGAGATGCTCACGGTTAAGAGCGAGTTGGAGAAGCTGCTGCTGTATGCAGGGGCGACTGGCAGCGGCATGATCGAAGTCGCGGACGTGGAGACGATGGTAGCGGCGGCCAAGCAGCGAAGTCTTTATGAACTAACGGATGCGATCAGCTTGAAGGATGCGCCGCGCGCGTTGGCGTTGCTGCAGGGACTGTTGAACGCGAGCGACGGCGGTGAGGACTCGGCGATTGGGCATGTGTTTACGCTGGCCAAGACCTATCGGCAGATGCTGGTGCTCAATGAGAAGCAGGTCAAGGACCAGCGGGCGATATGGCAGGTGTTGTGGCCGGGGTTTCGCGTGGCGCCGTTTGCGGCGGATGCGCTGATTGCGCAGGCGCGGCGGTATCGCGACCGCGGGGATTTGACGCGGGGATTGCGGCTGATTGCGAAGGCGGATCTGGAGTTGCGGTCGAGCCCGGCGGATAAGCGGCTGGTGCTGGAGCGGCTGGTGATGCGGCTTGCGGGCAAAGGCCGGGTGGCGGAGTTCAACGAAGCAGCGGGCTAGTGAGGGCTGGCGGCTGGGTCAAGGGGACGGCGGGTTCCGAACTTGATTTGCGTTGGTGCTGAAGGAACTGTGTTGGGGTCGGCGAGGAGCTTTGCATCTGCCAGAGGCACGACGACACCGGCTGTCGTGATGAATGCGTTCGTATTGGGAATGGTGACAAGGATGCTATGCGGTCCAGGCGACGCGTCGTTCGAGCGAGGGAACTCAAGGATGTAACGGTTGCGCAGAAGGCTGACGAAACTCTGGAGGTCGAGGGCCAGATCTTTCGCGCGGGTATTCAGAATCATCCCGCCGTTCAACTCGCAGAGGTCCTTGAAGAGATCTTCGTGGGGGTCTTGTACGGCTGTTGAAACGCTGGATAGGCCACCGCGGCCGTATCGCTGAAATGTTGTGGGGCTGTCCACCGAAACGTAGGCGCTGCGAAGTCCGAAGACGGTGACACTTTGAAGATTGACGAAACGGAGGAAGTCACTCCATTTGGAGTGGCTGCCGCCGTCTATGCCGTTGGAGACGATGAGGAGCACGCGGCGCCCCGGAAGATTTGAAAGAGCCCGGGTGATGCTCATAATGGAGTCCCAAAGAGCCAGCTTGTCCCCGCAGGCGGGTCTGCTGTTTTTGCCATGGAGAGTGGGATACGAAAGCGCGTGGAGGATGCCTTCGCGGAGAGTAGTTGCGCTGGCGGGCACGTTTTCGGCCGAGCGAACCAGGATGCAGTCCACGGCATAGATGGAGACGCGATCCTGAGTGTGGAGGGAACCAGGAGAAAGCGCAGCCAGCGCTGTAGGGAAGTTCTTCAAAATAGTATCGGGATCAATGTTGGTGTCGAGAAGGATGGCAAGATTGATCGGATCGTCGCCCTCGAGGCGCATTTGAGTGGGATGAAAGACCGGACCGGCATCCAGGCTGATATCAAATTTTTGCAGGGCAACGGGTGGAAGCGGTTTTCGGTGCGAATTGAGGACGAGCGCAGGGACCTGGATGAGAGTGGGATAGACGTGCAGGACATAGGGCGCGGGGTCGTCCGCCTGAGCCCGGGTGGTGGTCGTATGGAGGATGAGTGCAGCGGCAAGGATCAGTGGAATGCCCAATGCTGATGTAGGGCGGCGCGTCATGGCAGCAGTATGCCACAGGCTCGCAGCGACCGGATACAATCCGGAAGAGTCTGGGGATTGGAGTTGAGATGAGTGTGTTTTGGAGAACGGCAGCTGTAGGAGCGATGTTCGCATTGGCGATTGGGATTGGTGCGCAGACACAAACCGGGAGTACGGCACCGCTTTCACCGGAGCAGCGCAGGCAGCAGGCCGCCGAATTTTATAGAACGCATTATGTGAAGCATGAGTACCGCATTGCCATGAGGGATGGCGTAAAGCTTTATACGGTCGTGTACACACCGGCTGCGGGACAATTTGACGATGCAGGGCCGTATCCCTTTTTGATGTCGCGCACGCCTTATAGCTGCGGGAATTATGACAACGATGTAGTGGAGCCACACGTGACGCAGAATCCTGCGATTGTGCGCAGCGGATACATCCTGGTGTGCCAGGATGTTCGCGGACGATGGGAGAGTGAAGGCACATGGTATGAGATGACTCCATCGCATGATGGCAAGGGGATTGATGAATCGACCGACATGTATGACACGGTGGATTGGCTGCTGAAGCATGTGAAAGGCAATAACGGCAAAGTCGGGATTATGGGGATAAGCTATCCAGGGTTCTATACGGCGGCGTCCATCGTTGATGGCCATCCGGCGATCAAAGCCGCAAGCCCGCAGGCGCCCATCATTGATTTATGGATGGGTGACGATGCCTATCATGGCGGCACATTCATGCTGGATGCGAATCACTCGTTCTATGCGCCGTTTTTCGCGCCGCAGAAGAATCCGTTGAAAGAAGAGCCCAAAAATGACTTCGATTTTGGCACGAAGGATATGTATGCGTATTACCTCAGGATGGGGACGCTGGCGAATCTGGACTCGTATAAGGGCGGCACAAATGCTTATTTTCACGATCAGGTGGTGCATACAACCTACGACAGCTATTGGAAGGCGCGAGATCTTGAGACGCACATGCATGGCGTGAAGGCGGCTGTGCTCGATGTTGGTGGATGGTTCGATGCAGAGGATTTGGCGGGACCGGTCAAGGTGTTTCATGCGATCGATAAACTGAGCCCGGACGCTCCGGAGAATACGCTGGTGGAAGGGCCGTGGGTGCATGGGGGATGGGCCGGGCAGAGTAGCAGCGTGTTGGGGGATATTCACTTTGGGTCGGATACGGCTTCTTTTTATCGAGAGAATATTGAAGCGCCTTTCTTTGCGCATTATTTGAAGGATGCGCCGATGGCTCCGCTGCCAAAGGCTTACACGTTTGAGACGGGCAGCAATGTTTGGAAAAAGTATGACGCGTGGCCTCCAAAGCAGGCGGTGGCGAAGATGATTTACTTCGAACCCAATGGCGGGCTGGACTGGAAGGCTCCGAAAGAGCGTGACAGCAAAGACGAGTATGTGAGCGATCCAGCGCATCCGGTGCCGTTTACGCAGTATGTCGCCGAGGCGGATGTGCCGCAGCGGTATATGGATGATGATCAGCGTTTTGCGACCCGACGCGGCGATGTGCTGGTATACGAATCGCAGCCGCTGAAGGAAGATGTGACCGTGGCTGGGCCTGTGAAGCCGATGCTGAAGATTGCTTCGACGGGGACGGATTCAGACTTCATCGTGAAGCTGATCGATGTATATCCGGAGGACTACAAGGACCCTGATGCCGGTGCGGATGAAGGTAAGCATGTGACATCGGCGACACCGGTCTTTATGCAGGGATACGAGATGATGGTGCGCGGCGAGCCGATGCGGGCGAAGTTCCGGAACAGCTGGGAGAAGCCGGAGCCGCTGGTGCCAGGCAAGGTGACCGAGGTCGATTTCACAATGCAGGATGTGAACCACACGTTTCTGAAGGGCCACCGGATTATGGTGCAGGTGCAGAGCTCCTGGTTCCCACTGATCGACCGCAATCCGGAGGTGTTTGAGGATATTGCGAAGGCTAAGCCGCAGGATTTTGTGAAGGCAACCGAGACGGTTTTTCACCAGGCCGATGCGGCTAGCGGGATTGAGCTGATGGTGATGCCGAAGTAGCTGTTGCTAATTTTTTGGCGCGGTTGGAGGAGCATCGGCAGGCTTAGTGTCGGCAGGCTTTGCGTCCGCGGGCTTTGTATCCGCTGGTATGGCGGCATCGGGCTTGGCGGGCAAAACTGCCGGGATGG
>Ga0302313_10002606_pt1 | contig 12413 bp, 7 predicted proteins | sample III_Palsa_N2_2_FD_200454 | JGI IMG/M metagenome (GOLD analysis project Ga0302313, IMG submission 200454) | Peat permafrost microbial communities from Stordalen Mire near Abisko, Sweden - III_Palsa_N2_2 | ecosystem: Environmental > Terrestrial > Soil > Palsa > Peat permafrost | place: Sweden...
CGCTGGCCACCACGCTGGTGGTCGGCCTGATCGTGCATGCGCCGTGGACGATGGTGATCCTGTTGATCATCGAAGCGGCGATCGCCGTGCCGTTGTTGCTGGTGGACTTCCGTCGCCGCCAGATCAGCGCACCACTGCTGAAGCTGTTCGCGAAAGTCACGCCGAAACTGTCTGAGACCGAGCAGACCGCGCTGGAAGCGGGCACGGTCGGTTTCGAAGGCGAGCTGTTCTCCGGCAAGCCGAACTGGCACGAACTGCTGAAGCAGCCCAAGCCCGAGCTGAGCGTGGAGGAGCAGGCTTTCCTCGACGGCCCGGTGGAAGAACTGTGCGGGATGATCGACGACTGGCAGATCACCCATGAGCTGGCCGACCTGCCGCCGAACGTGTGGGAGTTCATCAAGAAGAACCGCTTCTTCGGCATGATCATCCCGAAGCAGTACGGCGGCCTGCAGTTCTCCGCCCTGGCGCACTCGGCGGTGTTGCAGAAGCTGGCGACGATGTCGGCCACGGTAGCCTCGACCGTCGCGGTGCCGAACTCGCTCGGGCCGGCTGAGCTGCTGCTGCATTACGGCAGCGAGGAGCAGAAGGATCATTACTTGCCGCGTCTCGCCGTCGGCGAGGAGATTCCCTGCTTCGCGTTGACCGGCCCATATGCCGGCTCCGACGCCACCTCAATTCCCGATTACGGTATCGTCTGCAAGCAGGCCGTCGATGGCGTCGACACGCTCGGCATCAAGTTCACCTTCGACAAGCGCTACATCACGCTGGCACCGATCGCCACCGTGGTCGGTCTGGCCTTCCGCATGTACGACCCCGAGCATTTGCTGGGCGACAAGGAAGATCTCGGCATCTCGCTGGCGCTGCTGCCGCGTTCCACACCGGGCATGGAAATCGGTCGCCGCCACTTCCCGTTGAACGTGCCGTTCCAGAATGGCCCGGTGCACGGCAAGGGCATTTTTGCACCGCTGTCGGTGTTGATCGGCGGCCCGAAGATGGCTGGGCATGGCTGGCGCATGCTGGTCGAGGTGTTGTCGGTGGGTCGCGCGATTTCGCTGCCGTCCAACGCCACCGGCGCCTTGCGTGGTGCGGTCGCCTCGGTGGGTGCCTATGCGCGCATGCGCAAACAGTTCGGCCTGGCCATCGCGCGCTTCGAGGGTGTCGAAGAGGCGCTCGCGCAGATTGGCGGGCTTACTTATGCGACGGCGGCGCTGACGCGTTCTACCGCGGCTGCGGTGGATCGCGGTGAAAAGCCGGCAGTGACGTCGGCCATTGCGAAATACCACGCCACCGAATGGGGTCGGCAGGTGGCCGGCCACGCGATGGATGTGCTGGGTGGCAAGGGTGTGCAGCTGGGCCCGAACAACTATGCCGGTCGCGCGTGGCAGGGCGTGCCGATCGCGATCACGGTGGAAGGCGCCAACATCATGACGCGCAGCCTGATGATCTTCGGTCAGGGCGCGATCCGCTGCCATCCGTATGTGCTCAAGGAAATGCAGGCGTTGTCGATCACCGATCGCGGCGAGCAGCTGAAGACCTTCGACCGGCTGCTGTTCGGCCACATCGGTTTTGGCATATCCAACGCGGTGCGCAGCTTCGCGATGGGCCTCACCGGCTCGCGTCTGGGCGAAACGGCGGGTGATGCGTATACCCGCCGCTACTACCGCAAGCTCGATCGCTACTCTGCCGCGCTGGCGCTGTGCGCCGATGTCTTCATGGGCGTGCTCGGCGGCAAGCTGAAGTTCAAGGAGAAGCTGTCCGCACGCCTCGGCGATGTCCTGAGCTATCTATATATCGCCAGCAGCATGCTCAAGCGCTATGAGGACACCGGTCGGCCGGAAGCGGATCGTCCGTTGCTGGCATGGGCGTTCCACCAGTGCGTGTGGAACATGCAGATGGCGCTGGATGGCGCGATCCGCAATTTCCCGGTGCGCCCGGTGTCGTGGTTGCTGCGCGTGCTGGTCTTCCCGTTCGGCCGCCGCGAAGTGCCGCCGTCCGATCGCCTGGGTCGCCGTGTCGCCGCCTTGATCACCGCGCCTAGCGAGGCGCGCGATCGCCTGATGGAATGGGTGTACCTGACGCCGACGGCGAACAACACGGTGGGCCGCATGAATGCACTGCTGCCGGACGTGATCGCTGCCGAGCCGGTCGATCGCAAGTTTGGCAAGGCGCTGAAAACCGGCCAGTTCAAGGCGCACGATTATCTGGGCCAACTGGCCGAAGCCGAACAGGCCGGTGTGATCAATGCCAGCGAAGCAGCGCTGCTCAAGCGCGTGCGCGAGGGCGTGTTCGAGTTCATCTCGGTCGACGACTTCGAGCCGGATGAACTGCGCGCGTTCAAGACGCGTGCTGACGAGAAAAAGCTGGCCAACGCCGCGTAGTTCTGACCATGTGCCCAGCCCGCGTCGAATGTCTTTCGCACGACATCCGACGCGGGCTGATTACTTTCTATTGGGAGAATGGCCGATGAGTGCGCCCGTGCTGTCGCTATACCGCCGCCTCACGCGCTGGCCGGCGGGTCACTGGCTCTTTTCGCGCCTGGTCTGTCTCAAGGCACCTTACTTCACCACGATCGCGCCGCGGTTCGTGGCGCTGGAGCCGGGGCGCTGCGAAGTGCGTATCCGCGACCGGCGGCGCGTGCACAATCACATCGGTACCGTGCACGCGATCGCGTTGTGCAATCTGGCCGAACTCAGCGCCGGTGTGATGACCGATGCGACCATTCCTACCGACATGCGCTGGATTCCCAAGGGCATGACCGTCGAGTACCTGAAAAAGGCGGTGGGGACTTTGCATGGGGTCGCCACGCCGGAGCTTGCGGCCCGTGTCTCAGGCGATGGTTATGAATGGCCGGTCGACGTGCAAGTCACCGATGCCGCCGGCGAGGCGGTTTTTCGCGCGCGCGTGATGATGTGGGTATCGCCGCGCAAGCACGCTTGAACTTGCTCCTGCCCGATGCTGGTGAGAGCGTTCAGCTCGCCAGCACGCAGCGATTCTTGCCGCCGCGCTTGGCTTCGTACATCGCGCGGTCGGCGGCCTGAACCAGTTGCTCGTCGGCGTCGTGGCGATCACTCGGCAGATAGGGCGCGATACCGATGCTCGCGCCAATGTGTACCTCAATCGAGCAGCTGTTGCCGCGCAGATGCATCGACAGGCGTGTCGCAATGTCCTGCAGCAACGAATCACCGGCGGCATGGCCATGGGTGTCGTTGACGCTCTTGAAGCCATCGATGTCGATGCAGGCCAGCGCGAAGTGGCCGTGATGGCGTTGCGTGCGCTGGATCGCGACATGCAGACGATCCTGGAACAGCATCCGGTTGGGCAGCCCGGTGAGCATGTCATGACTGGCCTGGTGGCGGACCATCGCCTCGATCAGCTCACGCTCGGCAATCTCCTGGGTCAGCTGCTGATTGCGTACGGCCAGCTCGGCCATGGTCTGCTGCAGTTCGGCGCGTGCCGCGTATAGCTCCAGGAAGACGCGCACCTTGGACTGCAGGATCACGTCGTTGATCGGCTTGGCGATGTAGTCGACCGCGCCGGAGTGGTAACCCTTGAGCCGGTTCAGATCGTCGGCATAGGCCGCGGTGACGAAGATGATCGGCGTCTCGCGCAGCTGCTCGGCTTCGCCGAGCAGGGCCGCCACCTCGAAGCCATCCATGTCGGGCATGTTGACGTCGAGCAGGATCAGCGCGAACTGGTGATCCAGGCACAGCGCCAGCGCTTCGTTGCCGCTGCGCGCCTCCAGGATCTGCGCACCACTTTGCGCGAGCAGGCGGCGCATCGCGACCAGGTTGGCGTGCGTATCATCGACGACCAGGATTTTCGGCAGCGTGGCATTCATGTCAGACACAGGCGGTTGAGCAGCACGGCAATCTGTTCCAGTGGCAGGCAATAATCGGCGCCGGCGATATCCAGCGCAGCCTGCGGCATCGAGGCGGCTTCGGCGCTGTCAGGTGTCTGCACCACGGCAATGCCGCCGCGGGCGCGGATCTTTGCCAAGCCTTCGGCACCATCGCCATTGGCACCAGTTAACACTACGCCGATCAATGCAGCGTGATAGACCTCTGCGGCAGAATCGAACAGCACATCGATGGACGGCCGTGAGAAACACACCTGATCGTCCACTGACAACGCAAAGTGCCGATCGTGCTCCAGCAGCAGGTGATAGCCAGCGGGTGCCAAATGCACGGTGCCGGCACGGGCCGGTTGCCGCTCGCCTGCTTCGATGACCGGCAGTGTCGAATGACTGGCGAGCAGGCCGGCGAGTACATCGGTACCACCGCCGGTATGGCAGCACACCAGCAGGGTTTGCTGCAGGCGTGGATCGAGCGCGCCCAGCAGGAGCTTGAGCGCATTGAAGCCGCCCTTAGAACAACCGATGGCAATCGCTTCAGGCTGGTTCATCATGCCCTCGCGGGGCTGGCTGGCTGGTTCGCCGGTACAGCCGAAGGTTCGCACCCACAGCGGTGAAATCGGCGGCCACCGGGGCGAAATCCAGCGATTCACGCAGTCCCAGGCAGAGGTAGCCACCGCGTACCAGGCTGTCGCGGAAAAGCTCCAGCGTGCGGTTCTGCAGGGGATTGGAAAAATAGATCAGCACGTTGCGGCAGAGCACCAGATGCGCCTCGCAGAACATCTTGTCGGCCACCAGGTTGTGGTTGGCAAACGTGATGTGGCGGCGCAGCCTCTGGTCGAGTTTGATGAAGTCGTAGCGGGCGCTGTAGTAGCTGGCCAACGACTGGGCGCCACCGGCTTCAAGATAATTGCGTGACCACAGTTGTGCATCCCTGGCGGGATAGATGCCTTCCTGCGCCCGCAGTAGTGCGTCGGGATTGAAGTCGGTCGCGAAGATATGGCTGCGCTCGTACAGTCCAGCCTCCTGCAGCAGGATCGCCAGCGAATAGACCTCCTGCCCATGCGCACAGCCAGCCTGCCAGATGGTGATCTGCGGATAAGAGGCCAGCACTGGCAATACATGCTCACGCAAGGCGCGGAACACCAGCGGGTCACGGAACATTTCCGACACCGGTACCGACAGTCCCTGGATCACCTTGGTCACGAAATCCGCCTCATGCAGCAGGCGTGCAGTGAGTGCGCTGATGCTGCCGCAGTGGTGGGTATGCACTAGCTGACGCACGCGCCGGGTCAGCGAGGCTGGCGCGTATTGGCTGAAGTCATAGCCGTGGCGACGCCTGAGTGCCTGCACGAACAGGTCCAGCTCGATCTTTTCAAGCTCGGTGTCTGGCGGCGATGCGGGCATGGCGCTCAGCGTTGCAGCCAGACGCGGATCATCGACGCCAGCTTGTCGATGTCGATCGGTTTGGACAGATAATCGCTGGCGCCCATCTCCAGGCATTTCTCGCGGTCGCCGCGCATCGCCTTGGCGGTCAGCGCGATGATCGGCAGCCTGGCGAAACGTGGCTGCGCGCGGATCGCGCGGATCGTCTCGTAGCCATCCATCATCGGCATCATGATGTCCATCAGGATCACTTCGGGCGTGTCGTCATCTGCGAGAGCCTTGAGCGCCTTCTGACCGTCCTGCGCCAGGCTCACCACCAGACCCCAGCCGCGCAGCACCTTTGACAGCGCAAACAGGTTGCGCATGTCATCGTCTACCAGCAGTACCTTGCGGCCAGCCAGTTCGGAAGTGAGTGACAGCTTGCCGGCATCGGCGCGTCGCGGCGCGTGCTGGATGCTGTGCAGGAACAGGCTGACTTCATCCAGCAGGCGTTCCGGCGAGCGAGCGCCCTTGACCACGATGGAGTCGGTGTAATGGCGCAGCAAAAGGTTTTCCTCGCGGCTCAGGTCGCGACCGGAGTACACCACCACCGGCGGCACGCCATCGGGCTCCTTCGACAGCTGCTCAAGCAACTCCAGGCCGGACATGCCGGGCAGGCCAAGGTCGAGCACGATGCAGTCGTAGCGGGTGTGCGCGGTTTTCTGCAGTGCTTCCTCAGCGGTAGCAACCTCATCGATCAGCACGCCGTCGGCGCTCAGCATGCTGCGCACAGCGGTGCGCGAATCGGCTTCGTCGTCGACGATCAACAGGTGCCGCTGATGTCCTTCGGCGAAATGCAGCAGACGCTTGAACGCGGTATCGATCGCTGCGCGGCTGACCGGCTTGGTCAGGAAGCCGACCGCACCGCGTTCAAGCCCGCGCGTGGCATCGTCGGTCGCGGAAATGAAGTGCACCGGGATCGCCCGTGTGGCGTCGTCAGCCTTGAGCTGGTCGATCACCGCCCAGCCGTCCATCGCCGGCAGCATCACGTCCAGCAGGATGCCGGTGGGACGATGTTCTCGGGCCAGCTGCAAGCCCGCTTCGCCATCGGTCGCTGCCAGTGCGCGATAACCTTTGCGGTGGATCATGTCGACCAGGATGCGCGCAAACGCCGGATCGTCCTCGATCACCAGGATCGTGGTCTGGCCGGGCAGGAGTGAGCGGCGGTCGTCGTCGATGGCGTCCGGCAGCAGGTACGGTGATGCTGGCCGCGCAAGTGGGGGCGCCTTGGTGGGCACGGCGCTCTCGGTTGGATCGCGCAGCTGTTGGGGCGGGGTTTCGGGTAGCAATACGGTAAAGCTGCTGCCGTGGCCGCTCTCGCTGCGCAGGGCAATGTCACCGCCCAGCAATATGGCTATCTGCCGCGAAATCGCCAGGCCCAGACCGGTGCCGCCGAACTGTCGGCTGGTACCGGCGTCCACCTGCTCGAACGCATTGAAGATGCGCTGGAACTTGTCGGCTGGAATGCCGATGCCGGTATCGCTGATTGTGATCGCGATCAACAGCTGTTCCCGCAGTGCCTCGGGAATGTTGATCGTGCTGCCGGGACGGCCGATGTGTACGGCGACGGTCCCATGTGCAGTGAACTTGAAGGCATTGCTGAGCAGGTTGTTGGTGATCTGCTCGAGCTTGGCGCCATCGGTGTGCAAGATCGCTGGCAACCCGGGCTCGATGTCCAGTGTGAAGCCGAGGCCTTTTTCCTCGGCAACGTGTGTAAAGGTGCGCCGGAGCCGTTGTTCCAAGTCGCCCAGCGGCAGTTCGTCGATCACCAGATCCATCTTGCCCGCTTCGATCTTGGACAGGTCGAGGATGTCGTTGATCAGGTACAACAGACTGTTGCCGGCGTCGTGGATGATCCGCGCCGATTCGATCTGTTCCTCGTCGAGGTTGCCGTTGTCGTTGTCGGCCAGGCTGCGCGAGAGGATCAACAGGCTGTTCAGTGGCGTACGCAGTTCGTGCGACATGTTGGCGAGGAACTCGGACTTGTATTGGCTGGCCCGTGCGAGTTCGTCGGCCTTTTCAACGGTCTCCTGCTGCAGTTCCACCAGCACGCGTTTCTGCCGGTTCAGGCTGTCGGTCTTCTCGCGCAATTCTTCGTTGGAGGCCTGCAGTTCCTCTGCCTGCAGACGCAATTCCTCCTCGGAGGCGACCAGCCGCTCGGACTGCTCTTCCAGTTCGCTGGTCTTGGCTTGTAACGCCTCGTTGTTGTCGCGCAGCACCTCTTTCTGCTGCCGCATCACCAGCTCGGACACGCGCAGTTCGTCGGCCTGCTCCTGCGTCTGCAGCAGCAGGTCATTCGTGCTGACGGCGCGGTTGAGGTTCTCCAGTGCGAGCGCGACGATCGGCAGCAATTCCTCCAGCAGTTGTAATTGCAGCGGCTCGAGTGCCGAGAAGCCAGCCAGTTCCAGCACGCCGATCAGCGTGTCGCGATAGAGCACCGGCAGGATCGCGATGTGACGTGGCAGCGATTCGCCACTGCCGGAGTCGATGTGCAGGTAATTTTCGGGCACGTCGTCGAGCATGATCGGCTTGCGCTCAATGGCGCACTGTCCGACCAGTCCTTCGCCGGGCAGGTAGTGATCAGCAGTTCGGTTGCTCAGGCGCAACCCGTAACTGCCAAGCAGATCGAGCCGATGGCGGGCGTCGTCGAACGAATAAAACAGGCCGACGCCGGACTTGAACAAGGGCACCAGCTCGCTGGTCAGCCATTGGGCAAACTCCTTGTGCGTGGTGGCCTGCAGCAGTACATGGGAAGTGCTTGATATCTGGGTCTTGATCCAGGTCTGTGCCTCGGTATCCATCACCATCTGCTTGAATACATGCAGGGTGCGGGCAATTTCACCGACCTCGTCACGACGATCGAGCTGGCCGATCTCGAACTCATGATCGTGATTGGCCAGTCGGGTCATCAGGTCGGTCAGGCGCCGCAGCGGCCGGGTGACGAGACGCGAGGTCAGGCTGATCACGGCGATCCCGAGCAGGAGGCTCAGCAGCGCAGCGACGGCGGCGATTACCTGGGTGGTCGTCAGCGTGGCGTCCAGATCGTGGTTGCGCCCGGTCAGCAGCTGGTTTTCCTCGCCAATCATCTGGTCGACGGCGGCGTTGAGATCCTCGACGCGAACCGTACGGTGTTCCAGATAGTTCGCCTGGATGCGCTGGCGTTCCAGTGCAACCGCCACCGGGTCGGTAGTTTTCAGTTGGGCGATCGCGTTAATGGCGTTGGCCGTGACCTCGCGTCGCCACTGAGCTGCCAGCGTTTCCAAGTTATCGATGCGCGATTGCTGCAACGCATTGTCGGCCGTCAGCTCGCGCAGGCGCAGGATGCGCTGATGCAGATCGTTCTCGCCGCCCTCGTACAGGGCACGCTGGTCTGCGTGCTGCGTCAGCATGTAGCCGCGTGCGCCGATCTGGCTGTTCTGCAGTGCACGCTGCACATGATCCAGTTCAAGCAGCACCTGGTAGGTGTGCATGGCCCAGAAACGGTTGCTTTCCTGCCGCCGCAGCGAATGCAGTGTCACCAGGCTGGTTAGCAGGAACAAGGCCAGGAACAGGCCGATGGCAAGCATGATCTTGCGTTGCAGCGGCTGATCGGCGAGCCAGGAGAATTTCGGTTGAGTCGGTTGCATGCACGGGCCATCGCGGTCGAGGGGCGACCTGTCACACGATCACCGGTGCGGTGATCGTGTCCTCAACAGAGTAGCCGGTGCAACCGCTGGGCCATAGCCGGTCGCTGTTCAGGCCGATCAGCGGCGACGGAACTGCTGCAGGGGGCCGCATGGCACGATCGAACCCCGCCGCACGGCAACCACGAGCAAGACGAGCGAGCACAGCGCACAAAGGCCCAGCGCAACGACTGAGGCCTCGGCACCGAACATGCCACCACTGAGCCAGTCAGGGCCGCTGCGGGTGGATACCAGCCAGCCGTCGGCTTTCATGCCCGAGACCGGGATGCCATAGACCGTGCCCTGGCAGAAATTCCAGGCCGCGTGCAGGCCCATGCAGACCGGCAACGAGCGGGTCAGGTGATACAGCAGGCCGAACAGCAGGCCTGCCTCGATCGCGATGGCCGCCGAACTCCACAACGTGGCACCGGGATTGGTGATGTGTGCGGCACCGAAGAACAGTGCCGAGACGATCAGCGCAGCCCAGGTACCCAGGCCTTCCTCGACGATGCGGTACAGCACGCCACGGAACAGGATCTCCTCGCCGATGCCGGCGCCGATGCCGGCGACCAGCATGGCCGGCAACCAGTCGGCGCGGGGATTGAAGCCGGTGACGTGATAGCTGCCCAGTAGCCAGAGCACGCCCACTACCGTGCTGAACAGCAGGCCGCCTGCCAGCAGGCCGCCGAGTGCGCCGGGCCAGCGCCGCAGCGCCAGTTCCTCCGGTCTGCGGCGCTCGACGACACGGACCAGGAACACGTAGGTGACGATCACCGGCAGCAGGAAGACCACAAGGTAGACCAGCGCCGAGGTCATCGGTGTCCTGGCCATGCCTTGCATGAGCGCGTGGACGAGCGCCGAGACCGACCGGTTCAGCACAATGAATACCGCCATGAAGATCGCGATGCGCGCCACCGGCGAGCACACCAGCCAGCGCTTCCAAGCTGGCGCCGTGGCCGGCGAGACGTAGGCAAGCGATGACGTTGAGTTCATGAGTGCGAGATTCCCCCAGGTGAAGTGCTGCAAAGCCTAGTGGGCGCGAAGTATTCCGTCTGCATGACTTCCGCCACGCGAAGGCGCGTTACACCTCGACCGACGCCGCATGCTCGCGCGTGTTGGCAAAGCGCACCTGCGGCCAGCGCTCTTGCGCCAGCTGCAGGTTCACCCGCGTCGGCGCGATGTAGACCAGCTCGCCCGCACCATCGATCGCCAGGTTCATCGCATTCTTCTCGCGGAACTCGGCCATCTTCTTTTCATCGTCGCAGTGAACCCAGCGCGCTGTAGTCACGGTCACCGGCTCGAAGCTGGCATCGACGTTGTATTCGTCCTTGAGCCGGTACGCCACCACGTCGAACTGCAACACGCCGACCGCGCCGAGGATCAGGTCGTTGCTCATCAGCGGACGGAAGAACTGGGTGGCGCCTTCCTCGGACAGCTGGGCCAGGCCTTTCTGCAACGCCTTCATCTTCAGCGGATCGCGCAGCCGCGCGCGGCGAAAGAGTTCGGGTGCAAAGTTCGGAATACCGGTGAAGTTGATCGCCTCGCCTTCGGTGAAGGTGTCGCCGATAGTGATCGTGCCGTGGTTGTGCAGGCCGATCACGTCGCCCGGATAGGCGGTTTCCACGATTTCGCGGTCGCTGGCCATGAAGGTCAATGCGTTGGCGATGCGGATGTCCTTGCCGGTGCGGGTCTGGATCATCTTCATGCCGGCGTTGTAGGTACCCGAGCACACGCGCATGAACGCGACACGGTCGCGGTGCGCCGGGTCCATGTTCGCCTGGATCTTGAACACGAAGCCGGTCAGTTTTTCTTCCTCGGGCTGCACTTCGCGGCTCAGGGTGCCACGTGGACGCGGCGAAGGTGCATGCTCGACGAAGAAGTCCAGCAGCAGCTGCACACCGAAATTGTTCACCGCCGAGCCGAAGAACACCGGCGTCTGCCTGCCAGCGAGGTATTCGTCCATCTCGAACGAAGGCGCGGCACCCTGCACCAGCTCCAGTTCCTCGCGCAGTTCGCGCATCGCCTCGTCGCCGATTTTCTCCAGCAGCCCCGGCGCATCGAGGCCCTTGAAGATGGTCGAGTCCTGCCGGGTGAAGTTCTTGCCCGGTTCGAACACGTGCACTTCGTCCAGCAACAGGTGATAGACACCTTTCAGCCGCTTGCCCATGCCTATCGGCCAGGTCACTGGTGCGCAGGCGATGCCGAGCACCGACTCCACTTCGTCCAGCAGCTCGATCGGCGAGCGGCCCTCGCGGTCGAGTTTGTTGATGAAGGTCATGATCGGCGTGTCGCGCAGGCGGCAAACCTCCATCAGCTTGATCGTGCGTTCTTCCACGCCCTTGGCGCAGTCGATCACCATCAGCGCCGAGTCCACGGCGGTCAGCACGCGGTAGGTATCCTCGGAGAAGTCCGCATGTCCCGGCGTGTCGAGCAGGTTGACGATCTTGCCTTCGTACGGGAATTGCATCACCGACGAAGTCACCGAGATGCCACGCTCTTTTTCCAGCGCCATCCAGTCGGACGTCGCATGCCGCGCTGCCTTGCGTCCCTTCACCGAGCCTGCCATCTGGATCGCGCCACCGAACAGCAGCAGCTTTTCGGTCAACGTGGTCTTGCCCGCATCAGGATGGCTGACGATGGCGAAGGTGCGGCGGCGACGGGTTTCTTGCAGATGGGTCGACATGCGGGCGGGTCGGTTGGAGCGTTAACCGGCAATTGTAGCTTGGATCGAGTCAATGCCTCAGGGATGGCTTGATAGCGCAGATCGCGGGTGTCTGCATGCGGGCCAAAAAGTCACGGGCAGTTTATTGCGCCTGCCCGAGTCAGCAAAAAAGAACCCGGGAATTGCTCCCCGGGTTCCCTGGTTTTGCGCTTGACGCTGGATCAGAGCGGAGTACGGGTCAACGCATGATCCCGGTATGGCCCAGCGAATAGCGTCCGGGCTGCGGCCAGACGGCCAGTCCGTGCGGTTCCGCGCCGACCTTGATGGATCTGACTGCGCCGCTGGTGGTGTCGAAGGCATAGACGACGTCGTCGAACCGACCAGACAGCCACAGCAGCTTGCCATCAGCGCTGACATTGCCCATGTCCGGGCTGCCGCCGTGCGGAATCGGCCAGTTCGCGACGACCTTGCGCGTGGCGAAGTCGATCACCGACACGCTGCCCTTGCCGTGGCGCGGCCCGTGGATGCGGTTGGAGCCGCGATTGGCGACATACAGCTTGGTGCCATCCCGGCTCGGATACATCCCATGCGTGCCGACCCCAGTCGGAATGAAACCGATCCGGGTGAAGCTGTCACCATCGACCAGGTAGACACCATTCGCCATCATGTCGGCAACGTAGAACACCTTCCCGTCGGGCGAGACGCGGATGTCCTGCGGCATGCCCTTCTTGTCGAGCAGCAGATAGCCCACCACCTTGCGCTTGACCATGTCGATCTTGGCCAGCTTGCCGCCGAATTCGCAGGTGAAGATCGC
>Ga0302313_10002611_pt1 | contig 12402 bp, 11 predicted proteins | sample III_Palsa_N2_2_FD_200454 | JGI IMG/M metagenome (GOLD analysis project Ga0302313, IMG submission 200454) | Peat permafrost microbial communities from Stordalen Mire near Abisko, Sweden - III_Palsa_N2_2 | ecosystem: Environmental > Terrestrial > Soil > Palsa > Peat permafrost | place: Sweden...
GCCGGCCGTCCGCCAACGCCCTGCGATACCCTGTAGCCATGCCCCGCTTTCGCTTTCTCGATGCGCTTACGACCGCATTCGTCGTCATTCTGCTGGTCTCGAACCTTCTCGCACAGAAGATCATTCTGATTGGGCCATTCGGGCACATCGCCGGCCACGCCATCGGGCCGTTTTCCACATCAGGCGCCATGGTCCTCTTCCCCATCACCTACATCTTCGGAGACGTCTTCACTGAAATCTACGGCTACTCCGCCTCTCGCCGCGCCATCTGGCTCGGATTCTTCGGCACGGCGCTGCTTTATGCGGTCTCAGCCATCGTGATCGCACTGCCCTCCGACCCCGAGTTCCATGCCCAGGCCGCCTTCGTCACGGTCTTCGGAATCCTGCCCCGCATCCTCGTCGCCAGCCTGATCGCCTTCTGGGCCGGCGAGTTCGCCAACTCCTACACCATGGCCCGCCTCAAGCTCCTCACTAAGGGCCGCTGGCTCTGGACACGCACAGTCGGCTCTACAGTCGTCGGCCAGGCCGTCGATACGACGCTGGTCATCATCATCACCTTCGCCGGAATATTCTCCCCGCATAAGCTCGTGCAGATCATCATCACCGGCTACTTCCTGAAAGTCGCCTACGAAGTCATCGCTACGCCGATCACCTATCTCGTCATCAACTGGCTCAAGCGCATGGAGCACGTCGATACCTTCGACACCCATACGAACTTCAATCCGTTTCGATTCGCCGCTCGTCAGACAGAAAAGCGTTAGCGCGGTACCCTTACCTCTTCAGCAGATCCATCGGCACATTCACATCCTCAATCCGGAACAACCCCGCCAACGCCGGATGCCTCACCGCAATCGCCCGATACATCTCCCACGCCACCCGCCGATAGCTGAAGTGCCCCGCGATCCCCGACCGTAGCTCCGCAATATAAAGCGCCTCCGCAAAGTCCATCTTGAACATCGCGCGACACCGCGTCCCCAGCGGCAGCAGATACTGCGCGCTCTGCCCCGCCTCCGGCTCACCAGAAGCCTTTATCGCCCGATAAGCCGCGAGCGAAGCATCCATCGCACTCTTATAAGCCGTGGAAAGCCCAGCCTCTTCCAGCGTCGGCTGCCCTGGGCACACCGGCTCATCATACCCATGCACGTCCGAGAACTCCTGGATCAACTGCACGCACCGACGGTGCCTGTGCATGTCCCGGAACCCACCAATATCCATCAAAATATCGAACCGGAACCCATGCCCCGAGTGGAACGGCCGCAGCAGCTCATCATGCTTGCCGCGATGCGTCGTGCCCAGCTTCAGCAGTTCGCTCCTGCGTGCGCCCGGCAGTGCCGAAACCGCCCCGCGCAATTGTCTGTAGGAGTAGTTGCAACACCCATAAAGCAGCGAGGTCGTCAGCTCTATCTCAAGGTCTTCATCGTCGTCCAGCAGGTCCACAATGGGCGCTGGATAGATCTCCGCACCATTCATCAGCTCGCTCACCGCCTGCGAGATCTCGCGCCGCGTCGCGATCTGGTACTCATTCGGTTCGGCATACTTCACCAGCGTTGGCGCAACCTTCACCGGCGTCATCAGGTCGTTCAGAATCTCCGACGTCGCCGCCGCATCGACCGTGCCCTCGCCGGCCATCTGCTCCAGCTTGTCGCGCAAGACATTCCACGCCGGCTCGCTGGCTGCCTTGCGCAGCTTCTCACCCAGCCCGCGAATCTCTTCAAACTCACTCGACAGCAGCCGCGACACCTGCGTCTCCAGCGTGCGCGCATTCACAATCTGCCCCAGCGAAGTATTCGTCGCCAGCGGCAGCAGATACCGCGCCGCATCGAACGCCCTGGCCTTCAGAGTCCTGTCGTAGCTGTCCTGCTTCAGCGCCTCGGGCTTCGGGATCGCCTTCTTGAGCGCCTCGAACATCCCCAGGCTCAGCGCGTCGTAGTCCGCAAACAATGCCTCGATGGCTTTCGTGTACGCCTTCTTCTGCGCTCCCAGCTTCGGCGTGTACCAGCCGCTGCGGCGGAAGTCCTGGTAGCGCGTCGACCGCTCCTGCCCATCCCACCGCGTCTCGTCTACCAGCGCGATCGCCGCCAGCAGGCTCAACTTCTCAATCGCAAACGGAATATGCGCGAGGTCGGCGATGGACCGATGCCCATACTGAAAATAAAACGTGTTCAGAAACTGCTCGGCCTTCTGCGAGCTGATCTCCGCCAGCGACTCGCGCATGGTCAGCGCCGAGCGCGAGTATTTGGCCATTGCATACGCCAGTACCTCCGGCTCAGCGCCGTGGATAGCGTAAACTTCGGTGGTATTTTCAGGATGCGTGGCTTCGGCAGACTTCTCGTTATTCTCAGACATGACTCGGACAAGGATATCGCCTCTCGGGTGCTTTAATAGAGAAAGTACGTCCCGCTTTCCCACAGCATAGAAATGAGAACCACATGAGCAGCCTCACCGGAAAAATCGCGCTCGTCACCGGAGCCTCGCAAGGCATCGGCCGGGCCTGCGCTCTCGAACTCGCCGCTCAGGGCGCAACCGTCGCCCTGGCCGCCCGCAACGTCGAAAAACTCGCCGCCGTAGCCGCCGAAATCGAAGCCGCCGGAGGCGTCGCCAAGGCCTACGCCCTGGACGTCGCCAGCGAAGACTCCATCAAAATCTGCGCCAAATCCATCCTCGCCGACCTCGGAGCCGTCCACATCCTCGTCAATAACGCCGGCATAACCAAGGATGGCCTCGCCCTCCGCATGAAGCTCGCCGACTTCGACGACGTCCTCCGCACCAACCTCACCGGCGCGTTTCTGCTCACCCAGGCCGTCATCTCCTCGATGATGAAGGCCCGCTGGGGCCGCGTCATCAACATCACCTCGGTCGTCGGCGAAACCGGCGCTGCCGGCCAGGCCAACTACGCCGCATCCAAGGCCGGCCTCATCGGCCTCACCAAATCTCTCGCCCGCGAGTTCGCTTCCCGCTCCATAACAGTCAACGCCATCGCCCCCGGCTTCATCCAGACAGCGATGACCGACGAGCTCACCGATTCCCAGAAGACCGCTATCCTCGCCCAGATCCCGCTAGCCCGCTATGGAGCTGACGCCGACATAGCCTCTGCAGTAGCTTTCCTCGCCTCAGACTCCGCCGGCTACATCACTGGCCATACCCTCGACGTGAACGGCGGCATGTACATGGGCTAACGCCTAGCCCTGGACCCTTAAACCCGCGCCCTGATCTCTGCACCTTAAGCAACACGAATCTCAAAGGGTACTCATTCTCTTCGCGATTCCTGCACTTAGCTCTTGCCACACTCGCTTTCGGTAGTTACTTTATCGCTAATGGCACATATGCAAACAGCTCTGCCGACAACCACGATCCCTGCGCCGGAACCGGCGCCGATCAACATCGGGACCACGATTCGCGCCTTCCGTCTCCAAAGAGGGATGTCACAGGGTGACATCGAGAAGCGCACGGGCCTGCTCCGCTGCTATCTTTCGCGCGTCGAAAACGGCCACACCGTGCCCTCGCTGGACACGCTGGCCAAGATCGCCTCCGCGCTCGACCTGCCGCTAAGCCAGTTCTTTTCCGACGAAGTCGTCCGCGAAGTCCCCGGCCTGAGCCTGAACGAGGACGAGATCCGCTTCCTCACCCAGATTCAGCGCTACTCCGCTCATCTAAGCGATAGCGACCGCCGGCTGCTGCTGGCCATGGTGCGCAAGTTCGCCGCAACGGCTAGCCTGTCGATCAGCTAACTGCCTTCCAGACCCAACAAAGCCTCCGGTCAGCCGGAGGCTTTTTCATCTACAAAATTCGACTATCTGTTGAAAGCCTGTAACCAATATCCAATCAGGCAAAGCAGAAACGCTGCGATCACAAACACCAGTCGCTGTCTCGCTCTGTAACTCGTCTTCCCTGAGGTCATTCTCGGAAACAGCGGAAAGCCTAGCGCCAGTCCACATACAAAGCCACCAAGGTGTGCGCTGTTATCCACTCGCGGCAGCAGATTCGGATCCAGATGCAGCCTTGCCAGTTGCGCACCGGATGACTCTGGCAATAAATTCGGCAAAATCCCGATCGCCAGGTTCAACACCGCAAACCAGATCACCGATCGCCGCAAGCCGCGTAGCTCTTTCCATGGCAGCGACAGCTTCCTGTTCGAAAGCAGCACAATCAGAATCCCGGCGATCCCAAACACCGCGCCGGATGCTCCTGCAACCAACGCGTCCTGCCGCGTAATCACGACACTCCACGCCAACGACAGCATCATCCCAGCCCAGCCGGTCAGCACATACACCGCGACCAGTCCCCGTTTACCCAGTAGTGGCTCACCGAAGAGCCCCAGGTTCCACAGGCACCACATGTTCACGGCAACATGCAGGATCGTCACATGCACGAAGATCGAGGTAATCAGCCGCCACCACTGCCCTTGCAGCACAAGCGCGGAATCGCTAGCCCCATACCTCAACAGTGTGTTCGCATCAAACTGCGCTGTCAGAACGCTAAACCCGGCGTGGTGCCGAATCATATCCATAGCAGGGCTGTGCGGAAACATGACGGCAAAGACCAGCAGATTGATCCCCACCAGCAGATACGTCGCGGGGTATGACAACAGCGACGGCGCCTTATGCTCTTTTGTAGCCGCAGTGCGTGCCTCTTCCAGCGCCTCGGAAGGCGACTCCGCATGCGAAAAGTCCGCGTCTACGGCTTGGATCGGAAGGGTTTGAGCAGGGTCAGTCAAGTCGTTGGCACAATGCCGCCTCAGGCGGCCTGCTTGCGCAGCCGTTCCTGGTCTTCAGGATCTCGCGGCGACGCCGAACGGCGCTCGCGGAACATCGAGGTCAGCATCCCCGGCACCGGCGTCGCAATCGCCACCAGAAGCCACAGCAGCAGCGAGACAAACACGCCCACACATGCTACGGTCTCCAGGCTGATCACAATGCTGTCCGGGATTCGCCGAAACTCCGCACCATTGTGCAGATGCACCGTCACCGCGCTGATGTGGCTGTAAGCTTCCAGCTTGTGCATCACCAGCGCCGCCAGCAGAAACGCCGCAAACGAGAGCGTAGTCACCGAAATTAACAGCAAATCCACCGTACGGTGCATCCGCTGACGCCGTTTGCAGTGACTACATTCCAGTAGATGCGCCTCATAGTCTCCGCGCAAGTCCTTTGGAATGCCTGAGATATCGTACCGCCACCCAGACAGAATCGCCCCCACCACCTGGTCAGTACAGGCATCCTGGCGATTCGCGCGGTGAGGTACAGCAATGGGCATCGTGATCCTCTAGTGTAGATGAATTGTTAACCGGAAAGTAGCATTCTTTCTAGCTCTGGCCGCTAACCCTGTGAATCCTTTGGCTGCTTATGTCGTTCATCTTACAAACAGATCGGCTCCAACGGAGAATCCTGCGCCGCCAGCACCACTCGATTTCCCAGCAACGTCATCCGGTTCCCAATCGCTTGCTCCGCGGCCAGCCGCGCCAGCTCCGGCAGATTGTTCTGCTCTGAGAGGTGCCCCAGCACGATCGTATGCGCTCCGCCGTCATAATCCCGCAGCAGAAACTCCGCGCACGCATGGTTGGAAAGATGCCCCACCCGGCTCAGCACCCGCTGCTTCACGCTCCACGGATACGGTCCATCCTTCAGCATCTCCAGGTCGTGATTGCTCTCCAGTAGCAGCACATCCACGCCCTTCAATGCCTGCTTCACATTCGGCGGAACATATCCCAGGTCCGTCGCCACAGCCATCCGAATCGACTCATGCCGCGCATGAAATACAAACCCACAGGGATCGGCGGCATCATGCGGAATCGTGAACGGGTTCACATCGATATCCCCAATACAAAAATCCTGACCCGCCTGAAAGTACTCCACCGCTGGCAGAAACGCCGGATCGGCCTTCACCTTGGCGATCGTCTCCAACGGCTCACAGGGCTCCGGCTCAGGAGCCTCCATCAGCACCTCACCCGCATCCGCGGCGCTCAGCCCATCCACAGCCGAGTCCCCCGGCTCCACTGCCGCAGAGATCCCCGCCGGCATCAGCGCCAGCACCGTATGCGCTGGTGCATGTTCATTCGCCGTAGCCACCGCCCGCGCCTCTTTCTCGCGCTGCATCTGCTCCAGCCACTTCGCATAGGACATCGTCGTCCGCGGCGTCAGCATCCTCACCCACGCCCGGTGCGTACCCTCGGTAAAGAACACCGGAATCTTCAACCGCCGAGCCAGGACCGCCAGTCCAGAAACATGGTCCAGATGCTCATGCGTAATTAGAATCGCGTTCAACGCCGCCGGATCTTCCCCGGCCAACTCCATCCGCCGCAGCAACTCCCGGCACGACAGCCCCGCATCCACCAGGATCCGCGTCGTCGCCGACGCAATCACCGTCGAATTCCCCTTCGACCCCGAAGCTAAAACCGTCATTCGCACAGCATTAACGATACGCCCGCAGCCTGTGCAAGGCGGCCTCAGGCAAGGTTCACTACGCCTGCACCTTCAGCGGCGCCAGAAAGTTCACAATCGACCGCATCACCACCTCATCACGCTGGTTATAAACCAGCGTCCGAGACCGAATCACCCCAAACGTCGGCCGTGAGCTCGAGTGCCGCACGCTCAGAATCTCGGCCTCGGTGCGCAGCGAATCGTTCGGCCGCACCGCCTGCTTCCACCGAATCTCTTCCACACCCGCGCCAATCATCCCACCGGCAATCTTGATCGACTCCACCCGCAGCCGCATCACGATCGCCGCCGTCAGCCAGCCCGAAGCCGCCAACCCCTTGAAGAACGAGCTCTCCCCGGCATCTTCGTCCAGGTGAAACGGCTGCGGATCATACCGCTCCGCAAACTCCTTGATCTCCTCGGCCGTCACTTTATATGACCGCACAGAATTGAACTTCATCCCCGGGTGCAAATCTTCAAAATACAATTCACTCGCCAAAATCGGTCTCCCTTTAAACCTCTGGTGCCACTCCGTCACATCACTAAAAGTCTAGCAGCCCTTCGGCCATCCCTCCGCCACGATACGATAAGGCAACCACGTGAACCGCATCCTCCAAAGCGAAAACTTATCCGCCCTCCGCACGCTCCCCAACGCGAGCATCCCGCTCATATACATTGATCCCCCCTTCAACACCGGAACCACCCAATCCCGCCCCCGCCTCAAAACCATCCGCGACGACGCCGGCGACCGCACCGGCTTTGGCGGCAACCGCTACCGCACCATCAAGTTAGACGACCAATCCCCCGCCCCCAATTCCCCAAGCCCTTCGTATCAAGACACCTTCGACGACTACCTCGGCTTTCTCCGACCTCGCCTCCTGGAAGCCCATCGCCTGCTCACCCCCACTGGCTCCTTCTTCCTCCACGTAGACCCCCGTGAGGTCCACTACTGCAAGATCCTGCTAGACCAGATTTTCACCCGCCCCTGCTTCCAGAACGAGATCATCTGGGCCTACGATTATGGCGCCCGCAGCACCAAGCGCTGGCCCGCCAAGCACGACAATATCCTCTGGTACACCAAACACCCCACCGACTACACCTTCAACCTTTCCGCATCGGACCGCATCCCCTATATGGCCCCCTCGCTCGTCGGCCCCGTAAAAGCCGCCCGCGGCAAAACCCCCACCGACGTCTGGTGGCACACCATCGTCAGCCCCACGGGTAAAGAAAAAACCGGCTACCCTACCCAGAAGCCCATCGGCATCCTCGAGCGCATTATCCGCGTCCACTCCAACCCCGGCGACACCGTTCTTGACTTCTTCGCCGGCTCCGGCACCACCGGCCTCGCCGCCGCCCGCAACAACCGCAACTACATACTCATCGATCAGAACCCCGAAGCTGTCGTGCTCATGAAAAAACGATTGAAGGATTCTGAATACCTCTGATCCCTTCTAGTGACCAGCATTCCGACCAAATACTTTACTCAGTCGCCATGTTGTAAAAAGATTTACCTCAGGAAGCTAGAACGAGCAAGTCGGCACGCTGCCCGGAGTCGAAAACGTATTCGTCGTAACCCCTGTCCCGCTTGGCGTCAAACTCGAGTCATCCAGCGAGATCGTCGCGTACTGCGTCGCAGTTGTTCCCGAACTCTGCGTATTCTTGTCCAGGCTCACATACGCCAGAGCTGCCATACTCGGCGCCGTCGCGCTGGCTCCATAAAAGTAGGAATACGCTCCCGAAATCGAACTCGTCGCATAAACGCCGTTCACCAGGATATCGGTGAACACCGGATTGCCCGCGGCCCCACTGCAGGTATTCGCATAGTTCGTATAGAACGTGATCAGGTGCTTCACGCCGGTCATGCAGGTGTTCTGATACGTCACCTGCTGCACCGTCGCCGCGCAACTCGGGTCAATCTTGATCACCAAACCGTTCGCATCCCCCGAAACGTTGCCCAGCATATCCGTCCCATACAGATAGTTGTTCAGGAACAGGACATTCGTCACCGTATAGTTCGGAATGCTTCCGATCGAAAGCCCGTGCGAACCATAGAAGCGATTGTTGGTCACCGTGATGTTTGAGGCCGCACTAGCGTTTGTCTTCACCGCCACGCCGTCGTCGCCATCTTCCACAATCGAGTTGGTCACGGTCACATTGGTGACGCTGTCGAGGTCGATGCCATCCGCATTTGCGCGCGTATCGGGCGTCAGAATATTCACGCCCCACACCGTCGCTCCGTTGCCTCCCTGGATGTACAGGTTCGGATAGATCGACTGCTCAAGTGTCACGTTGTAGACGATCAGATTGCTGGTCGGCGTCGCTTCCACCAGCCGCGTCGAGCTGCCGGTGCCGATATACAGGTCGCCGCGTCCGTCCACCGCGCCCTGCGACGTCCCCGTCCCCACGCCGTTCAGCGAAGAGTTGGTTCCCTTGATATAGATCAGGTACGACTGGGTGCTATAGCTCGCGCCACCATATAGCGTCACACCGGAGTCAATCGTCAACCCTTCGCCGTTCAGCGTAATCTCTTCGGAGTAAAACGCATTGCTCCCGCTGCCTCCCAAAGCGAGTTCGACCGCCAGGCCTGTGTTCTTACAGGCCGCCGAGTTCAGCGCCGCCTGGATGCGTGACGTGTCGTCCGAAGCCGCAGCTGGCGGAGAAGACCGCTGCGTGCTTGAGAACTGCGCCGTCAGCGTCATGCAGATGCCCGGATAAGTCGGTTGCGTCACCGTCCGCGTGTCGCCCGTCGCATACGTCAGCGATGTCGGCGAAACCGTAATGCTGATCGACCCCGACGACGCTGGAAACGCCGTGCTCTGCGCCGAAATCGTAACCGGCGTGACCGGCGCGTTCGCCGGGGCCGTATACACACCCGAAGTTGAGATCGTGCCTTCCGAAGCCGAGCCGCCCGCCACGTTATTCACCAGCCACGTCACCGTCGTCGTGCTCGACCCGGTCACGGTTGCCGTGTATTGTCCAGTCTGGCCGAACAACACATTCGCCGGCCCGCTCACCCCCACGGTCACCGGCAGTACCGTCACACCGGTTGAGCCCATCGTCGTATTTGAAAGCACGCTCACTGCGGAGATCGTCACTGCCGTAGAGGTCGTCACCGTGGGAGCCGTATACACCCCCGTGGCCGAGATCGTTCCCACCGTCGAGTTGCCGCCCGCTACGTTGTTCACCAGCCAGTTCACGGACTGATTCGTCGTGCCCGTCACGGTCGCCGTGTATTGCGACGTGGCGCCCTCGTACACCGAGGAGGCACCTGAAACCGAAACGGTCCACGGCGTGATCGGCAGATTCCAGTTCGCCGGACACGCGCTCAACGTCGGCATATACGGCCCAGTGGCCGGAGTCATCTGCCAAATCGGGCACACATTCTGGTTTGGGTTCTGCAGGATATTAATCACCGCGCCAATCGTATCCGTAGGCGTCGTTCCGCCGTTCGGCGTATACGCAAACAGGGTCGCGCAGGCGCTCGTGCTGCCGGTATTGCCTGCCGAGTTGATACACTCCGCAATCACATCGGCCAGCGTATCGATCTCGGTGCTCGACGCATACGTGCTGGCCGGTAGCGTTGGCCCCGGAACTGTTCCCGAAGACGTGTTCGTATACTCATTCACCTTTGCAAACGCATTCGCCAGCGCCGTCGCATCGCCCGTGCCCGAGCCGACCGCCGCATAGCTCGTCATATACGGATACAGCGCCGCCACCGACCCCACCGTCGTCAGCTCATCGATAAAGATATTCGTCGTGGGGGTGAGAGCGCTGCATGGACCCAGCGCCGCCATCATGGCTAGTGCCGGGTTGTTGGTTCCCGCCGCCAGCCCGGGATTGCCGCCCTTCGCCACCAGGTACACCTCAACTCCTTGCGGCGGGCAGACGTATTGGTTCGTCAGGGTAAAGAAACCCGCCGGCAGCGTGTTCAGGTTATTCGCCGCATTGGCATTACCATCTGTCGCACTACCGCTGCCATCGCTGGTCGTAGCGGTCGTCAGGATCAACGGCGTTGCCGCGCTTCCATCGCCGGTCGTCCCCACGGCATACAACTGCAGCGTTGCGCCTGTCACCGGCTGTTGTCCGCCATGCACAGCACCCGCAATCTGCAGCGTCTTTACCGCCGACGTAACCGGCGCAGTGCCGCAACCACTCAGCGCCAGCGTCCCAGCCAGCAGCGTTCCCAGTATTGAAGTAGAAGAAAAAACATTCCGTTGGAACGCATTGCCGCACGTGGCCCGAACACTGCACTTCATGTCAAAACTCCTTTGTGTACGCGGTCTCTGACGATACCTGACTAATAAGACCATTAGCAAACAGGTACACAGTTTCCGTTCTCAAAGGCTCCTGAAATATGCTCTACGTATTCTGCGGATCCACGCTCTTGAACCCATAAGTCTCATACCGCGTCGTCAGCTTTCCACCCTGCACTGTCACCACCGTATACCCCTCCGCCGCGCCCAGCCGCGTCCCATGCCACCAGTTCCCGCACACCGCCCCACTGGTGATGTACGGAACCCCATGCCACTCCACCCGCTCGTTGATGTGTGTATGCCCCTGCAACACCCCGAGCACATTATGCCCTTCAAACAGCGCAATCACCTCAGCTGAGTTTGTCACCGTCATCCCATTGCGTACCGGCGGCGTAGCCGGTGGCGGAAGATATCTGTCCACGGCACTCACCAGCGGAATATGCGCAGTCACCACAATCGGTGTCCCGCTAGGCAGTGCCGCAAGGTCCTTCGCCAGCCACTGCACCTGCTCCGCGTCCACGCGACCCTCATACGACCGGTCCGGCGTAATTCCCACCGAATCCAGCACGATGAAGTGCGCGCCCTTGTGGTCGAAGCTGTAATACGTCTTGCCAATGTGGTCCCTGAAGTACTTCTTCCCATACTGCGGATCGCTCGGGTCTACCCCACTCACCGGCGTCAGTCCCAGCACATCATGATTCCCAATCGCGTGATGCACCATCAGTCCCAGGTCCTGTTGCGTCTTGTCATAAAGCTCGAACAAGCTCAACGACCGCTCCTTCGGCACTGCCAGCGAATCGAACACATGGTCCCCACCCTGGATCGCAAAATCCGCCTTCAACCCACGCATCTTCTTGAACGCCATATCGCATCCTTTGGCAGCGTCCAGTTCTGGCTGTAGATGTGTATCCGTAAAGAATACAAAATCAAAATCCTCCGCTCCTGCAGGCGCAGCCTTGGCGACTCGTGAGTTTGCAAACGGCAAAGCCGCACCGGCGGCTGTAGCCAACGAAAGAAAGCGGCGACGATCCATAAAACTCATGCCGTCAGTCTAGCCGCGAATCTTTACAGCGCGCAAATAAAAGACCCGGCTAGGGCCGGGTCTATTGTTTGAATCCATCACAACGTCCTAATGCTTGCCCTGCGCGCTCGCAATCTTCTCTTCCGCAACACGCGTAGCGGCATTGGCTTCGTCGTACTTCACCTGCTCATCGCCGGCCTGATTCCAAAGCTCCTGCGCATGCTTCGCATCAGCCTGCGCCTCGCCCAGGTCGATCTCATTGGGATGCATCGCGGTCTCCGCCAGAATGGTCACCCGCTCCGGCAGCACCTCAACAAATCCCCACGCCACGAAGAAGATCTGCTCGCCGGCCGAACCGCCATGCAGCCTTACCTCGCCCGCACCCAGCTCTGCCAGCAACGGAGCCGCACCATACAGCGCCTCCATATACCCCGACATCGACGGCAACTCCACCGCCTCTGCCGTAGCATCAAGCAGCACCCGGTCCGGCGTAACCAGCCGTACCTTCAGCAGTCCCGAATTATTTCCAACATCAGCCATTACGCACTTGCCTTATTCACTATTCACTACTCACTATTCACTCCGCCTTAAGCGGAAGCCTTCATCTTCTCAGCAGCCGCAAGAACATCCTCAATGCCGCCCTTCAGATAGAACGCCTGCTCCGGAATATCATCATGCTTGCCTTCGATGATCTCCTTGAAGCTGCGAACCGTATCCT
>Ga0302313_10002612_pt1 | contig 12400 bp, 6 predicted proteins | sample III_Palsa_N2_2_FD_200454 | JGI IMG/M metagenome (GOLD analysis project Ga0302313, IMG submission 200454) | Peat permafrost microbial communities from Stordalen Mire near Abisko, Sweden - III_Palsa_N2_2 | ecosystem: Environmental > Terrestrial > Soil > Palsa > Peat permafrost | place: Sweden...
TAAACCTCACCGACAAGCTGGCGCAGCAGCGCGGTGACCAGTTCATCGCCAGCGAGCTGTTCGTGCTGGCGGCACTGGAAGAGAAGGGTGAGCTGGGTGCGGCGCTGAAGGCGGCAGGCGCGACAAAACCGAATGTGGAGGCTGCGATCGAAAAGCTGCGTGGTGGTGAAAAAGTGCAGAGCGAAAACGCCGAAGAATCGCGCCAAGCATTGGAGAAATACACCATCGATCTGACCGAACGCGCCGAAAGCGGCAAGCTCGATCCGGTGATTGGCCGCGATGAGGAGATTCGTCGCACTATCCAGGTGCTGCAGCGGCGCACCAAGAACAATCCGGTGCTGATTGGTGAGCCCGGCGTGGGCAAGACCGCCATCGTCGAAGGTCTTGCCCAGCGCATCGTAAAGGGCGAGGTGCCTGAAGGCCTGCGTGACCGCCGCGTACTGTCGCTCGATATGGGTGCGCTGATTGCCGGCGCCAAATTCCGTGGCGAGTTCGAGGAACGACTGAAGGCCGTGCTTAGCGATCTGGCCAAGCAGGAAGGTCGGGTAATCCTGTTCATCGACGAGCTGCACACCGTGGTCGGTGCCGGCAAGGCCGACGGTGCAATGGACGCGGGCAATATGCTCAAGCCCGCCTTGGCGCGCGGCGAGCTGCACTGCATCGGTGCGACCACATTGGACGAATACCGCAAATACATCGAAAAGGACGCCGCGCTGGAGCGCCGCTTCCAGAAAGTGTTCGTGGGCGAGCCTTCGGTGGAGGACACCATCGCGATCCTGCGTGGGCTGAAAGAGCGCTATGCCGTGCACCACGGTGTGGAGATTACCGATCCGGCCATCGTCGCCGCGGCCACGCTATCGCATCGCTATATCGCCGACCGCCAGCTGCCGGACAAGGCGATCGACCTGATGGACGAGGCGGCTTCGCGCATTCGCATGGAAATCGACTCCAAGCCGGAGGAGCTTGATCGGCTCGAACGTCGGCTGATCCAGCTGAAGATCCAGCGCGAGATGCTGAAAAAGGAAAAGGACAGCGAATCGAAACAGCGCCTCGCCGATCTGGAAACCGAGATCGACAAGCTCGAGCGCGAGTTTTCCGATCTCAACGAAATCTGGAAATCGGAGAAGGCTGCGCTGCAGGGCGTGACTCGCGTCAAGGAGCAGATCGAGCAGGCACGGCAGGATCTCGACGCTGCGCAGCGCCAGCAGGACTATGCGCGCATGAGCGAGATTCAGTACGGCAAGCTACCCGAACTGGAAAAGCAGCTCGCCGCCGCGCAGGCTGCTGAAACGCAGGACTTCAAGCTGCTGCAGGACAAGGTCACTGCCGAGGAAATCGCCGAGGTCGTGGCGCGCTGGACCGGTATCCCGGTGAGCAAGATGCTTGAAGGCGAGCGCGAAAAGCTGCTGCATATGGAAGACGACCTGCACCGTCGCGTGGTCGGTCAGGACGAGGCTGTGCGTGCGGTTTCCGACGCGATCCGGCGCGCGCGGGCCGGGCTGTCTGATCCTAACCGGCCCAGCGGCTCGTTCCTGTTCCTCGGCCCTACCGGCGTGGGCAAGACCGAGCTGTGCAAGGCGTTGGCCGAGTTCATGTTCGACACTACCGATGCGATGGTACGCATCGACATGAGCGAGTTCATGGAGAAGCATTCGGTCAGCCGGCTGATCGGCGCGCCGCCGGGCTATGTCGGTTATGAAGAGGGCGGCTATCTCACCGAGGCCGTGCGTCGTCGTCCCTACAGCGTGATTTTGTTGGACGAAGTAGAGAAAGCGCATGCTGATGTGTTCAACATTTTGCTGCAGGTGCTCGACGACGGTCGCCTCACCGATGGTCAGGGGCGCACGGTGGATTTCCGCAATACCGTCATCGTGATGACCTCGAACCTGGGCTCCAACGTGATCCAGGACATGTCCGACAACGGCGGCGACTTGGACAGCGAAGAGCAGTACACGCAGATGAAGGCGTCAGTGATGGGCGTGGTGCAGGCGCACTTCCGTCCGGAGTTCATCAATCGGCTTGACGAGCTGGTGGTGTTCCGCCCGTTGGACAAGAAGCAGATCGGCGCCATCGCGCGCATCCAGCTGGCCTCTCTGGAGAAGCGACTGGCCGAGCGCCAGCTGAAGTTGCAGGTCAGCGACAATGCGCTGCTGCTGTTGGGTGATGTCGGTTTCGATCCGGTCTACGGCGCGCGGCCACTGAAGCGGGCGATCCAGCAGCAACTGGAGAATCCGCTGGCCAAACAAATCCTGGAAGGTCGCTATGCGTCCGGTGCCACCATTGGCGTGGATGTCGAAGGCGGCGTGTTGGTGTTCAACACGCTTTGATCGCCGGGTGCAAGTAAAAGCAAAGGCAGGGCATAAAAAAATCCCGGCATGGATGCCGGGATTTTTCCTTGTCACACAACGTCACGGTTACCAGCTGTAACGCACCTTGCCATAGACGTAAGCGCCGTTGTAACCGAAGGGCGAGAATGTCGAGTAAGGCAGGGTGCCGTTATTGGTGTTGTTGGCAATGTTGCGGTCGGGATATGTATCCAGCGCATCGTCCGCACCTACCGTAAAGGTCCAGTTGTTCAGTCGATAATTCACCGCCAGATCGAGCAGCCACTTTGGCGAAAAGGTCTGGTCGACGACACCGGTGGCCACGTTGTAACTGGCCAGGTTGCTGACATAACTCGTGTAACTGCCATAACGGGTCAGGGTGGCGGTTACGCCCCAGTTTCCGACGTTGTATAGCTCGCTGATTATCAGCTTGCTGCGCGGCGTCGAATTGGCCAGATAACCCTCGATGTCCTGACGGTTCAGGCGAACGAAGTTGACGCCCAGGTTTTCCAGTACCGCCGGATTGGCTTTGACCTGGGTAACCTTGTTCTGGTTGTAGTTGGCGCTGAGTGTGGTCGAGAGCGTTCCCGCACTGCCCAGGTCGGACAGGTAGGTACCGACAAAATCGACACCGCGCGTGCGCGTGTCGGCCGCGTTGGTAAAGTAGTTGACGCTGCTGTAGTTGAGGTTGCTGATCCCGTTGGCCGCCAGATAGCTCACTACCGACGGCGCCGTGGTCGAGATAGCACCGGACAGGGCAATGCGGTTCTGGATATCGATCTGGTAGATATCTGCGCTGAGCGTCAGCGCATCGGTGGGATTCCAGACTGCGCCGAAGGTGAAGTTTTCGGATTTCTCCGGCTTCAGTGGCTGCGAGCCGAGCAGTCGCGCAATCTGGCTGTCCACCGGCACCAGGCCTGAGTTATAGATACCGGCGGGCAGGCCGGCCGAATTACCGGTGGCATAGAACAGCGATGATATCTGCGAGAAGTATTGCTGCCCCAGCGATGGCGCCCGGAAACCGGTCGAAGCGCTGGCTCGCAGGGCAAAGCGATCGGTGAAATCAAAGCGCCCTGCCAGCGAGCCGGACGTCGTGTTGCCAAAATCGTTGTAGTGCTCGTGCCGCACGGCGGCCGAGACCGCCAGGCGGTCGGTGAGATTGGTTTCCAGATCGAGATATTCGGCAACATCCTGCCGTGACGCGTCCACAGCGTTGGCTGGCTGCCAGCCGGCAAAACCCTGCGCGCCGCCGGACACGCCGGATGTGCCTACATACCAGGATGGCAGGGAGCCGGCATCGATGCTGTAGGTCTGACGAAGGTATTCGGCGCCGAAGGCCACCGTCACCGGGTTGGGCAACCAGCTTGGCGAAAGATCCTTGGCGATATCGAGGTCGACCGCTTCCTGGGCGGCGGTCAGAATGCCGTCGTCGAATGTCGTCGGCGTGCTGCCGAAGTCGTGCAGATAGGCGTAGTTGAGGCTGTTTTGGGTTTCATAGGAAACCCGGTTGCGACCAAAGTTGCCGCTCAGATCCCAGCGCCAGCCATCGACCGTACCGCGCAGTCCGGTAACCAGAGACTGGTCGGTGGAATCGGCATGCTCCAGTGGCAGAAAGCCGTTGGGGTATATCTCGCCGACCAAGGCGTTGTTGGGCTTGGGCGCATTCGTTCCATAACGGAAAAACGCCGGTGAGGTGGTTTCACGGCGACCGAAATGGCCAAACGCATAGAACTGCACATCTGGGGTGATGTCGTACTGGGTATTCAGCAGCAGGTTGGTGTCGTGCACCGCCGGGTCGCCCTGGCGGTAGTTCACACCCAACCCGGTATAGCCTGCACGGGTGTCCGGTGCGGCGCGGTTGGTGTAGTCCTCGTTGCCGTTCTGCACGGTCAGGCGCAGCCAGCCTTTGTCATCGCTGAGCGGTATGCCGAAGTCGGCCGAACCCTGCCACTGTCGGCCATCGCCCGCCGAATACTGGCCGCCGCTGACCTCGACGTCGCCGCCCTTGGCGCCCTTTTTCAGGATGATGTTGATCACGCCGGCAATGGCATCGGAGCCGTACTGGGCCGACGCGCCGTCGCGCAGCACTTCGATGTGATCGATTGCCGATAGAGGAATGGTGTTGAGATCCACCGACTGCGAACCCCGGCCAATGACACCGTTGTTCAGCAGAATCGCCCCTGAGTGCCAGCGCTTGCCGTTTACTAGTACCAGCACCTGGTCCGGCGAGAGGCCGCGCAACTGCGCTGGCCGCTGGCTATCAGCCGTATCCGCTGCCGCAGGTCGTGGAAAGTTCAGCGAGGGGATGATGCGCGCCAGTGCTGTAGGCAGATCGTTGGTACCTGTCTGTTGAAGCACTTTCGCGGACACGACATCGATCGGTGTGAGAGAACTGCTTTCAGTGCGACTGTCCGAACGTGTGCCGGTGACGATAACCGCGCTGAGATCCTTGGTCTTGGCTGGAGACGGGGGCGTGGAATCCTGTGCTAACGCAGCGTTTGAAAGCGCCAGCGCAATGGCAGCGGGCAGATAGGCCGAAAAAAAAGTGTGGCGACGCTTGCTGATCATTACTTCCCCTGAACTAACGGATTTATAACTGAAGAAATTTCAGGTTAGCGACAACTTAATAAATCGTCAATAGACGTATAGACGTCTATATTTCCAAATGTATATAAGCACAATACGTTAAGTTATGGCGTGCGTTATCACTCCAGCTCAGTCGAGTGTGTAGCCGACAGTGTTTGACCAAAGGCACGGCGAATCAGTCGAGCAGGTTGGTGTGCGAAACGATGGGTGCATCATTCGCAAAAAATGATAGTGTCGATCAATATTCGCGGTATGGAGAGTTTGATTGGTGGTCCACAAGCCCTGCCGCTGCATAGTGACTGGCGCTATGTACAAAGCATCACAGCACAACGATTGTCAGATATCCAAATCGTGGCTACCGCCACCGATAAGGCAAAAAAATCCCGGCATCACAGCCGGGATTTTTTCTTGACCATCTGTGAAACTTAGAAGCGGTAAGTCACCTTGCCGTACCAGTAGCGGCCATTGAAACCGAACGGTGATAGGGCTGAGTACTGCAGGCCGGAGCCATAGTCGTATTCGTTGTTCGCCGCCACCTTGGTCGGGTACTGGTTGGTGACGTTGTCGGCGCCAACGGTAAAGGTCCACGCATCCAGGTTATAGCTGGCAGCCAGATCGAGCAGCCAGCGTGCCGAGAAGAACTGATCCTCGTCACCGTTGGCATCGTCACCGCGACGAATGATCGAGCCATAGCGGGTGAGATTGGCGTGCAGGTCGAAATTCTGAATGTTCCAGTCGCCGTAGAGCACGTATTTGGTGCGCGGCGTGGATGAGGTCAGCAGACCCTGACTGGCACGACCAAAGTTGGGGTTGGTCACGTCCAGCACGTCAGTCTTGTTGTAGTTGCCGCTTACCCCGAGGTTCAATTTCCCCCAATCGCTGAGATCGACGCGCTGGTTCAGTATCAGGTCGACGCCGCGAGTCCTGGTGGTGCCACCGTTGACGAAGAACTGGGCGCCGCTGACTTCACCATTTGCGACGGTCGGGGTGACATCCAGTTGGTCGCTGTAGAGGATCTGGTCATAGATTCTGACCTGATAAGCGTCTAGCGTCGCGCTGAAATCATTGGTCGGTTGCCATACGGCACCGAAGCCGTAGTTGGTGGACTTCTCCGGTGTTAGTGGCTTGGCTCCCAGTGCGATGGCTGTGGGGCTGGATGTACGGAAGGTACCGATTTGCTGGAGTACGCCATCCTGAAGCAAGGTCACAACAGACTCGTAGTTTTGCTGAGCCAGCGAAGGCGCGCGGAAACCGTTGGACGCCGTGCCACGCAAAGCAAAGGTGTCGGTCAGCTGATAACGCAACGACAGCTTGCCCGAGCGGGTCGAGCCGGAATCGCTGTAATCCTCGTAGCGTGCCGCCACGCCGGCGGACAGCTTGCTGGTGAGGTCAGTTTCCAGATCCACATAGGCTGCTTCACTATGGCGTTGGAAATTTCCGGCGACTTCAGGACTGAGGCCCGGGTAGACCTGTGAACCGCCGGGGGCAACGTCACCGCTTATCGGGTCGATGATATTGGAATTGAAATAGTACGAGTTCGGATCACCTGCACCGATGTCGTAGTAATCCTTGCGATATTCGCCGCCAAACGCCACGGTTACAGGGTTAGGCAAAAAGGCAGGGGAATATTCCTTGCTCAAATCGACGTTCGCGACATCCTGTTTGGTGGTGAAGTTGCCTGCGTTGAAATAGGTGGGGCTGAATCCGGTGCCTGTGGCGGCAAGCGTGCTGTAGTACTCGTTGATGTTGAGGCTGTTCGCAATGTCGAACACCATGTGGTTATAGCCAAAATCAGCAGAGGCATCCCAATGCCATCCGCTGTCGGTGGTGCCCTTGATGCCGACGACCGCGGAAGCGTCATTCACATGATTGACGATCTGTGGCAGAAAACCGTTCGGGTAGATCGCCGTGGTGTTGCGGTAGTTGTCGCTGGCTCGGTAGTAACCGTTCGAGGTGACATCGCGGCGACTCAGGTCGAGGTAGCCGTAAAGTTCGATATTGGGTGTCAAGTCATAGCCGAAATTCAGCACTGCCTGATACGTTTTTACGGCTGGGTCGCCATAGCGTTCATACGGCACGCCCTGTGCATTCGCATTGTCCGGAGTAAGCGTGGTTGCGATGTCGGTATTCTGCGCGCGGTTGGTGTTCATGACGTCGGAATAGTTCCACGACAGACGTGCCCAACCTGGTGCACTACCTTGTGGACCGCTGAGCGGAATGCCGACTGAGCCGGACAAGCCATTCTGTGCGCCGTCGCCCTTGTCCATGACACCGCCATTGGCGGTAATTTCGTTTGAGCCCGGAGCACTGCCGTGCTTCAGCACGATATTGACAACGCCGGCGATGGCATCGGAGCCGTATTGCGCCGCGGCGCCATCGCGCAAGACTTCGATATGGTCGATGGCGGAAATGGGGATGGAGTTGAAATCGACCGGTGCCGAACCCCGGCCTATCGATTCGTTGTAATTGACCAGGCTGGTCGTGTGATAACGCTTGCCGTCAACCAGCACGAGCACGTCATCCGGCGACAGGCCACGCAAGGTCAGTGGGCGAACCGCATCGTTACCGTCATTGATCGCCGGGCGAGGAAAATTGAGCGATGGTAATAATGTGTTCAAGGCACTGGCGATATCAGTGGCGCCACTGGCGGTAATGTCGGCTGGCGTCAGTACGTCGATAGGCGAAAGCGACTCGGCTACGGTGCGATTCGTCGAGCGCGTACCCGTGACCACCACCTGCTGCAACTGCTTGGTGTCTTTGGCGGGTGCCGGAGTGCTGCTGTCCGGTGTTGTATTACTTGAAGTGTCTTGTGCAAACAATGTTGCGCTGAACAGACTCATGCCTAGTAGTGGAATGAGTGCACTGGCCAATCGATTGCGACGAAATCTTGCCATGTTGAAACTCTCCCCAAATTCACTAGTTAGTGATGCGGTCCCCTCGCCGCTGCGCACCAAATTGGCGGTGCTGTATCGACCGTAAGTGAAATTGATGCGTTGCGCAACAAATAATTCACACAACTTCACAATTTTTGAAATAGATAACATTTGGCAAATAAAAACAAATGCTTACATTTGAAACAATAGTTGGGTCGATCACGCTTGACGTGCTGTGACGCAGCAATCTGGCGCGCGGCGTTCCGGCGCCGAAAGTAAGGTGACCGCAGTGGATGGTCTTGCACAGCAAGAAATTGCTAAATCCTTTTACGAAAATCACGCGGAAATTTTGACTAAATGGACGTCTAGAAGTCCATTTGAAGAATAAGGCTTGGATCGGCGTGTCCGAAATACTGGCATTTGCGGGTGTCGAGGATGTCGGTAACCGGGAGGTGGGCGTTTCTCGCATGGGACGCGGTTTACTGATGGTGACGTTGAAATCCACTCGAACGGGCCGATAATGGTGTGTTGCCGGCCTAGTGTTGGCTGGACAGTACGGAGTTTGAATGCCTATTTACGAGTTCGAGTGCGCCAGCTGCGGTCATCGTTTTGACCGTTTGCAGAAGCTGTCCGACGAAGATCCCACGATCTGTCCTGGTTGCGATGCGCCACAGCTCAGGCGCCGGGTGAGTGCACCGTCGTTTCGATTGGCCGGAAGCGGCTGGTATGAGACCGACTTCAAGAAAGACGGCGATAAAAAGCGCAACCTTGCTGAAAGCAGCAGTGATAGCAGTGGGACCAAGTCCGAATCCTCCGAAAAGGCCGCGGTTACCTCTGCGGCACCCGCGCCTGCGGCAGCAGCACCCGCGCCGGCGCCATCGGGGTCGTCCGGTGGCGGGGATTGAGGCAGCTCGTAGCGACCAGCGTTCTTGGTCAGACGCTGCAGTGGTAAGATTCGGGGTCTTTTCCACCTGATTCAGCCGTTCTGCGGCCCGGAGTTTCAAGCGCATGCGCACGCACTATTGCGGCCTCATCAATGAGTCGTTGATTGGCCAGACGGTCACGCTTTGTGGCTGGGTCAACAAGGTTCGATTGCAAGCTCACGTGGCCTTTGTCGACTTGCGCGACCACGAGGGTCTGGCCCAGGTGGTGATCGAGCGCGACAACGCAGCCGCCTTTGCTATCGCCGGTGAGATCGGCAACGAATACTGTCTGCGCGTCACCGGCACGCTGCGCCAGCGCGTATCGGTCAACGACAAGCTGAAAACCGGCACGGTCGAACTGCTGGCCGATACGGTGGAAGTGCTGAACGCTGCGAAAGACCTGCCGTTCGCCATGCATGAAAATCCGAACGAGGAGATGCGTCTGACGTATCGTTACCTCGATCTGCGTCGCCCCGAGATGCAGCAGATGATGCGCAAGCGCATCAAATTGGTACAGGCGCTGCGCCGTTACCTGGATGAGCGTGGATTCCAGGATGTCGAGACGCCCATCCTGACCAAGGCGACACCGGAGGGTGCCCGCGATTATCTGGTGCCCAGCCGCGTGCATCCGGGCCAGTTTTATGCGCTGCCGCAATCGCCGCAGCTGTTCAAGCAGATCCTGATGATGGCCGGTTTCGATCGCTACTATCAGATCGCCCGCTGCTTTCGCGATGAAGATTTGCGCGCCGATCGCCAGCCCGAATTCACCCAGCTCGACCTGGAGTTCGCCTTCGTTGAAGAGAAGGACGTACAGGATTTCGTGGAGGAACTCATTCGCCACGTATTCCGGGAAGTGCAGGGCGTCGAGCTGGATGCCGCCTTCCCGCGCATGACCTGGGCCGAGGCGATGCGTCGATTCGGCTCGGACAAGCCCGACCTGCGCATTGCACTCGAACTGATTGATATCGCCGATGCGGTGAAGCATGTCGAATTCAAGGTATTCGCCGAGCCGGCCAACGATGCTGGCGGCCGTGTCGCTGCGCTGCGGGTCCCGGGTGGGAGCACGCTGACCCGCAAGGAAATCGATCAGCTCAGCGAGTACGTGACCCGTTACGGTGCAAAGGGTCTGGCTTGGCTGCGCATCGACGATCTGGCGAAGGGGCGCGAGGGCATCAATTCGCCGGTGGCGAAATTTCTCGACGACACAGCGCTGACGAATGTGCTCAAGGCGACCGGCGCGCAGAGCGGCGACATGCTGTTCTTCGGCGCCGGCAGCTGGAAGACAGTTACCGACTTCATGGGTGCACTGCGGCTGAAAGTGGCCAAGGATCGCGGCCTGGTCGAAGACAGCTGGAAACCGCTGTGGGTTACCGATTTTCCGATGTTCGAATACGACGACGAGGCGCAGCGTTACGTGGCCCTGCATCACCCGTTCACTGCCCCGAAGGTCGATGACATCGGCGACCTGCGCGCCAATGCCGTGACCGCTGTGAGTCGCGGCTACGACATGGTGCTCAATGGCAACGAGATCGGCGGCGGATCGATCCGTATCCATCGCCCGGAGATGCAGAGTGCCGTGTTCGAGCTGCTTGGCATAGGCGCGGCAGAGGCCGAGATGAAGTTCGGCTTCCTGCTGAAAGCGCTGAAATTCGGTGCGCCACCACACGGTGGTCTGGCTTTCGGTATCGACCGCATTGCAGCGCTGATGGCCGGTACCGAGTCGATTCGTGACGTCATCGCGTTCCCCAAGACCACCAGTGCGCAGGATCTGATGACGGATGCGCCGTCGATGGTCAGCGACGCGCAGCTGAAAGAATTGCATGTGCGCGTGGCCGCAGACCCGATAAGCTAAACCCGTTGGCTCATTAGCAATGGGCTGCTACTACCGCTTTGTACCCAGGATAGTGTTGCACGTTGACATTTAATCGTGTCGTTGCGAGGCACAATTCAGTCTCATACCGTAGGCGTGCTCTGCTTGCGGTTATCTTTTACGTATGCCCACCGAACCCCTGTCCCATGACCGAACATGTCATCCTGTTGCACGGCCTGTGGATGCGTGGTTTCGCGTTGGCCATGTTGCATCGACGCATGATCGAGCAGGGCTTTCGCGTCCATCGCTTCGACTATATGAGCGTCGCCAATTCACAGGAGCGCATTCTTGCCCGTCTGCACAAGCGCATGCAGTTGCTGGCCGAGGATTCCGTGTCGGTGCATTTGGTCGGTCACAGCTTGGGCGGACTGCTGGCCTTGCAGGTCTGTCATGAAGAGGGAGAGCTGCCGGCGGGCCGCATCGTGTGTCTTGGTTCACCGCTGATGGGCAGTGCGGCGGCGCGTGGCTTTGCGCGCTGGGGCCGCGGCAGCGAGGTGTTGCTGGGACATAATCGCGAGTTGCTGGAAAAAGGCTTTGGCCAATGGAGCGGTCCACGCGAGGTTGGCATGATTGCCGGCCGCTCGCCGATCGGGCTGGGAGCCGTATTGGCCAGTATCGAAGGCGAGCATGACGGTACCGTGGCGGTGGAAGAAACCCGCTTGCCCGGTCTGGCTGATCACTGCGTGGTCGATACCAGTCATACTGGGCTTCTGTTTTCGCCCGATGTGGCACTCCATACCGGGCGATTTCTGCGCCAAGGCTCATTTGCGATGGGGGCGGGAGCGCCCTCGAAAATCGGTTCGGTGCCACCGAGTTCCGTTTCATCCGGTTGAACCATTCATTCGGGCCATCGCGGGTTTTGCAGCCTCACGGTCCGAGTGCGGTAAAATCACCGGCTTGTCCATTCGCGCAGTGCAGGAATCGTCATGGGTAGAGGTCCGTCCATCGAAGGTCGCAAGAGCGTCGAAGACGCCAAGCGCGCCAAGGTGTTTACCAAGTTGATCCGCGAGATCACCGTCGCCACCCGCGCCGGTGTGGCCGATCCGGCTGCCAACCCACGCCTGCGCACGGCGATCGACAAGGCGCTGTCGGCCAATATGACCCGCGACACCATTGATCGTGCGGTGAAGCGTGGCTCCGGTGCCGATGGTGGCGCCGAAATGCACGAGATGCGCTACGAGGGCTATGGCCCGGCCGGTATTGCTTTCATCATCGATTGCGTGACCGACAACCCGGTGCGCACCGTAGCCGACGTACGTCATGCGCTGACCAAGCACGGCGGCAACCTGGGCACCAGTGGTTCGGTGGCGTTCCAGTTCCAGCGCTGCGGCGAACTGGTATTCGAGACCGCTGGCGATGAGGCACTGGAAGAAAAAATTCTCGAAGCCGCGCTCGACGCGGGTGCTGACGATGTGGTGAATGAGGTGGGTGAAAGCAATGTCCTCTGCACTCCAGACAGTCTTGAGACGGTGCAGCAGGCATTGCTTGCCGCAGGCCTCAAGCCCGCACGTGCTGAAGTGGTGATGCGGCCAGCCAATCGCACGGCAGTACCCGCCGAAGCTCAGGAAACCCTGTTGGACCTGATCGATTGGCTCGAAGAACTGGACGATGTGCATGACGTTTATCACAACGCCCTGCTGCCCGCCGAGGTTCATCCGTAAGCGCTGTCGGCGGGTTGCCCGCCGCCGCATCCGGTTGCCCATCATGACGTTTTGCCTGTCTCCGTGAGTCGAGCTTCATGACGCGTATTATCGGCATCGATCCGGGCAGCCAGCGCACCGGCGTCGGCATCATCGATGTGGATGATTCGGGCAAGCTCAGCCA
>Ga0302313_10002613_pt1 | contig 12399 bp, 11 predicted proteins | sample III_Palsa_N2_2_FD_200454 | JGI IMG/M metagenome (GOLD analysis project Ga0302313, IMG submission 200454) | Peat permafrost microbial communities from Stordalen Mire near Abisko, Sweden - III_Palsa_N2_2 | ecosystem: Environmental > Terrestrial > Soil > Palsa > Peat permafrost | place: Sweden...
GCTGATGGCGCATTGGCTACACCCCGGGGAGGCGCTGCACTTGCAGGCAGCCGTACCTTTGTCGCCTACCGCAATAAGCGGTAGCGAGAAGAGCGTTGGCGCCGACGCCTTCATGACGCATCTCGTCCCGCGTTCGATCGTCGAGGCGATGGCGGACAACGAGATCCTGCAGATCGTGGTTTTTTCCGTCTTTATCGGTACGGCAGCAGCGGCGCTAAAGGACAAGGTGTCGAAGTTCGTCGAACTGGTGGATCAGCTGGCGGCGATCATGTTCAAGGTGACCGACTACGTGATGAAGGCGGCACCGCTGGCGATTTTCGCGGCGTTAGCCAGTTCGATCTGCGTGCATGGCATCGGCATCGTCGGCACATATGCGAGCTTCGTCGGTGGTTTCTATCTGTCGCTTGGCATCCTGTGGGTCTTGCTGATCGCGGCACTGGTGAGGATAGCGGGCGCGCGCGGGCTGCGGCTGATCTATGGCATCCGGCATACCGTATTGCTGGCGTTCGCCACGTCGTCGTCGGAAGCGGCCTATCCGCGCCTGCTGGAACAGCTGGTCGACTTTGGCGTTCCGCGGCGTATCGCCAGCTTTGTGCTGCCGCTCGGCTATTCGTTCAATCTGGACGGCGCGATGATGTATTGCGCATTTGCGATTCTCTTTATCGCGCAGGCCTATGACATCGAGCTTACGCTGGCCCAGCAGGTCGCTCTGTTCGGCCTGCTTATCGTGACGACGAAGGGCGTTGCCGGCGTACCGCGTGCCGCCATCGCGGTCATCGCGGTGACGCTGCATTACTTTCGGCTTCCTGACAGCGGCATTGCGCTCGTGCTTGCCGTTGATCACATGCTCGATATGGGGCGATCGGCGACGAACATCGTAGGTAACGCGGTGGCCGCCGCCGCGGTTGCTCGTTGGGAAGGTGGGCCGGAACCGGCTCCGCGGCGAGATGTCGTTTGACTCTCGAATATCTATTTCAACTCAAGCTTTGTGGCCCCGCTGCCCTGAAAAGCCCTTTGCATCGGCTACCGATAGTGCGTACACGCTCGCATGCAGTCGAACCGAGTTCTGCCGTCAAATCGTTGACGAAGCGCCGTCAGACAGGCGCTCCGCCATGCGGCTCGGCTTACCAGCCGCGGTAGTAGTGTGGGTGGCCGTAGTAGCCACCGCGCGGCGGCACGACGATGCAGCCGGACAGTGCGGCCAGCATCGATACGGTCACAAGAGTCAGCAGCAGCTTTTTCATCGTGCTTTTCATAATTTTTCTCCTCGGTGGTGATCGCAAAAACGAATGATCGCCACGGCTGTTGACGCGATTTCTTGAATCGTCTGAAACGGGTGGCCGTAGGTTCATCAACCCGACGACAAGCTGACTGCGTGGGACGCAATTAATCGCAGGTACATCGTCGAAAAGCCGAGGGAGACGCATTTGCGCGCCATGCGCGGCGAGCCACGTTGTGGCAATACCGGCATCGATTTAACGTGCAAGCAAGCACTTGTTCCAGCGCCGCGATGGCGGCTGCATGATAAGCACTCGCAAATTCTGATCGACCAAGTACAGATGAAGAGCGTCGTGCAGGTATTTTCACGACTTGATGCAAACCGCGCCCGTAATCTCCTGGCCAGCGTTCAGCCACGAGCGCTGCGCGCCGCGGTGAAAATTTTCCGCTGCGCCAACCCATTCCCCAGGAGTTTGCGATGAGCACGAACGACCATGATGTAAAGATTCTCAACGGCCTGATCGAGACCACCATCGACAGCGCCGAGGGCTATGAAGAAGCGGCGAAGGACGCCGACAACTCCCGCTTTACTGCTATGTTCCAGAGCCGCGGCTCTGAGCGCCACCAGGCCGCGTCCAAACTTCAGCAGCAGGTGATTGCGCTGGGTGGCAAGCCGGAAGACAGTGGCACCGTGCTGGCGTCGGCGCACCGTGTATTTGTCAACCTGCGTCATACGATCAGCAAGGGCGATACCGCCGTTGTTGACGAGGTCGAGCGCGGCGAAGACCACATCAAGGCCAAGTTCGAAGACGCCTTGAAGGACAACGAAGTGTCCGCGCCGACCAAGCAGGTTATTACCGACACCTACGCGTCGGTGCGCCAGGGCCACGATCAGATGCGCGATCTGAAGCACGCACTGCACAACCAGCAGAGCTGAGTTTGGTAAGCTTCGCGTTATAACAAAAGCGTGATAGTCAAAAGAAAGCCGCCTGAGGGCGGCTTTCTTTTTTGATAGTTTAGGTGAGCTGCTGGCGATCAGCAGCAGCTTCTTCGTCCGGCGTGCTTTACACCGCCGGCAGCGACATGGGCTCGGTGACCGATACCTTGTTTTGCCGCGCGCGAAGCTTTGACATCGTGTCATATACCACTTTGCGCACACGCATGATCGAGCCAATGGGGCGATGCGCGGCTAAGCCGTGCCACGGACTGAATGACATGCCGTCATCTATCGCCGCCGAGCGCGCTTCTGACCAGGCAACCTGCCGCGGCACGCTGATATGCGCGACGGTGATGAAGGGACTCTTGTCTTCCGGCCACGGCACCGAGGCATCTTCGATGGGCATGGCGTCGATATCCGTGCAAAGTTGCACGCGAAGCTCCCACAGCGCGTCGTTCTGGGCGAAATACGCGTTCACCGCGTCGCGGATACCGTTGGGCTTGTCATGCAGGTCCACTGGTGCGTCGCTGAGTGCCTTCAACCCGGATGAGGCGGGAGCAATGGAGAACTTGGCGATATAGGGGCCGTAGAGCGAAGGCACCTGGCTATAAAATGTTTCGCCCAGGATGTTGGTTTCGGGGTGGCCGCCCATGGCGATGATGGTGCCGCTTTTGCCACCGAAGGCTTCGACCAGTTTCTCGGTACCGCGAGCGAGTGCGGAGAAAGCTTTCTTTAGCGATTCGCCCTTGTCGGTGGTGGAAGCTAACAGCTTCAGGTTTTTCAGAAAGTGTTTGGCATCGGGTGCGCCGAACGCCGGGCCGTTGACCATGACGAAATCCTGCGTGGTATCGCCTTCGCTTCCGGGCAGACGCTCGCCTTCGACGCCGATCAGCTTGATAGCGAGCGCCCGCGGCGTGGAAACCTTGTCGTCCAGCACGTCGCCAGGCACGGTCGATAGACGCAGTACGGCCGGATAGCTGCCGCCCTTGGAGAACAGGCCCTGAGCCAGCACGGGCGGCAGGTTGTCCAGCACGCGTACCTCCCCGGTGAGCAGACCATGGCTCTTGGCGTGCACGCCGCGCAAGCCGTGTTTCGTGTCTTCGAACGTTGTGTGGCTGATTTTTTCCAGTGTTTCGATCAAGCCATGAATCGTTTCGGCTTCGCCGTCCTCCGGTTTTTCGAAGGAGGCCTGGTATGGCAGCGGGGCGGCGGGGGCGGTGTGGGTCATGGGCAGTTCCGGTCGGGGGTATCGCCTATAAGCACATGGCCGCAGTCAACGCGAGGTGTGGATGGCAGCGACGATTGCGCTGCGCGCAGATTATCGTCCGCAAAAAAAGGCCGCGCCTGGAACTCCGGGCGCGGCACAAAGTGTTGACCGACCACTGCCAGTGCATCGGTGCCGTCGTCGGAGGGGGGCCGACCGGGCAGATGTCACGTTAACCAGCCGCCGTCTCAAATCCTGCGAATCAGCCGAGGTCGACCTTCTTGTTTTCGCCGAGCTGCGGCGGCTTGCCCGTCATGCGCGCTTTCAGGTAATCGAAGGCGACGACCATGCGCGAGCCGGGCGCGTCCCAGTACTCGGCCTGATGGACGTCGACTTTGAGAAGGGCGAGGTTCGGATCGGCCTTGCCGTCGGGAAACCAGGCTTTGAGCATGTCGTTCCAGTGCGCGTCGATGTCGGCACGGTCGAAGACCAGGCTCGCTTCGCCGGACAGCGACACGAAGCTGTTATCAGGCGCGCTGGCGTACGCGGCGTTCACCTGGTGCTCGTTCGCCACCTGATCGGCCTTGGGCGAATCGGCGCGTGTGAAGAACCACAGGCAACCGTCGTCGAAATTCTTCTGGCTGGCGACCATCGGGCGGCTGCGCAATCGGCCGTTGTCTTCGCTGGTGAGCATGGCGACGCGAGCGTCCTTGATCAGTTTCCAGATTTTTTCGCGTTCGTCGGCGGTGCTGGTCATGAGGCGTCACTCCGGTAGATGAATGCTCACGCTGACAGCGGAACGGTGAATACCAGGGCAAACCCATGCATGCATCGCAACGACATCATGGGGATGCTGCAATGGCACATTCGGGCTCCGGCTTATTGCTCACACGGCCTATACGCCGCTGTGGTGCAGGATGCGCCACCCGGGTGCTGCGCGCACCCTAACCTACTGCACCATTGACGGAGACTCCGCCCATGCTCGTTACCATCCTGCTGGTTATTCTTATTCTGGCGCTCATCGGTGGCCTGCCGCACTGGGGTTACTCCCGTTCGTGGGGCTACGGCCCCAGCGGCGGCCTGGGCCTGATCGTGGTGATCCTGATCGTGCTGTTGTTGATGGGTCGCATCTAAGGTATCCGCTGCATCAAAAAAAGCCCGGCGATGATGCCGGGCTTTTTTTATATGCGTCGATAAGTGACGCGTCCCAGTATAAGAGCGGCGCAGCCGGATCCGCTCAAGTTTCCGGTTTGCTGCGCGGACGTTTCGGGCCGGGCGCCGAATGCTGTCCCTGGGCGGCGTCGATCGCATCGATCCAGCCGGCGCGCGATGACGGAAACGCATCGGCGTAGGGCACGTAGGGTTTGACGTCGAGAATCGGCGTGCCGTCCAGCAGATCCATCCCACGCACGCGCAGCGCGCGATCTTCGACCGCGATCAGTTCGACCGCCGACAGCCCGATCGGATTCGGCCGATGCGGTGAGCGGGTTGCCAGCACGCTGCGTTTGCCGCCACCGCGCGGCGGTCGCACCTCGGCTTTCCAGCCCTCGCTGCGATGAAACACGAACACCAGCCAGATGCGCTCGAACCCGGCCAGGTCGCGAAACGCCGCCGCGGGAACGCCCGCGACAAATTCGATGGTGGCCTCGGCCGTTTGGCCACTTTCGGTACCTTCCACCACGGTGGGCTGATGCGGTGCATCGATGCGCCGCGCGTACGGCGAGCGCGCGAAGGCAATGGGCGGATAGGTGGGAGGGGCGCTCGGCACGTCTGGCATGCGGCAAGTATCCCATCCTCACGGCTGGCTCGCTGCCCGATGGGTTGGCTCGTCATGCCGGCTTTCGGATGCAGGATCTTGGTTCCAGGCCAGTCAATCCCTCGCCACGCTTCCCAAATTCCCGCGGCGCGCGCACCATGCATCGCTTCCATAAAATGTTCAAAGTGATTGCCGATGAGCCATGACGACGACGATTTCGAGACCGAGTTCGACTTTGACGAAGCCGATGACGATTCGGTCGAGTCGCAGGTCTGGCAGCTGCTGCGGCTGATCAATCCGGGCGACGACGACATGGCCATGCAGCAGTTCGTCGACTACCGCGAAGCGGTGGCCGACGTGGAGCCGGAAGACGTGGTGCCAGTGGAAGTGATCGGCCGCGTGATCGACTGGCGCTCGGGCTTTATCGTGGATGAGCACGATCTGCGCTCGCTGGTGCAGGCGATCAACGAGCTGGCCTCGCGCTGGAACCTCACGATCGACTGGAACGGCGATCCGGACGACGACGAGTTCTTCGATGACATCGATGCGGCCGGCCTGTTCGGCATCGCCTATGATCGCCTCGCCGAATTCGGCTATACCCTTTGGGCGTGGGAAACCGAAACCGAAAGCCACGCCGGCTGGATGACGCTGACGCGGGACAACGAGCCGATGCGCGAGCTGGCTACGGTGCTGGGCATCAATCTGCGCCTGGGCAGTGAGGTTGGGTGAGACGTTCCATGGGGAAATATCCCTTCATCAAAGTGATGCCTGAAGCGCCTGCCGGCTGGCACGAGGGTAGGCGATGAGTTTTCCAAGGGGCGCCGGGTCAGCGATGCGAGCACTGTGGCAGCGGTCGATGCTGCTGCTTCCCATGGCCCTGCTGGCGGCCTGTGCTGCCGCTCCTGTACATAACCCGCTCGCTACCTGGGCGCCTTCGCCAAACTACGGCGAGCGCCGACCGCAGCTGATCGTGCTGCACTTCACCGATGAAACGTCGGTACAGAACAGCCTGAAGACCTTGCGTACCGGCAATAGCGAAGGACCGGTCAGCGCGCATTATCTGATCGGCGGCGATGGTCACATTTATCAGCTGGTGGCCGATTCGATGCGCGCCTGGCACGCCGGCGAAGGCCGCTGGGGCACGATCACCGACGTCAACTCCGCCTCCATCGGCATCGAGCTTGACAACGATGGCAGCTCGCCATTTGCGTCGGCGCAGATCAGTAGCCTGCTGCGCCTGCTCGTCGACCTCACCGATCGGCTGCATATTCCGCGCACGCAGATTGTCGGTCACGAGGATTTCGCACCCACGCGTAAAACCGATCCCGGTCCGCTGTTTCCATGGAAGCAGCTGGCCGATGCGGGCTTCGGGCTGTGGCCGCAGGTGCCGCTGATCGATCCGCCGCCGGGCTTCGATCCGTGGATGGCGCTGGGTTTGATCGGCTATCCGCCGGACGACCATGCTGCCGTCGTTCGTGCGTTCCATCATCACTACCGCGGCATCGATGGCGACACGCTCGATGCGGACGATCTGCGTATTCTGTACGCGCTGACGCGCCAGCTGCTGCCGCTCGATCGCTGAGCGCCCTGCGGGCATTGCGCTCAGGGAGCGGCGATATCCACCGACGCAGGCCGCTGCACGATCATGCCGATCGACGACCGTCCAATAATTTGCATCGGCAGTCCGTCACGGCGCAGCTGCGGCATCAGCGCCGGATCGATCACCGCAAGGGCGCTGGGCGCGCTGCGCCAGCGCTGCTCAAAAGCACCCACGCCGGTTATAAAACCATTCGGTCGCGCGGGAATACCCGGCCGGATGTCGTCGGCATCCTCGTCCACCACGGTCACCAGGCGGTTGAGGTAGAACGGCAATCCGCGCACATAGGCGTGCACGGTAAAGACTTCGGTGTCGTCGTGCAGCTGCGGCAGCATCAGCGTGGCCACCGGCGCGGCGGAGAGATTGCCAGCGATATTACCGACGCTGGCAAACAGCGTCTGCCAGATCAGGAGGGTGGCGAAGCCGAGTAGGCCCATCATCAAGGTCGGGCGGTTCTGGCGCGTCACCAAAAATGCGCTGATGGCGCTGACGATCGCCAACGCCAATAACCCGCGCATGAGCCATATCAGCGCAGGATGCAGATCGGTGTGCTCCGACAGATGGCGCGTCGACAGCGGCACCACCAGAGCCACCACGGCCACCATGGCTGAAAGGGCGCCGATCCACAGCAGGCGCCGCCGGATGTCGACTGCACTGAGCATCGACATATGCCGCGCAATCAGCATCGCCAGTGCAGGGAAAATCGGCAGGATGTAGAACGGCAGCTTCGAATGCGATGCGGAAAAGAACGCGAACACCACCGCGATCCAGCACACCAGAAAACGATCCGTTCGCGTGCCGCTATGCAGGCTGCGCAGGCCTGCGCGGCTGAACGGCAGAAAGGCGACCCAGGGAAAGAGCCCGCCCAGCACGACGGGAACGAAGAACCACCACGGCCGTTCGCGATCGAAGACGTTGGCGACAAAGCGGCTGAACTGCTGTTTGATAAAAAAATAGGCGAGAAAGTCCGGATGTTTCAGGCTCACTGCCACAAACCAAGGCGCCGCAATGAGCAGCACCAGCAGCAGGCCCCAGCCCAAGGTCATCCGGCTCAGGATGCGCCAGTCCCTTTCCCACAGCATAAAAACAGCCAGCGTCGCCGCGGGCAGCACGACGCCAATCAGGCCCTTGGACAGCACGGCGAGGCCGAGAGATGCCCAGCCGAGAAGGTTGAAGCCGGTACGATTCGATGCCGCCGACGGATCGAACTGAGCCACCAGAAAAAAACAGATGCCGATGGAAAGAAACGCCGCTACGCCCATGTCCATCGTGCCGATGTGGGCGCCGGCGACAAACAACAGCGAGCTGCCCAGCACCAGCGCGGCGAGCCAGCCGGTCGTTCGGCCATACAGACGGCCACCAGCCCAGCCCACCGCTGCAATCGCCAGCAAGCCGGTCAGCGCGACCCAGATCCGCGCCGTCCATTCGTGCACGCCGAACACGCTATAAAAAAACGCGCTGGCCCAGTACTGGAGCGCGGGCTTGTCGAAAAAGGTAAAGCCGTTGAGACGCGGCGTCAGCCAGTCGCCGCCGGCGAACATTTCCCGCGCGACTTCGGCGTAACGGCCTTCATCGGGCTCGCCCAGCGGGCGCAGATTCAGCCCGGCGAACCACAGCAGCAGGCTGCCGATGGCCAATGCGCTCCAAATGGCTACGCGCTGCAACGGATGCAGCTTCGATGCGGCACTCGTTTGTTTTTTGTCGGAAAGGTCGAACGTCGGAAAGCCGCTCATTGCGCCTGTGCCTGTATGCGGTACAAGCACTGCACCGGTGGCGGAAGCTTGGCGACCACGTGCGGTTCGCCGTACACCGATAGCACGCCGTCGTGCGCGCAAAGCTGCTGTGTCTTGATGGTATGGATCACGCGTCACCGCAATGAATGAGATGGAGTCTTTCACGCGTCGTCCGACGCCGTGAGCTGCGTCCGTTCCATCGAACCTATTTTTCTAGGCGGCAGCGTGGCGGTGAAAACTTTGAGCTTGCTTAGCGAGGTGGTAAGCCAACCTTGTGTCGGAATGTCGCAGTGCACGACGTGATGTTGAACAGGTCGATGCCATGGCGAGCGCTGGCTCGCTTTGGAAAAGGCTCGGGTATATTCGCCGGATGTTTTCTCTCGCCGGATGCCGAATGCCTCGATCTTTTTTGCGCCGCGGCGAATCGATCAGCGCGTGGTTATGGCTGCCGTTCTGGCTGGTGATGGCGACGATCGCGATCTTTCAGCATGGGCCGATGCCGATGTTCTCCACGCGCGCGCTGTCCGTTGCGTGGGAGATGTGGCAACGACACAGTTTCCTGGTGCCGTATCTCAACGGTGCGCCTTACAGCGACAAGGCACCGCTGCTGTTCTGGCTGATCCAGATGGGTTGGGCGGTGGGCGGCGTGGGCGACGTGTGGCCGCGATTGCTCGAGGTTTTGTTCGGCGCGACCGAGTTGGTCCTCGTCGCTGTCCTGGCGCGCCGTCTGTTTCCCCCAAGCCGCTGGCAACGTCACGCGGCACCCTGGCTGTTGCTCACCTTTACCTATGGATTTCTGTTCGGCCTGCAGGTGATGTACGAAGTGCTGCTTGCGGTATGCGTACTGACCGCATTGCTGGCGCTGGTGCCATCGGCGCGGCGGGAGCAGCCGCATTTCGTGCTGTTTGCGCTGGCAATCGGTTTGGGCTTGCTCACCAAGGGGCCGGTGATGCTGCTGCATGTGGCGTTCCCCTGGCTGCTTGGTCCGTGGTGGAATGCTTGGGCGAAACGCGAGCCCCGGCGCTGGTACGGGCAGGGCGCGCTGGCGCTGCTGGGCGGCTGCGCCATGCTCGTGGTGTGGGCGCTGCTGGCGGCGCATGCGGGCGGACCCGAGTATCGAAATCAGCTGCTTTTCCATCAAACCGCCGGGCGCGTCGTCAATGCGTTTGCGCACGCCAAGCCGGTGTGGTGGTATCTGCCGCTGCTGCCGGTGGTGATTTTTCCGTTCGCACTGTGGCCGCGCATGTGGTTGGCGCTGGGTGCGCTGCGACATCCCCTCGAGGACGGCACGCGCTTTCTGTTCGCATGGCTGTTGCCGGTGCTGCTGGTCTTTTCGCTGATCAGCGGCAAGCAACTGTATTACCTGTTGCCCGAGTACGCGGGCTTTGCCCTGTTGCTGGCCGCTGCGCTGGGACAGCGGCATCGTCAATCGGCGGGCGCAGCGAAAAGCGGCTGGCTAGGGCCATGGCCGCTGGCGCTCGTTAACCTGGGTCTGGGAGTCGCGCTAACTCTGCTGCCGTGGCTCGTCATCCATGGGCGAGTGCATTCGCCGATGCTGTCGGCGATGGCTCCGGTAAGCATCTATGTCGGCGCGGCCTATCTGCTGCTCGGTGGATTGCTTCTCGTGCGCGGCCGCGGCGAACTGGTGCGCATCGCCATCGTCGGAGCGATCGGCGCGGTGGTTGCCAATGGACTTTTCAGCACGGTGCTGTGGCCGGCCTTCAACCTGAAACCGGCCGCCGACGTGCTGGCACGGGCGCAGGCGCAGGGCCTGCCCATTGCCAATCTCGAATCGTACGAGGGCCAATTTCACTTTCTGGGGCGACTGACCCAGCCGATTCAGTCGCTGCATACCGAACCGGAGCTGCAGGCGTGGACGGCCGCGCATCCGAAGGGATTGATCATCAGTTACCCGGATTCGATGACGCCGACGATGCGCCAGCAGGCCGCGTACACGCAGCCGTTTCGCGGCGTATGGATGGCTGTTTGGTCGGTGCCGGCCTTGACTGCAGCGCATGCGGATCGTTGGCTGCCGGCCGCCTATGAAGCGCCCAGCGCCGTCGAGCGGCTGATGCGATAGGGCTTCGATAAACGTTCCTGGGTGAAAGCAGGCTGCCGCGTTCACTGCGATCGCGGCAGCCTGCGCGATGTCCATCGAGTCGTTTGTCGGCCAGTCGCCGCGCGACGCGCTGCTCCATCCAGTCGTACAGCACCGGCAGCAGGATCAGGGTCAGCGCATGCTGCTGGTTCTCTCATGCGCCGCCCCACTCGCTGTACTAGCCGGTCGGCAGCGTTTCGGCCAAGACTGTCTGCATCGAGGTTCCGATGCTCTCTAGGGTCTGGCCACAGCACCGCCGCCGGCACGACCATTTCTCGAGCTTGCCCGGTTTATCATCTGGGCATGAACTCAAGCCGCCGCGAGCACGTGCGAGGCATGGCGCAGGCGCTCACTGCGGCAGCCCTGTTCGGTTTGAGTACGCCGTTGGCCAAGACGCTGATCGGCACCGTGCCGCCGCTGCTGCTCGCCGGACTGCTCTACGCGGGCGCGGGTGTGGGTTTGTCGCTATGGATCGTTGCGCGACGATGGCGCGAACAGCCCGCCGGTGAAGCGCCGCTTATTAGGCGAGATGCGCCGTGGCTTGCCGGCGCCGTGCTGTTTGGCGGCGTGCTGGGGCCGATGCTGTTGATGTGGGGGCTGACGCAGACGACGGCTTCCAGCGCATCGCTGCTGCTCAATCTGGAAAGCGTGCTGACCGCGGTGATCGCCTGGGTCTTTTTTCGGGAGAACGTCGATCGCCGCGTTTTCCTGGGCATGCTGGCTATCGTTGCTGGCTGCGTTGTGCTCTCGTGGCCGCACCAGCCATCAATGCCGACACGTTTTGCCTTGGGCTCTCTCGCCGTGGCTGGCGCCTGCCTGTGCTGGGCGATCGACAACAACCTGACGCGATCGGTGTCCGGCGGCGATCCCTTCCACATCGCTGCGATCAAGGGCGGCGTCGCTGGAGCGATCAACATCACTGGAGCCTTGTTCATGGGCTACCGCTTTCCTGCCGTGCTGCCGCTGTTGGCGGCCGGCCTGCTCGGCTTTGTCGGCTACGGTTTGAGTCTGGTGCTGTTCGTGCTGGCTCTGCGCAGTCTCGGCACCGCCCGCACTGGCGCGTATTTTTCGACGGCGCCGTTTGTTGGGGCGGCCTTGTCGCTGCTGCTTTTTGGCGAGCATCCCGGCGTCGCGTTCTGGCTGGCTGGGCTGCTGATGGCGCTGGGCGTTTGGCTGCACGTCAGCGAGCATCACGCACACGCGCACTTACATGAAGCAATGACGCACGACCATCGCCATCGCCACGACGAGCATCATCAGCACGCGCACGATGTCGAATGGAATGGCGAGGAGCCGCATACGCACCCGCACCGGCACGAACGGCTCGTGCACAGCCATCCGCACGTTCCCGATATTCATCATCGTCACGGGCACTGATTCGGATAGTACGATGCCATCGCGCCGAGTATCGACAGCACCCCTTCATCATGGAATAGACGATTTTCACCATGCTTCAACTGATCGGCTTCGACGGCGACGATACGCTGTGGCACAGCGAAGACTATTACCAGCAGGCGAACGCCGCCTTTGCGTCCATCGTGGGCCACTACGTCGATCTGGCCGACGGCCGCGTGCAGAGCGACATGCTGGCGACCGAGCAGCGCAATCTTGAACTGTTTGGTTACGGTGCCAAGGGCATGACGCTGTCGATGGTGGAAACCGCGATCGCGATGACCGGTCAGCGCATTTCGGCGAGCGATATTCATCGCATCGTCGAGCTAGGTAAGGCGGTTCTGCAACATCCGGTCGAACTGCTGCCCGGCATGCGCGAAGTGGTCGAGCAGGTGGTCGCGGACTTCGCGGTGGTACTGATCACCAAGGGCGACCTGTTTCATCAGGAAAAGAAGGTGGCGCAG
>Ga0302313_10002615_pt1 | contig 12395 bp, 10 predicted proteins | sample III_Palsa_N2_2_FD_200454 | JGI IMG/M metagenome (GOLD analysis project Ga0302313, IMG submission 200454) | Peat permafrost microbial communities from Stordalen Mire near Abisko, Sweden - III_Palsa_N2_2 | ecosystem: Environmental > Terrestrial > Soil > Palsa > Peat permafrost | place: Sweden...
TCTAATCGCCTTCGCTCTCAACTAACTCGGAGCGCCACACCCCAAGCCATCAGGAGTCGAACTATCGCTGCATCAGCCCCCATCTCGAGCGCCGTCTCAAGTGGTACCCACCCACCAGGCACACCCATATGGACGCGTATGCAATCTCGTATCGCCCGGCTGCTGGGGGTTTTAGCCGATGGACTCGATCGCCGGCCTGCCTTGTGCCTCACAATCATCCTGGTAACCGTAATCCCATTCGCCGTGATGAAGTCTCACTCCACGCGTCTTACAGGTGACGAGGTTTACACCCTTCGAATCGCACGACAGCCGACCGTCTCCCAGATGGTCTATCTCAGCCGCGAAATAGACCTACATCCACCGCTTCATTACTTCACTGAGCGTGCCGCTCTCGCGACTCATCTTCCAATCTGGCTCGCTTCACGTCTACCCAGCATCCTCGCCACGGCGCTTTCAATGGTCATCCTTTTCTTCTTCGTCGCGCGCGGCAGCGGATATCTTTTCGGTCTTTTCGCGGCTTGCATCTTCTGGTTCACGCCGGCCCTCGAGTTCGCTTGGCTCAACCGCCCGTATGCGCTCTGGCTTTGTTTCCTCGCTCTCACAACACTGGTCTACCAACACGCCACCGAACGTCCCCGCAGCAGTTGGCTTCCCTTCGCACTCTTCCTGTCTGGCTCCGCTATGGTCCTGGACTACATGGCCGGGCTAGCATGCCTTCTACCTTTCTTCGTGGCTGAAGCCACCCGCACCTACAGGCGACGCAAAATAGACTTCGCTATCTGGATTGCGCTCATCCTCCCCTGTTCAGCGATCCTCTTATACCTCGCCCCTGTCAGTGCCTTCGCTGCAAACTCTTTCGTGCCTTCTTATCTCCATTACTTCGGCATACTCGGCAACCTATACGCTGGTCTCATGTTGCAGCCCCTCGCGATCCTTGCTGCCTGCGTCCTCGCCGCTATCCTCATTTTTATGTCTAATCCGCGCGCCCAGGAAGATTTTGCAAAGCCCGCTTTGCCTCTTTCTGCTGAAGCGGACACTGCCGCCGGCTCATCATCTTCCGTATCGAACGTCCTTATCGGGTGCTGCATCCTCGGACTACCTCTTCTATTGGCAGTCATTGCCGCGCTTCGCCACAATCAATTCTTCAGCCGCTACGGAGCCTGCGCTGCGATCGGGTTCTCCTTCCTTGTTCCCGCATTTGTCTTCCGATACGTCCGCTACTCGCGTGCGGTTGCTACCCTCATGACCGTGGCACTTCTCATCACAGCCGCTGTTCAATGCGCAAGTGCCAACTTTGAAATTCAGGGTATATGGCGCGTCCATCAGGCCAAGGACGCCATCCCTTTACGGCTGGACTCCCTCGATCCTCAACTTCCTATCGTCGTCGCCAACGCCATAGGCTACACCGAAATGAATGAGCGAGAATCCGCCGCCGTGCTGACCCGCACCTACTATCTCTACGACCGCGACAGCGCACTTAAATTTTCCGGCTCAACCGTTTTCGAAAATGAGAACAAGGTCGCTGCGCTCATGGGTTTTCAAAGTAAAACCGCCCCCCTCAGGCCTTTCCTCGCCGCCAATCGCCAGTTTTACATGATCGCCTCATTCACCCATCCGGAAGAATGGCTCCCTCGTAAGCTTGCCGCCAGCGGTGCAACGATCAAATATCTCGGCAAATTCGAGTCAACCTACGTCGACGTCGACCTTTACCTCGTTACATCCGCTCCCCTGGCGCAGTAACAACCCATATACTCACCCGCAACCAGACTTTTCCTCCTTCCCCTCCCATCTAAACTGTCTAAATGGACAAGTTTGTAATTCGCGGCGGCAACCCCCTTCTCGGCACGATCAAGATCTCCGGAGCCAAAAACTCCGCGCTTCCCTGCATGGCCGCCGCCATTCTCACCGAAGACGAAGTCATCCTCGAAAACATCCCCCAGGTTCGTGACATCGAGACCGAGCGCAAGCTCCTGGAAAGCATGGGCGCCCAGGTCGAACTCGGCTACGGTCGCGCCCAGCACCGCACCAGCATCAAGTGCGCCGTGCTCTCCGACCCCGTCGCCAAGTACGAGATCGTCAAGACCATGCGTGCCAGCTCGCTCGTCCTCGGCCCGCTAATCGCCCGCACCGGCATGGCCCGCGTCGCCATGCCCGGCGGCTGCAACATCGGCGGCCGCCCCATCGACCTCCACATCAAGGGCCTCGAGTCCATGGGCGCCACCATCACCTACGACCACGGCTACCTCGAAGCCCGGTCTCCCGGCAATGGCACAAACCAGCTAAAAGCTGCGCACATCGTCTTCGACAAGATCACCGTCACCGGCACCGAAGACCTCCTCATGGCCGCCGCCCTCGCCGACGGCGAATCCCTCTTCGAAAACTGCGCCCGCGAACCCGAGGTCACCGACCTCGCCGCCCTCCTCAACGCCATGGGCGCCCAGATCGAAGGCGCCGGCACCAGCACCATCAAGATCAAAGGCGTCTCCAAACTCCACGGCGCCCGTCACCGCATCAACCCTGACCGCATCGAAGCCGGAACCTTCCTCATAGCCGGCGCCATCACCGGCGGCGACCTCAACGTAGACTGCCTCAACCCCGAACACCTCGGCTCGCTCCTCAGCAAGCTCCAGGAGTGCGGCGTAAAGTTGGAAGTCGGCGCCGACAACATCCGCGTCCGCTCCGAAGGCGCAGCCAGCCTGAAGGCCGCCGACATCACCACCGAAGAGTACCCCGGCTTCCCCACCGACATGCAAGCCCAGTTCATGGCCCTGCTCACGCAATGTGAAGGCACCTCGAACGTCACCGAAAATATCTTCGAAAACCGCTTCATGCACGTCGGCGAACTCAACCGCATGGGCGCAAACATCACCGTCCAGGGCCGTACAGCCACCGTCCGTGGCGGAACCCCTCTCCAGTCCGCCGCCGTCATGTGCTCCGACCTCCGCGCCTCTGCCGCCCTCGTTTTAGCAGCGTTGGTCGCCGATGGAGAATCCATCCTGGACCGCGTCTACCACATGGATCGCGGCTACGAGCGCATGGAAGAAAAGCTACGCGGCGTAGGCGCCCAGATCCGCCGCATGGGCGAAGTCTTCAGCAAAAAATAACGCCGTTCGTTAGTCTTTTTTATCGTCCGAACCCGGTGCAGGACCGGCCGGCCTGATGAACCACGAGTCGTGGTTCATCTTCTCCCAATCCACAGCCGTCACCTTATCCAACGTCTGCCCATTCTGGCTCGTAGGCGTATGAGACGTCGGCTGCTCGCCCAAAGCGGTCTTGATAAAGAAGTTCTCTTCGGCCGCGTTCACAACAAAAAACGCCGTCGCCGCGGACTTCCCATCGCCCGAATCAAAGATCGACTTCACCAGCGCCCCCTCAATCGTGCGCTCTCTCTCTGCTTCGCTCCAGCGCCCCATCTTCTCTAGCGCCCGTGCCGCCAGCAGATGTGCCTCAGGATCAGCCATATTCCGGTCAATCGCCTCATTCGCCGCCGTCAGAGCCGCATCCAGCTTCCCGCCGTCAGTGTCGCCGACAGCCTCGTTATAGTCAGCACGCGTCACAAACCCCGGCTTCAGACCACTCGTAACTGCAGCCACTCGAAACGCACGCCAGTCCAGCGCAAGGTTGCCTCCGCTAATCTGCGCCTTCATCTCGTCATATTGCTGCTTGGCCGCCGTGGCATCCTCAGTCTGTGCTCGCAAGGTACCGGCTACCATTACAGTCGCCATCAACAACAGCAGGGTCTTCCAGGAAGAGATCTTCATCGAATGCCTCCGTGCCCAGATTCTACGCGCGTCAACCCCGCACCGGTAGCACTCACAACTCCGCGCCAACGCCTATAATCGACCCAATGCGGTCCTTGTCGAAGTTCCTCGCCCTGTCTCTCGCTCTCTCGGGCGCCTTCGCCTGCAAACCCGCCATCGCGCAGGAGTCCGGTGGCCGTGTCGTGCTGGTTCTACCCTTCGACAACCGCTCCGGCAACCCCTCTCTGAACTGGATCGGCGACTCCTTTCCCGACACCCTCAACAAGCGCCTCGACTCCGCCGGCTTCCTCACCATCTCGCACGACGACCGCGCCTTCGCGCTCGACCACCTCGGTCTTCCCACCGGCTTCAAACCTTCCCGCGCCACGACCATCCGTATCGCACAACAGCTCGACGCAAACTACGTCATCGTCGGCAGCTATACCGTTCAGAGCGTCCCCGGAAACGGCGCCAGCAACGACAAGATCACCATCCAGGCACAGGTACTCTCGGTCGACGCGCTCACCCTCTCGCAACCCATTGAAGATGGCGCGGAACTCGCCCGCCTCTACGATGCCGAGAACGCCGTAGCCTGGAAGGTCGCGCGCAGCGTCGACCCACACTTCAACGTCGCAGAAGCCACATTCCTCTTCGCCCCCGGCGGCGTTCCACTCCCCGCGTTCGAGGACTACATTCGCGGCACCAACGCCCCTACCGCCGACGAACGCCTCAAGCGGCTACAGGCTGCCGTAGCATTAGCGCCCAACTATGCCGCCGCACTGCTGGCTCTCGGCAAAGAGCAGTACGCCGCCCGCGACTACGCAACGGCCGACGCCACCCTCTCCAAGGTGCCGCATACCGACCGCATGGCGCTTGAGGCGAACTTCTATCTCGGGCTGGCCCGCTTCAACTCCGCCAACTATGCCGGAGCAGCAACGGCCTTCAGCTTCGTCGCGCAGCAGCTTCCGCTGCCTGAGGTGGTGAACGATCAGGCAGTCGCGCTAAGCCGCCAGGGCAAGGATGGCACCGCCTTCTTCCAACGCGCCTCTGCCGCTGATCCCTCCGACGAGGACTACCACTACAACCTCGCCATCGCCCTCTTCCGCCGCGGAGACACGGCCAACGCACTCAAGGAAGCCGACGCCGCACTGAAGCTGAAACCCAATGACAACGAGGCCGGAGCGCTGCGGGCCCATCTCTCCCTCGTCGCACCCGGGACCAAGCTGGTCGAGAACTCCGGGACAGGTTTCAGTCCCGTCGAGCGCATCCGTCGCAACTACGCCGAAGCCAGTTTTCGGCAAGCAGCCTTCCAGCTTGACCAGATGCGCGCCGCGCGCATGGCAACACTGCCCCCGGCCCAGCAGGCCGCGCAATATACCGATCTCGGCATGGGCTACTTCAATCAGGGGCTGTTACCTGAAGCCGAGCAGGAGTTCCAATCTGCTCTGGCTGCCGACCCCAACAACTCCGCCGCTCACGCCGGACTCGCCCAAATTCGCGAAGCCAGCAACAGCACTGCCGAGGCCCGCAGCGAGGCTCAGACCTCGCTCCATCTAAAACCAAACGCCACGGCCTACCTCGTGCTGGCACGTCTCGATCTCGCTGCAAACAATCTGCCGTCCGCGGCCGGCAACGTAAGTCAGGCGCTGCACGTGGAGCCCACCAACTCCGCCGCCCTGGCGTTGCGGCAAAACCTCCAGCAACGGGGCCAGTCCGTCCCATGAGCGCTCCGGCCAGCGCCCTGATGCAGCTCTCACCCGACAGCAGCGTCCTGCTCCTCACGCTCGGCGTCTTGCTCATCTACGTGGAACTCAACCGCCCGGGCTCGATTCTGCCGGGCGCGGTAGGACTACTTCTCGCACTTCTGTCCGTCGCGCCACTCTTTCATCAACACCTGAACCCAGCCGCAATCCTGGCGATTGCCATAGGCATCCTACTGCTCGCGCGCAGCCTACGGCGTTCGACCACCGCAATAACACCTGTCATCGCTACACTTTGCCTCATATTTGGAGCCCTTTTTCTCGTCCGGCAGCCCATTAACGCCCGCGTCCATATCGCAACAGCCGTCCCCTGCGGCCTGCTCCTGGGGCTCGGAACCACAATCCTCACTCGCATCGCACGCCGCGCCCGGCTCAACAAAGGTTTAGACTTAGAAAGAGCGCGCACATCGCGCCCCGGAGCCTTCAAGTCTTGATTCGTAAAGCCTCGCTTTTCCTCGCCACTGCTCTTCTCGGAACGTTCTGCAGCGCTGCTGCCCAGCAAACGACGCCCCCATCCTTCCTCCAAAAACAAATCGACCGCATGGATCTTGGTGTTAGCGGCGTAGCCTTGTTCAACCCGACAGTCTCCGGCCCGATCGATCCCAAGGGCACCGCGACCAATATCGGAACGACCGTAAGCGATCAAATCTCAGACACCGCCGGTGCACTCGTCAATCTGCGTTACGTAGCCAAGCCGCTCGTGGGGTTTGAGCTCAACTACGTCTACGCCCGCTATACCGAGAACTTTTCCTATCCGCCACCAAACTTCGGTGTGCAGACCAAGGCTGGCGAAATAACGCTTGGCTATCTGGTTACGCCACGGTTCACGCTGCTTGGGCTGCAACCCTTTGCCTCGGTTGGCGCCGGAACGACCCAGTTCAAGCCCACCCCGCATGGCGGTGAAGGCCTCACCAGTCAGGCACGTATGACCTACTACTACTCCCTCGGAGTGCAGAAGGATATCTCGCCCCACTTCGGCCTGCGCGCATCCTACCGCCAGACGTTCTACCTCGCGCCTGACTTCGGCCAGAACTACCTGACCATCAAGCAGCGCACCACCGCCTACGAGCCCGGAGTCGGCTTTTATCTTCGCTTCTAATTGCCTGCAAAGGGGCTTCGGAATCCGCCATGAGTCACCTTCTTGATGACGATGATGCTGACAATCTGCAAGGTCGCTCGCATCACCGCGAACTGACGCTGAGCACTGGCACAGTGCTCAGCATCTTTCTCGGTCTTGCAGTCAGTTGGGCTCTGTTCTTCGGCTTCGGCTACAACATGGGTAACAAAGCCCGGCAGGCCGCAACCTCACCCGCCGCCGACAATACCGACGCTACCGCGGCCTCAGGCGCCAACTTCAACTCCTTCAAACCCGCCGCCGGCTCCCCTGCCGGACAATCTAACGCAGTAGCGCCTGCCCCTAACTCAACTCCGGTCAACAGCATCCCTCCGAGCTCACCCGCCCACACCGATGGTTCGGACGACTCCACCGCCGCCGCAGAAAAGCCCGCACCCATCTCGCTGCATCCCGCACCTGTGGCGCCATCCCCAAATCCAGTAACAGCAGCGACTGGCACCTTTATCGTGCAGGTAGCTGCCGTATCGCATCAGGAAGACGCTACCCTGCTGGTCAATGCGCTGCATGCCAAGGGCTACTCCGTAGCCGCGCATCCGGGCCCCGACAATCTCATCCACATCCAGATCGGCCCATTCAATACTCACAAGGAAGCGGATTCCATGCGCCAGCAGTTGCTCTCAGACGGCTATAACGCCATCGTAAAGTAACCCGCTTCCGCTACTGCTGAGCCAGGTCTGCTTCCATCGCAGCGCGAACCGCAGCCATCAACGCCTCGCGCGTCGCAAAGTTCGCAGGTTCGATAGCCGGCAAAAACCGCACCACAGCTTCACCCGGCTTGATCTTCAACGTCCCCTTCGGCATCATCTCGCGCGTGCCGCGAATCACCACCGGGATCATAGGCGCGCCCGTCTCAGCAGCCAGGAAGAACGCCCCCTTTTTGAAGGGCAGCAACTTTCCATCAGGCGAGCGCGTTCCTTCCGGAAACACCATAATGTTCAGCCCAGACCGCAACGCATCCGCCGCCGCCGCAACGCTCTGCTGCGCCTCTTCGCGCGAGTGTCCCCGCGACACAGGCACGAACTTGCCCATCCGCATCGCCGTACCTAGCAGCGGTATATTCATCAGCGACTTCTTCAGAAACACGCTCGCCATCCCGGGAATCACCGGCAACAACACCGGCGGATCGAGGTTCGATATGTGATTGCTCATGAAGATACACGACTTGCCAGCGGGAACATTTTCCAACCCCTCAAGTCGCACGCGAATCCCCGCAAATCGCAGCCCCGCATGAATCGAGCCCATACCTAGGCGATACATCGTCCTGAAATTCCCACGCAGCGCCGACCACGGGATACCCACCAGGGCCGACGGTACTCCAAGGACGATGAACGCAAACAATAACCGAAGAGAAGCAAACATACCTATCCAGAATATCTTGTCTGCGACGGTATCCTACGTTAACGCTCAATGACTTCGACGACCCAACTCGTCATTCGTCCCGCCACCATCGCCGACATCCCCGCGATCAGGACTCTCGTCGACCTCTCCGTGCGCGGCCTTCAGCAGAACGATTACTCTCCCACGCAGATCGACGCCTCCATCGGCTCCGTCTTCGGAACCGATCGCCAGCTACTGGAAGATGAGACCTACTTCGTCGCAACGCCTCTCAATGATCCCTCGCAGCTTATAGCCTGCGGCGGCTGGAGCTACCGGCGCACCCTCTACGGCAGCGACCAATTAAGCCAGCGCGACAGCGGAAAACTAAACTCCGCAACAGACTTCGCCAAAATCCGCGCGATCTTTGTGCACCCGGCATGGTCGCGTCGCGGCCTCGGCACCATGATCCTCGCTCACTGCGAAGAAGCTGCGCGAGCCGCGGGCTTCAACAAGTTTGAAATGGGCTCAACACTTACCGGCGTTCCGCTCTATAGCCTGAAAGGCTACACCGAGCGCGAACGCACCCACGTGCTGCTGCCCAACGGAGAGACCCTTGAAGTAGTTGTGATGGACAAGACGCTGGCCTGACTCAGACACCCGCACTACGCAACGTCGTACTACCCTGCAGCGCAACCACCTTATCGGCAAGCTGCTTCTGGATAGCCTCCTGCTGCTGCAGCAACGCATCCTTCTGCTTATGCAGGCTCTCCATTTTGTCTTCCTGCTGGTTCATCTCATCGGCATAGCGCTTCGATAAGGACTGCTCTCCGCTATTGCCGTTCAGCGACGCCATATTCTCCCGAATACGCTTCTCCTCGAACTTCACCGCATCCATCGCGCTCTGCGCCGCCCGAAGCTGTTTATCCACCTCATGCAGTTGATGCTTGGCATCAAGCAGCGGCTGCAGCTTCGCCAGCACCTCTGGATCGCCCTTCGCCTCCTCGATGATCCCCTGAAGCTCATCCTCATGCATGGTCGCAATCTCATAGTGCTGCGGATGCGAGTGAGTCTCCACCAGCTTGAACGTCGCAGTCGAGCTAGGCCCGACCTCGACCTCAAAGCGATAGCTCTTCTCCAACACCTCCGCAGGAGCCGGCATCTCCGGCGACAAATCCCACACAGACGCGATGCGAGGCTTACCAGGCATCATCTGGAACTTATCCGTACGCTCCGGCTCAAGTACCACCGTCCTCGCACTGCTTCCGATGTTGTGAATGGTGTACTCCCGCACCCGGGGATATAACCGATGAACCGAAAGTGTTCCATTGAAGATCACAATCCGCGAGGCAGCGGGGGCAAGCCGCTTGCCCTCCGCAAACTCAACCGAGACCGCCTCATCCACCGCATACGGGACGATCCGCCGCTCCTTCGGATGGATCAGGTTCATCTGTCCCTGCCCACCAAAAACGCCGTTCTCAAGAATAGAAAAACTCCCCGCAGCCAGCGTCAGATTACTCGTATTGGTAAGCCACAGAGAGCGCATCAAAGCACCCGGATTCGTCCGGGGATTCCAAACAGTCACCCGCTTGGCCGCAATCTCTGTCTGCAAAATCGGCACCGTCGCCGACTCCCCCATGCGGATCGTGATCGGCTTTGAAAGCTTGTACTCAAACAGATCATCAAGGTCCACCGAAGTCGTCTGCGGCGCAAGCGTCTTATCCGCAGCCCGCTCGTAGTCGCCACTCAGACGAACCGGCTGCACAGCCGGTGCCACAGCCACCTGCTGCGTCCGATGCACCTCCATACCCATACCGCCACCGATAGAACTCGCGCTCATCGACACAGACGCCGCCTCGCCCGCCTGGATCGGATCAGCCATCGCCCCCATCACACCATAGCTACGACCGGACGGCGTCTTAACCCCGCTTATCGGCATCGCAACCTGCTGCCGCTGCACATCAAGCGGCCGCGCAATCTGCTGAATAAAGCTCTGCGGCGCGCCCGACACGAGCGTCAACTGCACATTATCCCAATCAACACCTGAAGTATTATCAACAACCGCCCATCCCTGCAGCGTCGCCGTCTGCGCACCGCCCGTCGTATTCCCGTTCGACAACAAAATGCGGTAGCTGCTCTTCCAAGCCGGCAGCGCACTCAAATAGCTCACATGCAACTCACGCTCACCTGTCCCGCGATCTTCCAGCGTAAGATGCCGCAACCCCGAATCATGACCCGCCGCAAGCAACTGCAAATAGCGGCCAATCTCGCGATTCTCTCCACCCACCATGCGAACCTCAACCGAAGGCGTCAGCTCAAACGTGCGTATCCCGCCCGCATCGCTCAGCACCGTCACATAGCGCCGCTCCACACGCACCACGCTGCCCTTGCCCTCCGGCTCAGTCCTCACCTCAACATTCAGCAACCGCCCCGGAAACACCCCCGCACCCGTACGTACCTCAACACGCGACCCCTTAAGAGCATGCAGAAAATCCAGCACCGTCGGGTCCTGCCCAAGCCCGGGAGCCAGCGAGTTCAACTGCGTCGCCAGCGACGCCGACGTGTTGTATCCCGCGCCCACCACATGCCCATCACCAAGATCAACCGCGGTCAGCGACTGCAGCACATCATTCAACTGCGCCGTCGTAAAGTCGATCCGCACCAGCTCATTGCCGCTGACCATCCCCGCCTGCTCAAAAAAGCCAACGCCGTTGTTGTACAGCGACACCTGCCGCACCGGCAGAGCGATCTGCTTCTCAGTCGGCTGACTTGCCGCACCCTTCACAACGGGCTTCGGAGCCGCCACAGCCTGCGCCACCACTTGAAGCACACCCAGGTTGATCAACAGAAGCGCAGAAAACAAAGCAACGCGGTTAGATCGCATCGAAATATCCTTATTTGGCCGGAACGCGGCTCTATATCTAAAATCAGGGGCCCGGGAAAACCTGCACAGCGCAACGTGCTTTTTTAGACACCGTCGCCCCTGCAAAGTTCCTCAGCACCCGAAATTTTATTCCGCCCCAGGCACCAGCGCCGCAATCGCCGCCGGCAGCTTCGTGTAGATCCCACCAAAGCCGCCATTGGAAAGAATCGCCACCACATCCCCCGCCTTCACCCGCGGCGCAATCTCCGCCACAATCGCATCCGCATCCGCGCACAGCACCGCCGGCACGCCCCTGGTCTCCAGCGCATCGATCACATGCTCCGGCTCCAGCCGCTCCAGCACCGGAATCGCCTCGCTCTTGAACACACTCGCCAACACCACCTCATTCGCCAGCGAGAGACTCTCCACCAGCTCCCGCTCAAACACATTCCGCCGCAACGTATTCGATCGCGGCTCCAGTACAGCCCACAGCTTCCGCCCCGCATACGCAGCCTTCAACGCCCTCAGCGTCTCGCGGATAGCCGTCGGATGATGCGCAAAGTCATCGATCACCGTAACGCCCCCAATCTCCGCCCGAACCTCAAGCCGCCGCTTCACGCTCTTGAACGTCCCCAGCGCCTCCACAATCGCTGCCACCGGAACACCCTGCCCCGCCGCCAGCGCCGCCGCCGCCGTCGCATTCAACGCATTGTGCTCGCCAGCCATCGGCAGCCTTAGCCGCGCAAACTCAACGCCCCCACGTAGCAGCGTCCAGGTAGTCAACAACCCCTCGTGTTTCATATCCACAGCCTGCCAGTAAGAGTCCTTCGCAAACCCATACCGCTCTACGCTGCAAAAAGCCTTCCCCGCGCACTCAGTCACATTCTCACTGCCATCAAACGCCACCAGCCTTCCCCGCCGCGGGATCAAATTCACCAGCCGCTTGAACGCCGTCTTCACCGCATTCAGGTCCGCATAAATATCCGCATGATCGAACTCCACATGCGTCAGAATCGCCGCATCCGGAAAGTAGTGCAAAAATTTCGGGCCCTTATCGAAGAACGCCGTGTCATACTCATCGCCCTCCAAAATAAACGGACGAGTCCCCTCCGTTACTCGAAAGCTGCACCCAAAATTCTCCGCCACGCCCCCAATCAAAAATGAAGGCGCCCACTCGTTCTCCTTCATCCCTGCAACTTCATAAATCCAAGCCAACATACTCGTCGTCGTTGTCTTGCCATGCGTCCCGCAAACCACCAGCGACTCCCGCCCAACCAGAAACTCCTCATGGATCAGCGCCGCCATCGACGTCATCGGAATCCGCTCATCCAGCACCCGCTCCAGCTCCGGATTCCCCCGCGAAATCGCATTCCCCACCACCACCAAATCCGGCCGCGGCTCCAGGTTCTTCGCCGCATACGGCTCCATAATCACAATCCCCATCTCACGCAACTGGTCGCTCATCGGCGGATACGCCGCCATATCCGAACCCGTCACCCGATGCCCCTGCGCCCGCAACATCCCCGCCAGCGACGCCATCGCCGTCCCACAAATCCCAATCAAATGCACATGCTTCGCCATCA